>CXWL01000377.1_pt1 | contig 169635 bp, 128 predicted proteins | sample 590931 | NCBI WGS metagenome assembly CXWL01 (sample SAMEA3498368, study PRJEB10139) | groundwater metagenome | biome: water well; material: biofilm material | place: Germany | collected 2015-04-27
TTAAGACGACATATATGTCTTCTAATTGGGTTCCGCTTCGCTGCACCTGTAGCTAGCGCTATGACGCGTGCTCTGCACGCTAAAAGGACGCATGCTAAAAAGTGGTGCCGTCGGGCCCGACCTGGCCTTACTTTGATATCACTTCGACGGAGGCGGTGCGCAGGCCGTTTGAGGTTGCTTTCAATAGTATTTTTCCGGGGGCGTTTTTCTTGGTTCGGACTATGACGAGGGCGAGGCCGTTGAAGGCTCGGCGGGTTGTTGCGTAGAACGGGTCGAGATCGGTGGCGTCGCCGTTGTCGATGGCGACGATCTCGCCGGGGCCGGATATTTCGAAGTTTATTCGCTGTTTTGATCGCGGCACTGTCACGCCATTGCGGTCGCTGATACTGACAGTGACGAACGACAGGTCGCTGGCGTCGGAGCGGATCTCAGAGCGATCGGCGGACATTGTGACCTGTGTTGCGGGGCCGGTTGTTCTTACGGTGTCCTCGGCCCACGGCTCGCCATTCTTGTAAACGACGACCTTTAACTCGCCCTTTTCATAGACGACATCGTCCCAGCGAAATCGATATTGATACGCGGCGCGCTTTTTGCGGCCGAGCGAACGGCCGTTGAGGAAAAGCTCGGCTTCGTCACCGGATGTGTAAACGTGTACGGGTGTGATGAGGCCGACGCGCTCGGGCCAGTTCCAGTGCGGCAGAATATGGGCCATCGGCAGGTCGGGCCGCCAGCGGGCCTGGTACAGATAGAAGCGGTCTTTTTTGAAACCGCACAGGTCGATAACGCCAAAATAGGAGCTTCGCTGCGGTATCGAGACCTTGCGGGTTGCCTTTAGCTCGGCGACAACCTTGGCCTCGACCTCGGGATCGGTATAGTAGGTCGGTGTGGCGCCGATGCCGTCAAATGGATTTGTCTCGCCGAGGTAGTCAAAGCCGGTCCAGACAAATTCGCCCGCGACGAATGGATGCCTGTCCTGCCCGGCAAACTCGGTATCTGTCAGCGTCGCCCAGCTCTGCCGGTGCTGATCGTATGAACTAACCTGAAAGTTTGCATAGCCCTTTAGCATTTCCTCGAGCACGGGGTAAAAATACTCGCCGCGAGCGAGCAACGCGGCAGGTGATCCGTCGACCGGCTTCGGATAGGGCTGATAGAATTCGCGAACGACTCGTCGGCGCTGACGTTTGCCCTCATGGATAATATTGGCCAGCCATGACGATATCAGCTCGTCGGAGGTGGCCTGAAAGTCTCTCATACCGCCCGACCTTCCTCTAGGGACCGGAAAAAAGTACTCGCCGCGTGAGCTGATGGTCGAAGATGACTCGGTCGAGAAGATCGGGATCTTTGGATTAGCACGTCGAAAACGGCCGTATTCATAAGGCTTGTAATTATAGCCAAAGACATCCACCGTCTTTTGAAAGCCGTTGTAACCTGCTTCGGCCATATTGGCGGCGGCGGTGACGGGCCGGGTTGGGTCTTCTTCGTGAACGATCCTGGTCAGCTTTGCCGAGACCGCGTGGCCATCTGGGGTCTGCTCATATATCTCATTACCAGTGCTCCACATGATGACCGACGGATGATTGCGGTCGCGACGGATAAAGGAGCGCAGATCGCGTTCGTGCCAGTCGGCGAAAAGCGTTGAATAATCATTCTTTCGCTTGCCTTTCACCCACGCGTCAAACGCTTCGTCGAGTATCAATATTCCGCGCCGATCGGCGAGGTCGAGCAACTCAGGAGCATGCGGGTTATGGCTCGTGCGTATCGCATTTACGCCCATCTCCTGCAGGATGTCGAATTGCCGCTCGAGGGCCCTGAGATTAAATGCCGCTCCGATCGCTCCAAGATCGTGATGTTGACAGACGCCTTTGAGATAGACGCGCTCGCCATTGAGCAGGAACCCGTTTTCAGCATCGAAGGCGATCGTGCGAATGCCAAAGCTGGTTTCGTATGTATCAACTATCTGCCCGTTGTGCTCAATGTTCGTCACGGCCACGTAAAGATCTGGCGTCTGTGTGCTCCATAGTTTCGGTTCCGATAATTCAAGTCTGGCATCGACCGAACGTGTTGTATTGGCAGCTAACGTTAGACCCTGATCAGCAAACCAGGCTACTGGCGACCCAACGAGGTTTCCATCCAGAGTCCCATAAATAGAAGTCTTAACGACGATCTCAGCGACGGTGGACGATCTGTTATCGACCGATACGCGGGCGTTGATCTCGGCGGATTCTTTGCTGACCGATGGCGTCGTAATGTAAGTGCCCCAATGTGCGACGTGAACCGGATCGGTCTTAACGAGCCAGACGTTGCGATAGATACCGGCGCCTGTGTACCAACGCGACGAATCCGGCGGATTGTCGAGCCTGACGGCGATAACATTGTCCTTACCGATCTCGACATAGGGCGTCAGATCAAGCCGAAACGACGCATAGCCAAACGGCCAACCGCCGACGTATCTGCCATTTAGCCAAACCGACGAATGAGACATTGCCCCGTCAAAATCGATATAGATCCGCTTGCCGGCGTCCGATTCACGAACGGTGAAATGTTTGCGATACCAACCTATGCCGGCGGTCGGCAGGCGGGCCGCCTCGCCGTTAATTTTTGGATCAAAATCGCCGCGGATCGCCCAATCGTGCGGCAGATCGAGCTGCTGCCAGGCCGTATCGTCGTGGCTGCCATTCGAATACGCCAACTCTGTTCCGAGGCCGGGCCGGGGATCGAGGGCCCAGCTTTTGACTGACTCGCGACTGATCGCCCCTTCGATGCCAGGCGGATCGTCGCGTTGAAACAGCCAACCATCGTTAAATGACGTGCGCGTTTGGGCAAACGTCGCCACGGCGAGCAACATGATGATCGCTGTGGCGCAGGCCGGACGGAATTTGATCGAGTGATAGATCACTGAGAGGCTTTTGTACTAACGAAACGAAATGTTGGCGTTGGAATAGCTGCGAAGTAAATCGCTGACGGTATTTTACCAAAAACACTCGCTTTGCTGCTCGAAAAATATATGCTGTCATGGTTTATTATTGTCAGCATGGTCATTCGCTGTTTTCTGTCTCTGATCGTAATTGCGGCTGCGGTATCGGCCTTCTCGCAGAGTTCGGGCTTTGTTTCCCGGAGCGGCGGCAAGCTCTATCTTGATCGCAGACCCTACTATTTCGTCGGCACCAATTATTGGCACGGTGGCCTGCTCGGTCTCGAAAAAGATCGGAAACGCGGTGTCGAACGGCTTCGTCGCGAACTGGATTTTCTAAAGTCGCAGGGTGTCACCAACCTTCGGCTGATGGCCGGTGCCGAAGGCTCGGGCCCGCTCAATGGCGTTACGCGTGTCGGGCCGCCGCTGCAAGGCGAGCCGGGAAAGTTTGACGCATCGGTGCTCGACGGGCTCGATCTCGTGCTATATGAGATGGGGAAACGCCGGATGAAGGCGGTCATATTCCTCAGCAATAACTGGGAATGGAGCGGCGGATTTCAGCAGTATCTGATCTGGAACCGCGTTATCGAAAGCCGTTGGCTCACCGACAAGCCGACCTGGGACGAACTGCGTGACAACGTCGCCAAGTTCTATTCCTGCCAACCGTGCAAAGACGGTTATCGCAAACAGCTCGAATACGTCCTCGCTCGCCGCAATAAGCTCAACAAGCTCCGATACATCGACGACCCGACGATCATGGCGTGGGAACTTGCCAATGAGCCGCGACCGATGCGCCCCGCGGTGAATGACGATTACCGGCGATGGATCGCCGATTCGGCCGCTCTGATCAAATCGCTAGACCGACGCCATCTCGTCACCATCGGCCACGAAGGCCGCGTCGGTACCGAGAGCCTCGCCCTTTTCGAAACCGTCCACGAAGATCGTAATGTTGATTACCTCACCATCCACATCTGGCCAAAGAATTGGGGTTGGCTATCGGTCGGGTTTGATAACGCCGTAAAAGAGTCGGTCGATTACATAAATGAGAACGCTGTCGTCGCCGCAAAGCTCGATAAGCCATTGGTGATCGAGGAATTTGGCCTGCCGCGGGACGGCCAGTCGTTCGACCCGGGCTCGGCGACAACCGGTCGCGATAGATACTACACGCGAATTCTCTCATTCATTGGCGGCCAAAAAGGCGGCACGCCGCACATCGCCGGTGCAAACTTCTGGGCGTTCGGCGGCACCGCACGCCCGGTCAAGGGCCAGGTGTTTTGGAGGTCCGGCGACGAACTAATGGGCGATCCGCCAATGGAGGAACAAGGCCTAAACACCGTCTTTGACACCGATACTTCAACCTGGAAGGTCATCGGCGAAACGGTACGCCTCTTGCGCTCTGGCGGTCGCGTCGGCCGGTAAGCCGATCGTCTTATTTCCCCTCTAGACTGGCAAGGGCAGGATTGTTTGGGTTTACGGACTTGAGCTTGGCTATCGCTTGCCGCAGTTTTTCGGGGTCGCCTTTTTCTTTCCACGCTAGGGCGATGTTTTGCAGAGTTATCTCGTGATTTGGATCTATCGCAAGAGATCTATCGTATTCCTTTATCGCTTTATCCACATCTCTGGGCTCGCGAAGGAAAAAGGTAAGGCCAAGATCGGTGCGGACGATGATGTTCTTTGGGTCCTTCTCGAGGGCGAGTGTGTACCATTTTTCGGCCTCGGAGTATTTTTTGCCATCAAAGAGTGCGTTGCCTAGCTTGATAAGCGGTTCGACATCGGCAGGCTTTAGCTTTACCGCGTTTTCGTAGAGCTTAGCGGCTTCGTCAAAGCGTTGGATCTGGTAATAGAGATCGGCGGCGGTCATTTGCGCCTCGTAATTTTGGGGCTCAGTACGTGCCTTTTCGATGGCTGCCGAAACCTCCGGGATCGATCCGGCCTGCGTCTGGCCCGGAGCACCGGTGCTCGTGCCTAGCGGTGGATGATCGGCGGGCAAGGCGGGATTGTTGCCGCTGAGCGGCCCGGCGGCGGATGTATTGGGAGCGATCGGCGTCGTAGTGATGGCCGATTTGTTTACATTGTTGGCAAACATAAAGCCGACGATCGCACCGATCATCAGGCCGATAATTGCGAATAGAAGGTTTTCTTTACTCATTTGTACCGCTATTGTGATCACGCCTAAAGGCGTAACTCTTACTTGATCGTGATCCCGATCGATTCCAAGAATCGGTTTGGCCGTTCGCCGCCGATGAGGGCAAAGATGTAGTCGTTGGGGATCGTTCCCGTTTCTTGTTTTGTGACGACGTTTTCGATCACCACCTCATTCTCACGCATCTCCTTAATGCCCTCACCAAATCTCAGATCGATCAGGCCATCATCGGCACACTGATAGAGCTGAAGCTTGTTACCAAATTTTACCGTCGGAGCGAGATAATCGCGAACGAGGAGCGTGACCCGATTCATATCCTCGCCCTTTCTGGGGCTGATGGCATTGCCATCGCGTGTGCAGGCCAGATCGACCGCGGCCTCGACCGCGACGTTGCCGCCGCCAACCACGATGATATTCCGCCCGCGAAATTCCATCGGATTCGACAGGCCGTAGATCACCTTTGCCTCTTCGCGGCCGTCGATGGTGAATTTGAGGTCTTCGTTTGGCAGGCGGAGTTTGTTAGGAGCACCGCGAAGGCCGATCGCGATGATGACCTTTCGGGCCTTGTATGTGTGCGGCGATTTCTCGGCTCCGCGTTCGGTGTTGATGGTGAAATAGTCGCCGTCCTCGGCACGATTTACGGTCTTGCAGCTCTCATTTTCATTGACCGTTACGCCTTTGTCGGCAAGACTGCCGAGCCAGACGGCGAGGATATTCTCACGCTGATCACCGGGAATCTTGGTCTGCAACTGGTCGGCGATCTCGGCCTTGAAATTTGCGATCAGAGAATCGCGTTCCGCTGCGAAATGCTTTTGAAACAACGCCGGCCAATCGCCTGTTCCTTTCGAACGCAAATAACCGACGATGCGCTTCTTGAGTTCCTTTTCGATCTTTGCCTCGAGCAGCGGCTGGCTTTCGGCACGCAGGGCTTGCGGTATCTTTGCGATCAATTCACTCGACAAAGACGGTGACTCGTGATGAACGATGTCCGCAAGCGGAGCACCGATTGCCGCGATAATCGCTTCGTCATCGTTGGTGTCGGCGGCGGCGTATTTGGCTTTTGCGAGGCCGAGGCCGGTTACGGGAATTCCGCCGAACCAGTCTTTTGTGTCGGGCTTAAAGAAGATGTACTTGCCCTTTGGGTAAAGGTCGATGGTCGACAAGGTGTTGCCTTGTTCGAGAGCGATGTATTTTAGTCCGGCATCGTGTGCGTCCGCTGCCGCCGAAGCTCCGCCGGGGCCGATGCCGATGATCGCTACATCGTACTCGGCCTTTTGTTCTGCGGGTGAGGCGGCAAGTTGGCCTTTGATATGCGTGATGACTTCGGAGCCCTCTTTTACAGCGTTCTTGATGAGCGGCACCCCCGAGACGTCGCCGATGATGTAGCAGCCTGTAACATTTGTCTCATAGCTGGCTCCGTCGCGGGTTGGCGTCGGCATCGAGCGGACCTCTTTTGCTGTGTTGATGATGATGCACGCCTTTGGATTGACCGGACACTCGGCCTGGCAGGCGGTGTCCTCCATACAAAGGTCGGGTGCGACCGCCGCGGCCGTGCCGTCGACGATCGCCAGGACATCATGCGGACAAGCATCGACACAGGCCTGACAACCGATACAGCGTTCCGGAAAGATCACCGGATGCGGATACGACGGGCCGCGATATTTGTCGTAGCCGAGTTCCTTTAGCTCGGTGCTCGAGAGCGTGCGAACGGTGACAGGCGGCGGGGCATTATCGTCTCTCGCCTTGAAAAAGCTTGCCGCACGTGTCGAATCATTGAAGATCGCAATAAAACCGACGACCACGGTGATGCCGAGAATGCTGACCCAACCGATCCACGAAAGGCCGCCGTAGGTGATGGTCTGGTCCGTGACCAGCGTCTGGTTGATCCAGATCAGCAGGCCCAAAAGGGCGAGGCAAATGATTAGGTTCAAGGCTTTCATTTGGCTTTCATCGAGGCGATCTTTGCGGCGATCGCATCCTGGCGGCGTTTTAATGCGTCCTCGGTAAGGAATTCGCTCCAGCGTCCGCCACCGTACGGATGCTGTGTATGGCACGAGATACAATTCGCCGATGTGGCGCCAAAACGCTGATCGCGGGTTGTGTCACCAGCCTTTGTTGTGTGACACGCGGCACACGTCTGTCGCGGCGTAACTCGATCGATCGGTTCAAAATTGTTATGGCACGTCGAACACGATACCAATCCGCGAGAATCACCCTTTAAACCCTCGGGCGTTTTCAAACGCGCCGTGTGAACGGTATGAAAATGACGGCTGAGCTTCGCTTGTTCGTCTTTGTCGCCCGTTGCGGAGCTGTTGATCTCAGGTATCGCGTCGGCGACCTCGCGGTAAACGCCTTTCCATGTCCACTTTCCGTCAACCGCCGGATAGCCATACGAACCTTCATGCGCCGTGCGAACCGCTTTGCCATTGTAGGTCAGCTTGTTGGCGTCATTGTGGCATTCGGCGCAGCTCTGAATGGCGGTAGCGTTCATGTCAAAATCGGCCCCAAGATGTTCCTTATGGCAGGCGGTACATGTGATGCCAGCGTCCTCGTGCGCCTTGGTGTTGGTCGCGTGAAACTGCTCGGCCTGATGGCATTTGACACAGGAATTCTCGAGCGGCTCATTTGCGGTGTGACACGTCGTACATGAATTGGAATTTGACGCGACCGCGATCGTGCTGCCCTCGATGTTTTGGGCGTGCGGATTCGACAGCGGTTTTGGCGAATACGCTTGCGGGTAACGAAAATAGGCAAAAACGCCGACCACGCCAATGATCAGAAACGCCCAAACAAACAGCCCCAACCGCCATGTGCGTTTCAAATCGCGGGTCGGACGCCAGTTGAACATCGCCTTGCCGGGCTTTGGTTTCTCAGTCGGACGCAGACGCGTACCAAGGTCTTCCTTTTCGCGAGTGCGCTTTTCCCAGAACACTTTTAATACGTCACCGGCGTCGGGCATACCGGCTGGCGGCTTGACGGGTGCGGCGGCCTTTGCCTCGACGTCGGCGATGACCTGTTGCGAGATATCGAGTAAAAGTGACGTCTCCGCGATCGATGCGAGTATCGTAAAAGGCCCGATCTGGATCGTGTCGCCGCTGGCAAGAACGTCGTCCTTTTGCGGGCCGAGCGCACGACCATTTAGCGTCAGGATATTTGAGGACGAGAGATTTACGAGGACGTATTTGCCGTCGCGAAAGTTGATCGCGGCATGGATACGCGAAACGGTTTTGTGGTCGAGAATGACATCGCATGTGTCGAGACGCCCGATCTGGATGCCGTCTTTATAGACACTCCGGGCCGGTTCGCCGGATGCGGCGAACGCGATCTTGAAATTTCCTGACTCTCTCGACAACATCCTTGAGTTACCTGACGTTAAAGTAGATCACCTGAACAATATGTATCGCCATCAGCACGAGCATCATCGCCGAAAACAGCACATGCGGTGCGAGCCAAAGCTTGAGTCCCTGATGTAAATAAATAAGAGCATCGACGCGGCGGAGCGTGGCAGCATTCTCGACGGCGTCCATCAGTCGGGCATCGTCGGTGCGGTTCATTGTGTCGGCGGCAGAGCGAAATTCTTTACGAGCCTCGGCGAGCATCGTTTGCAGGTCTTCGCGTTTGAAATATTGCCGGAAAAGGTATGCAAGGCCGAGGAAACGGCGGCGAACCTTTCGCTGGATCAGTTCTTTTAGCTCGGGATTGGATGTTCCGGCGGTTGTGCGGACAAGCTCGGTACGCAGCTCTTCGCGGCGGGCCTCGAGGTCCTCGATGAGCAGCGGTTCGCGCTCGATGCGGGTCATGAATCGCGGCAACACTAGATACGTCACCATTCCAAACAGCCCGGATGCGATCACCAGATCGAATGAGATCATCAATAGCGTCGTCAGCAAGCCGCCGGAGCTTGTCCCGCCATGCACCAGAAGCAAAACGCCAGCCAAAACGCCGAGATAAATGTGCGACAACATCCAGTAACGCAGAGCGCCGGCCCGGCGCCGGTAGACCTGCTTTCGGATCGGATACAGCATTACCCAGACGATCGATGCGAGCCCCGTCAGGCCGGTGATCCAACGCATCGTCAGCCATCCGCCGGGGCTCAGCGAAGCGTCCTGTGTATATTGCAAGGTTGACCAAAGGGCCGCTCCGCCGCCGCCGATGACAAGCAAAAATCCAACGACATGCCAGATCGTCGCCCACAGATCGAACTTGTGAATATTCTCACCGATGGCGTGCGTGGAGCTGCGGCGAATGAGGCCGATCGTCTCGCGCACCTCGTCAAAATACTCACGCGGATTGACCCGAACAAGAGCACCGGTCGGGCAATTTTCTTCGCACGAATATGCCGAAGTCGTAGCTCCTTTTGGATTAAGGCCGGTGTCTTTGCAGAGATTGCATTTTACGGCGAGTAGGTTTTCGGTCTGTGTGACCGGCTCGGGTAGCTTTGTTTCACCGAGCGAGAATGACGACAAAAGGCTGGCGAATGCGCCCTGTCCGTTGGCGGCGTTCTTGTCGGGCCGGGCGATCATCGAGATCGCATTGTACGGGCACTGCGTCGCGCAGTCGCCGCAGCCGATACATGTCGTTGTGTTGATATCGATCTCGCCATCCGGAAAGCGGGCAATCGCACCGGTCGGGCAGCCGGTCAGGCATTCCGGATCCTGACAGTGCATGCAGACGGACGGCACGAGAATGCTTTGCAGAGATTTGGCAAGCGGTTTGACCGGACGCTCGATGTGAATGCCGCGACGCACCAAACGAGTGTTGCCGTGAACCTTATGGCAAGCCAGTGAGCAATTGCCACAGCGGATGCACTTGGCCATATCCATGACCAGAAGATTTACCCCATCGACGACGCCGGTCTCGATCTCTTTGGTCGCGGCAGCGATAATGCGATTGTCCGACGGGCGTGACGGGCGCGTCGATTGATCTCCCGCCGTTCGGGCAAGAAACGGCACCACCGAATTCGTCAATTCCTTATCATCGCGAAGCCGGCTGATGGCCACCTCGACGACCTCAGCTCGGCCCCAAACGGTTGCTGTGTATTGCCAGTTTGACGTGTCGTCGATCGCATCGAGGCCGAGACATGTGCCGGCGCCGATGAAGTCTAGACCGACCGCAGCGTCGGATTCGAGTAGAATATCGGCGGCTTTCGGATTAAATCCAGCGCCGCTGACACGCTGGACCCAGCCATTTCGGATGTAGAGAACGCGATTGATCGGATCGCCCTCGCGGAAAAGTACGTGGTCTTTTTCATAGACCGCAAAGCGGGCCGCGTCATCGAGGCGTTTCAAAACCGCCGGATCGACGTCGTCCGCCATCACATTCTTTAGTTCGTTGAGCGTCAGCGACTGGCCGTAACCGCGGTAGTTGCGGTCGAGAAACCTACCGAATTTGGGAAGCTTTCTCAAGAGCCGGATCGCCGGGCGAGAGAATTCGAGTACAAGTGCTACGTCACCGCCCATCGCTACAGAAACTGTCGCCGTTCGCGGCGTGCCTGAGAGCAGGGCCATTTCGCCAAACGAATTACCGGCCGGTATCTCGCCGACTTTCTTCCGGTCCCCATTTGGTTCGGTGATCGATGCCTCGAGTTTGCCGTCAACCAGGATGTAGAAAAGGCTGCTCTCCCAAGTGTTTTCCTGGACGATCACCTCGCCCGGTGAGAATTCCAAAAGCCGGGCGTAGGGGCCGACCTGCTTGCCGCGATAGCTGCGGCCAAACAGGATGATGTCCATATCGAGTTCGTTCTTGAACTCGCCATTGGGCAGTTGCTCGACAAGCTCTGAGACAATATCGACATTTTGAAATGCCTTTATTATCTGCTCGTGCTTTTCGATTTCACGTGGCATTGGGGTTTGGTCGAATTATAGAACAAAAGGTCAAGTGGCGCGCGGAGCCATGTAATATACAAAACCTGCGGCAACGATCACGACGACCATTGCGAGCAGGATGAGGGCGACCGCCGCTCCGATAATGATCCACACTATCTTGCTCGAAGCTGGTTTAGCTGCCTGCGGTGCCGCCGCTTGGGCGGCTGGTGCTACCACTACAGGCTCGGGAGCAAGCACCTCTATTTTCCGCTCAACCGGATCTGTGGCTTTCGAAATATTGAGCCCAATATCCGTAAGCATCTGGTTGTACATGGTCTGGCCGAGCTGGACGGTGCTGTCCATCTCCTCAAAATTTGTCGAGATCGAACGGTGTTCTTCCTCTACAAACGCATTACCGCAGGCCGGGCAAAACGCCTTGGCCTCATCGACCATTTCGGTACATTTGTCGCATTGCCTGAGTGCCATGTGTTAGTTATTTTTCACGTGACAAATGAGGCAATCCTTACCTGTCGCAAAACCATTCTTACTCTTGAGTGCCGGCCGGGCCTTAAATGCTGCGTCATGACACGTATTGCAGTTTAGGTGGTAAGCAAGCTGGTTGTCGAGGTCTTTACCGCCCAAAACCGGCATCTCCTTACCATCAGGAGTGGCACCAGCCTGAAAATGGCATGCCCTGCATTCGTTGACCTTTTGATTCGAAGCTTTCCACGCATCGAAGGTGAGGACAACGTCACGTTCTGATGTGGCAAGCGGTGGCTTTAACGCCGATTTTGGCTGGTCTGTATGGTGACATTCGATGCACCCGATCACTGCCGTTCCATCCGGGCTGTATTTACCAAATGCGTGCGTATCGTGGTCAAACGGCACTTCGCCATGAACCTCGTCCAGACTGTCCTTAGCCAGCGTGAACGATTTTGTCATCTTTTTATCGCCGGCTGCGGGAGGCTTTGCCGCATTGGCGTTCGTATTTGCAGGGGTATTGGCCGCGACATTTGCAGCGGGCGTCGGTGTGGCCGCTACCTGGGCCAGGACCGACCCGACCTTCGCGAGGTCAAAACTACTGAGGAACGCGAATACCGCACCGAGCGCGAACACAAGCACAACGATCAATTTGGCCACATTTTTCATATTACTTTTGCACCTATTAGAACCTCAAAAACCCTGTCTGTCAATGTGCTTTTGGATGCGGATATCTGCGTTTTAGTTGGGGGCGACCTTAACGTCTGGAGGCGCCTGAGGCTCTTCCGGATAAGTGCCATTAGGAAGAGGAACGTTCACCATGCCCGTATGACAACGCCTGCAACTGGTGACATCGAGAGGGTTATTACCGGTGAAAGCCCGACGCCCGTTATGGCACGAGAGACAGTTGTTTCCCGGCGTTGTCAAATGCTGTAGGATGGCGATATTGGTCACTTGCCGGCCTTGAGCAGCTCCATTTACTACGTTGTGGCATTCGTTACAGCTTACGCCCTGTCGAGCCGAGTGGTCGCTGTGCCGAAAGATCGCCCGGAAATTGTAGTTCGAGGCAAGTGTTCGCCGATACGGAGCGATCTCATGACACGTGGTGCAGCTACCGATCTTGGTGTCGGGTGTGTGGCAGGTATAGCAATTATTATGTGTGTCGATGCCGGACGGAATTGTCTGTCCCGCCCCGGCCGGGCTGTGGCAAAATGCACACCCCTGAGCCGGGCGTCCGTCTCCGTTGTCGTGAGCTCCGTGGTCGAACTTCATATTGAAGCCCTCTTTGAACTTGGCCGGAAACGCACGCATCGGCGGATCGTTAGACTCGACATTCTCGTGGCAGATGGCACACATCGCACGGTTTTCTTCGGTGACCGAGGTACTCGTGAACTGGCTCATGTGGCAGCCGACACATGATTCATGGCCGGCAAACTCCAATTCCCTTTGTTTCCCTTCTCGCCGATGACAAGAAATGCACTCGAATTGCTTATGCTGCTCGATCAAATGCGAAAACTTGTCAAAATTGGAATCTGACGCTTTTATTGCGATCGGCTCCGGCCTTTCTGAGGAGGTCGTTGTCACTGGCGTACGTGCCGCCTGCTGGATACAGCTCGCCACAAACACAAGTCCGCCGATGAACAGGACGGCGAGCTTTAACGTGTTTGCAGATCGCGGTCTTAGCATTAGGGTTTGCGATGGGTCGCCGGTATCTCGTATCGGCCGATGATCGACGTATGGCAATAGGTACACTGAAACGGCGTTTGTTTATTTGCGATGCTTGCCTCGCGAGCTTCGATCTCGGCAAACAGAACTCGCCGCGTCCGTTCGTTCTCCTGCGTTGCGTGGCACGACCAGCAGGCAGCGATCGGCACGTCGGCGTCCTTCAACGTCTTGATGTCAGCATTCTGTGCGATCCTAAGGTGACACGAAGCACAGTCTTTCTCAACGTGTCCGGTGCGGTCATGGTCAAATTTTATCGAGTATCTCTCAAGCGCCTTCTTTTCAGTGTACGGCTGCGTTGATTCGTGACAGCCAGCGCAGCTTCGTTTTCCCGGTGGCAGATTCTGGTATTGAAAATGACACGTAAAACACGACGCGTGGCCTTCGGGTGAGTTCTTAAAGAATGATGCCTTGACCGGGCGTTCGAAAGTATCGGCGGCAATGTCCGATAACGGTTTTAGCTCTAACAACTTTCTCGCACCAAATCGCGGCATCTGTGCGTCGGTTTTATGACAGATCGAGCAGTTGTAAAAGTCTGGTTTCGGCTTGTCGTCGGCTATCTTAAAGGAAGCGCGGACGAAGTGTGCAACGGCGACCTGCGGACGATTATCGGCCAGCAGATCCTGATGTGTGCTGTGCGGAAAGATCGTATTAAATTGCCTCGCTCGTCCCTTTACCGGAAACGGTAAAACCCCTGCACCACCTTTGGCGCGCATCGACGCCACCGTGTGACATGTTCCGCAGAATACGCCGCCGTCTGTGTAAACGTCACGGGTGTGGCACGAGATACAAACAGTAGCATTGGCTGCGCCGTGCGGATTTGGAAAGTTGGCTACGTCCGGGTACGGCGGCTGTTTGTCGTGTCGTGGAGCGATCCAATTAGTGGTCGGGAGTTTGTGGCAAAACGCACAGTCGGCGTATTTGCCGTTCTTATGCGCCGGCGTGCTGTGCGAAAACGCTTTTGCGCGCCGCTGCGCTGCCGAGGGCGTTATCAGCGCCGTGCAAAAGGCTATGCCTACAGCAGCGACAAATAGAATTGTGAACAGTATCTTCACTTTTTAGCACACGCCTGTGTGCTGCAAACGCGTAGATCGTTTGCAAACAGCACACAGTTTTTTCGTTTCGGATCGATCGGCAAAGCGAGCGGCAACGCGGCGAGTTTATTCGCCTGCACATCGATCTCGCACGCCCAGACATAGCTCTTGCCATCGATTTCGACCGGCAAAATGTTTGAGATCAGATATTTAGACGATTTTTCGGCAACCGGCACGCCCGGGAATGTTGCCTCAGCACCGCTGGTCGTCATCGACGTCTGCAAAGGCTTTTGGCCGGCTAGCACCTTGGTGATTATGCTCCGTTGATAACGATAATATGCCGTCACGAGATCGGACGGCAGATTGTTGAGTATCCAGGTAAGGGCGATGTCGGGTTTGTTGCGGTAAGCCGCGAGTCCCTTGGCATACGCCGTCTCAAATTCCTTTACACCGGGAATATCTTCACGCTTTATCGCACGGCAAAATGGCGATTCGCAATTCTCTTCTTTGAGCCAGCTAATAAAACAAGGACTGGCCTGCAGGCCGACGTAAAAGCAGTCGCGAGATGTAATCTCGGTCGATTTGAGCCGGTCGAGCAGTGCCTGATTCTCACGCAAGCCGCCGGCGAAAAGATAAAATCTCTTTCTCGCAAGTGGGATCCTCGTCTTGTCCGTGCTTTTTACGTTTCGCCCTTTTACGACTATCGACCCGGCATTTTGCTGTCCCTGCGCAGCAGCGGGCGGCACTGTGACCGTAAGCAATGCGAACAGTATGGCGACTGGGATTAGGCGCATTATTATTGGTCGAGGAAAGGTCTCGCCGGGAACTTTAGAAACGGCAATCTAACACTGCGGACAAAGAATTTATCCGACCGGATCGCCTCTGGCGGCGCAAATGCATTGGCACCACCGCCGGCTATGAGATCGTCCTGATCGATGCCGTCGCCGCTGACGCCGACGGCCCCGACAAGCGTCAAACCGCGGTAGATCGGCAGTCCGCCTGCAAAGATCTGGGCGCCGTTGCGCAACTCGGTTATCGTCGAGCAAGGACATGGTGCCATAACCGCACGTTTCTTGTATGCCGCGCTGTCGCAAACCATCGGTGGTGCGGTCAAGGCCGCCTTGATCAGATCGAGCTGAAGGCCTACGTTGAACGGGCTCCAATCGACCAGCGGTGTACTGAACGGCCCGGGCTGAGTGTCATTAATGCCGTCTGGAAACAGTGGCCGGTGCAAAAATCCGATCGCACGGTCACTAAAAGCTATCGAACCATTCAAACTGACGCCATCGCTCGCAGCACGCGTCACGTAAGAGCCGAATCCGGCGGCGGTAAGCTTCGCTCCCGCATCTGTTCGGGCAAAGAAATTTGATGAGCGGGCTTTTTGTACCGATACGTCGAGACCGAAAACCGGTGCGTCGAGCTGGCGAAATATTCCTAGCACTTTGCCGTCAGTATCAACTACGGCGATCGTCACGCGGGCATTGCTTCCGAGCGGCTGGCGAATGCCGGCACGCGTGATATTTGCCGTTCCGACGGCGGATGCGAGTATCTGGCTGACTTCGGCGGCGGTCAGATTTGAACCCGCGATAGTTGGAAACCGGGAACTATATTGTCCATTAACACCGCCCAAGACACCGGGGACAAAATCACTTGCCGGTGCGGCACGTATCATCGCGGTCACCGCCCCGGGAAGGCTGGCAAATGCGGTTAGCGGAACTGTGGCCGCATCGACCGAGTTTGCAAAAGGAAGGCGAACTCCTTCGACCAAAATGTTGTCGCCTCGGATCAATGCCGGAGCCTCGAAGCCGCGTGAACCGTAAACCGCGATCGCTTCTTCGTAAGACTGATCGTCATCGGTCGGGTTTCGATCGACCGAGTACAGCCCGTCGCCCTCGACACCGATACCGCCGACCGCGACACCATTCTTATACAAAGGCAAACCGCCAGGATCGCCGGAAAGGCCAAGCGGCAGCGGTGCGATAGCAATATCCGAACACGGCAATGTCGAAAACTGAACGCCGTAGAGCGGGCCGCCCGGACGATTGTCATCCTTTGGCGGAAAGTGCTCCTGAATGATGAACGAGGCCGTGCGAGTGGTGAATGCGTTGCCACCAGTCGAGAAAATTCCAGCCGTGCCCGCTTTCGAGTTTGACGCTGCTGAGGATGGGACCGCAAGATTCTCGAGGCCCTGACCCGCACGGCCAACGCTGCGTATCAAGGTTGTCGGAGCGGCGCCGGTCATCGTGAATGTTCCGAGCAGATTTCCTTCTTTGTCGGTCACAGAAACAGTGACCTTTTGATTCATCGCTACGGCTTTTGACACAGCCTGAGCGATTATTGTCTGTACGTCTGAGAGTGTAAGGCTTTGTGAACTGGCCGAGGCGACGGTGAACAGAAGTACCATGAAGCCGGCAAAAAACTTTGAGGTTCTTACCATAAGATAATTCTCCACGATGCGTACGAATATTATACAATCTTGATAGATAGTCAAGTTTTTCAGGAAGTTTGTGATTGATGCAGTTCTGTGCTAAAAAGCACAGACAGTAATTATTCCTTTTTTACTCAAGGCGGCGACTACTATGTCCTCGGGTTTTCCCAAACTTGCAGTTTGGCTGATGGCTCTGATGATCCTCGGTTCGACCTATGTCGCAGCCCAGTCATCAAGCGGGAAACTCACCGGCAAAGTCACAGATGCCGAGGGCAAACCTGTTGCCGGCGTCACCGTCACAGCAACTAATCAAACCAGTAGCGAAAGCAGATCTCAACGCACGCGTCAGGATGGAAGTTATTCGATTAGTTTGCGTTCGGGAGCGTATCGGATCACGGTCGCGGCGCCTTACGAGGCGCGATTTGATCGCGGTAAAGCGGCAGATTATGGCGCCTTTTCAAATTTCATCTGCGACGAGACCAAAAAGAAATGCCCGACGCTCGAGAATGTGATCATCGACGGCGGCGAGCGAAAGATCGATTTCTCAGTAGTCGAACCGAGCAAGGAAACGCCTGCGGCCCCGGATGCCAAACCGGCGGCAACGCCCGCACCGGATACGCGTGAAGTTCGTGACCGTTGGCGTTATCTGTTCCCCGAGTATGACCGTTACGGCGACAAGGGTGCTCGCGGCCGCGACATCCCATTCAAACGCGGTAAATGGTACAACCCTTACGATCAAAATATCCTGAAGGGCGATAAGCCGGTGATCGGCAACGATTACTTTATGATCTTATCGGCGGTATCCACAACCGGCGTCGAACTGCGTCGGACACCGTCCAGCACTAACGTCAGCTCGGCAAACCCGAATAGTAACAATTTCTTTGGGCGCCCCGAGAGCTTTTCGTTTAACGAGACGCTGCAATTCTCGTTTGAATTTTTTAAGGGCCAGACCGTTTTTAGGCCGCGTAGCTGGGCGATAAAGATATCGCCGACATTTAGCATTCCGAACTATCTGAATGCCCGCGAAAATGGCGTTGTAAATATCGATGTTCGACGCGGTACGACCCGCACCGATTATCATGTTTCGCTTGAAGAGGCTTTTGCAGAAGTAAAACTCTTAGATACCAACGACAACTACGATTCCATCTCGATCCGTGCCGGTATCCAGCCGTTTAATGCTGATTTTCGAGGGTTTTTGTTCTCGGATAACAACCTCGGAGCACGTATTTTTGGGGCATTTTCTAACAACAAGACGCAATTTAACCTAGCCTATTTCCGCCAGATCGAGAAAGACACCAACAGTGGGCTAAATTCAATGCGTTCGCTGCGACCGCAGGATATTTACATCGCTAATTTCTTTCGGCAGGATTTTTTGACCAAGGGATACACGATCCAGGCTGTTGCGGCGTTTAATCACGATCGTGCCGATACGCACTATGACGAAAATGGTTTTCTCGTGCGTCCGGCCGTCGTCGGAAGCGCACGAAGACATAGTGTAAAGGCGGGTTATTTGGGATTTAACGGCGACGGGCACATTGGAATTCTGAATTTAACGAATTCTTATTACTACGCTTTTGGCGAGGACAGTTTTAATCCGATCGCCGGCCGCAAGACCGATATCAGTGCACATATGGCGGCCGTCGAGGCTTCGATCGATCGAAATTGGCTGCGTTATCGCCTTTCCGCGTTCTTTGCCTCGGGCGACGATAATCCGACCGACGATAAGGCCAAAGGATTTGACGCTATCCTAGACGATCCAAATTTTGCTGGTGGGCAATTCTCGTATTGGAATCGTCAGGGGATCAAGCTCGTTTCGACGGATGTTGGTTTGGTACAGCAAAACAGCTTGCTGCCGAGCCTGCGCTCCAGCAAGATCGAAGGCCAGGCAAATTTTGTAAACCCCGGCATTTATATCTTTAACGCTGGTGTCGATGCCGAGGTGACGCAGACTGTCAAGGCGATCTTTAACGCAAATTATCTACGGTTTCACCGAACCGAGTCGCTCGAGTACACATTGTTTCAGCCGGGCGTGAGACATGAGATCGGGTATGACCTTAGCCTCGGCGTGATCTATAGGCCGTTTTTGATAAACAATTTGACGTTTACGTTTGGCGGGAATATGTTCTTCGCCGGGAAGGGTTTCAAGGACATTTTTACCGATCGGCCGCGAAACTGCCCGATCCCGAATTTCTGTACCGGCGACATTCCAAATCCGAGCAAGCCGCAGTATTCATTGTTTAGCCAAATGAAGCTAATCTTTTAGACGAGAGGAAGTTGTAACGTATGGCAGTCGCAGCAAAAACTAGCCACCGGATCAAATTGATCATTCTGCTCATATTTGCAGGTATGGTGACTGTTGCATTTTGGCGCGATAACGCACTTGCCTTTCAACAAACGACACCAGCGGCCCAACCCGCAACGACGGAACCGCCAAAAGCTGCCGAGCCCACGGTACAGCAGGTTCAGGTCGAGGGCTGCGTCAAATGCCATAACAACATCGAGCCAATGCACCGATACAATGCGACGGGCGATGTTTTTGACAAGCTCGTCGATGGCAAGGATGCTCAAGGGCTGACCTGTACGGCATGTCATGGCGGCAATCCGGCCGCAGCCACGGCGAAGGATGCTCACGTACAGCCGAAGTACCCGAAAGAATGGGGATGTAAGAATGGCGAATGTTCGAGTCAGAACCCTGAGCGGTCGAATACTCTGCTCGCAAAGGAAAGCAAGGAGTTTGTCCGTTTTGTAAATCCAGGAGATTTTCGTGTCATCAGCCAGGCGTGCGGCGAATGTCACTCGGATGAGAACAAGAATGTCGCACGAGGAATGATGGCTCATGGTGCGATGCTGTGGGGAGCTGCTCTTTACAACAACGGCGGTTTTCACATTAAGGATGCTCGATTTGGCGAAAGCTATAATGCGGATGGCAATCCGCAATCGCTTATCCAACAGCCTGCACCAACCGCCGAGCAGCAAGCCAAAAAAGGCCATTTGCCGTTTCTTGATCCGCTGCCAAGGTGGGAACTTTCGCAGCCCGGAAACATTCTTCGAGTATTTGAACGCGGCGGCAAACGGCGTCTCGATGTCGGCAACCCCGACAAAGAAGAGGAAGGCGGCAAACCCGACAAAGGCCTGAGCCCGCGTGGACTCGGCACAAATAACCGTACCGATCCGGTCTATTTGGGATTGCAAAAAACACGCCTTCTAGATCCGACTCTAAATTTTCTGGGAACGAATGACCACGCAGGTGACTACCGCTCTGCGGGCTGTACGGCATGCCATGTGGTCTATGCTAATGACACGAGTATTGCGGCATCTGGCAAATATGCGTCTGCGGGGAATCAAGGATTCTCACAATCGGCAGACGAGAAGATACCAAAGCGTGAATCCGGCCACCCGATCAAGCATCAATTCACGTCGGCGATCCCGACGCAGCAGTGTATGACCTGCCACATGCATCCCGGTACAAACATGGTCGCGACCTATCTTGGGCGAATGTGGTGGGATAACGAGTCGGACGGTAAATTCATGTATCCGCAGGATAAACAGATCAATCCCTCGCAGAGCGATGAGATGCGAAAGCTCGATAAGAATCCTGAGGGAGCATCCCTTCGCGGGCTTTGGTCGGATTCGATCTTTTTGCAGAAAACGGGAACGGCGGATTTTAACAGCCAGCTAAAGAACGTACAGTTTGCCGACACTCACGGGCACGGCTGGATCTATAAGAACGTATATAAGAAGGACCGAAAAGGGAATCTTCTGGATGCCGCCGATCAGATCGTGCCGCCCGGTGATCCGAACAAATGGAATAAGGCGGTTCATTTACAGGACATCCATCTCGAACGCGGTATGCACTGTGTCGACTGCCATTTCCGCCAGGACAGCCATGGCACCGGAATTCTCTACAATGAGCCGCGTGCGGCGGTCGAGATCGGCTGTGTCGATTGCCACGGCTCGATGAAAGCCAAGGCGAACACGATTACGAGCGGCCCCGCTGCGTTAGCGCCGGGGCGGGCAGAGATCACCCAACGTGAGCGTGCCAATAAGCCTGTTATTGGCCGCGATCTGACACGCCTTCGTTTTCGAGCTCCGGATGGCAGGCGTTTGCCGGTGCTCGAGGTTCTGACGGCCGCGACCGCACGCAACAAGAAATGTAACGACGAAAAGGGACAACCAATTGCTCTAAAGGCCGGTGACATTGTGCAGAATGCGATCGTCGAGGCCGGCAAATGCTGGAAGGTCACACAGACAACCGATACCGTCACGCCGGGAAATACCGATTACAACGAAAAGTCGGCCTACGCCAAAACGATGCAGCGCGACAATAAGACCTGGGGCGATACAAAAACGACGGAGGAAATGCTTGCACACCGCGAAAGCTCGATGACCTGCTACGCGTGCCACACGTCATGGGTAACAAGCTGTTTTGGCTGCCATCTGAGTATGGAAGCAAATCGCAAAATGCCAATGCGGCACAACGAAGGCGGCGATTCGCGTAACTTTACCTCGTACAATTTTCAGGTTCTTCGTGACGACATCTTCATGCTAGGCAAGGATGGAACGGTCACCGGCCATCAGGTGGCTCCGGTTGCGTCGCGTTCGGCCGTGCTTGTGAGCTCCCGCAATCAGAATCGTGAATGGATCTATCACCAGCAGCAGACCATCTCGGCCGAAGGCTTCTCGGGCCAGTCATTTAGCACACACGTTCCGCACACCGTACGCGGAAAGGAAACGCAGACGTGTTCAGACTGTCACGTCTCGAAAGATAGGGACAACAACGCCTGGCTCGCACAGGTGATGCTTCAGGGCACTAACTTTGTCAATTTTATGGGCCGCTACATTTACGTCGCGGCTACGCATTCGCTCGACGCCGTTGCCGTTACAGAACACACCGAGCCCCAGGCTGTTTACGGCAGCAATTTGCATAAGCTGGCATACAAGGATAACTACGAGAAATTTGTCCGCGAGGGCCGCGAACTCGAAGAGGTTTACGAGAACAAAGGCCGGCCTGATGTTCTGCAGGTACAAGTTCGCGGCGAATATGCGTATGTTGCGGCTGGCAAAGGCGGGCTGCGCGTCTATGATGTAGCTCAGATCGATCACAAGGGATTTTCCGAACGTATAGTGACGGCACCGGTTTCGCCACTTGGACAGAAATTCTATGTGGAGACGAAATACGCGGCCGCGGTCGCAGCTCCGTCAACTCTTGCTGTCGATCCGACACGGTGGCGAACTGTTCGTAACGATGACGGTTCCTTTAAACAAGTTACTCCTGATGAAGCACTAAAACTCAACGCCGAAGCCAAGGCGGTTGGCAAACCTGCACCGGCGATCAACGAAGAGCAAGCGATCCATCCGCTCTACGCATATCTCTATATCGCGGACCGCGAAGAAGGTCTGATACTGGTCGGCGCCGCGACGCTGCTCGACGGTGATCCGCGAAACAATTTCCTGAGCCGCTCGCTGACTTATAATCCAAACGGAGCATTGACCGGTGCGAACAACATTACGATCGCCGGAAACTTTGCATACGTGACAACGGCGCGTGAGTTAGTGATCGTTGACCTATCCACGCCGCTCCAACCGAAGATCACGGCTCAGGTCGCACTTAACCAGCCAAAGGCTGTGGCGGTTCAATTCTTGTATGCGTTTGTCGTCGATGGCGATGGCCTGAAGGTGATCGATATCCGCGAATTGCAGTCAAAAGGTGCGGTGAAGTTGGTTGACGGCGCAGGGGTTCCACTAAAACATGCACACGACATTTACGTTGCCCGCACCTACGCATACGTCGCAAATGGCGAGGAAGGCATTGCGATCATAGACGTGGAACGCCCCGAGCAGCCAAGGCTCGACCAATCTTTTACTGCCGACGGCACGATCAACGACGCTCATGCCGTGAGGGTCGCGATGACAAATGCAAGCCTTTATGCATACGTGGCCGACGGAAAGAATGGGCTCAAGATTCTACAACTGACAGATCCCGAAACGATGCCAAGCTACGCCGGGTTTAGTCCTCGTCCTGAGCCGCGTTTGATAGCTACATTCAAGACCAAGGGCGAGGCGGTCAGCCTCTCGAAAGGCCTGGACCGAGATCGGGCGGCTGACGAGAGCGGTAATCAGATCGCGGTGTTTGGCAGGCGAGGTGCAAGGCCTTTTGGTTATGAGGAAGTAATGCGAATGCTTAGGACAAACAGCGGCACGGGCGATTTCTTTACGGTCTCGGACCAGCCGACGAAATAGCGCCTGAATTTTCGTGTAGCAAAAGGGGTATCAGACTCGCCCATCGAGAATAGTAGGACCGCAGTTGGCACGGTCCTTTTTTGCGGCGATCAGGCTTTGATTGGTCAAACCGCTCATCTAATTTTTATATGATTGGTTAACCTTTCCTTGACAATCATCACCGTCAGAGTAGATAATTTCTCAAATCGAGACTCAACTAAAATGGGTTTATTGAGGTATTTCAGGAAGGTCTCTTGCGTATGCTACGTAAGCAAAAAGATCACAAATTGGTGTTACCAATTATAGTTTTTATCGGATCAGCGACGTAGAAGTTAGCATTTAAATGAAAGTGTTGGGGAAACGGTTCTGATGCGTGAGAATCCTTCTTGATTTGCTAAAAGCGATCTCATAAACAAGCGTCAATCTGCCGGGGCGGTTGATCTTTGACCAAAAAACGGACGTGAAGAAACACCTACTAATATTCTCGCTAATATTTGCGGGTTTGATGATTCCAACATCAGCCATTGGTGCGGATCTGACAGTTGCAGCTGATGGCAGTGGGAATGTCAAGACCGTCCAGGAAGCGATCAGCAAGGTGCCGGAGAATAACGCAAAGCGATTTGTCATCGCGATCAAGCCTGGCATCTACAAGGAGCAGATCCGAATACCGGCAAACAAGCCGTACATCTCGTTCATCGGAACCGACGCGGCGCAAACGATCCTTACATTCAGCCTTTCAAACAAAGAGGCCGGTTCAACCTCGGCCGCTTATGCGACTTATATCGGCGCGCATGATTTTTATGCTGAGAACATAACGTTTGAGAATTCCTTCGGCGTCGGATCTCAAGCTGTTGCCGTTTTAGCCGAGGCCGACCGTGCGGTCTTCAAAAAGTGCCGGTTTCTTGGGTGGCAGGACACGCTTTACGCAAAGAACGGGCGGCAGTATTACATCGATTGCTATATCGAGGGCCACGTTGATTTTATCTTTGGCCAGGCGGCCGCGATATTCGAGAATTGCGTGATCCATAGCAAAGGAGACGGCTACCTAACGGCACCGATGCGGTTTGCAGCAAACGAACCGGCCGGTTTTGTTTTCCAAAAATGCCGCCTTACAGCTGAGAATATTAAGGCCGGTGTTTATCTCGGTCGTCCGTGGCGCGACTATGGCCGAACCGTTTTTCTTAACACCGAGATGGGCGAGCACATTCGCCCCGTAGGCTGGCATCATTGGCTGCCGGAACGCGAAAAGACAGCATATCTCGCAGAATACAGATCGACCGGAAAAGGTGCCAACAGCGATGCCCGTGTGAAATGGTCGCACCAGCTTACCGATGCAGATGCTGTCGCTTTCTCGACCGAGAACTTTCTAAAAGGAAAAGACGGATGGAATCCGAAGACGGCAACCGACGAATGGTTGCAAAAGACAAAACCGGATTGGAAGCTGGTCTCGTGGGTCGATGTTTTCAAACAGGCTCCGCTTTGGTATCAAACCGATGAGGCTGCGCGAATCGCTGACCAGCTTATTATTTACCAAAAGGAAAACGGTGGTTTTGAGAAAAACGTCGACATGGCGTGGATGCTTACGCATAGGGAAAAGCAGGACCTCATCGCCAGCCGCACGGACATCCGGGAAACGACCATCGACAACCGCACAACATATCCGCAGGTCGCGTATTTGGGCCGTGTTATTACGGCGAGTCTGCTGAAACCATCGCCTCCCACTAATTTTCCTAAATACAAAGAGGCGTTCAACAAGGGTCTCGATTATCTGCTCGCATCGCAATATGAAAATGGCGGTTTTCCGCAATTCTTTCCGTTACGAAAGGGCTATTATTCCCACATCACACTTAACGACGACGCGATGATTGGGGTCCTGAAGCTTCTACGTGAGGTCGCCAGGAAGAATGAGGATTTTGTATTCGTTGACGAAGAGCGTCGTTTGAAAGCTGAGAAAGCCGTTGAAAAAGGAAAGACACTTCTACTGAAGCTACAGGTCGAGATCGGTGGAAAGAAAACCGTTTGGGCTGCGCAGTATGATGAGTTTTCGCTAAAGCCGGCGAAGGCGAGGGCTTTCGAGCCGGTTTCGCTGACATCCGGCGAGAGCGTCAGCGTCGTGCGGTATTTGATGCTCGACGCTAAGCCGACGCGTGAAGTAGTCGATGCAATAGAATCGGCCATTGCCTGGTTCAAAAAGAATCAGTTGGGCGGCATCCGCTGGGAACGCAAAAGTGGAAACAATGTCGTCATAAAGGACAAAGCCGCGCCGCCGATCTGGGCTCGCTTCTACCAGTTGGAGACAATGAAACCGATCTTCATTGGCCGTGATGCGATCATCAAATACGATGTTTCAGAGATCGAAGCTGAGCGGCGAAATGGTTACGCATGGTACGTATCGGAGCCGCGTGAATTGATCGAAAAGGATTATCCAAAGTGGAAAGCCAAGATAGCCAACTAGCATGACCCTTATGCACAACAGACGTGATTTCATCAAGACAGTGGCGGTCGGAACAGCCGGTATCGCTGTTTTTCCGACTCTTGTGTTTGGCCAGGCCGATCCCTGGAAGTCCGAATATCCAAAGATACTGGCACGTATCAAGCCGCCAGAATTTAGGAAAAAGGATTACAGCATCCTGAAATATGAAGCCAAAGCCGGTGGTCAGGTCGATTGCCGCGACGCGATCAACAAAGCGATCGACGCATGCAGCAAAGCAGGCGGAGGACGTGTTGTGGTTCCGGCCGGTGAGTTTTTGACGGGAGCCATCCGGCTAAAGTCGAACGTAAACCTGCACGTTTCAAAGGGTGCGACGCTGAAGTTTGCCCCCGATGCAAAAGCGTACTTACCAATCGTACACACGCGTTGGGAGGGTATGGAACTGATGCATCTCTCGCCACTAATCTACGCCTACGAAGAGAAAAACATCGCTATCACAGGTGAAGGAACACTCGACGGACAGGGCAAGTCGTTCTTCTGGAAATGGCATGGAAATCCGCGATACGGAGGGAATCCGGATCTGATGAGCCAGAGAGCGGCACGTGCACGGCTCTATGAATTTATGGACAGGAACGCCCCGCTCGCCGAACGCGTTTTTGGCGAGGGCCATTGGCTGAGGCCGCAATTTATCCAGCCGTACAAGTGCAAAAATGTGCTGATCGAGGGCGTTAAGATAATCGATTCGCCAATGTGGGAGGTTCATCCTGTATTATGCGAGAATGTGACGATCCGGAACCTGCATATAGCGACGCACGGACCTAACAACGACGGCTGTGACCCCGAATCGTGCAAAGATGTCCTAATTGACAACTGCTTTTTCGATACAGGCGACGACTGTATCGCCATCAAATCAGGCCGGAATAATGACGGCCGGCGTCTTAATACCCCGACAGAGAACATCATCGTCCGCAACTGCACAATGCGCGACGGGCACGGTGGAATCACCGTCGGCAGCGAGATCTCCGGCGGTGTGCGCAATCTGTTTGCTCACGACTGTAAGATGGACAGTGCCGATCTCTGGACTGCTTTGCGTGTTAAGAATAATGCATCACGCGGTGGCAAACTCGAGAACTTTTACTTCAAGAATATCGTCATCGGACAGGTCTCACGGGCGGTCATCGAGATCGATTTTAATTACGAGGAAGGTGCGAAGGGCGAACATGTTCCCGTTATGAGGAATTATTTCGTCGAGAATCTGACGTGTACCACCGGCAATCGTGCCGTCGACCTGCAAGGCCTCGACAACGCGCCGATCTATAACGTAACCATGAAAAATTGCACTTTTGGCACATTGAAAAATGCTAGTGTGTTGAAAAATGTTCAAGGTCTGAAACTCAACAATGTCAAGATCGATGGCAAGGTCGTCGATAGGCTTGGCTAAGGAGAACCATGTCTGAAAAGAACTCTATAAATCGTCGTGATTTTGTAAAAGCCACTGGCGGAGCCGCAGCGTCGGCTCTTCTCGCGTCCTCATTTTCAGCCGCGACCGTTACGCCGCTTGCACGCAAACGCTATGCAATGGTCGGAACCGGCCATCGCGGAACGGGCATGTGGGGAAAAGATATTTTTGACCGATATGCGGCAGAGATCGAGTTTGTCGGTCTGTGTGACAAGAACGGAAAGCGGGCTGAAGCCGGAAAACGGCTCATAGGCGCCGATTGTCCGACGTTCACCAATTTTGACGAGATGGTCGCAAAGACCAAGCCTGAACTACTGATGGTCACGACAATGGATTCGACACATCACGAATTCATCACGCGGGCGCTTGCCAGGGGTATCGACGTTATCACAGAAAAACCGATGGTAACCGAGGCCAAACAAGCACAGGCGATCCTTGATGCCGAAAAAAGATACAACCGCAAGATCACAGTTGCGTTCAACTATCGCTACTCTCCTAAACATCAGAAGATAAAAGAGATCTTGCAATCAGGCGAGATCGGCAAGATCACTTCGGTCGATTTTAGCTGGTACCTCAATACGTCACACGGCGCCGACTATTTTCGCCGTTGGCATCGCTTGAAATCGGGCGGTGGCAGCCTTTGGGTTCATAAGGCGACACATCATTTCGATCTTGTGAACTGGTGGCTCGGTACTGACCCGATCGAGGTTGCGGCGTACGGCGAGCTTAATGTTTACGGCAAAAGCGGTCCGTACCGCCATACAAATTGCCGCACATGCCCGCATAAGGCAAAATGCCCTTTCTTTTGGGACCTGACCAAGGATGCCCGCTTGATGAAGCTTTATGCCGAGTGCGAGGACGTGGACGGATACATGCGTGACGGTTGCGTCTTCAAGGAAGACATCGATATATACGATACGATGTCGGCGGCGGTGAAATATTCAAACGGCGTCAGCATGAGCTATTCGCTAAATGCGTCAATGCCGCTTGAGGGTTATCGAATAGCATTTAACGGGACGCAGGGAAGGCTGGAGGTACGCGATTACGAGGGACAGCCGTGGCAGGAACCTCAGCAGTCCGAGATTTTTCTGATAAAGAGTTTTCCTCGCAGCCGCGAACGTATCGATATGCCTAATGTCAGAGGCGGCCATGCGGGCGGTGACGACAGAATACGAGATGTCATATTTAAGAACGCATCGGTGCCCGAATATCTGAAATTGCCCGGTTCGCGTGCCGGGGCGATGTCGTGCCTTACGGGAATTGCGGCACGAACAAGTATCGAGCAGAAGCGTCCGGTTAAGATCAATGAACTGATAAGGTTATGAGATCGATACTGGCGATCGTGCAAGTTGTCCTTTTGGCTGGTGCCTCGTGTGTCTCGGTGTCCGCACAGTTATCCGTTTACCTTGCTGGCGACTCAACCGCCGCTAATAAGTCAGCTGATAAGCGGCCGGAAACGGGCTGGGGCGAGATGCTTCAGCGGCATTTCGATTCGTCAAAGGTCAGGATCGATAATCGAGCCTTGAACGGCCGCAGCACAAGATCCTTTATTGTTGAGGGCAAGTGGACCGCTCTGATGAATTCCGTTAAGCGGGGCGATTTTGTCTTTATTCAGTTTGGCCATAACGACCAGAAGAAAGAAAACGTCGACCGATATGCCGGCCCTGATGAATTCAAAAAGAATCTGATCAAATTTGTTGAAGAAGTGCGGGCAAAAGGAGCGAATCCGGTTTTGATGACGCCGGTCGTGCGGCGCCGATTTGATAAAGACGGTAAGTTTTACGACACGCATGGCGATTATCCCGCGTACGCTCGAACCGTTGCCCACGAGTATGAAGTACCGCTGATCGATATGCAGCGAAAAAGTGAGGCGGTTGTCGTAAAATATGGCGTTGAAGGATCGAAAAAGCTGTTTTTGCAGTTGACGCCGGGTGAGAGCGCCAATTACCCGAACGGCGTCGAGGATAACACGCATTTTTCGCCACTTGGTGCCGAGGAAATGGCTAAGCTCGCGGTCGAAGGGATTAAAGAAACAAAGATCAAATTAAGTAAATATCTGAAGAAATGAGAATTATAAAAATCCTGGGCATTCTATTCATTTTGCTCGCGATGGCGATCTCGTCTATAGGTCAGTCGCGTCCGGTCTCCGAGCAACTTGCAGATACGGCCATGAACCGCATCTGGGTCGACGACCGCAAGCAGCCGGGTATTCCGCGAGGTTGGACGTATGAACAAGGCGTCGTTCACAAAGCTATCGAGGCAATGTGGTATTCGACCGGCGATGCCAAATACTTTAACCACATCCAGAAGGGGATGGATTACTGGATCGATGAAAAGGGTGATCACAAGGACTATGACATTACCGAGTACAATATCGACCACATAACGCCGGGCACCGCAATGATGTTGCTTTATCGGGCAACCGGCAACGAGAAATATCGGAAGATGGTAGAGCTTTTGCGGTCTCAGCTAAAAACCCATCCGCGAACGAACCAAGGCGGCTTTTGGCATAAGAAGATCTATCCGTACCAGATGTGGCTCGACGGGCTCTATATGGGCCAACCTTTTTATGCGGAGTATTCGAGCGTCCTCGGCGAGGATAATTGGAACGATATTGCGAACCAGTTCGTCTGGATGGAGCAGCACGCGCGTGATCCAAAAACGGGCCTGCTTTATCACGGATGGGACGAGTCGAAGCAGCAAAAATGGGCCGACAAGACGACAGGAAGGTCACCGCATTTTTGGGGGCGTGCTATGGGTTGGTATGCGATGGGGATCGTCGATACGCTCGAACATTTCCCCAAAGATCATCCGCGTCGCGGCGAGTTGATCGACATCCTCAATCGCGAAGCGGCTGCGATCGAAAAGGTACAGGACAAAGCAACCGGCGTCTGGTACGACATCCTCGATCTGCCGACTCGTAAGCCAAATTATCTGGAGTCGTCGTGTTCGGCTATGTTCGTCTACGCGATCGCTCGTGGTGTCCGAGAGGGCTATCTACCTGAGCGTTTTATGAAGGTCGCTACGCGCGGTTGGGCCGGCATAAAGAAGGAATTTATCAAAGTGAATGCTCAGGGCCTGACCGATTGGGAAGGAACGGTTTCGGTCTCAGGCCTCGGCGGAAACCCATACCGCGACGGCAGTTTTGAGTATTACATGAAGGAAACTCTTCGCACCAACGATGCAAAAGGCATCGGCCCTGCGATCCGTGCCGCTCTCGAAATTGAAGCATATGAGCGTGGCTGGACGGGTCACGGCAAAACCGTACTCATCGATGATTATTTCAATCACGAGATCCGCAAGAACAAGCTTGGGAAAGATGAGGTTTGGCATTACAAGGTTGGTGAGCGTCTTGACTCTGGCTACTATGCCTGGGAAACGATCTTCCGCAATATGGGCGCGAAAGTCGGTATGCTATCCGAGCCACCGACTGCGAATAATCTTGCTGGAGTCAGTGTATATATTATTGTCGACCCCGACACTGCAAAAGAGACGGCAGATCCCAATTTCATCGGGTCTCACCATGTAAGGGTCGTCGCCGACTGGGTCAAGAAAGGCGGCGTACTCGTAATGTTCGGAAACGACGGGAATAATGCCGAACTCGATCAATTCAACGAACTTGGAAAGGCATTTGGTATCCAGTTCGACAAGAACCTGAAATTCCCGGTCATTAGTAACGACTATCGAATGGGAAAGGTAGCGATCGACGCCGGAAACCCGATTTTCAAGACAGCAAAAGCGATCTTCATCAAAGAGGTCTCGACGCTGTCGCTCTTAGGATCAGCAAAACCCGTACTGACAGCAAATGGCGATAACCTGATGGCGATCGCGAAGCACGGAAAAGGCACGGTCTTTGTCCTTGGCGATCCTTGGCTCTATAACGAGTACCTGGATGGCCGCCGATTGCCGTACGAATATGAGAATTTCAAGGCCGCACAAGATCTGAGTGGCTGGCTGCTGGCTCAGGCGAAGGGGAATAAATAGCATGAAACGACAGATCATCTTTCCGTTACTTTTGGTTCTTGTGTTTGCCCTTGTGGTGTCGGGCCAGACCCGTCAGCCGTCACAGGCATCGCGTCCCTTTGTTATTAAGACAAAGCAGCAAGTCTCGGATATTACCAAGGCTCTTGTCGCTAAGCCCGGTAACACTAACGAAGACATCGTCGCCGCAGCCGGGATGCAGACGCGTATCGCGATCTTTCATGATGAAAAGCGTGAGAACGACCTGAATGAGGTTCATGACGGCTCAGACGACATATATTACGTAACTAACGGAACAGCGACCTTGATGCTTGGTGGAACGCTGGTGGAACCAAACGAGATAAGCCCAGGCGAATGGCGTGCAAAAACGGCGACCGGCGGTGAAAAAGTGACTATTAAGAAAGGCGATCTCGTCTTTGTTCCTCGCGGAACGCGGCATCAGCGTACTGTTACCGACAAGAAGTTCACAATGATATTGATCAAGATCTTTTCGGCGAACCAACCGAAATAAGCGTAAAGCAAAAGCTTCGACAAGACCGCCCTGTTGCGATAAGATAGCCTAAATACAATGCCGCGCAAGAATCCGACCATCTTCACGAATCTCAATTCTGAGAAAAACGGCACCACCGCCGAAGAGGTTGTCGTTCGCCTGCGTGACATGATCCACAACGGTGAGCTTTCGTCAGGTGACCGTTTGCCGCCTGAGCGCGATCTCGCGAGATTGCTGGGCGTCAGCCGTCCGACGCTGCGCGCCGGGATACGTTCGCTGGCAACGGTTGGGATATTGCAGTCGCGTCAGGGCGCCGGGACGTTTGTTGCCGCACGCGCCGAATCACCGACGCTCGACAGCGGGGCGCTTAGGATGTTGTCGGCTCTTCACGGATTTACGTCTGACGAGATGTTTGAGGCACGGCTCGCGCTCGAAATGAGCATTGCAGGCCTTGCGGCTGACCGTGCGACGAGTGAGCAGATGACGTTAATGGCAGAGGAGATCACGGGTATGTACGCGTCGCTCGACGATCCGGAACAGTATCTGGTGCATGATATGAAATTTCACCAGACGATCGCCGCAGCATCGAACAATCGGATTCTCACGTCTTTGATGAACATGGTTGCGACCATCCTGTTCGACAGCCGCAGCAAAACCGTCAAGCGTGCAAAGGATCTCAAACAATCCGCTGAACAGCATCACAACATCTACCGTGCGATGCGCGAACGCAGCCCTGACGCCGCCCGCCAGGCGATGCATGACCACCTTGTCGAAACGCAAAAGGCTCAGCGGCTCGAGGAAGAAGAGGAATCCAACCTTCAAAACGGCTCCGTCGTTTGATCACGTTCACATTTTGCGTTTATGAGATGCCTACCGCTTGCCGCCGCGATCATTGCAACGGCGTTTACCGTAAGTGCTCAGCCATCAAAGGTTTGGGTTGCTGACAACGGCGACGGCACATACAAAAATCCGATCATAAATGCCGATTATTCCGACCCTGATGCAGTTCGCGTTGGCACGGACTACTACATGACGGCGTCGAGCTTTAACAGTTCGCCGGGTCTGCCCATCCTGCACTCAAAAGATCTTGTAAACTGGCGGCTCGTCAATCACGTTTTCCGCGAACAGGAGCCGACGGACGTGTTCAAAAAGCCGCAGCACGGTGGCGGCGTCTGGGCCCCGGCGATACGGTTTCACGGTGGCGAATTCTACATCTTCTATCCAGATCCCGATTTTGGGATTTACATGACAAAGACCAAAGATCCTGCCGGCGAGTGGTCAAAACCATTGCTGATCGCCGAAGGAAAAGGTTGGATCGACCCTTGCCCGCTGTGGGATGATGACGGCAATGCGTATCTCGTCCACGCATTTGCGGGCAGCCGAGCCGGGATCAAGAGCATCATTGTCGTCAAGAAAATGAGTGCCGACGGAACGAAATTGCTCGACGATGGCGTGATGGTCTTTGACGGACACGATGCGGATCCGACCGTTGAGGGGCCGAAATTCATGAAACGCAATGGCTACTATTACATCCTGGCTCCGGCCGGAGGTGTCGCGACGGGTTGGCAGCTAGCTTTGCGTTCGAAAAGTATCTACGGTCCATACGAGCGAAAGGTTGTGCTGGCACAGGGCAAAACGACGATCAACGGCCCGCATCAGGGAGCTTTGGTTGATACCCCGACCGGTGAATGGTGGTTTTTACATTTTCAGGACAAAGCTGCCTATGGACGCGTCGTCCATCTCCAGCCTGCGGTCTGGAAAAACGGCTTCCCCGTAATCGGCCTTGACTCGGATGGCGACGGAACTGGGGAACCCGTCTTGAATTATAAAAAGCCGAATGTTGGCAAGAGCTACCCGATATTTACGCCGCCCGACACCGATGAATTCAAAGATCCGCAACTCGGCCTGCAATGGCAATGGCATGCAAATCCGGAAGCTCGCTGGGCGTTTCCATTTCCTGAGAAAGGTGTGCTTCGGATGTTCTCCGTCCAACAACCGGACAACTACAGAAACCTGTGGGATCTACCGAATCTGCTGATGCAAAAGTTTCCCGCTGATGAATTTGCAGCAACGGCAAAGGTTTCTTTTGCACATCGTTTCGATGGCGAACGCTTTGGTCTCGTAGTTATGGGACTTGATTATTCAATTCTCGGTGTTAGAAACCGCGGCGGAAAAATCTATATAGCCCAAGCCATCGCAAAGGATGCCGATAAAGGCTCTCCGGAAACCGAATCTGCGCCGCAATTGCTGTCATCAAAGGATTTCTACTTACGAGTTTCGGTCAGAGCTGGAGCCATTTGTACCTTTAGTTACAGCCTCGATGGCAAATCATTTACAAACGTCGGCGAGCCTTTCAAAGCCCGCGAGGGCCGTTGGATCGGTGCTAGGATCGGATTTGTGTTCAATCGGCCTGCCCGTTTTAACGACGCGGGCTCAGCTGATATCGATTGGTTTAGGTTTGAACCGTAAGAGTGACGCCCTTTGGCGTTAGTACGCTCGCACGAACACCTAAAGGCGTCACTCTTACTCGTTATTCGTAGTTAATATTTGCCGGTTCTAGCTTGGGAGCGAGCAGGTGAATTATCAGCAAAGCGATCAAATATGCCGACGCGGCGATGATAAAGATCGGAACGTAACTGCCTGTCGTTTGCAAAATATATCCCACGAGCGGCGAGATACACATACCGCCGATCGCTCCGAACATACCGCCGATACCTACCACCGAACCAACAGCCTGCTTCGGAAACATATCCGACGAAAGCGTAAAGATATTTGCCGACCAGCCTTGATGAGCCGCGGCCGCGATACCGATCAGAACGACCGCGAGCCAAAGGCTCGACGTTGTCGACGCTATGACGATGGGCACGACCGCGAGTGCACAAATTAGCATCGCAGTTTTTCTTGAACGATTGATCGTCCAGCCCATTTTGATCAGCTTCGATGAGATATAGCCGCCGCCGATGCTGCCAACGTCGGCAATGATGTAGATCACCGCGATCGGCAAGCCAAAGGTTTTTAGGTCAAGGCCGTGCTGCTTTTGCAGAAAGTCAGGCAGCCAGAAAAGATAGACCCACCAGATCGGATCGGTCATAAACTTTCCGATCGCGAACGCCCAGGTCTGACGATGCGGAAACAGACGTTTCCACGGGATCTTGATCGCGGGTTCAACCGGGTCGCTTTGAATATATGCGAGTTCTGCCGAAGAAAGCCTCGGATGTTCCTCTGGCCGTTTGTAGATCGCTAGCCAGAATGCGAGCCACAGAAAACCGATCCCACCGGTGATAATAAACGCCTCGTACCAACCCCAGTACAGCACGATCAACGGCACGAGAAGCGGAGTCGCAAGAGCACCGACATTCGTTCCGGAATTGAAAATCCCTGTCGCAAGTGCCCGTTCCTTTTTTGGAAACCACTCGGCAACCGTCTTGATCGACGCCGGGAAATTCCCGGCTTCACCCAACCCAAGTACAAATCTCACGATCATGAATCCGAGTACTGAGGCAAATGCCGTAGAGGTCGAAACATAACCAAAGAAATTGAGCAGAGCGGCGGTCGCAACGCCGATTGGCACGGCCCAGGCATGAGCGATCGCTGCGAGGCTCCAAACGGTGATCGAAACGGCAAAACCTTTCTTTGTGCCGAAGCGATCCATCAAACGGCCGACAAACAAAAGGCCAATAGCATATGCCGTTTGAAAGGCAAATACGATCCAACCATAGTCGAGTTCCGACCATTCGAACTCCTTCTGGAGCGTCGGTTTGAGAATACCCAACACTTGCCGGTCAACGTAATTGACGGTCGCGGCAAAGAATAGGAGCGCGCAGATCATCCAGCGATAGTGGCCGACTCGGACGGTTGGATCAGCGGTGGCGGCAGTATTTTGGCTATCGGCTGTATCGGAAGTATTGCTCATTCAAATTGCTCCTGTTGCTAGACGTTTAAGATGCCGGGAGAGTGGTATTCCCGTCCGTTTATCGTGGTTGTAATCACCGGAAAATCCGGCGATGCCGTGATCGTTTCAACTCCATCTTTGGTAACAATAACAGTTTCTTCGACCTTTGTTCCGGTTATCGACGGATTCCAGGCAAATGCCTGATTAGATCTGACCACCTCAGTGCTAGTCGGATGGGCGACCCATTCGCGGGTCTTATATCCGGCTGCGCCGCCTTGATGGTGCAGGTTTATGTTATCGGCAAATCCCTTTGTCGCGTATGCGTCAGCCGCCACTGCGTAGAGTTCGGCTCCGGTCGCCCCGGGCCGCGTTGCGTCGAGGAGGCTTGCGTTTACATACGCCGTCGCTTCGGTTCGCGTTTTCAAATCGTCCGGTACTTCGCCGACACAGATCAGGCGGCTTTGGCTCGTGATCAGGCCGCCGCGTTTAGCGCAAGTTACCAGCAAAAGCGTTTTTCGCCAGCGGTTTGTTGTCGGCACAGGATGACGGTACTGCGATGTTCGTTCGTCCGCAGCAACCAGCGTCACTATCGAGGCCATTCCGCTCAAGCCAAACTCGTGTCGAAGTCTTTCAGCGATCTCGATCTCCGTTTCACCCGGAACCAACCTATCGATCGTGCGCCGTATCGCCGCTCCGGAATCGCGACCGAGCAAACGATACCGCTCTAGTTCATCCGTTGTCAACGAATACCGGCAGGCGGCGATCTTGTTTTCAATTGGTTTCGCTCCCGCAAAAAGGGCGATGTCAGTCGCGATCACGCCGTCATCGAGCATCTCGTTTGCCTTTGTTAAGGCGATATCCGCCGTGCCTTTTTCGGTTTCCCATGCAAATTCAACCGGCTCAAAATCCGACGCCGAAACCTCTTCCGCGAGCAGTCGGGGCATCTCGATATTGTTAGCCAATAAGTACCGCTCGCCGCCGCGCGTTACTAATAAGGATGCCACCCCATTTTCGCGGCTGAGGTCGATGCCATTCGAGCGGCCACACGTCAACCACGCGAAATTATGCTGCGCATTGAGCAGCACGGCATCGAGGTCCGCGGCTCCGAGCATTTGCCTCAGCCGCTCGGTTTTTTCTTCAAGTTCGTCATTCATGTAAGAGTGACGGCTTTAGCCGTTAGTCCAGCTTGAGTATTATTCGCATTGGAAAAACGCGTAAACGCGTCACTCTTACTGATTAACGCCACTCGCCAAAAACCCGCCGTCTACTACCAATACCTCGCCAGTTACAAAACTCGCGGCTTCCGAAGAGAGAAAAACAGCTGCGCCAGCGAGCTCCTCGACATTTCCAAATCGCCCCATCGGTGTACGCGTCAAAAACTCTTGTCCGCGGGGCGATTCGTCGAGCAGTTTTTGGTTGAGTGCAGTTCGAAACACACCCGGAGCAATGGCGTTTACGTTTACGCCTCGCTTCGCCCATTCAACGGCTAGTGATTTTGTAAGACTCGCGACCGCCGCCTTGCTTGCTGCATAGGCGGCGACCTCATAAAGAGCGACGAAGGTAGACAGCGAGGCGATATTTACGATCCGGCCGTAACCGCTGTCGACCATATGACGGCCGAAGACCTGACATGCTCGAAGCGTTCCGGTCAAGTTAGTTTCCATGATGCCGTTCCATTCTTCTTCGTCGAGTTCGAGCGTCGGTGTGCGTTTTGTGCGTCCTGCTGAATTGACCAGAATATCGACCTTCCCAAACACCGAAATGCATTCATCAAGAAGCCTCTGCAACGACTCCCTGTCAGAGACATCGGATGTGACACGCAGCGTTCGGCGTCCTTTGGACTCGATCTCACCAGCCGCTATTTCAACCTGCTCCTGGCGTCGGGACGTGCAAGCGACATCGGCCCCAGCCTCGGCGAGCCCGTGGGCGATCGCCCGGCCAATGCCCGATGTGCCGCCGATCACGACGGCCACGCGATCGGCCAGGTCTAATTTTGAGTAACTCATACGTAATTAAAAAAGTCCTGTGCGCGATCTATCGACTACAAAGGTAATACCATTTATAGGAATGCAGATAGTTTGTACACTAACTCCAAAGATGTTGTCAAGACTGCCAACTGCCAATAATCTCAGTATTTTGGCACTATTATGCGACGATAAGCAGGACCATCCAAGATTTCGCGAAATAAACTTGATTTTGATTGGTTTAACCAATTAGAATGAATCCTGGTATAAGCTCACATGCAGAGTTCCGTAAAGAAGATACTAAACCGACGCGTTAGCGGCAACAACATATGGCTTACTTTGTCGTCTGCAGCTAAGACTATGTCGCCAATTGCTGACTTCAAGTTTACGGTTCTCGAAACTGAAGAAGCGGTTGGCCAGGCGATGTACGACGAACTGGTTGCCTACGCTGACAAAAAAACCGGCGATATTACGATCGTTTTACTAGGCGGCCGCGGCGCGCAGGCGATGTACCGATTGATCAAAGGCCTGGCTGAAACGGATGAGATCGACGAACTATTGGGCCGGCTGCACGTCTTTACGCAGGACGCGCTCGCGCCGATGCGAATGGCCAATGGGCTCAGCTTTGTCCGCGATTTCGAACGCCTGCTCGGCCCGCAGTTCTTTGCAAAGATCAAAAGCTTCACACCAATGCTTACCGAGACCGACGACCTCGAGGGCGAGCTGACAACGTATCTGGAACGTCTGGAATCGCTTGGCGGTATCGATATTTTCTTTCTCGGCTTAGGTCCCGAGGACGAGGCCGCCTCCCACCTTTGCTATATTAAACCGGGATGCGGTGCTGCGTTTGGCGATTATGCGGGCATCATCCCGATCAGTTCGACAATACTCGAACATCATATTTCTAAATTCAAGGTCGGCGGCAGTACCGTATCTGAGGCCGACGAGGCCGAATGCAGGCGAGCAGCTTACATTTTGACGCTCGGGCCGGCGGCGATACTTGGGGCCAGAAAGATCGTTCAATCGATCGTCGATGCCTCAACTGCACCTGCCAAACGTCCGAGCTTCAAGCGGCTGATCGAAACCAAGCTTTCAGATAATGACGGTGAATTGGCACGACAGGTCGACGAAAACCCGGGTTTGTTGGTGCGTCTACATGCGGATGTCACGACGTATGTTTTGCCAGATCTCTTAACATAATATGTTTGATACTTATGCCGACAAAGCCGCTGCTATAAGCGACTTCGCGTACATCGTGAACGCCGAGGATAATGTTGCCGTCGTAAAGAATGAGACGTCGGACGGCCTCGCGGTTGCGCTGCCCGACGGCGAGATCATTGTCGTGGAAAAAGCGGTGCCGCCCGGGCATAGGTTTGCAATTTGCGAGATCCCGGCCGGTGAATTCGTTCGCCAATACGGCCAACCGATCGGAACCTCGCTTGGCATCGAACCTGGCGAATGGGTTACTCACGACAATATGACGGACGACGTACCAGTCGTTCGTGATCTACCCGAGGATCTGCATACACCGGCACCGGAGTATTTCTCGCTTGACGAGACTGCGACATTTATGGGATTTCGGCGGCCGGATGGACGCGTCGGCACCCGTAATTTTGTATTGATCGTCCCGACATCGATGTGCGCGAGCCATGAGGCGACCCAGATCTCGATGATGGCTGAGTTCATGCATTACAGCCGCGAGAAATATCCAAACGTGGATGGCGTTGTCGCGATCCCGCATAACAAGGGATGCGGTTGCCAGGACGGATCGAATCTCGACCTGATGATGCGTACGCTTTCAAATTATGCCGATCATCCAAACGTCGGCGGCGTCATCCTGATCGATCTCGGCTGCGAAAAGACAAATCTCACATTCGTCGAAAAATATCTGACCAATCGCGAAAAGCCGATACAAAAGCCTGTTTTCAAGATCGGAATTCAGGATGTCGGCGGAACCCAGTCCGCGATCGAATTGGGCCTAAAATATGTCGCGGATATGCTTCCTGAAGTTAACCGCTCGACCCGCGAAGAGTTTCCGGTGAGCGAACTCGTGCTTGGAGTAAAGTGCGGCAGTTCCGACGGTTTCTCGGGAATTTCGGCCAATCCAGCACTTGGATATTGCTCCGATCTGCTGGTTCGAAGCCGCGGCACTGTGCTGCTTACCGAGGTCCCCGAATTTTGCGGTGCGGAACATATCCTTGCCAATCGGGCAAAAGATGCCGAGACAGGGCGAAAGATATATGGGCTTGTGGATTGGTATAAGGAATATTCCTCAAAGTTTGGAGGGGTTCTTGGCCAAAACCCCAGCACGGGGAACAAGGCTGGCGGCCTCCTCAATATTACGATCAAATCTCTCGGGGCGATCGTCAAGGCCGGCACTACGAGGATCGAAGATTGTGTCGAATACGCCGAAACGCCCAAGTCGCGTGGAATAAATTTGATGCAGGGGCCGGGTTACGACCAGGAATCGACGCCCGGTTTGGTCGCCGCTGGAGCTACAGTCATCGTATTCACAACCGGGAACGGCACCACGATCGGTAACGCTATCGCGCCCGTGTTAAAGCTTGCGTCAAATAATCGTGTGTTCGAAAAAATGGCACAGGATCTCGACATATCGGCAGGAAATGTCATTGAGGGTACCGAGAGCATTGCCGATGTCGGAGCCCGTCTGTTCGAACATGTGAGGCAAACCGCGAGTGGCGACATTCAGGCCAAGGCCGAGATCCTGAAGCATCGCGAATTTCAGTTCTGGGCAGAACAGACCGTTTCGTTGTAATATTATTATAACGAAAAATGGATAACGGTAAGTTATATCAATCAGGGTTGCTCGATCAGGGTTTACCGCGGAAAGGGAATCAACTCCTTCGATTGATACGTGCCGCACAACCGATCACGCGAACTGAGATCGCCCAGCGACTCTCGATTGATAAGAGTACGGTGACGGAACACGTAAAGCCGCTCACCGATGCCGGAATCCTTAGCGAAGAGGCTCGTACAGAAGCCGGCCAGCGGCGGTCGCGATATTTGTCATTTGAGGCTGACGACACTTTTTTTGCCGGTGTGAATCTTGGCGTTCGCCGGTCGCAAGTCGGTTTGACGACCCTGAGCGGTGAGATCACCGACGAAAGCGATTTCGAAACGCCCACAAATCCCGGGTATGCGCTCAAGCTTGTACGACAGCGGCTGGACGAATTTGTAAAAAAGCTTCCCGGCCGGAAGCTAGCCGTTGTGGGCGTGAGTGTGCCGGGAATGGCAGATGCGGCCAGGCAGAAACTCGTCTTTGCCCCAAACCTCGGCTGGCGCGATATCGACATTGCTGCGGCCTTGCGTGTGAAGGAAGGCACGCGCGTTGTTGTAGAGAATGATTCGACCGCCGCTGCCATGTACGAGGCGCGTTTGAAAATACGTGATGCTGAGGATGGCCTGATGTCGAACTTTATTCTTGTTCGATCGGGCACAGGCATCGGCGTCGGTCTCGTGATCGGCAGCGAAGTCTATCGCGGTACCGGCTCAGGCCGTGGAGTGGCCGGGGAGTTTGGCCACATGACAATCGTCGCCGGCGGCAAACCGTGCGTTTGCGGCAATCGCGGATGTTGGGAAAAGTATGCGTCGGCCGCATCGGCTGCGTCGCTGTATCTCGGTGACCGCCCGCCGGCAAGAGGCGAAAGCATTCCCCGATTTGTCGATATTGTGAGCAAGGCGACGGTCGGAGATACGCGTTCGCGAAGGACCCTTGAAAAGATCGGCGATTATCTTGGGATCGGCATCGCCAATGTTATTATGGGCATCGGGATCCCGCGAGTGGTGATCAGCGGACGGCTTGTCTACGGTTGGAACTTTATCGAAGCTCCGATGAATGCGGCCATCAGTCGCAGCATTATCGGCCAGATCGATGGCTGGACGGTCGAGGCCGGCGAGCCCGTCGGCTCGGCAATTGGCGGTGCTATTGAGGTTGCCGTCGATGAGTATCTTAATTCTATTTAGGGAGCGGCCTTTAGGCGCCGCGAGATCGAACATGCAAACACAGATCCAGTTGGAGAACATTGATCCGGTGACCTGCGTCGTCAAGGGCACGAATCGCGAAAAGGGCCGCACGCTTTCGGTTCAGCCTGGCCAAACGGCAACACGAAATCTATTTTATGGCCGGATCATCCTCGAGGCCGGCGATGCCCCGATCGCGTTTGAAAATAGGACGCACGAGACGGGCCTTGTCTGTCTCGGCGGTTCGGGGCGTGTGAGCGCTGGTGGACAGAACTTCGCGATGAATCGCTATGATGCGCTATACGTCCCACGTGACTCGGTCATTGTCGCTGCCAGTGATGGAGCGTTCGATCTTGCTGAGATATCGTCGCCCGTTGAGAATAAGTATCCGCTGCAGTTTGTAGCTTTCGATGAGATCCGCAAAGATCCGGCGCTCCATTTTATCGCCGGCAAGCAACCTACCGAACGCGACCTCAATATTCTCCTGGGAAAAAACATCGAGGCCGGCCGCATAATGGCAGGCGTGACTTTCTCTACAGAGGGCAACTGGACATCTTGGCCACCGCATGAACACGCCGCCTTGCTCGAGGAAGCCTATCTTTATATCGATATGCCAGCGCCGCAGTTTGGAATACAGATGGTTTACACGAATGGCGAGACGCCGGAGCTTGTGCAGGTCGTCCGCGAAGGGGATGTCGTTATCATGCCCAGGGGATATCACCCTAATGTTGCGGCTCCGGGCGGTTCGATCAATTTTCTGTGGATGATGGCCGCCAATAAAGAAGGCGATGATAGGCAATTTGGCGTGGTGAACGTACAACCCGAATTTGCGACCGGCGTTTCAGGGCTCGAAGCTTCGCAGAAGTAGTATGGTCGATAGGTTTTCACTTGCCGGTAAGACGGCACTCGTGACGGGTTCAGCCACGGGAATCGGCCGCGCAATCGCCTTTGCACTGGCTGAGTCAGGTGCGGATATTGCTTGTCATTGCCGTAATGCTGGTGACGCCAATGGGACAATCGAGGCGATAACAAAGCTCGACCGACGCGGAGTCGAAGTTTCGGGTGATATGGCCGACGTCGCGACGCCACAACATTTGATCGATGCCGTGATAGCCGAATTTGGCCGCATCGACATTCTGATCAATAACGCGGGAATGATCCGACGTGCACCGGCGATTGAGTTTACCGAAGATGACTGGCAGGCCGTCATCAACGTAAACCTGTCGAGCGTCTTTCGCCTCGCACAGGCTGGCGGCCGCAGGATGATCGAACAAGGTTCGGGCAAGATCGTGAATATCGCTTCGTTGCTATCGTTTCAGGGTGGCATTACGGTTCCGGCCTATACGGCTTCGAAATCGGCGGTGGCCGGCCTGACGAAGGCACTTGCCAACGAATGGGCGAAACTCGGGATCTGCGTCAACGCCATCGCACCGGGATACATCGCGACCAACAACACCGCCGCTCTGCAGGCGGACGAAACTCGAAACCGGCAGATCCTCGAACGTATCCCGGCCGGACGTTGGGGCGATCCAGAAGATATCGCAGGGGCCGCAGTCTTTTTGTCAGCGCCGGCGAGTGATTATATGAACGGCCATACCCTCGTCGTGGACGGCGGTTGGATGGGAAGATAGTCGGAACCGCCTGCGTAGGTGGGCGGCCAGTTCATGTAGACTATCGAGACTCTGTGATTATTAAGTTTTTTCGCCGCCCGCTTACGCAGGCGGTTCTGACAGGAAATGCTAAACATCAGATCAAAAGAAGAATGTAAATGGGATATCGTCTCCCTTGGCGAAGTGATGCTGCGGTTGGATCCGGGTGATAAACGGATACATACGACTCGTTCGTTCGAGGTGTGGGAAGGCGGGGGCGAATACAACGTCGCTCGCGGCCTCAAAAGATGCTTCGGTCTCGATGCGGCAGTGGTTACAGCTCTCGCGGACAACCCGATCGGACGCCTCGTCCAGGATCTGATCTATCAGGGCGGTGTCGATCAGTCGCATGTCAAATGGACGAAGTATGACGGCGTTGGGCGCACTGTGCGCAACGGGATGAACTTTACCGAACGCGGTTTTGGCGTCCGGGCGGCCCTCGGATGTTCCGATCGCGGCAATACCGCCGTTTCACAGCTGAAGAAAGGTGATATCGACTGGGAAAAGATCTTTGGTGACGAAGGTGCCAGATGGCTCCACACCGGCGGCATTTTTTGTGCCTTGTCCGAATCAACGCCAGAGGTCGCCAAAGAGGCGATGGAGATCGCCAAAAAATACGGCACGATCATCTCGTACGATCTCAACTACCGCGATTCGCTCTGGAAAGCCATCGGCGGCCAGGCCAAGGCACAGGAAGTAAACCGCAACCTTGCCCAATACGTCGATGTCATGATTGGCAACGAAGAGGATTTCACCGCCTGCCTCGGTTATGAGGTCGAGGGTCAGGATGAAAATCACTCGAAACTCGACATTGTTAATTTTGAGAAAATGATCCGTCGAGCGGTAGCAGATTTTCCAAATTTCGCGGTGGCCGCAACGACGCTTCGTAATGCTAAGACTGCCTCAGTCAATGATTGGGGTGCCGTCTGCTTCACGGAAGGTCTGCTTCATCAGGCGATAATGCGGCCTGATCTGAATATTTTTGACCGCGTGGGCGGCGGCGATTCGTTTGCGTCGGGACTCATTTATGGATTCCTAACCGGCGAATCTCCCGAATGGGCAGTCAATTGCGGTGCTGCTCACGGAGCACTCGCAATGACGACGCCGGGCGACACGACAACGGTCGGACTCGCGGACGTTCTCAGAGTAATGAAAGGCGGAGGCGCCCGCGTAACAAGGTAAAGAGATGGATAAAGCACAGATCGTAAAGCAATTGGAAGAACTAGGCCTCGTTCCTGTGGTACGAGCTTCGTCAGCTGACGAAGCCATGCAGGTCATTGAAGCCATAAAGGCTGGCGGCGTCAATGTACTTGAGATCACGATGACCGTGCCGGGCGCCATCAAAGTTATTGAAAAGGTTGCAGATAAGTATGGCAGCGAGGTTCTTGTCGGAGCCGGCACCGTTCTTGACCCGGAGACAGCTCGTGCGTGTCTATTGGCCGGAGCGCAATTCATCGTTAGCCCTGCTCTAAATCTAGACACGATTGCGATGTGTCAACGCTACAGCGCTCCGGTGATGCCTGGCGTGTTGACCCCGACCGAGGTCGTAACTGCCTGGGGCGCGGGTGCAGATATTGTGAAAGTATTTCCGTGCGGTTCGATGGGCGGTGCGAGTTATATCAAAAATCTGAAAGGGCCTTTCCCACAGATCAAGATGGTCCCAACCGGAGGCGTTTCGCTAACAACTGCTGCCGATTTTATCAAAGCCGGAGCCGTCGCTCTCGGCGTTGGCACAGATCTTGTCGACGTCAAAGCTATCCGCGAAGGCAATCCGCAGATCGTGACGGAACGAGCCAGACAGTTCGTGCAGCTCGTCAAAGACGCTCGCGGCGGCTGATCCAACTTGTTTTCCACAAGTAATCTCCGATACTTAGTCGAAAACGGGTAATTGGTTTGACCAATTACCTGTTTTTCAATCATCACGAGCCGCTAGCCTTCAACGCCCAACGAGTCAAAATACCTGGGCGATCTGTCTGCAAGGTATCTCGTAACCACGAAATGCTCCGTATTTGCAGGCAATTCAAGAGAATATAAAAAAATAGAGAAAATCACTTGACGTATTTCTAAACAGGTGTATTATGTCAAAAGTTCTAACAAATTCACTGAGCGTAACATTTTGGTAAGTTTCTCGTTGAGCAAGGCTACGTAATAGTCTCAATTTCGCTGACATTTGATCAGAATCTCGCGTTGTTGAGCGGCTATTTTGTTAGGTTATTTAACAATATGCGAAAGATCAATCCAAAGGATTTCAAGCTAGCGACCCGCGGAACGTCTCGCGGGATCAACAAGCAGATCGCGCTTACGCTGATCCGTACGCATCAGCCGGTGTCGCGAGCCGATCTTGCCAGATTGATGGAGACCAATCGCGCAAATGTGACATTTCTGGTCAACGAACTGCTCGAAGAAAATCTCGTCCGCGAGGGAGCACAGGGTAACCAAAAGGTTCGCGGGCGTAAGCCAACCTTTCTGTATCTCAATTCTCAAAAAAGCCTTGCGGTCGCGGTTGATATCCGGGCGTCGCGCACCTTTATGATGGTGACCGATTCGATCGGGAAACAAGTTGGCGACATCGTTAGCTTTCCGACCGTTTTTGAGCCCGACAAGTTTGTCGAGTTGCTCGGTACACAGGTGCGTAGAGCATTGGACCGCATCGCAAGCGATGCGACATGCGACGGAATGGGCATTGTTATCCCGGGTGTGCTCGACCGCCGCACTGGCGTTGTACTACATGCGCCGACGCTCAGATGGCGGAATGTGAATCTGCTCGAACCACTCCAACGAGAATTTGAGGGCATCGACATTCACCTTGAAAACTCGGGCAAGGCATGCGTACTTTCCCAGATCTGGTCTACAAACGATGATGGGTCGGCGTTGAACGATATTGTTTTTGTCAGCGTCTCAGACGGCGTTGGCGTCGGCGTGGTCGTAAATGGCGAGGTTCTTCGAGGAAAGCATAATACGGCCGGCGAATTTGGTCACATACCGCTCAGCATCGATGGCCCCCCGTGCTCGTGCGGAGCTAACGGCTGCTGGGAAGCCTATATTTCAAACCTGGCCACGCTCTCAAGGTATTTTGGCCGGAGTGCTTCCTCGCGACAGCCGCAGTCATTCGGCGTCGCGGATTTTACGATCGAGGATCTTATAGTGCGTGCCCGCGGCAATGACAGCAAGGCGTTGACCGCCTTGCATTCGACGGCCCGTTACTTAGGTCTTGGGCTTGCGTCGATCATAAATGCCATCGACCCTTCGCGGATCTACATCGGCGGTGAAATAACAGATGCATGGGATCTGATCGAACCGCTCGTGCGTGAAGCGATAAAAGAGCGGACATTGACGGCCGACCTCGGCAAAATTTCTATCGGGCTAGTGCCGGCAATGGACTACCCAAGATTGAAGGGAGCCGCGGCACTGGTCACGGCACCGGCATTTGCAGCGCCAAAAGTGGCTTAGTGGCTATTCAGCTTAGAGGCGAGTTTTGGTCAGGCGGGTTCAAGATCCAGGATTTAGTACCGAAAGGAGAGATTTGAGAAATGAAACAGTTAATCAGAGTTATGGCTTCGATGAAGACGTTGGTTTGTCTATCGCGTGGGTTTGTAACGGTGGCCCTGGCAATCCTCATGGCCACTCCGATGGCCGTGTCGGCACAAAGTACGACGGCGACGATCGTTGGGACAGTGACGGATCCGGGTGGATCTCAGGTGCCAAACGCTAGTGTCACGGCTCGCAATACTGACACGGGCCTAACGCGTACGGTTCTCTCCGGAGAGGATGGCAGCTATCGGATCGAATTTCTCCCTGTCGGCAACTACTCTATCGAAGTAAAAGCTACCTCCGGCTTTAAGAAAGCCATTCGCGGGGGCGTTGTGCTGCGGGTTAGTGATACCGCCAGCATTGATATCGCTCTCGAGGTCGGTGCCGTCAGTGAAGAAGTTACCATTACGACAGCCCCGCCCGATGTGAATACGAATAATGCTGAACTCGGCCGAACCGTCCAGTCGCGGGAGATCGAAAATCTGCCGCTGGTCGAACGGAATCTCTATGCCCTGCTCGATCTGACACCGGGCGTGCAGTCGAACAACAGCGGTGTGGCGACAGCATCGGCTGCGACAAGCAATCTTAGCCTTGGTTTCCCCGAGCAGCGTACGCTGATCAATGGCGGGACAGATGGTGGGACCGGCTCGGTCAATTATTATCTCGACGGCGGAACCAACATGACGAACCTTCGGAATACCGGAAACGTTACGCCTAATCCGGATGCAATTCAGGAGTTTCGGGTTCAAACCAATGCCTACAATGCAGAATACGGCCGTTTTGCTAACGGGATTATTAACGTGCTTACCAAGTCCGGCACTAACAGGTTCCGCGGCTCGCTCTATGAATTTGTTCGTAATACCGTATTCAATGCAAATGAGTGGGGATCGCAGCTAGAAAGGGCACCGTATAAACGCAATCAATTTGGCGGTACGTTCGGCGGCCCGATAAAGACCGACAAGACCTTTTTCTTCGCTTCCTATTCGGGGCTTCGTCAGATCACAAGCACATTCCTCAGCGGCGCACGTGTGCCGACAGCTCTAGAGCGAACCGGTGATTTTAGAGGAACGTTCGGCACTGCACCAAGAGATCCGGCGACCGGTACGACTCTTGCTACAGCTGCGCTTTTTTCTTGTGCTGGTGTCGTTGGCGTGATTTGTCCTAACCGGATCGACCCGGTTGCAGCCAAGATCCTCAATGACTACATCCCGAAGGCTAACTCAATGCTTAACGGACGGCTCGAAGGGTGGCAAGGCAATGTTCCAAACCCTTACAACACCAACGAATTCTTGGTAAAGTTCGACCATCAGCTTAACGAGCCGCACCGACTTACGTTTACCTATTTTACGACGGCAGGCAGCACAACCGTTTTTCCGGGCAGCGGAAATCTTCCGTGGGCGACTCAAAACTTCAAATGGCGGCAGCATAATATTAACATGAGCGACGTTTGGGTCATCGGACCAGACAAGGTCAATCAGCTTTGGGGCTCATACAGCCGTAATTTCGGCGGACGCTTGAATGTTCCCGCTACGTCGCTAAGGGATCTTGGTTCGACGTTTTCACCACAGGGGCCGGGATCGCTGCCACAGATCACCGTTACGGGTTATTTCACGTTGACAAATGCTATCGGCGGACCGGTTGCGGGTACCAATCTCTATGCGATCCGCGATATCTTAAGTTGGAACGTCGGGCGCCACTCACTCAAAGTCGGCGGAGAGGTTTCGCTTAATAAGGACATACAGGACACCCTCCTGAACAACTACGGAGTTTTTACTTTCAATAGCACATCTACAGGAAATGCGTTTGCCGATTTTTTGATCGGTATTCCGAGTGGCTTGACGCAGGATGCACCTGTCACCGCATACACGAACACATGGTATACGGCACTCTTCCTACAAGATGATTTTAAAGTACACCAGCGCGTAAACCTGAACCTGGGACTGCGTTGGGACGTGCAAACGCCGCCAACGGACCCTCTTAACAGGGTGGTCAATTACGAGTTTGGCATTCGATCGACGGTCAGGCCGACGGCACCCGTTGGTGTATTGTTCTTCGGTGATCCCGGTGTCGAGCGCGGTGGCATACCGGTCAGTTACAAGCACTTTTCGCCGCGACTCGGTATTGCATGGGATCCATTTGGCGACGGCAAGACGTCAATCCGTGCCGCTGCCGGGATCTTTTACGGCAGCATTTCGGGAAATGAGTGGAACACGATGACCAATTTCCAGCCGTTTTCTACGCGTCTGAACTTTGCCGGCAGCAATCTCAATCGCCGGGCAGATGCCGTCACGCTCCAGCCGCTAGGTGCGTCGCTACGGAATCCGTACAACGCTTTTCCCGGCGGAACTCCTTTTCCGTACAACGGAACGTTCACAAGCGGAGGCGGCTTATTCGTGGTTGCGGACGACTTTGCCTGGCCCCGCACATTTCAGACAAACGTCTCTCTACAACGTCAAATTACACGGGATCTGACGCTCGGTGCAGCGTACGTCGGCACGATTAGTAGTAATCTTCCCTTCGGACGCGACATAAACTACCCTGTCGCTACGCCGACCGCTACTACAGGAAATATTCTTGCCCGACGCCCAAACCCTGCGTTTGGGGCCGTATTGGAACTAAATTCCGATCAGGAAGCCTCTTATCACGGTATGCAGCTTACCGGTGCAATGCGTTTGACTGACAACCTTACCGTGAACGGCTACTATACATTCAGCAAAACACTCAGCAGTGTGCAGCTTCATAACAATACGACCCAGGGTTTGGCACAGAACTATAGCAAACTCTTCCTTGACAAGGGGCGTGCAGATACCGACCAGCGCCACGTTTTTAGCATGAGCATGAATTTCCAACCGGATTACTATAGCGGGCCTAACCGTGTGATCCGCGCGATTCTCAACGGTTGGAGCATATCGCCGATCATTAAAATGCGGAGCGGCAGGCCGTTCACAGTCACAAACGGCAACGTCGATGCCAACCTTGACGGTGTGGCGACTGACCGGGCACGTCTTATCGGCGATCCGCATATAGCCAATCCATCGGCGAGCAGGTGGTTCAATACTGCCGCATTTGCACAAAACACGATAGTTACCGGCGTCGTAACCGATGGCAATTCACCTCGCAACTTTCTTGACGGGCCGGGTTACAAGGCTGTTGATCTTGGGCTTTCGCGAGATTTTCGTTTTGGAGAACGGATCAAGGTTCGCTTGCGAGCTGAGGGTACTAATATCTTCAACAACGTCAATTTGGACCAACCAAATGCTTCAACCCCCGCAAACCCGGCAACGTCGCTCACCTTTGGGCGTATCAGCGGCGCCGGGGCTATGCGCAGGCTTCAGTTTGGCTTTCGTCTAACGTTCTAGCACGGACGATGAATCGCCTCGCGGGTTCAGACGAGGTTCGGACTCTGATACTCCGCAAGATATACTTAGATAGGATGAGATCGAAAGGACAACAATTTGCCCAAAACCTCCGGTTTGTCGTCTTAGCGGCTGTGTTTCTCACGGTCATCCCTGGATCGGACATCGGGCAGGGTGTGGCGCCGCGTCCGAATGTTTCGACCGCGTCTCTGCGGGCAGAAGTAAGAGATTTTATGTCGCGGGAAGTGGCGGTGCATTTCGGCGAGATAAGGTCGCTTGACCCACCGCCGGATCGAGTCAACGGATCGATCACTACCGGCGAGTATACCTGGGGCAGTTTTATGCGTGTCGTTGCGGCTCAGAGCGAGTTCGGCGGAAGTCAGGTCATCGCCGGCAGAGACACAGCCCGTTCGATCGCGGAGATGGGATTGTACGAGGCGCGAAAGGGCGGCAAGGCCTTTTCGCAGCTCTATGCCGCACAGGCACTGAGGCATTTTGGCTCGGACCTGACGAAAAACGCCGTTTGGCTCAGCATGAACGACTCCGAGCGAAAGGAGTGGGCGTCCTTGCTCGATGCACGCCGCATCTACGATCCGAAAACCCGCGAGGTGATCAATCTTCCCGAAAATTATCTCGGCGTAGCGGCCCGCATTTCGGCCTACGCGTACGAATTTGGCGTGCTCACCGATCGTGCTTTTCTCGATTCCTTGATAGAGCGGGCGGCTGTACAGTTTACCGGCGGAGCCATCTACGCCGACGACGATATGCCTAACGGCCGTTACGACAGATACTCGAATGAGTACATTCGTTTCTGTTGGAAGGCGGCCGAGGTCGTCGGTCGTAGGGACATACTCGAAAAACTCAAGCCATCGATGAAAGCCCAGATGCGGCTCTGGTGGGATCTAGTCTCGGATGAGGGCTACGGCTACAACTGGGGGCGGAGTCAGGGCCTGGTCAGCTATCTCGATACGCTCGAAATTGCGGCTTTTCTAGGCGAGAATCCCGAATTTCGTCCGGCATCGATCATTGAGATAGCGAGCATTTACAACCTCGCGTGGCGTTGGATCAGAAAGGGCTATATTGACGAGCGGCACACCTTCGACCTCTTCGCATATGGCCGTGGCAATTACACCTACATCAGTGTTCAGCGTGAGTTTCAGCAGATAGCGACGAGCTTTGCAAAGATCATCGTCGCTCATGATAGTTTTATCAAAACGCTCGAGGCCGAGAAGATCGCAGTGATCCCCGGCTCAATTGAGTTGCCGCGGGTCGCACGTTTTGAATTTTTCAGCACGGTCAAAGACAGGCCGGAGGGCGTATGGCTCGTGCGTCAGGGTGATCTGCGATTTGCACTGCCGATCACGGTCGGGACAAAGCCTGGAATCTCGGATTATCTTGCTGCACCGTATGGACTTGTGGGTTTTGCAAGCCCGGTCGAAGAGATCTATCCGTCGCTGGTTCCGTTCATAGAAATGGCCGACGGAAAGTCGTATGTCGCATCCGAAGGCTCGTCACTGATAGAACCATCGGCTGATGGACAGCGGCTCAGGGTCGTTTGGAAAAAATGGGGACGCCTCGGCACGAAGTCGGGCGAGAGATTTGAGACTGGTATTATAAGTGAAGTGATCTGGCAGATCACCGGCAACAAATTGGAACGCACGGAGACTCTTGTCGCAGACCGCGATCTAAAACTAAATAGTTGGTGGGTTGCCATACCATCCACAGCCGACCGATCATCGATCGAGATGTCGGGCAGCAAACGGACGGACGTTTTCCAAGGCCGTGACGGTACCCTTAATGTAACCACAGAGGCCGATTGGCCGATTACGACGACGCTTCGTGCCGTCGGTGATAGCAAGCTCGGAAAAGGCGTGGTGGGGGCCATACCTCTGCATTTGATCTACAAGGCCAAGGATCTAGAATTGAAGAAAGATAAAGCCCTTAAGTGGAAGCTGACGCTCGACGTCACGAGAAGAAATCAGCCCGGCGAATAATACATATGATCAGTGAAGCCGCAAGAATCGAAGCACTTGTAACCGATTGGAACACGATACCCATAGAGGCGATCGCCAAAGGCATCGACCGTCAGATGGTCGTCGGTCAAGATATCATGATCTGCCGGCTGAGATTTGACCCATTTGTTGTGACTCCAGCCCATAGTCATCCGCACGAACAGATGACGTTAGTGATGCGCGGCAAAGTTCGCTTTATACTGGGCGACGAGGAGCGGATCGTTTCGGCCGGTGACGTGCTTCATTTCCCGTCCAACCATTGGCACGGCGCAACGATGCTCGACGAAGAGGTGGTCTTGATCGACATCTTTTCGCCGATCCGGGAAGATTTTTTGAACTAAAACGGGTTTCTGTGAAGCAGGTTCTAACCACTCTTATTATTACGCTCTGTTTTGCGGCTGTCGTCAGGCCGCAAATGCTCGTGCTCGATGGCAAGGCCCTTGAGCGCAACCGCGCATCAATCAAAAGTATTGAACGCCTTGCTATAGCTCTCAAGGATCTTCGCTCAAAGGCCGATCGTCTTGCCGCCGCAGCAAAGGTCTATTCGGTGATGGACAAAAAGCAGGTTCCTCCGGGCGGGGACAAACACGACTACATGAGTCAGGCACCATACTGGTGGCCCGATCCGTCGAAACCGAACGGCTTACCGTACATTCGCCGCGACGGCCAACGCAATCCCGAACTGAACAAGATAAGCGACGCATCTGCGATGGATGACATGGTTGGTGATGTCGAAATACTGTCGCTTGCATTCTATTTCACGGGCGACGAGAAATACGCCAGACACGCAGCGGCTTTGATACGAACGTGGTTCGTCGATCCGAAAACCCGTCAGAATCCCAACCTCAATTTCGCCCAGGGCATTCCAGGGATCAGTTCTGGCCGCGGCATCGGACTGATCGAGACGCGTGATCTTTATCGTGTGATCGATGCTTCAGTTCTGCTCGAAAGAAGCGCATCTTGGACGGCCGCGGACATCAGCTCTCTGAAACGATGGTTTGCCGATTACCTCCAATGGATGACGACCAGCCCGGTTGGCCTCGACGAGGCCGATGAAAGAAACAATCACGGCACGTACTACGACGTTCAGGTTTTGGCATACGCAATTTACACGGGGCAAAAGGATCTTGCTCGAAAGCAGATCGAGGTGAGCAAGTCACGAATAAGATCGCAAATCGAACCGGACGGCAGCCAACTACACGAGCTTGACCGAACGCTGAGTTGGGATTACACGAACATGAATCTCTTTGGTTTTTTCACGATCGCCCGCCTTGCCGAGCATGTTGACGCCGATCTTTGGAATTTTGAGACTGATGGCAGAGGCATAAAGAAGGCATTTCTTTGGACGTTGCCATATGTTCGCGATGAAAAGAAATGGACGTATCAGCAGATCAAAGATCGAAAATTTGGCCATACGGTCTCGATCATACGCACCGCATCGCACAAATTCGCTCAAGCGGATCATAGCGTTCTGGCCGATAGATTGGCGGCCGCGAAAGGGGAGAGTTCGCTTGCTATTTTGACTCGTTAACTCAAGTTTTTATGTTTCAAAAAACCTATTACGCGACGCATCCCGATTCGGTCGATCTTGCGAGTAACGACGACCTTCGGGATCTCTACCTTGCCGAAGACATGTTCGCCGATGGCGAGATGCGGCTCAATTACACCCATTTTGAGCGCATGATAATCGGCGGCGTTGTACCGGCTCACACTCCGATCGACTTGCCCCTTCAGACCGAACCTGCATCGGCCAAGGATAAGCCATTTCTCGAACGCCGCGAACTCGCCGCCGTAAATGTAAGCGGGAATCCTGGCTCGGTCACCGTCGACGGCGAGCGCTTCGAACTCGCCCCGAAAGACGGCGTCTATCTGCCGATGGGAACCGAAAGCGTGGCATTCGCGTCAATGGACGCTGCGGGACCGGCACGTTTTTATCTCGTGTCGACGCCGGCCCATGCGCGTTTTGAGGTGAAGCACATCTCGATCGAGAAGGCAGTGCCGATCGAGCTCGGTTCAAAAGAGACGGCGAACGAGCGCACCGTTTATCAGTACGTCGTGCCTGCTGTTTGTAGATCGTCGCAGCTACTTCTCGGCCTCACCGTGCTAAAGCCCGGCAGTGTGTGGAACACTTGCCCGCCGCACCTGCACGATCGGCGCTCGGAGATCTACTACTATTTCGACCTCGCGACGGGCCAGCGGATCATGCATTTCATGGGCCAGCCGGACAATCTGCGGCACCTGGTCATCGGCGACGGCGAGGCAGTGATCTCGCCGCCGTGGTCGATCCACATGGGCGTTGGGACGTCGAATTACGCATTCCTCTGGGCGATGGGCGGCGAAAATCTCGATTACACCGACATGAATGTGCTGGATATCTGCCAGCTTAAATAGTCAGAACCACCTGCGGTAGCGGGTGGTTTAACCCCCGAAAGAGCAAGGTTTAGGCCAAGGAATGTTAGGTTAAACGACCCGCTACCGCAGGTGGTTCTGACAACATGATGGTCACTAGGACACCGAGACAATCCACTGCATTAGCGACCATGATCGCGGTTGTTCTGCAACTTGTGCCTCCCGTTTTTGCTCAGAGTGATGGCGTCGCCGACAGCTCCGTTTATTTCAACGAAGCGGTCAACCGGCCAGCGGCGAAGGTAAATCATTCTGCCGCGATCGAGAGATTAATCCGGCGAATGACGGTCGAAGAAAAGGTCGGGCAGATGACGCAATTGACCATCGATATGGTCACGAAAGGAAAGGATCAGAGTGTCGAGATCGACCCCGAAAAACTCGAAAAAGCGATTTTAAAATACGGCGTCGGTTCGATCCTGAATGTCACCAATCAGGCCTTGACACTCGACCACTGGCATAGGATCATCGGGCCGATACAGCAGGCGGCGAAGCGTTCGCGGCTCAAGATCCCGGTCATTTACGGCGTCGATTCGATCCACGGAGCAAATTACGTCCAGGGGGCGACCTTATTCCCACAGCAGCTCGGGATGGCCGCAACCTGGAATCCCGAGCTTATGCGAAGTGCGGCCGAGGTCGCAGCGATGGAAACCCGTGCTGCAGGGATCACATGGAGTTTTTCACCGGTACTCGATGTTGGTCGCCACGCGATGTGGCCGCGGCTTTGGGAGACATTTGGCGAGGATCCGTATCTTGCCACCGTCATGGGAACGGCTTTTGTTCGCGGACTCGAAGGCCAGGATGTCAGCAGCGGCAAGCACGTCGCCTCAAGCCTCAAGCACTATGTCGGCTACAGTTTCCCACTGACAGGCCGCGACCGCACACCGGCATACATTCCCGAGTACGCACTTCGCGAGAATTTCCTGCCACCGTTTGCGGCCGCAGTAAAAGCCGGTGCTCGAACGGTCATGGTCAATTCGGCCGAGATCAACGGTGTGCCCGGCCACATCAACAAACACCTGCTCACCGACGTCCTGAAAAACGAACTCGGCTTCGACGGCTTTATCGTTACCGATTGGGAAGATATCAAGAAACTCGTCACCCAATGGCACGTTGCTGCCGACGAAAAAGAAGGGACGCGTCTCGCCATCCTTGCCGGCAACGATATGAGCATGGTGCCCTTGAGCTACAGCTTCAGCGATCACCTGATCGAACTGGTCAAAGAAAAAAAGGTCCCAATGTCACGCATCGACGACGCGGTTCGACGGATCTTGAGAGTTAAATTCGAGCTCGGCCTTTTCGTAAATGCGATGCCCGATCAGTCGCTTCGAGTGAATTTCGCCAAGGCCGAGTATCCCGCTGTTGCACTTAAGGCTGCGCGCGAATCGATCACGCTACTGCAGAACAAGGACAACATTCTGCCGCTCGCGAAAGATAAGAAAATTCTTGTCACCGGCCCGACGGCCGACTCGATGATCTCCCTTAACAACGGCTGGACTTATGTCTGGCAGGGCTCGGAACCTTCGCTCTACCCAAAAGATAAGCCGACGATTCAGGCTGCGATCGCGGAAAAAATCGGCGGCGGACGTATTAGATATGTGCCGGGCACACGGATCGTACGAAAGCCGAACTCGCCATCAAACAACAACCCGACCAACATCGATCAGGAAGTCGATATTTCAGCCGTTGTAGCTGCTGCGAAGGAAGCCGACACCGTAATTCTCTGCCTCGGCGAAGGTTCGTACACAGAGCATCCCGGCAATATCGACGACCTTACGTTGCCCGAGATCCAGCTACGACTTGCCGAGGCGATCATCGCGACAGGAAAGCCCGTTGTTCTCGTTCTGGTCGAGGGACGCCCTCGCGTGATCAAACGTATCGCCGACAAAGTTGACGGCATTGTGATGGCCTTCAATCCCGGCAACGAAGGCGGGCGTGCCATTGCTGACGTCATCTTTGGCGATTACAATCCGGATGGAAAGCTGCCGATCACGTACCCGCGCTCGCCAGGCTATTTCCCGACCTACGATGTGCCGAGGTTTGAGAGAGTTTCGGGCAGCGACCCGGCGTTTTTGCCGCAGTTCGAATTTGGCCACGGGTTGAGCTATACGACATTCGAGTACAGTGATCTAAAGATATCGCCGACATCGATCGCTTCAGGAGATAAGGTCAATATTTCCTTAAAGATAAAGAATATCGGGAAACGTGCTGGCAAGGAAACGGCCATCCTTTACGTGCGCGATGAAGTCGCGTCGATGACGCCCGCGCAAAAGCGCGTAAGGCGTTTTGCCAAGATATCGCTAGAACCAGGCCAGAGCAAAACGCTGACATTCTCGCTGGGCAGAGAAGATTTGTCATTCATTAATTCTGACAACAAATCCGTCACCGAGCCCGGCGAGTTCACGGTAATGGTCGGGCCGCTATTGGGCAAATTCAATCTAAAGTAACGATATGAAACCTCGTCTCACAACAATTCTTTTCGTAATCGGGGCAATTACCACTAGCAGCTTCGCGCAGAGCGTCGATGTCTTCAAACGCAAGAACGTCGAGGCAAAAATGCTCTCGGTCGCCAAGTGGCAGCTCGCCAATCCGAAGCACAAGCTCTATGACTGGACGAATGGAGCCTTTTATGCGGGTGTTTTTGCCGCATGGGAAACGACCAAGTCGCCCGAGCTAATGAAAGCGATGCTTGAGATGGGCGAAGCGAACGAGTGGAAGCCGGGACCGCGTTTTGACCATGCGGACGACATTGTTATCAATCAAACTTATCTCGATCTCTATCGCATCAGGAAGGACAAAAAGTTGCTGCAGCCGACGATCGATGTCGTCGAGCGTTTAAAGAAGGAAACCGGAAACGAGGTCGTAAAACATGGCATCACCTGGTGGTGGTGCGATGCTCTTTTCATGGCGCCACCGACGCTCGCCAAGCTCAGCAACATCACCGGTGACCGCTCATATCTTGAACTCAATGACCGCTTGTTCCGAGAAACGTATGATCGGCTCTACGACCACGAAGAAAAGCTATACGCCCGCGATATCAGATACGTGATCACCGAAAAAGGCGAGGCCATCCGCGAGGGAAACGGCAAGAAGGTCTTCTGGAGCCGGGGTAACGGATGGGTGGTCGGCGGCCTCGTTCGGCTCCTCAAAGAATTGCCCAGAGACTATCCAAAACGTGCATTCTATCTAAACCAATACAAGGCGATGATGGAACGCCTCGCCTCGCTGCAACAGGCTGACGGACTCTGGCGTTCGAGTTTGCTCGATCCTGACGCGTATCCGGGCGGCGAGGCAAGCGGGTCCGGTTTTGAGATCTATGCGATGGCTTGGGGCGTTAACAACAAGATCTTGCCGCGTGACAAATATCTGCCTGTGATAAAAAAAGGCTGGACCGCGTTGAACACACTAGTCCATCCGGATGGCAAGGTCGGCTGGACGCAGCCGATCGGTGCCGACCCGCGGCGAAACTTCAATGCGGACAGCTGGGAAGTTTACGGAGCCGGGGCATTTCTGCTGGCCGGCTCGGAGATGGCAAAGATCAAACTCTAACCGGGACACGGTCATAGTTCAATAAAAAAGGCACTCGCGAGAATGCCTTTTTTTATCCGTTGGTGGAGACGAGGGGGATCGAACCCCTGACCTCTGCAATGCCATTCCGTTGACAATGCTTTTTGAAAACAGTTGAATAGTTGAATAATCTCAAATAAATCAACAACTTACGCCGTGTGTGAAGGGATTCAACTATTCAATTCCATTTTCTTCTAGTCAGTTTTTGGTAACGTATTGGCGACGGTGAATACAAATGTGACTTTGTTGTTTGTGAAAAACACGATCAACCGAGATTGGGCGGTCAAATCGCGACCATTGTAGGGTCAAACGAAAAAGGCTAGGGAATCGACCGCTCAAAACCAACCGGATTCGCTCCCAGCAACGCAGCAAACTGCGAGGTGGAATGAATCCGAGTCTTCATTCTATATTCTTCGAAAGCGCTTGTTGACCAGTTTGGCTTTGATGCTCCGAATTATCTTAATTTCTTCGTCCGATAGAGATAGGTTGCTCTTTAGAATAATGGAGTCATTTACTTCCATAAGATGATCGATGCTCTTTTTTTTCTCAAACCTTTTACGAAACGCCTCAAAAGATCTGGGAGATATTTTTGTATAGGGAATTGGCAAATGCTTGAATTCATTCGGAGTCAACTCCAAGACACCGCCACCATAATACCGACCATCTATTTCCGCAAAGGCCAATGTCAGTGAATTATAAAAAGAGAATATTAGACTATTGATATCGAAGCCATCATGCATTGCGATCTTGTAAGCTGAATCCGTTACATATACCTCCGCGACATTCTTAATTACTTTTGGATAGTGATAGCATCGTTTGAAAAAGAAGCCTTCTGCGGGCGTCGCAATGTTAGGTATAACATACCAATGGTCACGAAGTTTACATTTGTATCGCTCATCTAATTTTTGCGTTGTACCTATCTCTAAATATTCTCTAACGCGCTCAGAGAATGCTTCCTTTAGTTTATTTGGAAAGGCAATCAGGCGGGTCGGAATGCTTTTTGCAATGAGTTCTTCATGATTCATTAAATCAAACGAAACGCTGCCATTTACATAGAACCCCCTTGGAAGAATCGGAAGTGTAAATACAGATAAGTCATAAGTATCTTCAACAATCTTATCAACTATGAAATAACTATTTGCAGCGGTTACAATTCCCGGTTTTGTGTCGCAATAACTTCCAATACTTTTGAGTTTTTCCCGCAGCCTTTCGATCAATTCAATTTCACTTTTCGTCAAAATATGATGAGCCCATTTTAGCTGTGAGTGCGTCAGAGCCGCGTTCGGTTCGAGTTGAACAGTATTTTGAGTCAGTTGCTTCCTTGAGTCTATATTGCCGTAAAACACGCCAGGGAGATCAGATTTCTTATAAGCGATAAGTACGACAACGTCTTGCAGTTTGTTTTCAAACATCAAATCGCTAAATGTGAAAACTTCGATTCGTTCAAACGATTTTTGAAGCAGTGTCCGAATCTCTGCCGCATAGGAGACCTGAAGAACTTCCGCAGGAAGTATAAAAGCTAAAACTCCCTCGTCCGCTAAAAGCCTATTAGCCTTAACGACGAACGCGGTCCAAATATTCTTAATCGATTTTTTGGAAAGGTTTTCCTTTGCGTGAATTTCTTCGCATTTTTTCAACTGGTCTTCTGATAGCAGCGATTTTTTTACGTAAGGTGGATTCCCACAAATCAGCGAGAATTTTTTTTTGGTTTCGAAGTTTAAGAAATCCTTATGTATAAATCTTGACGTTTTTGATTTCCAAACGTTCTTCGCCTTCTTTAAAGCCTGTTCATTTATATCAACCGCAGTCAGATCGAGTTCCTTTTGTTTATCTTTCAAGCATCCTGCAAGCGCCTGGACAATGGCTCCGTCACCAACACTAGGTTCAAGCACAGAGATTCTAACAGTGTCACTAAAACGCGTTATGCTTCTTTCCGCTAAGAATCTTGCCAAATGAGCGGGCGTATAATATGAACCAGTACTTTTTTTATCCATTGACTTCGGCGAAAAGGCTACGACTTAAGTCTGCGAACGCTACTTTTAGGGCGTCCAGTTTCGTTTTGATCTCACCGTCCCAAAGATCATTGCGTAATGCTAACTCGGCTTCAATTTGGCTGATTTCAAAGTCAACAATTTCCATTCTCCAAAGAATATTGTGAACGGCTAAAAATAGATCCAGTTCTCTAATAATGTGATCTGCAAGGTCATCGTTTATCCCGTTTCCCACAATTCGGCCGTCTTGATTCCTCTTAAATAACTCCGTGTAATCGTCGCTTGTTGGCTCGACAAATCCTTGATTGTTTTCGTGATGAATATGGGCACTAGCCGTAAACCATTTATTTGATTTCGCGGAATTGCAGAAGTAGCAAGAGTAAACCAAATTGTAATAGTCATTTTCGGCGATTTCATGTACGAGGTCCCGTGGAGTTCGTGGAACAAAATGATCTATCGTGAAATTCCTTGTTCGAAACTTATTTGAATCGTCGCAATACCCGCATCGGTTGTTAAAATCTTTCCGCAATGTGCCAACGTAAGATCCCCAACGTACGCACGTCGCTCTATCAATTCGTCTAGAAGGAGTGGCTAGCCTAAAGGGATGCATTAACTTCTTTTACCTTCTCTAGGAGTTCCTTCGTGCTGGCCATAAGTGAATCGAGCCGATCATTAGTGGTCTTCGAATAAAACTGACGATTAATTCTATTTCCCTTCCCAAGCACTTGTTCAAGGAACGTATTTAAAGTCACATATTCGTCTTCTTCGCTCGGTAGTAGACCTTCGACTTTAAGTTTGTCGTCCAATTCCTTTAATCGTTTTTCGGCGGTAGCGACTCTTGTCTCGTAATTATTAATCAGCGATTTTAGCTTATTCTTGAAAGAAGCAAATTCTTGTCCTTCTGGATCGTCCCAAATGCTCTTATCGAAAACCATTCGAAAATCATCGACCGAGCCTAGGGCCTCGGCTTCATGTGAGGTCAACACAATTACCGGCAAATTTGGATTTATTGCCGCTAATTTGCGAGCGACTGAATCGCCATTGAAACTCAATTCATCGTCCATTCGATAATCAATGATTAGCAACTCGACATCATTATCAAGAGCATCAAAAATTAATTCTTCTTCCGTACTCTTCTTTTTTGGCTCTATAATGTGAACGACAAAGTCGTCCTTGAACGCCTGATAAAAGTGATTTCGTTGTCCAGCATCCTCATCGATAAAGCCGATTTTATACATTTTTACTATCCTTTTTTACCGAATAATTTACAGGAAGTTCAATCGCCATGGTAAAACCGCCCTCAGTGTCTACCACTTCTATGGTTCCCCCTTCATATTCGTCAACAACAGACTTAGCAATATAAAGGCCCATTCCAGTTCCGGTTACATTTCCTTTCCTGTCCCGTTTGGAGGTTTCGAAAGCATTAAAAATTTCCTCCGGCTGATTACGATATTCTTTCGCCAATCCAACGCCCGTGTCAGAAAAAAGAATCCGCATACGCGAGCCATCGACCTTCCAGGAAATGTTAACCTCTTTTTTTGACTGCCCAACAAAACTGTTTAGGGAGTTCGAAAGCAAGTTGTTAAAAACCGTGTCCAAATCCACTGGAAAAGCTGTTACCGAATATGAAGTCGAGGGAGTTCCCTTCAGACTAATCCGTACGCCACGCATTTTCAGGGCATTGTTCCAGGACTCGACAAACTCCCTAAAGTACTCAGCAAGGACAATTGCGCTTCTAGATCTTTTAGACTTTTTGAGGGAACTAAGCGAGTAGTCCAGCCAATGCTTTAATTTGGTATCTTCGTCACGTATCAGCTTGAGCATGTAGAAAGGATTGTCTTCCTTATTAACATTCTTAAAACTATTCTCCTTAACGTACTTCTTTAGTTCCTTTTCCAAAAACATTGTTCTCGGAATAATTCGTGACTGTAAACTTTTAAGCTCATGAGCAAATGACGCCATGATTAGCCCGTTACTCGCTAGGTTTCTCAGGAATCTAATTTCTAGTTCTTTTTCATGAAGCTCCTGCTTATATCCAAGGGTCGCTGAAGCAAGAAGTTCTTCGGTTGCAGTTGGATTCGAAGCTGGGTCTTTTTCTCCTCCTTCCCCTTCTCCTCCCGTTCGAGCCTCCCTAGCTTCTTTCTCTCTTTGAATCCTCTCTGCTTCCGCTACAGCTGCTTCTCGATCGGCGGCTTCTTTATTTCTCTTTTTATTCAATTCAGAGAGGCTGAACATGACCGCATTGCGATCTTTTTCGAATAGATTAATTATTCCAATAACAACATTCTTGAAAACCCCAAAAACATCATTCTCTTGAATACCTTCTCGACCAGATTTATCGTTTAATGCCGCATTTTTAACTCTGGAAATTCCGACTGTTCCAGAAATTTGATTCGGCCTTATTCTATAGTCACCTATACGTTGGCCCGCACTTTGTGGACTTTTTGCGGCTCTGTCGCCGAGGCCTAGCCAATCATTACCTTTCTCACCATAGGGGCGCACACGAAACCCATCGCGAAATATCTTTACCCCACCAAACTTGTCCAACCATTTGTTTCGAGTTGATGAGTTGAAATTCCTATATGGGTATCGTTCTTGATCTTTTCGGGCAAAGGTTTCTTTTAAGAAATAGAAAGTAAAAGTGAATTCGCCCACACGATCTATTAATCCCGTGTCGACCGCCGAAAACCCCCTCAAATCGTCCAATGTTAAATTTAATCTTATCGTTCGGTTGGTAAAATCACTCAGGCGAAAAGGGAACCGTTTCATCTGTTCTAATTCAAATAGATCGGAAAAATCGGTGGCAAGTTTGTCTATATTTAGTTCATTTCGCGTAATTTCAACATTTAGCGACTTTTTCTCATCTGCTAGGTAATGGGCGGAAACCCTGTAATCAAAATCGTCATAATAGGCGGTACTTAATTGGCCATATTTTGCAGGACTCGTTGTATCAAAAAGATAGATACTGAAGTCGGGTTGCTCTTTGGGAGGGACTAAAACCTCCAAGTTATCAAATAGGCTTTCTAGCTCAGCTTCATCCCACTCATCTCGCAATATAGAAATCTTTAAGATTGTGCCAGTTTTTAATTTGACCGAACTTAAAACATGCTGGATGGGTAAAATATCCGCAAATTTATTTTCAAGATAGGATTTCAAGCCGAAGAACTTTAGCCCTTTCATGTGAGCATTTACTGCATTTATTGAAATCCCCACCACATCGAACAATTTCCAATTTACGGACCAAATAAGACCCTTATTAGTCTCTTTTGGTATTGTCAGCATTCGGGCACGGCCACCTAATCGGTCTAACGCAAATCGACCAATACCTTTCGCCCCAGTTTTAATTCGCCCCCGCTCCGATGTAAAGTTTGCCACCTTATCATCGGTTCCAATTTGCATCCATTTATCGACAACAACGTCTTGGGCCATTCCTCGACCGTTGTCAATCAAATAAATGGAAGGTCCATGATTTTGGGAATCACGCCGGTCAAAAATTATGATTGACGTGTCAGCGTCTGCATCGTAAGCATTCTTCACCAACTCAATAACCGCACCTTCCGCATTGGCGAAGTTTTCGCGACCGATCAATTTCGCGGTACGTGCAGAGACAGAAAACGGGATTTTTGACATGCTTTATGGAGCGTCCTATCTGTATGCAGAATTGCCAAGATCAGGGTGAATGTTAGCACAAACCATGGCTCGACGAGATTCTAACTGGTAAAATGCCGCCCGGTGATGACCCAGAAGTTATCAGGATTGAAACAACGCCAAGATCGATTGCGTGCCTCGTAAGAAAGCTTGAAGCAACTTAGCGTGGCAGGATCTCGTCGATAATTGCTAAAGACGATGTCGTCGGCGATCACAAGGTTCTTCGGCAGGCACGTGGTTGCCGTTCTTAATAGTTGCATGGGAATTAAATATTATCGCTAAAAAAGATATCGTAAGTATTAGTATCTTCCCCGCCCTTGCCAAGCCAGTGGTTAACGTAAGCGCAGGCTACCCTTGTCGCAGGTTGAGGATGGCGTTTAGCGACCGAAACCCGAAGCGGCCGGAAAAGCTGGTTTAGCTTTTCCGGTTTGCCCGACGGTCTTCGGGCAAAAGCGGAGTCGCCTCGTCTCGCCCTCATCAAATTAGTTTGATGAGGTATCGGTAAGATAAGAATTAGTGGCTACTAATTCGAGCGAGCGGCGAGGCGACAAGGGTAGCCTGCGGTAAGCTGGCAAGGGCGGTGCCGGTAATACGGGCGTTTTGCCCGTGTTAGTTACACATACTATAGGGTCTTATCGTATGTGCGAGTTCGTTGTTATACGAGGTTCTCAACCATACAAAAAAGAGCAGGGGTTCCTGCTCTTTTTTGAGCACTTACGAGGTCAGCGTTGGCAGCTGCCAGTTCTCAAACCTTTTTTCGAACTCCGGATCGTGACTGCATTTATGTAGAACCGTGTAATTCTGATCTTCGGGGTGCTTTATGTTTCGTCTGCCGTTCGAATTGCAAAGGAGACAGTTTGCAATTTTCAGTTCGTCTTTCCGGCGACGGTCGTCCTCTTCGGTTTTCTCTTTAACTCGCTGCTTTTCGAGGTCGATTTCTTTGAGGTGATTCTGGAAGCTATCAGGTAACGCGTAATTCTGTTCGATCGCATTGATTAAAAAGCCTGCCTTGTTCTTAATGTCTTCACCTCTCCACTCGAAAGCCCGAATTTGGAGATCCACTTGGTTCGTTGGGAACTTTTTCAGAAGTATGTACCCTCTCGACTCTGTAATCAGGAAATCGGTAGTTAGCCGATTCAATAACGCACGTTGATCGGCAACCAAGTGCGTGACTAGAGTAGTTAACGCCGTTACCGCCTCTCCCCTTCCTTCTGGATTCGCCTCAGAGCCAAAATTTGGCGCCTCTGGCGCGCCTTCTACCCCCAAGTGGGATTCAATAGAGGCCCGGTCAGGAACCGCGCTGATTTGGTCAATTTTTGAGAAATCCGACTCCTTCACCGAAACGTAGTCCGTGTTTTTGATTTTCCTGCGGTTTGCGATATGTCCTTGAACGCGGTTGATCGAATCTTTCGCCGGGACACCAACGAAATATCGAATTGAAAAATCTAGTTCCTGATCGGGTTCCTTCACTTTTCGGTATTCAACCTTTCTGAGAAATCCAGATTCGAGATGATCATGGACAACGCGATTCATTTGCGCGGTAACTCGTTTCAAACTGTCGAATCGTTTGAGGGTGTGGTGGTGTTTTATGTACCACGAATATCTGATCTCAAAAAATGGTGCTTTATATTTTAGTGTACCGTAGATCTTACCGGCGAGAAGTTCGTACCAGCGCCTCGCTATCGGCTTTACGGAAAACATGTATTCGTTATCGATCAATCTGTATTGCTGCGCTTGTAGTTGTTGCATTTGAACTTCGATCGGATCGAGTCGAATGTAAACCTGATCTTCGAGATCGAATTCAAACTTTTGATTTTTGAGTTCGTCGGCAGTTAAGTGGTGCTCCCCTATTGCGTATACCGACATTCGGGAAAAGCGAGCCTTGATCTGTAGGAATTTTTCTTTGCCTTCTTCGTCAATCTCACCGGTCGGAAACCAGAGATCCGCAACGCATCCGGCGAATGCAATTTGTGTAAGGCACTTGATGAGTTCCCTCGCCTGATGTCCGCCTTCACTCCAACCCACCATTCTTAAACAGTGACGCATACCGCCAAGCGGGATGATCTGCGGTATCGATCCGTTTTCTTTTCGGCTGGCGTCGACAGCCGGTTTGATAAGCATGTACCAGATTTCGTGAGCCTCCACTCCGGCGTGACCTACTTCATTGTTTGTATTGTGATAAACCTGCCAGCTTATCGGGTGACCTGCGGGATCGACGCCTTCAAACTTTACTGATTTTGGAATATCTTTTCGTCGGTATGTCAGATTGAAAAACGGCAGGTCGGTTGTCGTCTTTGGTACAAAAGTTACTTTGTGTTGTTCTGGTTTTAGCGGGATTAATTCGACAGACATTTCCGTGTCTTAAAAAATTTCTGCAACAACAAGTTTTCGTTTCAACTTCTCTCGATTGAGTTCCGCCGACTCGCCTTACTTGTTGTTGTTCTTTATTTTGATCTTCTTAGTTCTAGGTAGCGTTTAGCCTTTGTTTGCGGTGTGAATCATAGCTTTTGGACACTACTGGCTACACACTTGGACACAACTCACTACACGTCCGGGACACTACTGGCTACACACAAAGGACACTACTAGCTACACGTCGAGAACCCGACTGACTACACGGTTCAAGAAGTAATTTCTGATCGATTTCTTATCTTTGTTTCGGGGTGTGGAAAACTTAGTTTGGTAAATTTATTATAACACGTCGTGATCAAATTTCTTTTCTTGTCGAAGAATGGGGGAAGGTAAATCGCGATCCAAATTCTGATCGTTTGGTTACAAACCCGACAGTATGACGCGACCAGATTTTTCACGGTCGTCGAAAATCAGAACGGCCCTTCCTTCGCAGATCTCCGACGTTTTAAGATAGGGGAGTCCGGAAAAGTTTGCCCAACGGCTTCGCCTACACTTTTTCGGCCACCCCAAGACAATCAAAAAATTATCCTAAACGCATCGCCAGCGAGTAGGGCGGAGACCGCTGATCGCGTCCGGTTCAATAGCGTGTTGGGCGAACGCTTTACCCAGAGGTTGTAGCCCTACCGTGAGCCTCTGGTTAGAACTGGGGAAGGTTGTCGTCCGGGGTGGTTACTCAAATCATAACATCGGCAGAAATTCCCTTCACACATTTTTGGATTCTTGCTACGCTGAACTCACTCACAAAACATATAGGAGGAAATTGTGATCTATGAAAAATCTGGATGCGGCGGAGCTGCGCTCAAAAATCGATTTGGAAAATTTATATGTCGACTTCGGTATTCTTCGTTCGGCTTTAAGTGTTTCAACGGTTGCTGAAGATTCAGGTATCGAACTATCAGTGCCGACGTTCGAAGGGGAGTGTCGAAGTACATGTCCTAAATGCAAAAAAGAAAAAAGCTTTACGCTAAATTTGAATACGAACCGGTTCAATTGTTTTGGTAAAGGGTGCAAATTTCGGGGAGGTGGCGCGATTGATTTCTTTTCAAAACTCCATGAAATTTCTGCGAAGGAGACATCGCATTTACTTGCATGTGCGTATGGCATTCAGCCATACAGTTCGGAGCCGGTTGTCGAAGCAAACGAACCTACCAACTCGAATTCGCAACACATTGAGGCTAGCGGGAAATCCTTGACCCCAAAACCGACTAATGGGGGAGTGGTCACGCGCGGAGAGTTCGAAGATCTGAAAGCCAGGTTCGAGCGGCTTAGTAATTATGTCTGGGACCAGATGGCTGCGGATGTTTCATACGAAAGTGAAGCTGTGAATACTGTCCCAAGCATAGCGAATGAATATGATCCGCCGCTGACGACGAATCACGTAACCCGCTAGATAAGCAAAAACAAAAAAAAGAGGCCGTCCTATCCGACAGCCTCTTCTTTTTATTCGTCTTGAACTTGAATAATCTTTTCCGTCTCGGGGGTTTCTTCCCTTTCAAATATTGGCCGCAATCTTAGATAGACATTGCGGAGATCTTCAACGGTATATGAAAATGGGAACGAATCGATAATCGGTTCGTAGGTTATTTTGTTCATGTATCCGGCACTTACTTATCAGCAATATAGCAGACTCTCAGGACGCGTCAATGGCTAAAGAAGGGGAGTCTTTGTTCGCCCTTACCATCCTTGAGGTTTATGAAATGTGCCGTTTTCGTCGGTTAATTCATCTAGAAATTGACTGGCGCCGAGAACGCCGCTTCGTAAGTGCTTTACAAACGTTCCCTGCCGGCTCAAATGAAAACTAACGTGTCGATGCGGGTAAACCAGCCCAACAGGTAGGCGAAATTCGTTCTGCACAATTCGCATTGGTTCGAGAAGGTCCGAGTCGTTAGTGACCATAACGGCTACTTCATATTCTGCTTTGAAAGCATCATGCAGTAGGTGGACGGCCAGATTTACGTCGGAACCTTTTTCTTCGGTCTTAATAACCTGTGCATATTGCTGGGGCTGGGTATTTGTGATTGGCATTCGAACCGATTTGGTCAGAAAACGGCCTTCAATGATTTCCAGATTTGGGATTGTTCCAAGTGCCCGAAAATATGTCTGTTGTCGAATCGGTTGATCGGGATCGTTTGGGCGGGCGGCAACTCTGGCTGTGAAATACTTGATCTTATTTATTTCGTCGTTGGGGAAGAGAATCTGACTCATCTTTCGCAAGTCCAGCCATTTGTAGGGAGTGTTCCGGAGACCTCCATAATAGAGATTGAACCCGTCAACGTAGATGTTGATTTTCATCGAAAGGGGAATAGTTTAAAAACACAGAGGGCGAAGCAATTTCTTACTTCGCCCTCGCACCCACCCATCGAAACGAGTGGGGGAATATGCCTGAATACTAGCTTGGATCTATTTTCCTGTCAAGAGGTTGGAGGGCGCGGCCCGGATCGACCTAAACGCAGCAATAATCAACTGAAAACAACCTGTCGGGTAGACAGGTTGTGGAGGAAGGTATAACGTGCCGGGAAGTAAAATCACTTACCACGTTCTTTTCGAAATCGAGCCAAAACCTCCTGGAATGTGCCGGAGGTAAAATAGAGATCTCGCTCAATCGTCAGTCCGCTGACACAAATGCTCTGAAGTTCGATTAGTGAGAAGTAACCCCACTCTTCTACAAAACCAATGACGTATCCAAACATTCGAAAGTCTTCTCCGTCTTCTTCGCCTTCGGTTACAAACCATGTCCAATTGCCTGCTGGAAAGAAAAACTTCGCGTAGACAATGCGGTCTTGTAACGGCACATGTTCTTGAGAATAGAGCAAAGGTATCGAAGCGCGCAGCTCCGCCGTAAGCAATTTCATATGATTATTGTCTCCTTTAGATTTTTTGGGGATTAGAGAGGTGGGTGAACCTTATTGATTCGGGGGCTAAGCGAGTTTTTGCAATCCGATTACGGACCCGCGACTGATCCTTAGTACGCGGGCTATTTCAGAGTTACTTAGACCGTCTTTTCTTAGACGTTTAACATCGTCCTTTTTGAGCGCGGCCGTCTTTGGACGACCGTGCCTTTTTCCGCGTTCCCGCGCATTAGCTATTCCGGCTTTTACTCGTTCACGAATAATGTCACGCTCGAACTCGGCGAATGTCGATAACATCCCGGCCATTGCCCGGCCCGAAGGCGTCGAGAAGTCAAGCGATTCCGTCAGCGAAACAAAAACGACATTGAGACTGCGTAGTTCGTTTAGGGACGTGACCAAATCGACCATACTGCGACCGAAGCGATCAAGCTTCCATACCAGAATCGCATCGATCTCACGGCGCCGAGCCATTTTCAAAAGTTCCTCGCGTTTCGGGCGAGTTTTTGCGCCGGACCCTACTTCTTGAACTTCAACAGCTAGTTTCCATTTTCGATTACTGATATATTCCCTCATCTGCTTGAGTTGCATCGGAAGGGTCTGTTGATCGTGGGTGGATACCCGCGCGTAGATTCCTACACGCATAAGTGAACATTTGTGAGCATATGTGAATAATAGCGGGCATCTAGGAGTGCGTCAATGAATTTGGTCGCGGGCCAATTTGATGCGTTTCACGGTCATTTGCGAGGTGGAATGTTCTTGGGCAAATCCATTTCGTCATCGACTAAAACGTCTAAAATAACATCTGCAAGTCGAGCGTAGCGAAGAAGTATGACAAGGGGCGGCTCACTTTTACCCAACTCGTAATTAGAAATATCCCCTTTGTAGAGCGGGTATTCATTGCTTTCCAGTTTTCTCACGAGCTCCGACTGGCTGAGTCCTAGTTCCTTTCTTACTATAAGAAGCTTTTCCGGTAATCTGTCCGGCTTTCTTCGTCGCGATCTACCCATTAGCGGACACCCCCAATTGGAGTTTCCGAGCTCTATTGACTTTGGGTTTTTGATTGAAGTAACTTAGATTATAGGGGTTGGTAAATACCGACAACTGACGTCCGGATATTAGAGGAGCCGCTATACCTTTAAGGCAATTGGCTCTTAGTGTCACGAGAGATGTGCTCTCCCGGCATTTTGACCGAAGCTGTTTGTCAAACTATCAAAAATAAAGACCTAAGTAAGAATTAGGATAGCAAATAGACTGAGGCTCAGTCATTCCGTTGGTGGGAACGTGATTCCTGCTTTCAATTTTTTAGACACCAGAATTAGGAGAAGATTATGCAAACATTCGGGGAAGACAACTTAACGAAATCAAATCATTTACCGCTAATAATGCGCTACGCCAGAAACATTTCTGTTTCTGATCTACCAAGGATTCCATATGAACCATCCACTCAGATGTCCGTTTATGGCGGCGACACGATGAAGATGATGGGAAGTAAAGACCGAAGCACGTGCAGTCGATCATCGTCTACTGGAGAAAGGATTCGTGATTTTGGTCAGTCAGATGATGACAGAAAAACTGACGACTAATTCATACTGCCGAACTACTCTTCAAAGATGCAACTGATAGCTCTTACTTGCGAGGACGACCTCCACGCGGACGCCGTAATAAGGCGGCTAGGTGAGCGACGGCCGGATTTTGGAGTAGTTCGGATTAACACTGACAATCTTTCTTCAAACCTCGACTATGGTTTTTATTGGTCGAGTTCGGGAGATTTCGAAAGGCAGTCCCTGCGGATCGTTGATTCCGGAGTATCAGCCAACGACGTGTCCGTTATCTGGTATAGAAAGCCAGACAGACCTCCGCCACATCCTGCTCTAAAAGACATCAATGCCCAAAAATGTAGCGTGCAAGAATATCGTGAATTCCTAGATTCATTTCCGGGCTTTTTCCCGGAGGCTAGGTGGGTCAATGACTACTGGCAGATGCGGAAGTATTCGATCAAAGCAAATCAAGTAGAAATAGCCGCGAAAGTCGGCCTCGCCGTTCCCGAGACTGTAATTACAAACGATGTGGACACAATTAAGTGTCTTGCAGAGCGCCATTCGGAAATCATTATCAAACCACTAGCCTATAACGGATTCGCTGTTGGGGAGACTCAATACGGCTGTTTTACCAATATCCTAACGTCAACGGATGTCGAACACTTGCATAAAGAAGATCTCGCGTATGCACCGGCTATTTTTCAACAACGGATCAATAAGGTCCAGGAATTACGGGTAACCGTAATCGGCGAGGAGGTTTTTGCATGCGAAATCCAAACTACTCCCGGAACTGTCGAACATATAGACTGGCGAATCGAAGATGTCGAAGGCTTGACCCACAAATTAGTGGATATACCAGAAGAGGTTTCAGCGAATCTCAAAAAAATGTTATCAATGATGAACCTTAATTTTGGGGCTTTCGACTTAATAAGAGACGAAACCGGAATCTATTATTTCATCGAGGTCAATCCAAACGGCCAGTACTTTTGGATCGAACTTCTGACGGGTGCACCTCTAACGGAAGCAATGGTTTCTTTGATCCTACTTTTATCAGAGGCTCAGACACAAAGTGTGAATTAGAATTGCCCGCGATTGTAACCACTCGCCAAGATGAACGAGTCTTAATCGGCGTCAATAAACTACAGTTTTCTGACAGCTAAATATGAACAACTTGTTTCCGATGTAAAACAAATTGCTTGACAGTGCAACCAAAAGCTAGTGTAATGTGTCCAACCTGAAAAACGAGCCGCTCCATACGGTCATTTAATATTCCGAGGTCGGCGAAGTTAGATTTGCAAGGGGTCGCTATAATTGACGGACAGGCTCCCGAATCGAATTTCTTCCACAAAAAGAACTTCCCTTCGAACCTCTCGTCGAAACAACAAGTTAATTTACATTTGATATAGGAGAGTCTCCATGCCTCTAATACCATCAATCAAGCCGGAAAAGCGTAAAAAGCTTCTCTACGGCTTTGGGGTGTTCGCAATTGTGTCGCTGATCGTACTTGGCGTGTTCGCAAGAAACGACTGGTTCCCGAAAACCGATGGGATCTCGGGCAAGAAGACCGGTTGGTTTGGTAGAGAACTTCCGGCAAACGCATCGAGCTCGTGGAATCCATTTGCCGCACCCTTGCCAAACCCAACACCTTCGCTAAGTAAGGAATATTTGTACGCTGGCTCCAGACTCCTAGCCGTCGAAGACGCCAATGCAGGGGGAACACCGACGCCGTCACCGACGCCCTATGGATTTGAGAGCGACGTGGCTCCGCGATTTTTGGGTGATGGAATTGTCCTTTCAACAGACGTTACCCAGGTGCGGAATTTCGTAGTCGGTTTGGCAACACCAACGCCCACCACAAACGAATTCCAACGTGCAGACGCAGCTCCTCGGTCAACGCTAGGTGATGGTTCGCTTACATCGGGTGATGTTACACAGGTCCAACGCTACGCAGCCGGCCTAGATCCGTTGACGCCCGCAGGAGGCCCGACCGGAAATGGAAACGGCCCCGAGAGCGCCGTTCAAAACCCCGACCCAAAATCAGAGTCGATCGCCTCCGGGTCAAATCCCGAGGCCGCCTCAAACCGCGAAGTGCGTGTTCACACAGGAGGCGGCAGACGCGGACAAACCGTCACGCTGCCGGTTTTCATGAAACTGAACGGTGACGAAATGGCAGTCAGCTTCACGCTCGAATACGACGCCGCGAAGCTCTCGAATCCTCGCCTGACCCTTACCGGTGATCTTCCCACCTCTACCTATCTCACAATAAATTCAACTCAGGCGGGCAGGATAGGAATACTCATAGACGCTGAGGAAACCTTTACATCGAATCCAAGAGAACTGAGGATCGTCTTTGTAACATTCGATGTCAGAAGCACCGCAGCAACCGGCAACTCAGCAATAAGAATAGCCAACTTTCCAGCCCGGCAAGCGGTTGCTGATCGAAGGGCAAACCTGCTCGAGACGAATTACTCAAACGGCAATGTAACGATCACCAATTAGGCAGCGAGGATTGAAAAGGTAGGAGATCAAAATGAAAAAGCATAGGTCGAAGATCGGGATTCTCAAAAACATTTTTATTTTTGCTGTTGTGGCGATATTTGGAACGAACTACGTAAATGGGCAGGAGAACAATCCCGCCGTCGGAGCGAAACTCGGCCACGCCTATTCGGCAGGGCAGTTCGATACCGTCGATACTACGAATGGGAGTTTGATGGTCAGGTTTCCACTTGGCAACCTCCCGGCTGGGCGGGGTGCCGCGACTGCCGGTGTCAGCCTTAATTACAACAGTAAATTATATCGGTCGCGGATCGAGAAGGTAAGGGACTTTAGGTATGAATGTAGCGTGGAAAAAGGTGGAGTCGAAAACTGTCCATATTACAACAAAACCTACATTGAACAGGCCGACAAAGGCGGGTGGAACTTTAGTTCGCTCGGATACACTCTCGATTCTGAAAACCGACTTGATAGTCTTCAGGATCCGCAGAGCTGCATGACTGGCGGCAGCCTTATCTGGGCCGAACAGACGTACATCCACAAACTTCGAATCGTGTTTCCCGATGGATCTAGTCACGAGATGCACCCTCAGGGACATAATGACTCGCCCGACCTCCAAGATAGTTTCTATAGGGTCCGATATGACGGGGTTGTCGAAAACTGCGGCTCTAGCCAAACGAAAACGGGTAGTGCTGTCAGCTATTATAGCGACGACGGATCGTATCTTCGCCTCGTATTCTCATACGATTCGGATTTTGATGCGGGTAATAATACCTGGACACTTTATTTTCCCGACGGAAGCAAAGTAACGAGCGGCGTTGACATATCGAACCCGCAGCGAATATACGACAAAAACGGCAATTATGTAACCCTGACCTCCGGAGGCTATCAGGACCAACTCGGGCGGACGGTAAGCACGGCCGGTGTGAAAGGGGTCGGCGGCGTTGACATTGTTTGGACAATTACATGGAAGACCATTTATGTTAAAAAAACTTATCAGTCCTGCGCAGCGACGTGTCCGACGTGGGAACAGCGCTCAAATTTAGATGTACAGTGGAACGTAGTTGACACGATCACCGAACCTTCGCAGATGGGCGGCCTTACTTACGTTTTTTCCTATAACGGCCATCCATACCCAAATCCTCCGCCCGGCCAATCTTACGGCTGGGGAGAGATCAGCGGCATCCTCCTGCCGACCAGAACGCCTGGTCAGACAGATGCGAATATTGCTTATTCTTACGCGATGGATGGGCTGGACGGCCCGTCTTCGAACGGCTTGCCAGATGATGTTGACGTGATCCTTCGGAATTACCCATCGAGTAAATCAATTACGCATGACGGCGTGACTGATACCTGGGCATACTCAACTACCGCGACCCAAGGGTCGGTTACCGAACCAGATGGGAGCAGTACTGTGAACTCTTTCTCAGATACGCACCCGACGATACCGTCATGGCAGTCGGGGCTATCCCATATGTCAGAATCCTCGAACGGAACGAAAGTAGAGAAGATTTGGGCACAGAACAAACCGCACGGCCTTTGCTATGTTTCCAAGGCCTGCAATCCATACGTTAAGACCGAATTCACGTCGATCAAGCAGGGCGGCAGCTACTCGCTGACCTCGATAAAAGATTTCACTTACGACAAGAACGGGAACGTCACCCAGGTTGACGAATACGATTGGGTTCCATACGCGAGCACCAGAAATGGTTCCGGCGGCCCGATCACCGATTTGTCCTTTTTGTCGAGCTATCGTAAACGAAGAACGGTTACAACGTATTACAACGATACGCCGACTGCATCGTCAACCGATTATTCGGACCCGGATAGTTATTATGCCGGAACCAACAAACGCCTTCTACGGCTCCCAAAAAGTGTCGAGATTCAGGACGCTTCGGGAGCCGCGAAATCGCGCTCGGAGGTGAGTTACGACTATACAAACTACGACAGCGCTAACACGAAAGCCGGCAATCTTACAAGCAGCAAAACTTGGGATTCGACCAAAGGAGCATTGTGCTGGCCTGATTCTTCCGGAAGCAGACTCTGGGCCTGTGGCAGCGCTAGCGGCAACTATATTTTGACCTCGGCTACCTATAATTTATATGGAATGCCCTTGGTAACTACGGATCCAAAAGGCATTCAGACGACGATTACTTACGGTTGTATCGACGGCAACAGTAGTTGCTTGAGCACAATGCAGGATTTATATCCGACACAGACCGAAGTCGCATCGAACTATGCGATCGTCAAGCGAACGTCGCGTGCAACGTACGATTTCTACACTGGTCTTCCCACGTCCAGCACCGATGTAGACAACGGTGCGACGACCTCAACCTCTTACGACACACTCGGACGTCCGATAAGCGTGAGTGCTCCAAACTCGGCGAGTACTTCGTCGACGTACGACGACATCGGAAGAAAGGTGATCACGCGATCCGATATTCACACAGCGGGTGATCAGAAAAAGGTAGTGACCACGTTCTTCGATCAACTGGGACGAGTGCGCCTGACAAAAACACTCGAGGACCCAGCCACGCAGTCCGAGACAAACGAAACCGACGGTATCAAGGTTGAAACCAAATACAAGATCGTGTCAGGCTATACGTACCAGCTTACGTCAAATCCATTTCGTGCAGCCAATTCTTCGAGCGAGACCGACCCGACTATGGGCTGGACGTTAGCGACCGCTTGGAACAACGGGATTCACTCCGAAGTGCAAACGTTTTCGGGTGCGGGATTGCCCATGGCTTTCGGCGGTCCGAATACAAATTCGACAGGCATTGTAAGTACCGACATCAACGCAAATGCTACGACCGTCACCGATCAGGCGGGCAAACTTAGGCGTTCCATCACTAATGGTCTCGGACAACTTATACGCGTCGATGAGCCGACCGACCCGAATCTGAACGGTATCGGAAGCCTCGGTGATGTTGCTACACCGAACCAAAAAACTGAATATACTTACGACGTGCTAAATAATCTCACGACCGTGAATCAGGGGCTGGGCATTTCGCAAAGGACGTTTACATACAGCAGCCTTTCGCGGCTCCTCACGGCGACAAATCCCGAATCGGGTACGACAAACTACACTTACGACAACATCGGCAATCTGACGAGCAAGACGGATGCGCGAAGTATCACGACTGGTTACATTTACGATGCCTTAAACAGAGCGACTCAACGTAGCTACAGCAATGATCCGCAAAACACGCCGACGGTTACGTATACCTACGACGACAAAACCTACGCAAAGGGCAGGTTGACAAAGGTTTCAAGCAGTGTTTCGACAACGGAGTACCTGGAGTTTGACATCTTAGGGATGGTGAGGCGGAGCAAACAGACAACGGATGGCGTGGAATACGGCGGCGGGACCGATCAGACCCGTTGGATGAAGTACACATACAACGCGTCGGGAGCACTCACTGAGCAGCAGTACCCATCCGGGCGTGTTGTCAAGAGTAATCTGGACACTGACGGCGATCTGGCTTCCATCGAGACCAAGAAGAATGCCGGTGCCAACTTCTCAAATTACGCGAGCAATTTCAGCTATAACGCGGCGAAGGCAGTCACGGATCTGAAGCTCGGTAACGGACTGTGGGAATCGACGGATTTTAACTCGCAGCTGCAGCCGGAAATGACTGCTATTGGCACGACTCAAAACGGCTACGATAAGCTGAAATTAAATTATACGTATGCTAACAACGGCAACATGCTGAGTCAGATTATCACTGTTCCGGGGCTGGCCCAGCCGTTTGTGCAGAATTACACCTACGACCAGCTTAGTCGCCTGAAAACGGCCATGGAAACCAATAACGGTTCGGACACTTGGAATCAGGTCTACGGTTACGACCGTTACGGCAATCGGAACATCACGTCGGGCGTCGGTGTAACGAGTTTCACATTCGGCGGAAATCGCATAACTGCCCACTCTTATGACAACGCCGGCAATACGATCGCCGACGGTAGCGGAAAAACATTCACCTACGACGCTGAGAACAAGCAGGTACAGGTAGCAAACGGCGGCAACTCGGTCGGACAATATTTCGTCGACGGCGATGGAAAGCGCGTAAAAAAAGTCGTTCCTTCGACCGGCGAGACGACTATCTTCGTCTACGATGTGACCGGAAAACTCGTCGCCGAGTATTCGACAATCGTTGCCTCGCAGCAAGACGCCAAGGTCGCGTATTTAACGGCCGACCATCTCGGGAGCCCCCGAATCAACACCGATGCCACCGGCGTCGTTATATCTCGGCACGATTACCACCCCTTCGGCGAGGAAATCGCCACCGCGCAACGTAGCGGTTATGAGGGTGATACTGTCCGGAAGCAATTCACCGGCTACGAACGCGATGATGAAAGCGGGTTGGATTTCGCAGAAGCCAGAATGTATAACGATCAGATTGGGCGTTTCTCGGCAGTCGATCCGCTAACTGCGTCAGCGAGTCCAGTGAATCCACAGACCTTCAACCGGTATGTCTACGTTTTGAATAACCCACTAACGCTTGTGGACAGAACCGGGGCCTATCCGGAATTTACATTTTCGCTATATGTCCGCGCGTTTGCACCGTTTGAGTGGTTTGGACCCGGGAATATCGCCCGTGGTGATAATAGAGGGTTTTCCACGAGTGCAAAAGATAGCTATCGAATTTCGGCAAGCTCGAGAATCACGATGTCTGATGGGCCTTACCAGTACTTCCCAATGTCCGTCACACGTCCGGAGTTTCCCACCATTTCTGAGACAAGCATGTTTGGGGATTCATGGTTGCGCCGATCACCGACCTATACAGCATATCCAGGCGGTGGAATGTCAGATGAGCTTTTTGGTGGAAACGATCGCGTCGGGTATCATGCATACGGAAATGATGTCGCGATCCCTTTCTCGTCCGATATTGACATCCATTCTGATTTTCATTTTGATCAACCGCGTGAGAACTCCGATGGCACACTAAATATGCGGATCACCGGTACCGTAATTGGGGATCAATTCCCAGCCGCTGAGGCTTTTGTGAGGGACAAAGCGGGCAACGCGGTTATGCTGGGTGTTTATGCCCCTCACGTGAATGCTGGGCCGGTAACCTCTTTACCGGGCGACAAACAATATCCTATGATAGCTGTAGACGTTACTGTGGTTGTCAAAGATGGTTTGTTCCAGGGAGTTTTAGAAAAAGGCAGTCTTGTTTCGCTAGACGAATATAATAAGCGATTCACTCGACAAGCAACCACTCGCAACAGATGAAGGAAGGCAATATGTCTCGAGTCATACAGTTAGTTTTCGTTCTTGGTATCGCGATAAGCGGCTGTTCGTGGATTCAACAGACAAGCGACGGTCTTTATCTTGTGCCAAAGGGGTATCAGGGAAGCGTAATCATTCTGTTTGATGAGCCGACCGGTATCGTTCCGGCTAAGGAGAATGGTCTGAATGTTTATCCTATTCCTCCCGACGGGATTTTGAAAGTAAAGGGGCGAGGCTCTATTGGCACCGTTAATCTTAAGTATTACTATGTTGATGAATTTGGTAATCGCGTGGATTTGCCTTACCTTTATCCGAACAATTGGGGTGTTTCGCCGAGCGGGGAGCCGAGAAAATCCTTCGATAATTTATCCGTAGACGAATCCAACAACTCGATTTTTGTTATGAATGCTGGCGGGATTGCTATTGCGCAGTCGCCATCTGGAAAATTTGAATATACAGGGTTTTTGGTCGGAAAACCCGTCGATTTCGACCGTCTTTACAACGACTTAACCTTGAGGTTGGACAAGCTTCAAAGACGGTAGGGTGAATGTTTCACGTACGAGGCAGTCCCCATCAGCTATGAAGCAACTGTGTTACAAGTCAAACTTCTTGAAGATTAGCCTTGCGGCAAGCTCACTTCGTCTGTCGCATCGTGAGTTGGTGTCATGAATGTTCGCTTTCGTCTCGACAAGAACCAACCCGCGTCCTTTATATTTTGCTAGATTTGCTTTTCAATCCGCCCCGCCATTTTAATGCGAGTGCCCTAATCTATTTGAGCAGAAGGCCTGATAAGAACGACAGACTGAGAGTGTCAATTAACATTAGTTTTTTGACAGATCATTATATGCGTGAGGAAGTACAATGAAATCAAGGCGTACAGATCCTTGATTTAAGACGGGTTTTTTGACACCTCATTCTTATCACGTCCCGCAACGCATTTTTTCATCGGTAAAATTTATTATCGTATTTGGTTTCTGTTAGGATAATAGGATTTGGTAATTTAGATCTTATAGTGAATTGATGTCCGAATCAGAAAAACCGCCTTGGACGGTAGAAGCAGAAGTCTGTAAAATTGCTGGTAAGCCTAAGTTGGGAGAAGCTCTCCATTCTCTAGGATTATTGCGAAGTCCTTCCACACCTTTCTCGTTAGAGCATCAGGGGAATAAATGGGTGCGGGGCGGAGCGGAAACTTATCTTTCTTATTTCTCCGTTTTGGAAGAGACAATTCGCACCGATGTACTTATTAAAGCCTGCATCGCATTTGCTCCTGGTTCTACGCTTGATGATATTTTGGCGAGTTGGATCGATAGACGGAAACTTCTAGCAACAAATGGGATCTCATCCCCAAAATTGTATGGATGGGGCAATGGTGTGGTTATTGAGGAGTTTGTTCCAAAGAGCTTGAGCGATGTTTTAGCAGGAATTGATGAGGTGCCGTTTGATATCTTGCACGAACTCACAAGATATGCTGCTACTTTATCGAAACTGGGGTTTGCCCCGATTGGAAATCCTTTCCGGGATTTACGTTTCAAGACAAATGATATTATCGTCGTTGATTTTGGCGAAGATTTAGGACCTGCTGGATTGGTGAGCGATCGTCAACCAGAAATGTTTCAAAAGCTTTCTGCATTCTTTAAGAATAACAAGATTGAGGTCGGTGCCGACGATTTGGAAAAATTGAAAAATGTGTTTGAATCATATGGCGGTGTTATATAGCTGTTGATACTTTGTTTTTTGGAGTTAAGTTTAATGGATAGAACTTTTGTAATGATTAAGCCCGATGGGGTTAGTCGGGGCCTTATTGGCGATGTTGTTGGAACTTTCGAACGCGCTGGTTTGAAGATACGGGCTATGCAAATGCTTACCCCGTCGAAAGAGGTGGCCACCGAGCATTATCCGGATACGGTTGAATGGTATTCAATCGTCGGTGGAAAAACGCTCGAAGGTTATGCACTCGTAGGTAAAGATGTAAAGGCAGAGCTTGGAACTGATGATGTGGTTGAAATTGGGAAAATGGTGAAGGGCTGGCTAGTAGAATTCTTAACCGGTGGCGATGTTGTGGCTATGGTTTTAGAAGGGAATGCGGCCGTTAAGAATGTCCGCCGTTTATGTGGGGCAACCCTCCCTATTTTGGCAGACCCAGGATCGATAAGAGGACGTTACAGCCTTGATTCTCCTGATTTCGCGAATGAAGAAAAACGGCCGGTTTACAACCTTGTCCACGCATCCGGAGAAATTGATGAAGCCAGAGCGGAAATAGCATTGTGGTTTCCGGATTTTAAAATATAAGTGAGCTGACAACCACTGTTTTATTTGTGCTTACGTTAGCCTGAAAGCTTCGTAAGCACTTTTACTATTAGATAAGGAGACTTCATGAGTCAATTCGTTCCCCGGGGTTGGTTGGGCACATCCGCTGGTGTGTTTTCCTTAACTAATTCAGATGCTAGTTGTGGATCCTATATAGCGATCGAAGATGCGGCGAGAATCCTAGAAGTAGAGCCAGATGAGTTAAGTTTTATTCCATTCGCGGAATTTGGTGATAAACGGTTCTTAACCGATCAAAAGCTGGGGAGGGCGTGGGCTTCGGGGAGTATCAAAAGTCCCCGTGATCGATTCCAGCGCGGGAGCGCAATGATAAGTTTTGACGAGTTGATAATTATGACGCTCATTGAGATTACGCTTCCCGGAGCCGAAATCGAACCCCAAATAATGGTTGGTAACAGGTTGATCGATTTCCGTGTTCGCTATGATGGCCGGTCTATCTTGCTTGAATTTTTCGGCCCATATCATTTTATTCATCGATCGGTTCACAAACGGCCCCCACGAGATCCTCGTCTAAGGGTTCTTGAAATGGAAAGGACCCTGAAAGAAGAATGCGTCATTTGGCCATATTGGGTGCAGCGATGTGCAGCGAATGTAAAAGCGCTTTTCGACATTGAGACTCGTGGTATTGGAAGTATATGGTCGACGAGTGCACAATTTGGCGATTTTTTCTTTTCGGATTCGGCTGACATTATTCGCGCCATAAATGATCGATTTCGAATAGAGCGTAAAGACGGGATTGGTTACATGTATACGAATGAGGTTGTATCCAAGCCCGTCCATCCTATACTCAAAAAAATTAGGGATGGGCGCGAGAATAAAGAAAAACTAATTCCCAAAGGCTCCAAAATGCCAAATCAATACTGGCTCCCCAAACAGCTCTGGTCCTTACAATAAAGCGAAGTACTGGCCAGACAGAAAACGATATGGAAGATTTTTACCTGGATCACAATTTACACACCTCAGCCAAATTGCTAGGTGAAAAAATGCGTGAGCATGAAATTTGCTTGTATCTGACAGGGTTGGCTGCGTCTGGAAAAAGCGCCGTCGCCGAAGTTGTATCTCAACTTACAGGAATTCCGATAGTTGATACAGGTCTTCCTTTTCGGCTTGCAACATATATTTGTCAAAATATACCCGCCGCAAGAGAAGACATTAAACTTTTTGGACAACTTCTAAATGCTCATACTATTCAAGCTATTGGTGGTCGGTATCATCTATTTTCTGGAACTGAAGATATAACCTCAAGGTTACAAGGTGAAAGCATCGATCATGATGTTCCTCGTGTTGCCGGAGATCCAAATTTACGAAAGGTTATCTTACGGTTTTTGAAATCAAATACGGGCGCTCCCGCGATCGTTGCGGCCCGTGGAGCGACTGAACCTATAACGTCGGACTCTGGGCATATTCTTCAAATCGAATTGCGGGCCGAGTTCTTAGCCCGAGCATCTCGGCGAGAAAAACAATCAGGTCTTCCGAAAGACACTATCCGCAAAAGTATTAGGGAGCGAGATGACCGCGATCTGAGAGGGCCGTCGAGATATCCGAGCCCGGATTTTATTGATAGTACAAGTCTTACGTTTGAAGAGACCGTGGCAACGGTTATTCGACGTACCAGCGAAAGGCTCGCCAGACTAAACTCTTATGACACATTTCGAAAGCAGTTTTTGCCTAAGGGCCGTGAAGTAGGAAACCCTCTCCTTGAAAATGCTTGGAAGACCGCTGAATCATCTATCGGAACAATAGAGCGAGAACATAGTTTGCCTGGAGGCCAAGTCAAGGCTCGGTTTCTATTACACCTGTCTAGATTCTCTGCGGAACAGTTGCTGAATCACACTGTCTCATACCCAGAATGGCCGGCCGGAACTTTTCCAACCCAACTAATTCCCGATAAAGCATCTGGAAATTTGAGCTTGCTAGATAGTGATGCGCGCAGAATCGCTAGAGAGCGACAACTCTCAGTAAGCAAGTTTCTCACTAAGACTAAACTTTCGCCCAAAATTTTCGAACCCGTGGGTATCCGATCGATCAAAAATGAAAATGGCCGTTTGACTGTTACTGATGAAAATAATTCCGTAATTGAAAAATTTGATATTCGAGATGCTAGTCCCGAACTTGGCGAGGCGACGGAGAAATACTTACATTATCTAGGTATCCCGCGCGAAGACTCAACCCATAGGCTAGTCCTTGTTGAGCACTCCTCGGATCTTCCAGTGTTATATCTTTCATTTGCACCTAACACTCGAAAATACACAGAACCGTTGTTATGGTCCGTCGGATTAAGAATGGAAGAGGTCGCGGTAGCCGTACGTGGATACGGATGGCCCCGCTGTCCGCAAAACGGAATGGGTTTGTTTCTACGGCAGGCTTGTAAGCGAGTGGGAAAGGACTTTCCCCACCTTAAAGCCATACTTACTGACATAAACCCCAATTGGGGATTCAAAGGAAATAGTTTTACCGAGGCAGGGTTTATGGATATTGCTCTAAAGCATGCTCCAACGAGTTTTGTAGGTGACAATTATTCTTCGAGGAGAGGCCTTGAAGGGGCCCGCGGCCGTAAACCGGCAACATTGCATCGGCTATCCTTGGTTCCAACGCTGATAATGCTGAACCCACTAAATAACGACGATGTGGCAAAAGCCGTTAAAAAGGTGACGGAAGATGGCCTATTTCTTATTCCACAAACCCTGTATAATAAGGAGTAATCATTAAAAATAGCAAAAATATGAAGATTTTAGTTGCTACCCGGAATCAAGATAAGTTCGATATTGTTTGTCGAATGGTTTCGGAGGTAATCCCAGACGCTCACCTCGTTTCTTTACAAGATGGAAAAGTTACTGGCGATGTCGTTGAAGTAGGAAGTATAGCTGAACGGGCAGTTCAAAAGGCTCGATATTTTTTGGAACGGCTCGGCTGGCTAAATAGGGTGGATGATTTTGATGCTGTTATGGCTATGGACGACGGTCTAAGCATCAACAGCGGTGATCCTACACCAAACTCCAAAGAATTAACGGATAGAATTCTTCTCTCTGAGTGGCCGATAGGAACAGCTGTTACGGTTGTCCGTGCTTTCGCATTAATTAAAAGGTCCGAACGCGAGCGAATTGAAATAACCACCGTACCATTTGAATTTTTGGGAAACCCTAACGGGGTGAGCAGAGAAACCGGAAAATATCCCCTAAGTAAAGTATTGGCTCCAGTTGGAACAAAGATTGCCGTATCCGAATGGTCTATGGAAGATGAAAATGCATTTAATTTAAGTCATAGTTCCGAAGCTCTACAACGGCTCTTTTCCTAGACTTGTAGACCACCTAGCAGCGATGGTAGGTGGTCTTATTATAGTTTGCTCCACAATTATTACAGTGTTTGGTCTGCTTTTGATGATCCTGATAGTGCGTTTTAAGCGTCCTATGACTTGAAAAGGATCGGCGGCACACTGAGCATTTGAAAGGATGGTTAGACATCTGTTTAAAGGTTTACGAACGTTAATCAATTAACGATTGGAACATCGGCGTTTCATCGTTCTCGGCTGGCGTTGCCCAAATCTTCCCAAAAACCAATTCCGGTTTCTCCAGAAAGGCGGGGATTTTCTTTTCTGTGCTTTTTATTTTTACAGATACTAAAGGTTCGAAGGCTAGATCCGACGGCGTAAACCAAAAGAGCGGACTGGGCTTTCCTGATATGATCGGGTGCCTCGCGCCCAGCCTTAAGGTGTTTGTCCAAGTACCATCAAGCGACTCGATCAACACCGCTCTTACGCGCTTCACACCATAATCATCGATGTGCTTCTTCTGCTTCACTATATAGTGGAAGTGGGCACGGAGTTTCTTCTGCATTTTCTTGATCGACGTGGTTTTCCGATCGGCTTCGTAAAAGTAAAACGCTTCGCGGTCCTCGCCTTTACGATCTGGGAAATGTAGAGCAAAGAATGCGTCCGGACGGTGTGGTAAGGTTTCTTTCCCGTCCGTCTCGGTTGGAGTGCCGGTAGAGTCAATCGCGAACCTTGAGACCTCAACAGAATTCCACAAAACTGGCCCTTGCCAGAACTCACGCAATTTCACTTTATCGCCGGATTTCTCACACCCTTTTTCAAGCATAAAGTGAAACCGCGAGATCATGAGTTCGTGGTGTAGATGCATCAGCCTACCTTGCATCTTTACCATTTGTTTTCCGAGCGTTATTTCAGTGTACCGCTTTTCGCGGTTTCGCCGCACTATCTCACGATCCTGGTCATTATCAATCTCGTATCCGGCATTCGTGAGCAGAACGAGCGACCGCTTGTCGTCAAGATAATAGGTGAACTCGGTCGGAAAGAAGTTCGAAGGAAAAGCGAAGCGGTTTACAAAACCCTGATGGTAAAGGTTCTGTAGATGCCGCTCGGTTGTTCGGATATCGCCATTGACGAGTCGGACAATCATCGAGGTCGGCAGGAATCTGTAACGGCGAACAATATCGATGATTTCGATGGATCGGGGAGTGAAGCGGCGCGGCGGCAGATTTTCGGGAGCTTCGCGCCTGTATTTTTTTAGGCGGCGATTCTTTGTCGTCAGCATTGGGAGAGATGGTTTTATTAAGCGAATGGAAGGCTCCTTAATAATAGTATATTTTCAAAAAGCTGAGAACCTATCCGCTTGGCATTGGAACAATATACTAAAAAGATTTCTTTTCAGACGATCGAATGTTTCGCCTGGGTGTCGAGGTTTTAGGTTTCTCATAGATGTTCTCTTGGACTAGCCATTTGTCGTTTTTCCAGACTAGGAAGTACTGCTGTCGATTAGTTTCCTTGTAAGTATGAATGTACTTTTTCTCCATGAGCGACCACCACATTAACAACCAGTACTCCGTTGTTCGGACTTTAGCTTTGTTTCCAGAGATATCCTCAATTCTGATATCGATCAAGCGTTTCGTGGATGGGTTTGATTCGTCGCTGATGATCCACTTGCGTTGCTTATGTTTCTTCGCCCGATTTACGATTTCTTTGTACGCCGAGCCGGTTATATCAAACACCTCGCCCAACTTGGTAAACTCAAGATTCGGTAGTGAGCGGTAAGCACCAAATTCCGCATCAATGGATTCAGCGATCGTTTTTTCGATCAGAAGCTTCTTGATCTGAATCTCGTCGGGGCGATCCTTATTGTAAGAAACCCGCAGCTTGTAGTTATTGCTCGATGGGTAGTCCGGTTCGTCGTAATCATGTATGCCTGCCTTTTTGTCATTTATCAAATGAAAGACAAACTTGATCGGCTTGCCAAAGGCGAGATAGTAGCGCTGCAGCCGATCATTAATCTCATATTTATAATAGATTGCCTGCTTCTCATTGCATACGAAATCTTCATCCGCCTCACCCATTAAGACGCTGAAACAATGTTTTAGAAATTGCCACTGACGGGCATCTTTTCTTCCTGAGAACCACGGATGCTTGATGACCGCCTGGAATTCCTCCGTAATCTCGGGTAAATAGTGATCTATCTCTTTCTTCGTCAAGTACATCTCGTGTCTAAGTCCGATTATAGCACCAATCGGAGTATAAGTCATTGCGATTCAGCAACTTTGATCCCACGTAAAGCGTCCTAAGATCGGAACCTGTAGGTTTCGAAAACGGGATAGAAAGGAGAATCTTATGAAACAAATAATCATATCGGTCGCGGGAACCGACGGGAGCCGCGAGTACAAAGACGTTGAGATCTTACCCGGCACAAAGGCAAGAGATATTTTGTCAAAGCTTAATCTCGACGGATTTCAACTCAACAGAGCCGAAGGTGGAGCCTTCGGGTTCAATGACGATCTGTATCAGGCGGTCAGTCAGGGCCAGAAGCTATTTGCCACAAAATCGGACGTTGTCGCGGGCGAAAAGGCAGTCCCTTCGTGCTTCGCGTAGTTTTTCAATAAAGCGCGGCGGCGAACCTGACTTAAAAGGCACGGCTGCCGCCATTCAAATATTGTAGATCGTCATGGCAATTGTAATTGGACCATCCGAACGAATAAGAATCACACCCTCCGAAATGGTAAGGGTAGAGCCGTCTCAAGTAATTAAAGCTGTACCAGCAAAGCCGATAAGAGTTACGCCTATAAAGGTCGTTCAGGTGCAACCGCCGCGTAGAGGAGCATGGGATGAAAGAGGGTGGACGAGACGAAATGACGGATCAAAAGAGTTGTATGAAGGGCACTATCAGGTCGGAACGCGACGATTCTATGGACGGGTCGAAAAAGAGCGTAAAGGGAAGATTACCGCTTTTATCCACAATCCGCCGTCAGAGATACGCCGCCACAGACATCACGCTTGCTTTCAACAAGTCGGAGTTGGTACTGGCTGGTTTCTCTTGCACTGGCGGCGCTCTCCGAGGGATGTAGACGGAGCGATTCTATATATGGAGCAGGTATTGGATGAGTCCTTCAACCGCTAAGTGGGAACTCTTGAGGAGATATTCTGAAATGCTAAACAAGATCAAAAGAGCGGCGAGTATAGCCCGAACATTAATAGGCCGGTCATCACCAGATGCAAAACCCATTTTAAAAAACCTTGCCAAGAATCTGCGGCGTGAGTCAAAACGAAGCCTCGGTATTCTGGGTTGCAGGTCGGCGGATGTCTATCCGGTACATGAACTCTATGCGGTCATCGATAACCTCACGAACACAGAGGTGGCGGTTCGGCGGGCTAGTCGATCAAAAGAGTGGCTGGAATTCGAAGCCGCCATCGGCCTAATCGATACTGAAATCGGACGGGCGATGAATTTAGTCAGGTCTGGCTTTGTTTCGACATCAATCGATGCCGGTGAGACAGTCCTGCGAACATCCAATCTGCTATTTACGGCAAAGCAGCATCTCAAGGAAGAGTTTGGTGTCATAACGGACCTTGATCTTGCTATCCCGATTACTGAAAAAGATACGAATCGTCACAGTTTACCTGAGCAGTCGAAGCAGTATGACCTTCCTGAGGCTTCGAGTCAAAAAATGGTGTTGTCATCCGCGATGCTCTTTCAGATCGGCCAGTCACTCTTCCCGCCCGAAAGAATGCTAGTCGGAGCGACACGCCGGATCGGGCAGGAGATCAGCGTCGAAGCGTTGTTTGACGTAACCGGCGCTGCGAACTCGTGCGAAGTAAAAGCTGATCCTGATCGTCTCGGACGGGCACTGATCGCAATGGCCGAATCGGACACATATTTCGGGCTGTGGGTGCATTCGCATCCAGGGTCAGGAAGCGCTTCAACACACCCAAGCGGTATAGACACAAAACAACATGCCGACTGGCTTAGGGACTATTCCCCGAATCTCGTTTCGGCAATTGTCGTCAGAGATCGCTACATAAGGTTTTGGGGAACGGCGCTGGAAACGGGAATTGTGGAGATCGAGTTCGACGGGGGTGGTGTCGAGGTCATATCACCGGAAGAAAGGGTTTATCGATTGGCATGTTAAAGGAGAGGAAAACATGGAAGCTAGCGCATTAGAAAATGATATCTCAATGGTAACCTCGCCTGAGTTTCCGGCGGCGGAAGATCCTATCGAGGTCTTTCGTTCGGCAGAGATAGCGGCGACTCATCCGGCAGAAGCCGATCTGTTCGCGCGGCACGAAGGAATACCAGCACACGATCAGAAGCGTCTGGCGGAAGCACGGATAGTTCTCGTCGGAGCAGGAGGATTGAACAGTTGGGCAGGAGTCGGGCTCGCACGAAGCGGGGCAAGATCGATCAGCGTTATCGACGACGACCGCGTAGATCGAACAAACCTGTCGAGACAGTTCTTTGACGCCGATGATCTGGGGCGGCTGAAAGGCAAAGCCCTCGCCCAAAAGCTTGCTCGTCAGGCGGTCGGCGGCGCGGTAGCGACGGGAGTCGGACTGAATTTTGAAGAGATACTAGAAGCGTATCCACTTCCGGCGGATATCTTTGTCGCGGGCGTCGACAACAACGAATGCCGGATGCAAGTTGTCCGCGAAGCAAGGAGACGGAATATTCCGGCGGTCTTTACGATGCTTTCGAGGGACGGGATGAGGTGCCAGACGTTTTTGCAGAGTGCTTCAACACTTGAACCATGTCTATGGTGCGCACTTCCTAACCTTAACCCCGAACAAGTGGCGCCGTGCGCGTCAGCGATTATCTCAAGCTGTCTTATGGCCTCGGCGTTCACCATTTTCTTTACACACAGAGCCATTATGGGATGGGGAAACATCCCGTACTTCAACTGGCGAGAGAGTGACCTTTCAGGGATTGCACCGGATCGGACGGGAGTTATCAAACGCCGCGACGATTGTACGATCTGTTCGAAACCAAATGGTTAAAAGCGATGGGTAAGTTAGCGGACAACATTCTGCGGGTTGTTGAGAATATTGCGGGGCCACTCGATTGGCAAAGGGAGTACGACGGCTACTGCGAAACGTTTTCGGGTCGGTTCCTTGTCTATGATCGCCGGGGTTCAATCAAATTGGGAGTGCTTGGCCGTGTCGTCCGACGCACAGGGAGTTCAACGGATGTCTATCTCTACGATCCCCCAAAGTTTGTGAGCGGCCACAAGCACGGGCGGTGCCTGCAACTTCTTCGGCCAAACGACAAATGGTTCAAGCTGCACTTTGAGAAACCGGCTTCCAACTTTTCAGAAGCTTATACCTATGTCGAACATTTCCTAACCGAAGCCTATAACCAGAGTAAGTAGAGGACGGAAGATGAGCGATTTTTTAACAGCAATCATTGGGTGCCTTCCGTTGATGCTGATGGTCGTGCTGATCGCGTTCGGCGTGTCTCGGTTAAACGCTATCTTGCTACCAAAGAATCGACTATTGCGCCGTTTTTTGGGCGGTATCATGCGGTTTGTATTTGTGGAACCGGTCAGGCAATCGTACCGGGCGATTCGCTGGCTCGGTATTACCACACTGACCACGAACCCGAACTATCGAACGCACCAACTCTATTTAGACAACTATCCGGTAACGCCGCTCGAACTTTATGCGGAAGTCGAAGCGGCATTTGATGCAAGACAGATCGTAGGTGTGGAACTATCCCGTGTGTCGCGGCTTGAATGGCATCTGCTCTCGTCAAGGCGTATCTACCTGCTAGCCAGATTCAGGGAAGCTGTCTGCTTTATCGGTGCCGTACCCTTTGGTGACGGGCTTCTTGTTTCATGGCGGTATTCGATCTGGCCTGGGCGGTCTTGGATGGTTGTTTTTCAGGTTCCTTATCTTGGTGTCCTTGCGGAGCGAGTATTTTCACAACCGACATTCCATCGAGGAGATGTTTACTACGCCCTCGAACAAGCAATTCGGGTATGTGTAACCGGAGCGATGGACACTCTGGCGGACAGAGGCATTCGGCCATTAGCGCAAAACGAGCAGCCGCTGCTTCTAAGAGAGTTCTATGAATGACGAAATGCAATACAAAGCATTCGATGCATGGGAACGCCGATGTCGCGGGTGGCGGCTATGGAATTACGCAGTTGAACTAGAGCCGTCGTTTTCTCGAATTTGGTTAAAAGCGGAACTTCAGCGACTCGGTGATGATGCCAGAGTAGGCGGCGGCATCTCAGGATTCTTGACAAGGAAACGACTGAGCGGAGCAGAGACCGTTAGGCTGCACGGGAGGGGAGCGGAAGAGATCGCGTCAGATTTCCCGAAACCTAATCCGTTCTACCGCGAAACGGATGGAGCGGAATTAAGAATAGTATTACCACGCGAACTCGATGCAAGCCCAGGTGCAAGCGAACAATTTCTTCTAAGTCTCGGTCTTGCGAAAGATCCACTCAGTTTCGAGATAATCGCTGATTCGGCAAATATCGAGCTGCAAATAGCCTGCGATCCGAACCGTGCGGTGTATATAAAGAACCAACTAAGGGCGTTCTTTCCCGAAGTGCAGGTGGTAGAGCGCGGCGGATTTCTAAGTTCTCAATTCGCCAACACTCAACCAATAGCTATCGCCGACTTTGGTCTCGCGAACAGCTTTGTTCTACCTCTCAGACTATTTCGCTCTTACAGTCCCGATCCGATTGCCGGTTTGATAAGTTCGCTGGCAACCATCAAAGAATCTGAAAAAGCCATTCTTCAGGTTCTCTTCCAGCCGGTTAAAGGAGACTGGATCGGCGAACTTAACAAAGTCCAAACAGGCAAACTAAATAAAATACTTCAGGAAAGGAGCAGTAATTTTCTTGCGGGCTTGAAAGCCAAGCTATCATCACCTCTGTTTGCAGTGTCCGTCCGAATAATGACTCAAGCGAATGCCGAGCATCGCGCGTGGGAACTGATCAGGCAGATCGGTGCAAATTTAAGAAGTTTCAATGATCCCGCCGGAAACGAGCTTGTAGCTCTGAGCAATGACAACTACCCGGAAAATGACCATAGACTGTCCGTCCTAAGCCGCACAAATTATCGATTTGGCATGCTTCTGAATACATCGGAACTGGCATCTCTTGTTCATCTTCCTTCGTCTTCCATAACAGTTGAAAAGCTTCACCGCTCCCGATTAGTTACAAAAGCTCTTCCCGCACTAGCCATCGGAAATCGGCTCGTAATTGGCGAGAATACGGACGACGGAAAAACGAACGCTGTGACCATATCGAATGAGCAACGTACACGTCACGTGCACATAATCGGATCGACCGGATCTGGTAAAACAACACTTCTGCTTCGATCGATAATTCAGGATATCGAGCACGGCGATGGGGGAGTCTGTGTCATAGATCCTCATGGCGATCTGATCGACGCGGTATGCTCCAACATACCGGACAACCGCTATCAGGATGTAATCCTATTCGACCCTGCCGATAGCGACTACCCAATCGGTTTCAATATTCTTCAGGCACACAACGATCTCGAGAAGACGCTTATATCATCCGATATGGTCGCGGCATTTAAGAGGATGTCTACGAGTTGGGGGGATGTAATGGATGCTGTGTTCGCAAATGCAGTTCTCGCAATTCTTGAGAGCGATCGTGGCGGCACACTGCAAGATCTCAAACGATTTCTAATCGAAAAAGATTTTCGCGCAGAGTTTCTTCAATCGGTGGGGGACGAGTCAGTCCGTTACTTCTGGCAAAACGAGTTTCCCCTGATCGCGGGAAAGCCCCATGCTTCGATCATCATTCGGCTCGACACATTTCTAAGACAAAAGATGATCCGAAACATTGTCTGTCAGAAAACGAGCAAGCTGAATTTTCGGGAGATCATGGACAGCGGAAAAATACTGCTTGTAAAACTGTCGCAAGGAATGCTGGGCGTTGAGAATTCCTATCTTCTCGGTTCGCTCTTTGTTACGAAGTTGCACCAGATTGCACTTTCAAGACAGAACACAACCGATCGACCTTTCTTCGCAATATACATTGATGAATTTCAAAATGTGATCGTTCCAAGCCTGGAAGCAAGCATCGCCGGAAATCGCAAGTTCAACATTGGCCTGACCCTGAGCCATCAGGAGTGGCGACAAATCCAAAGCCGCAGTCAGGAAGTGGCCGCAAGCGTGATGGCGAACTGTTACACGCGGATATGTTTTCGTCTTGGAGACTCGGACGCCAAGCTTTTTGCAAACGGCTTTTCAAGCTTTGATGCAGACGCGCTGCAGAACCTTGGCATCGGAGAGGCTGTTGCCCGGATAGAGCGTTCGAATTATGACTTTAACCTCAAAACTTTCCCATTGCCTTCCGTGAATTCCGAACTGGCTCAAAGCCGGAAAGAAAAAATCATCGAACAAACCCGAAGACAATTTGCCGCTCAGCCCGTGCCGGAGAGCAACCGTGTAAACGTTCAGCCGATTGCTCAAATGGCCGAATCTGCCCCGGCCATGATTCCAACGACAATTGATGACGCTCAAAACCAACAAGTGCAGACGGCACCTCGGCAAACTGATACGGCCTTCAAAGAAAACGTAGGACGTGCGGGCCGTCATCATCAGGAGATACAGGCGGTGATAAAACGCATCGCCGAGACATACGGCTTTAGGGCTGCCATCGAGCACGGCTTATCAGTTGGCGGTCGCGTCGATGTCTCGCTCGAAAAAGAGAATCTAAAGATCGCTTGCGAAGTGTCCGTCACCACAACGGACTACGAACTTACAAACGTCCTGAAATGCTTGACGGCGGGGTATGACTTTGTGGTCGTGGTCGTTTCAAATCAGAAAAAGATTTCGCTTATCGTTTCAAAGATCCAGTCTGGCATCCCCGTAGAGCATCTGGCGAAGGTCAAGGCATTTGGCCTGCCCGGATTACTAGGCTTTCTACGTGAGATCGCCCAACTGGAAGAACGTAATCGAAAACAGAACGCCAAAACAGACGGGCAACGTCTAAACTTCGTCGGAGCATGCGAGTTCTTTGGAGTTACTGCATCTACGCTTTACCGTTGGGTTCGCGAGGGCCGCGTACCGTTTTACCGGCCCGGTCGGGAATACCAGTTCGACCGCGACGAACTCGTGCCTATCGGCAAACAGGACCTTTCCGCAAAACGAAAGCCAACCGTTAAGTTGTCGCCGCTGACAATTGACAAGAAATCCCCGAAAGTAAAAAAAGATCCGGATTCGCGGTATCGAAAACTGTTGAAGTTGGACTAAAATAGTAGTGCCATCTTCACACACGGCGTGAGAAGGAGGTAGATAGTGACAGTTAGAAAAAGAAAGGACACTGGCAAATGGGTCAGTGATTTTTATTACAACGGCGAACGAATTGTTAGAACTTTGAAATTCGCCAGAACGAAAAAGGAAGCCGAACAAGCTGAAGCCGTCATCATGAATCAGGTGTTTCAGCAGGCTTACGGATTCGAAGCAAAGCCTGATAAACGCTTTGAGGATTTTGTGATTGAAACGTTCTTGCCATATTCGGAAACAAATAAGAAGTCATTCTATTATGACGTTCTTATTTGTCGCGTTCTGGTACCGGCGTTTCAAAACAAAACCTTGAGGCAAATTACGCCGCCGATGATCGAAGCGTTAAAGCAAGAGTTGTTTAATAGGCCAACAAAGCATGGACAGAAACGGAGTCCGGCGACTGTTAATCGCCATTTAAGTGCATTGTCTAAGATCTTTTCCTTAGCGGAAGATGCAGAACTGGTCGATAGCAATCCCTGTAAGCGAGTCCGCAAATTTCAACTCGACAATCAACGGATGAGAGTTCTTTCCTCCGACGAGGAGGTTAGACTATTTTCTGAGTTGGAAAAGAATAAACTGGTAGCACAGATAGTGCAGACTGCTCTACATACAGGAATGAGGCGAGGCGAGATCTTTAATCTCAAATGGTTCGATGTGGATTTTAGTCGAGGGCTAATTCAGGTTCGCGTAAGCAAATCAAATAAAAAGCGCCTTGTTCCGATGAATGAGACTGTGCGACAGCTTTTGAACAAATTGGAGAAAATGAGCGAGTTTGTATTTCCAAGCCCAAAGACGAACAAGAGGCTCAATCAAATAAAGACGAGTTTCCGAAAGGCAGTAGAGAGAGCAGGGCTTGAAGACTTTCGTTTTCATGATCTGCGACATACTGCCGCAAGCCGTATGGCCGAGGCGGGAGCCAGTCCTTTTACGTTAATGAAGATACTTGGTCATTCGGATATCCGAATGACCAGTAGGTACACTCATGCGACAGATTTGGCAATCCGGAACGCAGTAGCCAATTTGGATGATTTTTCGCTATTTGGTAACGAATCGGCAACGAAAAAAGAAGGGCAAGCACTCGGCTCGCCCTAAGTTATTGATTTTATTGGTGGAGACGAGGGGGATCGAACCCCTGACCTCTGCAATGCCATTGCAGCGCTCTCCCAGCTGAGCTACGTCCCCGGCGTCCAAATGCAAAATGCAAAATTAGAAATGCAAAGTGCAAGTGAAGCGAACTTCTGAATTTAGCGAAATTGTCGGCCAGCGTCAAGCCTTAGCGGCCTTTGAATTCGGGTTTGCGTTTCTCGAGGAAGGCTGCAACACCTTCTTTTTTATCCTCGGTCGAGAAGCAGATCGCAAAAAGGTCGACCTCACGGCGAAGACCTTCGTCGAGATTCGAACGGGATGCGAATTTTACGGCCTCTTTCGATAATTGTAGGGCGATCGGAGCTTTCTCAGCTATCTTTTCGGCAAGTTTCATCGTCTCGGCTTCGAGTTGGTCGGCCGGATAAACGTGATTGACGAGGCCAAACCGCTCGGCTGTCAAGGCATCGATCATGTCACCCGTAAGAGCCATCTCCATCGCACGGCCCTCGCCGACGAGCCTCGGCAAACGCTGTGTGCCGCCGCCGCCGCACATTATGCCAAGATTGATCTCGGGTTGAGAGAAGCGTGCATTCTCACTCGCGATTCGCAGATCACATGCCATCGCGAGTTCATTTCCGCCACCAAGACAAAAGCCATTAACCATCGCGATCACGGGTTTGGGAAATGTCTCGACGGTATTAAAAAATGTTCTTTCATGAAACAGATCTCGCTGCGTGACCGGCGTCTGCCCTTCAAACTCGCTGATATCTGCGCCTGCAATGAACGATTTTTCGCCGGCACCCGTGATGATCAGAACGCGGACAGAATCGTCTTTTCGAAGCTCGTCGAGTGCTGCTACGCCCTCGGAATGAACCTGTCGGTTAAGCGCATTTAATTTGTCAGGCCGGTTGATGGTTAGGATCGCGACTTTGCCGCTCCGTTCAAGGGTAATCGTTTCGTACATAAGCAAAAGTGAAAGAGTGAAAAGGTCAAAAAGTGAAAAAGTTTGCCGCTTCTCGCAACGCCTTTTCACTTTTTCACATTTTCACTCTTCGCCTACTCACTGACGCCTTCGACGATATTGTCATCGGCGACCCACGCGACAAAAAGTCGCATCCAGCTTTCTTTTGATTCTTCTATGGCCACACCGATCCGCGACGTGCCGTAGCTCGCCGGTAATACACGAATGACCTGGGCCTTGACCTCTACGGGAACGCCATTCGGGCGATGCGAGCGAATATAAAGGCTGTCGCCCTGGGCGATCGGTTGGTTAAGTTGGAATAGCGCGCCGAGCGTAGAGATGTCGTCGGTTTCCGTGGGCTCGCTCCACGTAGCACCATCGTCCGAGCGGCCAGAAACCACTATAGGCAGACGAAGTGCCATGCGAAGTGCGAAGCGTTTTTCCTCAAACTGAGGTTGAATTGAGGCCATTTACCAACTCTAAAAACGAACTTAGCCAAGGTCAATACAGAGATAGTCTAACACGAAAACTTTCTCAAGTAATCACTTTCGGTTTATCGGCCAAAAGGTGGGAACGAGTCTCATGCATGGCCATGTGCCCTCAGGATGTCCGGGTAAATCTATTAGACGACCTGTTAGACGATAGTTATACTATAAAAGAAAGGCAATATCCAAAGCACTTTGTTTGGCTTTGCCAAAACCTTAATGAGTGAAAAGCTAATTCATAAGAAAGTAGTCATCCTCGGTTCCGGCCCTGCCGGGCTGACTGCGGCAGTTTACGCCGGCCGCGCACAATTAGAACCGCTTGTGATTGATGGTCCGCAGCCGGGCGGGCAGTTGACGATCACCACCGATGTAGAGAATTATCCGGGGTTCTCTAAGGGCATTATGGGTCCGATCCTGATGGACGAGTTTCGAGAACAGGCCCTCAGATTCGGTACAGAGATAATTAATACTTGGATCGACCGAGTGGATCTGTCGGAACGGCCATTTACCTTGTATGGCAAGGACAGCGAGGACAGCGCGGATATCACGACTGTGATCAAGGCTGAATCGCTTATTGTCTCGACCGGCGCGTCGGCGAAATGGCTCGGCATTCCCGGCGAGGCTCCGGTGCCCGAAGGCCTCGGCGGCAACGGCGTCTCGGCATGCGCGACGTGCGACGGATTTTTCTTTCGCGGAAAACCGATCGTTGTTGTCGGCGGCGGCGATACGGCGATGGAAGAAGCGTTGTTTCTCACCAAATTTGCTTCGAAGGTAACGCTCGTACATCGCCGTCACGAGTTTAGAGCGTCAAAAATAATGCAGGATCGCGTGCTCGCCCACGAAAAAATCGACGTGATGTGGAACACCGAGTTGACCGAGATCCTTGGTAGCAAAGAGACGGGTGTCGAGAGCGTCACGCTGTTTAATAACAAGACAAACGAAACGGTCACCTTTCCGACAGAGGGCGTCTTCATTGCGATCGGCCATCAGCCAAACACGAACTTGTTCAAAGGCATTCTCGACATGGATGACGTCGGTTACCTGATAACCGAAGGCAGGTCGATGAAAACCAACATAGACGGTGTGTTTGCCTGCGGCGATGCTCAGGATTCGTATTACCGCCAGGCTGTAACGGCTGCCGGAACAGGTTGCATGGCCGCGATTGACGCCGAGAGATTTCTTGCCGAGCACGGCTCGGAGAACGCGACTACAGCCGCTAACTGAACTATGCCGATATACGAATACAAATGTCAGCAGTGCGGCCTGCACTTTGAAAAGCGCCAAAGCGTTTCGGACGATCCGCTGACCACGTGTGAGAAATGTCACGGCAAGCTGGAGAAACAATGGTCGCTTTCGGGCTTTCAGTTCAAAGGAGCAGGTTGGTACGTGACCGATTACGCCGGAAATAAGGCTGATAAAAGTTCCTCGAGTGAATCAACCACATCGACCGAAACCGCATCAAAGAGCAAAGACGACACAAAACCTACAGTAAAGGAAACCGTCGCTAAGCCCGGGAAAGAATGAATTTTGGCCGCAAAACAGTACTCTTGGTCACGGTAAGCACGCTATTTGCGTCGGTTTCATTCGCGCAATCTCGCCGTAATAGTAAGGGTGTCGACACGGAAGGTACGATCGTTACCGTCACAGCCTTTCGCGAAGATAAAAAGGCCGATCCTATCAAGATCGAAAACCTTTTCCTTTACGAGAACGGTGTCGAGCAAAAGATCAAGAATTTTGTCGTCGATCCGAGCCCGTCAAAGCTAGTCATACTCGTCGATAATTCGCAGACGCTGCAAACCTCGGTTGAAAAACTTAGAGCGGCAGCGATGGAATTTGCCTACGAGATATTCGACGGTGACCAGCTTTTTACGCTCGCCTACGACGAAAAAGCCGAGATCATACAGGAATGGACTGACGACGCAAAGAAGATGGAAGCGTCGTTTGGCACATTTAGAAAGAAAGGAAATCCGTTTCTATTTGACGCGATCAGCATCTCGATGAAGGAGGTCCTGCTCCCATTGATGCCCGGAACGCGAAAGACCGCGATCATCATTATCAGCGACGGCCTCGACCGCGGAAGCAAGATCTCATTCGAGGCTATGCTTGCCGAGCTTCAGAATCAAAACGTCACGGTGTACGGCCTACAGCTTCCCGACCGCACCGGCGGTGCATATCGTCGCGACAAGCCAAAAGCCGGTGCAGTCATGAACCGCCTCGCTGAAGAGACTGGCGGAAAAGTCTTTCCTTTCGAAGAGGCCCAATCGGCTGCAAAAGCCATCTGCGATGAGCTGCGGAAAAATCGCTATTTGCTCTCATACACTCCGACAAACACGTCGTTCTACGATGCACGAAAACTATTTCTCATAGCAGACGAAGGTATCTCCGTACGTATGAAAACGGGTGTTCCGCCAAATGTGAAATAGCGGTCAGACTGCTACCGGAGCCGCGATCTTGCCCCACGATTGGTAGTTTTCTAATTTCAGATGCTCAAATTTAAAATTGAGCAATCCGTTCAGGCCGTTCAAGCGGCCAGCATCTAAGAATTCCAATTTTGGCAGCGGCATTGGTTCGCGGGAGAGCAATTCGTTTACTTGTTCGAGATGATTGCTGTAGATGTGGAGGTCGCCGAAGGTGTGGATGAAATCGCCGACATCGAGGCCGCATACGTGAGCGACGAGATGCGTCAGCAAGGCGTAGCTCGAAATATTGAATGGAACGCCCAGGAAGGCATCTGCTGAACGTTGGTAAAGCTGGCAGTGGAGCGTGCCGCCGGAACGCGGACCCCCTCGTGCGCCTTCTTCGCTCTTTTCAACCTTAAACTGAAACAGCGTGTGACACGGCGGCAAGGCAACTTCATCGCACGTTTCTGGATTCCACCCAGTCACGATCAGGCGGCGAGAATTAGGATTTGTCTCTATCTCGCGAATAAGCCGTGCGATCTGGTCGACACCATTCATTTGCGGATACTCGCCACCAAATGAACGCCACAAATATCCATAGACCGGCCCGAGATCGCCCGACTGGCGACCAAATCTTGCAGTCTGTTCCTCCGTCGCCCACTCAGCCCAAATATCGACACCGCGTGCATTGAGATCCTTTTCGTCCGTCGAACCGCTCAGAAACCAAAACAATTCCTCCGCGACCCAGCGAAACGGCACACGCTTTGTCGTCACGATCGGAAATCCTTCGCGAAGGTCAAACCGTGTTTGATAACCAAACGCCGAGATCGTGCCCGTGCCGGTACGATCTTCGTGCCTCGTGCCGCTGGCGAGAATGTGTTTGAGCAGGTCGTGGTATTGCTTCACATAGAGAATAGTAATTAGTGAATTGTGAATAGTAAATCGAAGGTAGCCGGATTGCGTGAATCCTACGGCATTGGATGCTCGCTGTTTACTATTCGCGATTCACGATTTACTATTTACTTTCTATGCTTGAGGTCAGTTTTAACAGTCCGCAGTGCGGTTGGATGTCGATCGGATTTGCAGACGGCAGGTCCGAGTTTCATACGACGACGGCCCATGCACCCCATGCGGCGGCCTTGCCGGAGCTGATGAAGATCCTGACACAGCTTGCCGACGCGTCATCGCCGGAGAATGAATTTCTGCTCAAATGGAATCGGGACCCCGAAGAATTCGATTTTCGCTTTCTACGAAACGGCGAGAAACTGACAGTCGAGATCTATCAATATCCGACAGATGAACGCGACTCGTCCGAACGAGAATTGGTGTTCTCACACGAAGGTACCGTAGGCTTGATCTGCGCAGCGTTCGGCGAGACATTCGATCAGCTTTACGCCGACCGCGATACGGATGAATTTGAATTTAACTGGCGACAGCCGTTTCCGTGTCGAGAGTACGAGGAATTTAAGATGAGCATCGGATAACCGCGAAAATTCACGAAATAACACGAATTCTGATTTAGTGTTTTTTCGTGTACTTTCGTGGTTTAGTTTTATGAAAGAGAGACTTTTAGATCTGCTTGCCTGTCCGACGTGCGGCGGTGATATTTTGCTGGCGTACGCGAGTAAGTATGAGGCACAAGAAATCATCGAGGGCGTGTTGACGTGTAAAAAATGCGACCGCGAATACAAGGTCGTACGTGGTGTGCCGCGCTTTGTCGATCTGGGCAAGATCGAGGAGGACAAGGCGGCGACGGCGGAGAATTTCGGCTGGCAGTGGACCAATTTTACGCAGGAAGACCCAAAATACCTTGACCAAATGCTCGGCTGGCTGCAGCCCGTGAAACCTGAGTTTTTCAGAGGCAAGGTCGTCCTCGAAGGCGGCTGCGGCAAGGGCCGCCACACAAAACTTGCCGCCGAATGGGGAGCCGCCGATGTCGTCGGTATCGACCTTGGAGATGGCGTCGAATCGGCATTTACTTTGACCCGCGATCTGCCAAACGCGCACGTTGTCCAGTGCGATATTTTCAAACTTCCGCTCAAAAAAGCCTTCGACTACGCATTCAGCATCGGCGTACTGCATCACACACCTGATCCGAAAGGGGCTTTTGTCTCGCTTGCCGGAAAGGTCAAAAAAGGCGGCCACATCTCGGCGTGGGTTTACGGTGCCGAGAATAATGAATGGATCACGAACTATGTCGATCCGGTGCGAACGGGCTTTACGTCCCAGATCAGCCAGCCGCTTCTTTACCAACTATCCAAGCTGCCCACGCTCGGCGTTTTCCTGACAACGAAACTCATCTATCGCCCAATAAACGCCGCTTCGAAGGGTGTCGCCAATAAGCTCTTTTACAACGAATACCTAAATCACCTCGGCACCTTCGGCTGGCGCGAACAGCATAATATTGTCTTCGACCACCTCGTCGCCCCAACCGCGTTCTACATCTCAAAAGACGATTTTGCCGGCTGGTGGAAAGAAATAAACGCCGAGGATGTCGAGATAACTTGGCATAATAAGAATAGCTGGTGTGGATTTGGGAAGTTATGAAAACAGAGTTCGAAAGACTTGTTGAAAAATATAACCTTCTTAGATTTAAGCGAGATATCGAAGAGTCTCTGTTGCGATGCGTAGGATTCGACATCAACGAAAGCGAGGTTATAGCTGAAAAGAGCAAGATTGGGGGAAATCCAGTGCTGCCATTGGATTTTGTGTGGCCCCATAACGACGGTCGCCCACTTGACCACCTACTTCAGATCGATCTCGCCGACGCATGCGCCTTCGATGAAACACGCGTTCTTCCGACTCACGGAACCTTGACGTTTTTCTATGACCTAGAGAAACAGCCGTGGGGCTTTGACCCAGCAGACGCCGACGGCTTTAAGGTTGTTTTCGTTGAGTCTGAGGAAATAACAACTGAGCACGATGCCCCCGTTTCGGAGTTTTGTCTTCCTCACCGTCCGATTGTTTTCCGAAACGCTCTCTCCGTACCGACGATTGGCTCAAGAAGTTACAATCGGCTTGAAGAACGCATCACCTTCACAGACGAAGAGTTTGATCGATATAATGAGTTCTCCTTAGAACTTAATGCGACCGGTTCAAATTACAAAAAACAGTATTGGGGCGGACACCATCAAATGTTAGGACACTCGCAAAATGTCCAAGGCGATATGCAGCTTGAGGCTCAACTCGTCACCAACGGAATATATTGCGGTGATTCAAGCGGATACAATGATCCCCGGACTCAGCTCCTCGAGCAAGGTGCTGAAGACTGGGTGTTGTTGCTGCAACTCGATTCGGATGAGACCTCGGATCTAATGTGGGGAGACGTAGGGATGCTATATTTTTGGATTAAACGCCAGGATCTAACTGACTGCCGGTTTGAGAATGTGTGGGTGGCGTTGCAATGTAGCTAAATTATGAAGTTCGCCAAAGGTATAGACAAAAAATACCACAAATCGGTCGGAGATGCGTTCGCCGCAATCATTGCCAACGGCAACGATTTCCATCGGCACATGATGAACGAGATCATCGAGTCGAAAATGTTGGTGCGGGTGCAGCCTGTTGCTGAGATAAATGCGTCGGGAATTACTGGAGTTATCGATCCGGAAAAGACAAACGAACGGATGCGCGACGAGCGTTTGAGTTTGCGCGAGGCACTGGGCGAGATCTATATCGCGATCGCCGAGGAGACGATCGACACGGGCGGGCAGCGTGGTTGCGAAGGAACCTTTGTCCACGAAGGCCGTCATGCGTACGACTTTGCACAGGTGATCGAGAGCATGTCTAATGCCGACGTTAACCCGCTAAGCACCTTCAACCCAACGCTTTACGAGCTTGAGTGGGAAGCTCACAAAACCGCCGGCGACTACATGCTCGCCATCGACAAGCACGACTACCTCGACGAAGGCCTACAGCTTATGATCCTCTGCAGCACCGAAACCGGCAAATGCGAAGTCAGCGACGACGGCATCCGCCGACGCCTAAACGAAAGCTACGGCCTCTTCGCCGACGGCAACCAAGGAGCTCTGGCGAGCGAGATGATGGGCCTAAGAATTTAAGACCTTAGCCACGAATCACACGAATAGCACGAATCAGAGATCAGTTCCTATTCGTGCTATTCGTGTAATCCGTGGCAAAATATCTCCTATGAACGCAGCTCTTCCGCAAGAAATGCATCAGCACACATACGCCATCATGGACGAGGTCGAGGGCTCGCACTGGTGGTTCGTCGGCCGCCGCGCAATTCTTGAGAGTTTTCTCGGTTCGATATACTCAAGACTCAAGACTCAAGACTCAAAACTCCAGATCCTCGACGTCGGCTGCGGTACCGGTGCGAATATCGAAATGCTGTCTCAATATGGCGAAGCCGAGGGCATCGACGTTTCGGACGATGCTCTTGAATTCTGCCGACGCAAAGGTTTGAAGGTGCAGAAAGGTTTGGCAGAGACTCTACCGTACGCCGACGAATCCTTCGATCTCACAACCGCTCTCGACGTAGTCGAACATCTCGATGACGATATCGCAGGCCTTAAGGAAATGTTTCGCGTGACAAAACGCGGCGGCTATTCGCTGATCTTCGTGCCCGCATTTATGTGGCTCTGGGGCGTGCAGGATGATATCTCGAATCACCGCATTCGCTACACCAAAGCGCAGATCGTCGAACGCCTAAGAACCGCCGGCTACGAGATCGAGCGTGCGACCTACGCCAACTGGACGTTCTTCGCCCCGATCCTCGGCGGCCGCACGATAATGAAACTCACCGGTATCAAACCCGAATCCGAGAACAACATAACAATCAACGGGCTCAACGGCATCTTTGGCAAACTCTTTGGAGCAGAGCGGTTTTGGCTCAAGAATTTCAACTTCCCGTTCGGAGTGTCGATCGTAGTAGTAGCGAGGAAAGCGGCGTGAGCGATATCACGGTCGAGATCTGTGTCGATTCTGTCGAATCTGCCGTCGCGGCTCAGGCTGGCGGAGCCGATCGCGTCGAGCTTTGCGACAACCTGATGGAAGGTGGCACGACGCCGAGTTTCGGGGCGATTGAAGTAGCCAGAAAGTTGCTCAGCATCAAACTCCACGTCATCATCCGCCCACGCGGCGGCGATTTTCTTTATTCCGATACCGAATTTGAGATCATGAAACACGACATCGAAGCTGCAAAGAATCTCGGCGTCGACGGAGTTGTGATCGGTTTGCTCGACCGCGATGGGAATATCGACGTGCCGCGTACGGCTGAGCTTGTCGCGCTTTCACGACCAATGACGGTTACCTTTCATCGTGCTTTCGACGTTTGCCAGGATCCAATTAAAGCCATCGACGAGCTAGCCGAGATCGGTGTCGACCGCATTCTCACCTCCGGCCAGGAAGCGTCGGCGGTCGAAGGGATCGACATGATCGCAAAATGCGCCCAGACAGCGGGCGACCAGATCACGGTCATGGCCTGCGGCAATCTCAACGAACGCAATATCAATAAAGTCGTAGCCGCGACCGGCGTAAATGAGGTGCATTTTACCGCATTCGGTGATGTTTCAAGTGAGATGCGTTTTCGCAACGACCGCGTATTCATGGGCGGCACGCTTCGGCCGGCTGAGTATTCACGGAGCGTCACAGATGCCGATAAGGTTCGTGCAGCTATCGCCGCTATTTAAATACAACCCGCAAACTGCACTTTTCGCCCGAAAAGTGTAAATTAGTTAGTTCGTTGCCGCGTATGGAACCTACTGACGCAAATCAGAAAAACCCTGAACTATCGCTCTTCCTGCCCGTGTTCGATGAGGAAGAAAATCTGCGGCCGATGCACGCAAAGATCTCGGCGGCGCTCGATGCCTTGGGCAAAACAGCCGAAGTTATTTATGTCGATGACGGTTCGACGGATAAAAGCCTTGAGATATTAAGAGAGATCGCCGCCGGCGACGACCGTGTTCGCGTGATCTCGCTGCGTCGCAACTATGGACAGACGGCCGCGATGTCTGCCGGTATCGACGCCGCAATGGGGGACATTCTCATCCCGATGGATGCCGATCTGCAAAACGATCCGGCCGATATCAAGCGTCTGCTCGATAAGCTCGACGAGGGCTACGACGTCGTCTCAGGCTGGCGAAAGAATCGGCAGGATAAGCTCATTTCACGAAAAATACCTTCGCAGATCGCGAATAAGATCATATCTGCGATCGGCGGCGTTCATCTGCACGACTACGGCTGCTCGCTCAAGGCGTATCGTCGCGATGTCATCCAGGATGTTCGGCTCTATGGCGAAATGCATCGTTTTATCCCGATCTACGCTTCCTGGGCAGGTGCCCGCGTGACCGAGATCCCGGTCGATCATCATGCCCGTACGATGGGCAAATCAAAATACGGCATCTCTCGTACCATCAAGGTCGTCTTCGACCTCATGACCATCAAATTCATGGCGTCATACCAGACCAAACCGATCTATGTTTTCGGCACCTTTGGAATACTGGCGTTTCTACTGGCCGCGATCGCGGGCGTGTGGGCGATCATACTAAAGTTTTACGGTATCTCATTTATCCAAACACCTTTACCAGTCGTAACGGTCGTGATGCTTGCTATATCTGTCCAGTTCTTTCTTATGGGTCTGCTCGCCGAATTGTCTGTTCGCACGTATCACGAATCGCAGGACAAGGCGATATATGCAGTGCGTGAGAAGATAGGATTTTGAACAACGGAATAACACGGATTACACGGATTATTTTTCCGTGTTAATCTCCGTAAATCCGTTGCTAAGTCTCTTATGTGCGGCATTACTGGTTGGGTAAACCTCGAAAAATCTGATTCAAACAACCACACCGAGGCCGTGCTGCATTCAATGTGTGAACGCATCCTGCATCGCGGGCCGGACAGCGAAGGGCTTTGGATGGACGATACTGTTGCGCTTGGGATGCGGCGTTTGTCGATCATCGATCTGCGCACGGGCGACCAGCCGGTTTACAGCGAGGACAAAAGTGTCGTCGCGATGATCAATGGCGAACTATACAATTACCGCGAGGTCCGTGCCGATCTCGAGCGACGCGGACACAAATTTCGTACGCAGACCGATGTCGAGATAGTCCCGCATCTGTATCAGATATACGGCGACGATTTTGTCGATCATATCAATGGGATGTTCGCGATCTCGCTTTGGGATACGGCGAAGAAAAAGCTAATTCTGGCTCGCGACCGTTTCGGCGAAAAGCCGATCTATTACGGCGTCTTTAACGGTAAATTGCTGTATGCCTCGGAGCCAAAGGCGATACTCGCTCACCCGTCGGTAAAGGCAAAACTCAACCTCGACGCCCTCCGTCACTACCTTTCTTACGATTACGTCCCTGCTCCCCACTCAATATACAGGGGAATTTACAAGCTCCCGGCCGCTCACATTTTGACGGTCGAAAATGGCGAGATCAAGACGCGACGGTATTGGAACCTGACGTGGGACAAGAAAGGACATACTGGTTCGCTCGATGATGCGGCGAACGAATTGCGAGAACTGATGTCGGACGCTGTTCGGATGCGGTTGGTAGCCGATGTTCCGCTTGGTATCTTGCTTTCTGGTGGTGTGGATTCCTCCGCGATCGCGGCATTCGCGGTACAGCATGCAACGGAAAAGGTAAAGACATTTTCGATCGGGTTTGAGGAAGATTCGTTTGATGAGTCAAAGTACGCTCGCCAGGTCTCGCATCATCTCGGCACCGAGCACTACGAAGCAACCTTGAGTGTAGGCACCGCCGCCGACCTGATCACCGAGATCGGCTCATGGCTCGACGAACCGCTATCCGACGGCTCGCTGATACCTACATTCATGCTTTCTCGCTTTGTGAGGCATCATGTCACGGTCGCGCTCGGCGGCGACGGCGGCGACGAGCTGTTTGCGGGTTATCCGATGTATTACGGCCATAAAGTGGCAAAGATGTATTCGGCAGTTCCCGGCTTCATACGTGCCGGAATGATCGAGCCCATCGTCAAACGCCTGCCCGTTTCGACAAAAAATCTGTCGTTCGAATACCGCGCAAAGCGATTCGTCCGTTCTTCAAATTTCGATCTGATCACACGCCACCATTCATGGTTCGGCTCGTTCTCGGTCGAGGAACAAGCCGCTTTGCTTACGCCCGAGATCCGCGAACAGACTTCCGATGACATCTATCGGGAGGCACGTGAGACGCTGGAGATCTGTGATGCCACGAACGAGATCGAGCAAATGCAATACCTCGATATCAATTTCTACATGGCCGAAGATATTCTGACCAAGGTCGATCGTGCCTCGATGGCCGTAAGCTTAGAGACGCGTGCGCCGTTCCTTGACCCTCGCGTTGGCCAGTTTGCCGCATCGATACCGATCGATCACAAGCTGCGCGGCAGCCGTGGCAAGTACATTCTAAAAAAGTCGCTCGAGGGCCTGCTCCCGCACGAGATTCTGCATCGCAAAAAGAAAGGCTTTGGTATCCCCATCGCCGAATGGCTAAAAGGCCGCCTTAACCCGTTACTGCACGAACTTTTAGCTCCCGAGCGTCTAGAAGATCAAGGCATATTCAACTCGGACTACGTCCAGGTCCTGATAGCCGAGCACGAAAAAGGCATCGCCAGCCATCACAAACAGCTTTGGACACTACTTGTTTTTCAGCTTTGGTATGACAATTTTGCAAAAGCCCGCGCGTAAGCAAGGTCGATGCCTCTAACGTTGAGAGTTTCTCCGTTGCTAACGCGCGGGCTTCTGCAATTTCAGCACTTCACGTATTATTTAGCCTATGGCATCTCTTTACCCCGAAATCGAACCGTTCGACAGCGGCATGCTGGCTGTTTCGGACATTCATACGATCTATTACGAACGCGTCGGCAATCCGGACGGGATTCCCGTCGTCTTTTTGCACGGCGGGCCGGGCGGCGGCCTTATTCCGCTCTACCGGCAGTTTTTTGATCCCGCATCATACCATGTGGTTCTCTTTGACCAGCGCGGCTCGGGCAAATCAACGCCGCATGCGGAGCTGCAGGAGAATACGACCTGGGATCTTATCAAGGATATCGAGACGCTTCGGGAGAAGTTTGGGATCGAGAAATGGCACGTATTCGGCGGCTCGTGGGGCTCGACGCTCAGCCTGGCTTACGGGATTACGCATCCGGACCGCTGTCTGGGCTTGATACTTCGCGGTATTTTTCTTACGCGAAAGAAGGAGCTAACCTGGTTCTACCAATACGGTGCGTCCGAGATATTTCCGGATTTTTGGGAGCGATATCGCGATGAGATACCTGAGGAAGAACGCGGCGATTTCATTACTGCCTATCACCGACGCCTCACGAGCGACGACGAGGAGACACGTCTCTCGGCTGCGCGTGCCTGGAGCGTCTGGGAAGGCTCGACATCAAAGCTATATCCGGACAAGGACCTCATGGATCACTGGGAAGGCGAGCACGAAGCTCTTAGCTTAGCTCGCATCGAGTGTCATTATTTTATGAACGGCTCGTTCTTCCCCACCGACAATTATCTGCTCGAAAATGTGGACAAGATCCGGAATTTGCCCGTAGTTATAGTCCAGGGCCGTTACGATGTCGTCTGCCCGATCACGTCCGCATGGGATTTGCACCGGGCCTTACCCGAGGCGGAATTTATCGTTGTACCTGACTCAGGCCATTCGGTTTCGGAGAAGGGAATAACGTCAGCACTCGTCGATGCAATGGATCGATTCAGGGCAAGGCATTAGAAGAATTGCGTGAAACTTGGTACAAATAGCTGTTATGATGTGGTTTGACGTGTTTGGATCACACACTATCTGCGAAAAAGGATCAGTCATATGCCATCATTAGGAACAACAGAAATTATCTTGATCGTAGCGGTTCTCTTCCTGCTCTTTGGAGCAACCCGTTTGCCCCAATTAGCAAAATCGCTTGGCCAATCTCGCAAAGCTTTTAAGGAAGGCATGCGCGAGGCCGAGGAAGAAGAAAAGGCTGCTGCAGACACCGCAACTCCCGCTCCGCCGCAGATCAACCAAATGAGCGACGATGCTCTGGCGGAAGAACTGCGTCGTCGGGCGGAAACAAAGACGATCTAGCCTTTCTCCGGAGATTGATCTGGCTAAGACTTCTCACCCGTTAAGAGAGTAGCTTTTACGCTAAATCGAAACGAAAGGTCCGCATCCTCAGCATCTATCAATTGAGCTAGTCTTTCTGTGACTAGTTCTTTTTCGTCACTGTCGAGCGTTTCCAGCCAAACCGGCAGAAAAAAGTCCGCGATCAGGGGTGCCGTTACAAAATCAGCACCATTTTCAAACTCAAATAATTCAACTACTGTCTCTGCATGGACATTGACCATCCCGGCGTTTTCGGCGATGGCTTCAAGTTTAGAAACGGTCGGCAGGTCGCCGACCAATTTCTCAACAGTTGCGCCATCGTCACCGAGGTTCTCGTTGAAAAGCACCTCCCACAGAACGGAAAAGACCTCTCCGAAGCTTCCGTTTGATGCCAAGAATACTGCGATGTCACCGCCAGTCCGGGCCACGCGGGCCGCGTTTTCAATGGCCGCTTTGATCTCATCAGCCTGCACGAGGCTCGCGTCGACGACGACCGCGTCAAACGCATCGTCCTCAAACCTGATACAAGAAAAATCGACGCCGGCGCTTACCGCCGCTGCCTTGTCACGGGCAATGTTGAGCAGATCTTCATTCTCACAGGCGGCAAATATGTCGATCGTCTCACCAAATTTCTCGTCCAAAACGAGGGCGTGTCCGCCCGTGCCCGCGTTCAGATAGAGCAGGTTCTCGGAATCTGAAAAGTCGATGAACTTATCGACCAGCTCGGTAAACCGCCGTGTCCAATCATCCTGAACGTACAAGTCACGTAGAAATGCAAGTTCCTTCTGTGTCTTTGTCATACCAATATTAAACAGCATAGCCGTGGCCGCCGGCAACCGCCGAACGTTGCGCCTAAAAACAAGCAGATTCCAATCAGTTTGGGTCGATTTTCTATCTCCAAAATCGCCTAAATGATTGCAATGAAATACGTTACCGCAATGTTACGTCGAATCTAACCCAGTTTCTCAGGCGACGCGCGCTAAATGTTGCAAACTCTAGGCTTAGCAGAAAGTTTTAAAACCACTATATTTTGTGTTGACAATCGCTTTCGTACACAATATAGTCTATAACACTGCGGCGAAAGCTTTTTGATTTATAGACTAAAGACCCGCACGCAAATCCAACTAATTCGGTGAAAAAGCGGCCTCGCTTTGGCTACTCAACAAAGCGGGTTAGGGGGGACTTTCTCTCTCTTTTTCACAGAACGACTCAAGCGTTACGACCAAGATCTTCACGCCGAGGAGCATTGACGACTAAAATGGACACTTTCTTAGGACAAAGCGGTACGGCAGCGGCGAGACAAACTGACGATTCGACACAGACCTCGATGCAGGTCAAGAAGCGTAACGGTGCTCTCGAGCCGGTCGATATCAATAAGATCGTGCGGGCGATCACGCGTTGCTGCGTTAACCTGCCGTCAGTCGATTCTCTAAAGATCGCGACCAAGACGATCAGCGGACTTTACGACGGAGCGACGACAAAGGAGCTCGACAAGCTCTCGATCCAGACCGCGTCGAGCCTCATCTTCGAAGAACCGGAATATTCGCGCGTTGCCGCCCGTTTGCTCAATCAATATATTGAGAAAGAAGTTCGCAATCAGGAGATCCAGTCGTTCTCACAGTCGATCGCCTTTGGTGTAAAGGAAGGCCTTATCGGAGAGCGTGTCGCACAGTTTGTCATCGACAATAGCCGCAAACTAAATGATGCGATCGACCAGACACGAAATGACCTCTTCGAATTCTTTGGCCTCCGCACGCTGTATGATCGGTATCTGCTGAAGAATCCCGTAACGCGCGACGTCATCGAATCGCCGCAATTCTTCTGGATGCGTGTAGCCTGCGGCCTTGCCGAAAACCCTTACGAGGCGATCGATCTATACAATCTGTTTTCATCGCTCGAGTACGTTCCCTCGACGCCGACCTTGTTCAATTCCGGTACCCAGCATGAACAGCTCTCTAGCTGTTTCCTGCTCGACTCGCCGCAGGATAGTCTTGAGAGCATCTATAAGAAGTATTCGGACGTTGCGATGCTATCGAAATTCTCTGGCGGCATTGGTATCGCCTATCACCGCGTACGTTCGCGAGGCTCGCTCATTCGCGGAACTAATGGTCACTCAAACGGAATTGTACCTTGGCTCAAGACGCTCGATTCATCAGTCGCTGCCGTAAATCAGGGCGGGAAACGTAAAGGCGCATGCTGCGTCTATCTCGAAACATGGCACGCCGACATTGACGATTTTCTCGAACTCCGGGATAACACCGGTGACGATGCCAGCCGTACCCACAATCTGAATCTAGCCAACTGGATACCCGACCTTTTCATGAAGCGCGTCCAGGCCGACGGCCAATGGTCGCTGTTTGACCCGAAAGTTGTGCCGCACTTTCCCGACCTTTACGGCGAAGAATTTGAGGCCGCGTACGTTAAAGCCGAGGAGGAAGGCCTCTATATGCGGCAGATAAATGCCCGCGATCTCTATGCCAAGATGATGCGCACGATGGCGCAAACCGGCAATGGCTGGATGACGTTCAAAGATTCATCGAACCGTAAATCGAATCAGACCGCCCGGCCTGAAAATGTCGTTCACCTTTCGAATCTCTGCACCGAGATCATCGAGGTAACATCTGACACGGAAACCGCCGTATGTAATCTCGGCTCGATCAATGCGGCGAGATATGTGAACGAAGGGCAGTTCGATTACAACAAGCTTCGCCGGAATGTAAAGCTTGCGGTTCGCCAACTCGATAAGGTGATCGACCTCAACTATTACGCGATTCCATCGACAGCCGGCTCGAACAATCGCTGGCGCAACATCGGCCTCGGTCTGATGGGCCTGCAAGATGTTTTCTTCCAGATGCGTCTGCCGTTCGACTCTGACGAGGCTCGTAAGATCTCGGCCAAGATACAGGAAGAGATCTATTTTGCTGCACTCGATGCCTCGTCAGATCTCGCAGTTGAACGCGGAATGCACCCCGCATTCTTCGATACACGAGCGGCTCAGGGTGATCTTCAATTTGATTTCTGGGGTGTCACGCCTGACGATATCGGCCGCTGGGATGCGTTGCGAGAGAAGATCAAAACGACCGGTTTGCGAAACTCGCTGATGATCGCCATCGCACCGACCGCAACGATCGCCTCGATCGCCGGCTGTTACGAATGCATTGAGCCGCAGGTATCTAACCTTTTCAAACGCGAAACGCTCTCGGGTGACTTTGTCCAGATCAACAAATATCTGGTGAAAGAGCTAAAAGCGATCGGCCTATGGACGGACGAGATCCGCAATAAGATCAAGCTCGCCGAGGGCTCGGTGCAGGAAATTGAGGAGTTTGACGACGAGCTAAAAGCTATCTATCGCACCGCGTGGGAAGTGCCAATGCGTTCGCTGATTGACATGATGGCCGACCGCGGTGCGTTCATTGACCAGTCGGCTTCGTTGAACCTATTTATGGAAAGTCCGAATATCGGCAAGCTTTCGTCGATGTACATGTACGCGTGGCAAAAGGGTTTGAAAACGACATATTACCTTCGCTCGCGTCCGGCAACTCGGATCGCTCAGGTCGCCGCCGCTGATAACATTGCAACCGTGATCGAAGAACCGAAAAAGATTTATACGGACGAAGAGGCTCTGGTCTGCTCGCTTGAAAATCCTGAAGCCTGTGAAGCCTGTCAATAATGTTTCGCTGGGAACGCAGCCGCCCTCGGCTGCAAACTGCGATTTTTGATCAAGTTGAAATTACGTCATGCAGGCAGCCGAGGGCGGCTGCGTTACCGGCAAAGAGATCTTTATGCTTTTAGACCCAGGATTCAATCTTACGCTACGCCCGATGAAGTACCCGGACTTTTACGAAATGTACCGGAACGCCATCAAGAATACATGGACTGTCGAGGAGGTCGATTTTTCGACCGACGTGATGGATCTTAAGAACAAGATGTCGGCGTCGGAGCGACATATGATCAATCGTTTGGTCGCGTTTTTCGCGACCGGTGATTCGATCGTGTCGAACAATCTGGTGCTAAATCTCTACAAGCACATCAATTCACCCGAGGCACGGATGTACCTCTCGCGGCAGCTTTATGAGGAAGCGGTCCACGTGCAGTTTTACCTGACCCTGCTCGATACATATATTCCCGATCACCACGAACGCGAGGCAGCATTTGCCGCGGTCGAGAATATTCCGTCGATCCGTGCAAAGGCCGAGTTTTGCCTTAAATGGATCGATACGATCAACGATCTCGAATCGCTCAAGAGCCCCGGCGATCGCAAGATGTTCTTGCTGAACTTGATCTGCTTTGCAGCTTGTATCGAAGGATTGTTCTTTTTCGCAGCCTTCGCTTACGTGTACTTCCTGCGGTCAAAAGGCCTGCTGCACGGCCTCGCGGCGGGCACGAACTGGGTATTCCGCGACGAATCGGGGCATATGAGTTTTGCGTTCGACGTCGTAAAGCAGGTTCGAAAAGAGGAGCCCTTGCTCTTCGATGCCGAGCTCGAACGCTCGGTAGCAACAATGCTCGACGAAGCCGTCGAATGCGAGATGCAGTTCGCTCAAGACATCCTCTCAGGTGGCGTCGCCGGCCTCTCGGTCGCCGATATGCGGCAATATCTGGAGTTCATCGCCGACCAACGCCTCGTCATGCTCGGTATGAACAAGATCTACGGAGCGAAGAATCCATTCTCGTTCATGGATCTCCAGGACGTGCAGGAACTTGCCAACTTCTTCGAACGCCGTGTCTCGGCATACCAAGTCGCGGTCGCTGGAGAGGTCAGTTTTAGCGAAGCGTTTTAGAACGTATCTATTTCAAACAAACATGGCTGGACGTTATTCATACGTCCGGCCATTGTGTTTTAACCTGTCGCGCTGGGTGAGGTCAGATTGACAGTCCGACGCTGCCTTCCAGAATCTGTACCTCAAGCCGCGGACGCTCACCCGGTTTCCATAGTTTGGCTATGTGTGCGACGCGATAGCGAAGCGGACCACCGTCGGGATTTGGGCTGCGGGTGACCGGCCGCGGAATGCAGACGAACTCGGTTCGAATCTCATCGGCAGTCAAGCGCACCTTTGCGTAGCCATGGCCGCCCAGGTCTACGAACTCGAGATGCGGTGCAAGCTGTGGGTTCGATAGCTCATGTGCTCTCTTGAGGTCGAAGCTTTTCGCGTATTCGAGGCAAGAGCGGATGCCGTGCCGCAACAGCATGTTATAGGTCCATTCCGGTTTGCCGCCGTTGGGCCGGTCAACGAGGAACAAGACCCGGAGCGGGTGATCTTTACGTAAGCCATGCTCTAAGGCTTCCATCGCGCCGGGGCTTATCATCGAACCTCCGACGAAGCTCAACCCTACGGGTTCGAATTTCCGCGGCGGGAGATGTGCTGCGGCGTACCCGGCCCAGAAGGCGTGGCGGTCTCCGGACACAATCGCAAAGCCCGTGATCTTAGCATCGCGCACGAGGTCGTAGATCTCTTTGCGTTCGGCATAGGCTGCACCCCAATCGTCGGTTCTGCCTACCCCGTAAGTGTCGGCTGGCCACGGATTCTTCACCATTCCGGAGGGAAGGTTTTGCATATCCACCCGATTGTCGAGAGTGCCGAGCGAATTTCCCCAGATCTTCCACGTCGCTTTTGATCGTCGCAATTGATCTTTGAACCACGCTTTCTGTTCGACGCCGAGGATCGTCCGCGGCTGCTTTTCTTTGCTCGGGTTTGGAATGCTAACATTGCGGAATTGAAGTTCGGCGGGCGGCTTTCCACCGTTGTGCGTTTTCCCTGCATCAAGCGCAATCATCGCTTCTTCCGAAAAGTAACCGCGGAACGACGGGTCGTAGATCTTCCCGACCTCCTCGGCATCGCTCGCGTCTGCACCGGCAAAGCTGCGTTGATCGGTGAGGATGAGGTCGAGGTGCTTGCCGTATCGGAACGAGCGGTAAGCAATCAGGCTGTGGATCGCGGCCTGGTTGTTCGGCTCCAGACCCAGCCCGTTCTCGTCCCACTTTTCGATCTTCACGTTCTTGACCGCGACCTTCCCGAATTCGGCAAACGATCCGCTCGGCGGCTTTACGCGAGCCGGAATATACTCGAACCAGGCTTGGTTGGCGGCGACCTTGACGGTCTGGCCGGGCTGCGGCGGGCCGCCCTGCTGGAGGATGCTCTGTCGGCCCTGCCACGAGAATTCGTGATTGTCCCACATGCAGACGAACGGCCAGCGTGCACGGGCATCCTGCAGGTCGGGGTCGGCGAGATAGCCCTTCCATACGGCGCGATAGCCGTCGACTGTTTGCGGCCAATAGAGATTGCCGGTCTTTCCCGCGTCGGGGATGCGGCAAACCTCGTAGATCGTCCGGTCATAGCGCGTCGCTCCTTCTTCCGGATATTGGACGACCTCGTAGATGAAATCGCCGAGGTGCAGCACAAAGCCAAGCTGATCGGCCGGCGCAGCACGCTCGTCCTCGAAGATCATCCGACGGTAGCCGTTCAGCTTTCCTTCGTTGACGCTCTGGCAGCTTACAAAGGTAAAGCTCACAGGGCGGGCGTCATTTGGCAGCGGAGCGGTGATGGTTCGTCCGACGCGGCTCCCAAATCCGTGCTCGTCGGTAAAGCGGTACCAATATACGGTCCGTGGCTTGAGCCCACCGGCGAGAACACGGCAGGTCCAATCGGCATCGGCAGAGATCGCTGCTTCCTGCTTGCCGATCACCTGTCGAAAAGACGGATCGGTTGCGATCTCGACAAATAGTTTCGTCGCCGGACGATCTCCCGGCGGGCGTCGCGTCCAAAGGATCACGCTGTTTGGGTCAGGGTCGCCGGACGCTACGCCGCTGGGAAAAAGATCCCAACGCTCTTTCCAGCCCACCGTCGAGGCTTGCGCTCCTCGCGTCGCCCACATCAATGCTGCACCGAAGGATGCAGCCTGTTTTACAAATTCTCTCCGACCGATATTCTTCATATCTTCTCCTGTAGTAGGTCACGGGTTTTTCTATTTGTGTTACTAATACGGCTGCTGTGGAGAGAAGTTATTATTATGGATTAACGTTAAGACAGTCGTTTCCATCTTCGTGTCTTTTTCGCGTAAGTCTTGAATTCTATCAACCTGCGAATATGACGACAAGAGAACTGCCTGCATCGGCCGAATGCGCGGCCTCGCCGAACTTCGCGGACTACATCTTGGCATCTCACGCTGCGGAAGATAAGACGGTGTCCTCGTTCGAGAATACTGTTGGAGCACACTCGCTACTGCTTGCGATTCTGCCTTATGATATTCATAAATGAACGGACAGATCACAGAATTCATCAAACATCACTATCGGCATTTCAATTCGGCCGCACTTATCGACGCATCCGAAGGGTACGTAAAGCATCTTAACGGCGGCGGCAAAATGATGATCACACTCGCCGGTGCGATGTCGACGGCGGAGCTTGGCCTGAGTCTGGCGGAGATGATCCGACAGGACAAGGTGCAGATCATTTCCTGTACGGGTGCGAATCTAGAGGAAGATCTTTTCAATCTCGTCGCCCACGATTTTTATGAACGCGTCCCGCATTATCGTGATCTGACGGCTGCAGACGAACAAGAACTGCTGGAGCGACACATGAACCGCGTGACCGACACGTGCATCCCGGAAATGGAAGCTATGCGGCGGCTCGAGAAGGCGATGGTCGAGGTCTGGACACACGCCGAGGCCGAGGTGCAGCGGTATTTTCCGCACGAATTCATGTATCAGGTCTTGAGAAACGGCTCGCTTGAGGAGTATTACCAGATCGACCTAAAAGACTCGTGGATGTACGCCGCGATGGAGAAGAATCTGCCGATGGTCGTACCGGGCTGGGAAGATTCGACGATGGGCAATATGTTTGCCGGCCATGTGATCACCGGTGATGTCGAGAACGTTCACACCGTGCGCACCGGCATCGAGTATATGATGATGCTTGCTGAATGGTACACCGAAAACGCAAAAAATGATTCGACCATCGGATTTTTCCAGATCGGCGGCGGTATCGCGGGCGATTTTCCCATCTGCGTTGTGCCGATGCTTCATCAGGACCTCCAGCGTGAGAACGTCCCGGTCTGGGGCTATTTCTGCCAGATCTCGGATTCGACCACGTCGTACGGTTCATATTCCGGTGCTGTGCCAAACGAGAAGATCACTTGGGGCAAGCTCGAGGCAACAACGCCAAAATTCATAGTCGAATCCGATGCCTCGATAGTCGCTCCGTTGATGTTTGCTTATATTCTGAACTGGTAACTGTCATACCTTTCCGCGATAGAAACAATGAATTTACTAGGTTTTGCATTATTGCTCGCATGCGCGCCGTCCGCCTTGATGGACTACGCGATCCCGCGTTGGAAGAATGACAAGGAAATGCGCATCGAAGATGCGTATAAATGGACGTACCAGGCCACGCGTGGCGGTGAGCATGCCGTGCCGGATCGTGAATCGGCTCGTACATGGCTCGAGCGTGAATGGCAGACCATGGGCGACGAACCAAAGAACGAGAACGAATGGGTCGCACTCTGCCCGGGCGGTGAGATCGGGCGTTTGAATCTGCGGGCCTTCAGATCAGGGGGCGGCAAGATGGATGATATTCTCGATGCATTTCTGGCGAGTGCCACCGAGTACAAATCTGAGCCAAAGGCTTTTACCGATGCATGGGCCGAGCTTGGCAAACGGCTCAAGGCAAAGAGCGTTGGCACACTAACGCACAAAGAATGGCTCAGGCTCGATACTGAGATGAAGAAGAAGGATTATCCGGCAGTTCACCACAGCGAGCCGTACAAAAAGGCGAATCGCCCGGCTTATCGCATTATCACCCGTCTACAGGCCCAGAGGATCATTCCCTCGTAATCGGTCGTTTGCGCAATATCAGCCACTACCATACCATTTTCCTTGAGCATGAAGATTTTTCACGGCACAGAGAATGCCAATATTTTGCGGCCGACGGTGCTGACGCTTGGCGTCTTTGACGGGCTGCATCTTGGCCATCAGCGGATAATGCAGACGGTGGTCGAACGTGCAAAGTCGTCCGGTGCGGTGCCGACAGCGATCACATTCGATCCGCATCCGCGCGCAGTTCTGCATCCGGAATCGGCTCCGCCGCTGCTGCAGACTTTGGATCAGCGCCTATCCAATCTTGAGTTTCTTGGTATCGAGCAGACTATCGTGGTCAAATTTGACGCCGAATTTGCGAGCCAGCCAGCCGAAGATTTTTTGTCAAATATCGTACACGACCGCCTTCAAGCCCGCGAGGTCTATCTCGGACAAGGCTTTGCATTTGGAAAGAATCGCGGCGGCAATATAGATCTGCTTCGCTCGATGGGCGAAAAGCTGGGCTTTGTAGCTGATGAGGTCGATGAGGTGCAGCTGCGGGGCAGACGCGTCAGCTCATCCGCTATCCGGGAATTGCTAGCTGCTGGCCAGATCAACATCGCCCGCCGAATGCTCGGCCGCCCGTACGGTGTCGAGGGTGTCATTATTCGCGGCAATCGCCGCGGCCACACGATCGGCTTTCCAACCGCTAATCTCAAACCGAGAAACCGTGTGATACCGCGATTCGGTGTTTACGCCACCGCAACGCTAATCGATGGCGTCTGGCGAAAAAGCATAACCAACATCGGTGTTCGCCCGACCTTTGAGAACGATGCTGACCCATCGATCGAAAGTTATGTTTTCGATTTCGACGGCGACCTGTACGGGGCCGTCCTCAGAGTCCGGTTTCTACACCGTATCCGCGACGAACGTAAGTTCAACGGGATAGATGAGTTAAAGGCCCAGATCGAGCGTGACACGGCACGTGCGAGGAACTATTTCCGCCATCAGGGCGTAAAGAACATGCTGGCGCTGCTGTAGATGACCGCCGAATATAAATGAGCGAAACAAGAGTCAAAGAAAGGGATGTGGTTAGCCTGAACGGTACTCATGATCTTGTGCAGACCAACGGCCTTGCCATTGCCAAAAAGGTCTCGAATGAAGACCTGATCGCAGAGGAACGCGAACTTCTGAAGGTCGAATCTGAGGTCGAGAAGCGGCAATTTGGCATTCGCGGTTATATACGGCTGTTTCAGATCTCGCGTGTCATTGCGATGCTCTCGCTATACCTGTATCTCGATCAGTACGATATTCACCACAAACAGGACCTGAAACGAGCCGCGGCCAGAATGAAAAACGCGATGGACCTGACGCGGGCAGCCGTTTATGGCGAAAAGCTGTACGGCGTTCGGCTGTGGTTCTTTGACCTCGTGATGCGTTTCCTTCGTTGGTTCTTTGTCGGTAATGCGGTAAGCAAAGAGTTTAATCAGGAAAGGCAGGCCCTTTGGCTCAAGGAAAAGCTCATAAAGCTCGGGCCGACGTTTATCAAGATCGGCCAGTCGATGGGTACGCGTGCTGATCTGCTGCCGCTGCCGTTTGTCAAAGAACTTGGAATGCTCGTTGATCAGGTGCCGCCGTTTCCGAATGATGTCGCCTTTGCGATCATCGAGAAAGAGCTTGGCAAAAAGATCAATGAGGTTTACTCCGAATTTGAGTTGAAGCCCGTCGCGGCTGCCTCGCTTGGACAGGTTTATCGTGCCCGTCTGCACTCCGGTGAGGAGGTCGCGGTAAAGGTGCAGCGGCCAAATCTCGATGCGACGATCAAGGGTGATATCGTCATCCTCAAAAGGGTCGCAAACTTTGCTGAGCGTTTTCCTAAGCTAAGTGAGAACGCCGATTGGCCCGGAATGCTTCGTGAATTTGACGTGACAGTTCACGAAGAAATGGACTATGTTGCCGAGGGCCGTAACGCCGAGCGATTTCGCGAGAGCTTTAGGAATTGGTCGAATATTCATGTGCCAACGATCCACTGGCACGCCTCGACCAAACGTGTGTTGACGATGGAATTTATCCACGGCACAAAGGTCACCGATCTCGAAGAGCAGAAACTGCGGAACATCGATCCGTCGAAAGTTAATCGTCTGCTCATCAAGACATATCTCAAACAGCTTCTCGAAGACGGCTTTTTCCACGCCGATCCGCATCCGGGCAATTTGCTTGTTATGCCCGACGGGCGCCTTGCATTTTTCGACTTTGGCATGGTCGGCCGCATAACGCCGCAGTTGCAGGCCAAGATGATAGACGCGTTTTTCCACGTCGTTGACAAAGACCCGGCCGGCATTGCCCAGGATCTGATCGACCTCGATTTTCTCAAACCCGGAACGAGCCATGCCTCGATCAAACCGGTGGTCGAACGTATGTTTGAGTTTCACTTCAATCTCAAACTCAAGGACGTAAATTTCAAAGAGTTGACCTACGATCTGGCCGACGTGATGTACGATTATCCGTTTCGCCTGCCGTCGAATTTCACGTACATCATGCGTGCCCTGATGACGCTCGAGGGCATCGGCATCATCACCGATCCCGAGTTCAATTTCTTCGAAACCGCCAAGCCCTACGCCAAGGAATTCATGCTCCGCCGCGAAGGCAACGATTTCCGAAAGGTCTTCGTCGACAAACTAATGGGCCGCGACGAAGGCGGCAAGATCGACTGGGACCGCACGTGGAAACTCGCAAAGATGGCGTTTCGGACGGTTTTGAATAACTAAACCTTGCTATATAATCACGCGGTGCGTTACTATTTCTTATGATCAGATCGTTTAGGTGTTCTGATACAGAATCTTTGGCGAATGGTGACCGCGTCAAGAGATTTGTCAATATCGCTAGCGTGGCACGTAGGAAGTTAAGACAGCTGCAGATCGCTGGACAATTGGACGACCTTCGAGTACCTCCAGGTAATCGGCTGGAAGCTTTGAAAGGTGACAGGGTTGGCCAATATAGCATTAGAATAAACGACCAGTGGCGACTCTGCTTTGTCTGGACTGCCGCCGGAGTGGAAGACGTTGAGATCGTCGATTATCACAAGTAGGAGCATTACCATGAAGAAGTTAGATCCAGTTACTCCAGGGGAATTGCTACTCGAAGAATTCCTCAAGCCGATGGGCATCAGTCAGTACCGTTTGGCAAAAGAGATCAATGTGCCGGCACAAAGGATCGGTGAAATAGTGTCCGGAAAACGTTCTATAACAGCCGATACTGATCTGCGACTTTGTCGTTTCTTTGGCCTTTCCAATGGCTATTGGCTACGTGCTCAGGCAGCATTTGATACCGAGGTTGCTGAACGCACACTAGGCCCCAAGCTCGCTAAGATCAGGCCATGGTCACAGCCGGTAACCGCGTGAGGTCTTTGGACGGCTCGATGCGACACATTTTGATTGCGTGTACGATCCTCTTACTAACCGTCGGCACGGTTGCGTCCCAGAATAAAATGCCATCTTCTACACGCCTGACCATTAAACATATCTCAAGCGATTTCCCGATCGATCGGCTCGATGATCCGGCTTGGAAACGCGCGTCCCAGACATTAGTTTCCAAATATTGGTCAGGAAAGGTGGCCGCGAAGGGACGTGAGTTTTCGACGAAACTCTTGTGGTCGGATACGGCTCTCTATGTTCGGTTCGATGCGTCCCAAAATGAACCGCTCATTGTCAGCGAAAAGCCGGATGTGTCCCAAAAAACTGTCGGGCTTTGGCATCGGGATGTTTGCGAGATCTTTATCGCACCGGTTGCGTCCCAGAGAAATCGGTATTTCGAATTTGAGATAGCGCCGACCGGCGAGTGGATCGATCTCGCGATCGAGGTTGAGTCCCAAAAACGGAAAACCGATCTGGATTACAGATCCGGTATGACATCTGCAGCGAGGATCGAAATGGGCAAGATCATCATGGCGATCAAGATTCCCTGGGACGCATTTGGTGTGAGTCCCAAGATCGGTGATGTCTGGCTCGGCAATCTTTTTCGATGTGTCGGAAAAGGGAAGACCCGCGGTTATCTGGCATGGCAACCGACCAAAACGGCGCAGCCGAATTTTCACGTCCCAGAGAAGTTTGGGGAGTTGGAGTTCGTCAAATAGAGTTCAGAGTGCAAACTTTAGCTTGTTCTTACAAGTGAAGAAGATACAAGCTAAAGCTTGCACTCTGAACTTAAACCGTCATTCCTCCATCGACCGCGATCGTTTGTCCGGTGATGTAGCTCGAGGCATCCGACGCCAGGAAAACTGCGACACCTTTTAGTTCGCCTTCGAGTCCCACGCGTGGAATGACATTATTCTCTCGGATCGAACCTTCGTAGATATCGATCACTGCGTCGGCCAATCGCGAATGGAAAAATCCGGGTGCGATAGCGTTGACCCTGATGCCTTTGCGTCCCCAGCTTGCGGCCAGTTCGCGAGTGAGTCCGATAAGGCCTGCCTTGCTTGCGACATAACCGGCGTAGAAAGGTCCGTTTGCGGATGAGGTCAGGCCGGCGATCGATGTGATATTGATGATCGATCCGGACTCGGCTTTCAACATCTCGCGTCCCACGGCTTGCGCCATTAGAAAACAGCCGGTCAGATTTACGTCGATCACCTTTTGCCACTGCTCGAGCGGCATGTCCTCGGGCATCGCTCCCCACGATGTACCGGCGTTGTTAACAAGAATATCGATCTGTCCGAATGCGTCCCTGGCCGTGTCGATGACCGCCTGAACATCGTCCGCATTTGAAACATCACAGGTTTTGCCCGTCACCGCAAAACCTTTCGATTCTAATTCACGAACCGTCTCATCCAGCCATTCCGCCCGACGCGCACACAGAACAAGATTCGCTCCGGCCTCTCCCAAACCTTCTGCTATCTCCTTGCCCAGCCCGCGCGACCCGCCAGTCACGATTGCCGTACGTCCGGTGAGATCAAACAATTCCTTTACGTTTTTAGCCATATCTGTCATCCCAATTCAGATAAGGATAGCACGAAGAAAGTAGTGCCTGATCACCGCCAAATTTAGTTTTCAAAGATCCAAGCCCTAAAGGCAAATTGCTGCAACCAAAGACACCATAACATGAAACGTGCCATCTGTCAAGCAATATTTCATCAATGGGACAACTTATTTTCTTCTGCGAGTTTTAACTTCTGAGAGCCTCTGCGGTGAATCTTAATCGACGACCAACTCGTCGTGGGCAAACTGCACATTATCCGGCAGCAGCTTCGAATCGCGTTCATGCAAAATATCGTGATTCAGATGTGTAAGAAAGGCGCGGTTTGGATTTAGGTCTTCGATGATCGCCAACGCTTCCTCCAGGCAGAGATGTGTCGAGTGCGGTTTGATCCTTACACAGTCCAAAACCAATACGTCAAGATCGCGCAGGCCGTCCATCGACGCGGGTGGAATGATCTTTAGGTCGGTCGCGTATGCGAAGTCGTTAAATCGGTAGGCGATGACGGGCAGTTTGCCGTGTATGACCTCGAGCGGTGTGATCTCGAGGTCGTCGCCGATGCAGAAAGGCGCGTTTGGCTCGACGGTGTGCGGCACGAGCTTTGGCAGGCCGCCGCCGAAATGGGTCGGTTCAAAGATGTACCGGAAAATTCGTTTTAGATCGGTCCACGCGATCTCATTGGCATAAACGCCCATCGCGCCGTGGCGAAAATTCAGCGGCCTGATGTCGTCGAGTCCAAAGACGTGATCGACGTGGCAATGCGTGATGAGAACCGCATCTAGATGGCTAATCCCGGCCCTTAATGCTTGTTGGCGAAAATCGATCGAGGTGTCGACCAACACCTTCTTATCGCGGTGCTCGATGAGGACAGAAACTCGCAGCCGCTTGTCACGTGGATCGTCGGACAGGCACGTTTCGCAATCGCACCCGATAGACGGAACGCCTGTCGATGTGCCTGTGCCGAGGAACGTAAGTTTCATTTAGCCGGGAACGCAGGCGCCCTCGCCTGCAAGCGTTATTATTAGTCAACTTGAATTCACCGGGAGAAACGTCACGCCGGAGGAACCGGCGTTTGCAGGCGAGGGCGCCTGCGTTCCCGGCTATTTCTTGCCCAAAATATCCGCACCCGAGAATTGCTGGGCCGCTTGGGCCTTTAACTTTTCTTCAGTCGCTCGCACCAATTGAACGTACTGCATCCTCAGATCACCGAGCAGGCCGTCGAGCAGGCGAGTCTCTTGCGGGTGAAGATTGTTGCTCGTTTTCTCTTTGATCATGCCGAGCACGTCGAGCCAATATTTGCCGGTGTCGAGGTCGAGCGCGCGTTTGCCGGTGGCCGGGTTTGGCACGGCTCCGAGAGCGGTCGCGGCGTTGGTCGCGAGCATGGAGAGAAAATTAACAAAGCTCGCCGGGTCTTGCGCACCAGGAATTTCTTCGCCGTCGTCCGTGCTGTAATCGCCGAGATCCTCGTGCTCCTCGGTCGGCTCACCCGCCGGTTCCGATGATGCTGAGGGCTCAACAGCCTCAGGCGTCGGTTTTGCTTTAGGCTGCTCAACCTTTGCGGCCTCAAGTACAACGCCGTCTTTGAGCGAGCCGTCGGCGTTGAACTTTCGCCTGTCAGCAACCTTAAAACTAACTTCTTCTTCGTTGTCGTCTTTGCCGATCATATTTGTATCTTCGATTTTAACACCGCGGCGGTTGGTTGGGAAAGAACGGTCTTCAGCGGATAGTTTTAAGTTGGTAATGACAAGTTCCTTACCACTACGTCTCACCATCCCGGAAGCAATCAAATCTGTTTGACTCCGCCTCGACGGTTGTCTCTAATAATCATATGTCACAAGTCTTTGACGAACTCATTGCCGTGATGCAGCGGCTGCGTGCTCCGGGCGGCTGCCCCTGGGATCATGAGCAAACTTATGCTTCGCTCTCGCAATATCTGCTTGAGGAGGCGTATGAAACATTTGACGCGATCCAGGAAGCAGACGCGACGGGCGACACGACGAATCTCCGTGAGGAGCTCGGCGATCTGCTGCTGCAAGTCGTCTTTCACTCGACGATCGGTGCCGAACGCGGTGAATTCACCATCGACGATGTCTCGGCGGGCGTTACGAAGAAGCTAATCCTTCGTCACCCGCACGTCTTTGGCGATACAAAACTCTCGCGTGCCCAGGACGTGCTCGACAACTGGGATAAGCTCAAGGCGGATGAACGCGCTGTATCGGGCAAGGCCGAAAAGGTTTGCGAATCGATCCTCGACGAGGTGCCGGTACATTTTCCGGGTTTGCTCGAGGCCCTAAAACTAACAAAAAAAGCCGCCAAGGTCGGATTTGATTGGGAGAACAAGGAGCAGATCTTCGCAAAGATCAATGAGGAAACCGCCGAGCTGCGAGCCGCCATCGACAGCGATGACACCGAACACATTGCCGAGGAAGTCGGCGACCTACTCTTCGCCGTCGTAAATCTCACCCGCCATCTCGATGTCGAACCCGAAACGGCACTCAAGAAAACTAACCGGAAATTCCGCCAGCGTTTCAAATTTATCGAGGAGCAGTTGAAGCTGGAAGGCAAAAGTCTTGAAATGGCTGATCTAAAGGAAATGGACGACCTTTGGAACAAAGCAAAAGCACAAAATGCTTAGGTTGCCGCGGTCATAGACCGCTGGCTTAACGATCCACGCGAGGTTAAGCAGGCGGTCTCTGACCGCCGACCTTCATTCGGCGAACATCTCCAGCAACCGGTCGAGTGTTTTACCGCGTGCAGCCTTTCCGATATCGCCGATCTTTTTTACGAGCCTTTCCTTATCAACTGTCCTGAGCTGATCGAGTACGATCGATCTTTCGTTGTTCAAAAGCTCGACGGCGATCCGCGTCGGATATTTAGCAGACGGTGAAGAGATCGGGGCGATGATGACGTGGCCGATGTGCTTATTCATCTCATCCGGCGAGATGACGACCGCGGGCCGCGTATTCTTTGGGTCTTTTGACGGTACGTCGTCAAGATTGACTAGGTAGACCTCGAAACGCTTTACCATTGCCACTCCTTTTTATCGAACTTTGTCGCCGAGCCATCGGCTGCCATTTCGTCGTCCTCATTCTCAGCCATCGCCTTAAACGCCTCGTCCCATCCCGCTCGCGGCTGCTGAGTGTTGCGGATGAGAATACCTTCCGGATGGAGTTCGAGATCTACTTCGCCCGTGATGCCCGTTTCCTCAAGCAGCATCTTTGGTATGCGAATTCCCTGCGAATTACCGATTTGAATGATCTGGCACTTCATAATTACATCGTAATTACATGGTCGTGGTTCGTCAAGGTAACTAGCCGCAGATGACGCAGACAATACCGATTAGAGACGGTCTGAAATATTGTTTTTGATCGGCGTCATTTGCGGCATCTGCGGTTAAGAAACGAAGGCCTAAGACGACTTTATCTCAGTCAGCCCATTCATATACGGCTGCAGTATCTCCGGGATCAGAACTCTGCCGTCCTCTTGTTGATAGTTTTCCAGCACCGCGATCCACGTGCGCCCGACCGCAAGGCCACTGCCGTTTAGAGTGTGGACGAATTCGGGCTTAGCTCCACCGGCTCGCCGAAAGCGTGTGTTCATACGCCGCGCCTGAAAGTCGCCACAGTTTGAACAGCTTGATATTTCTCGATACGTCTTTTGCGAAGGTAGCCAGACCTCGATGTCGTAGGTCTTCTTCGCGCCAAAGCCCATGTCGCCGGTTGAGAGGATCATCGTGCGATATGGCAGGCCGAGCAGCTGCAAAATGCGCTCGGCGTCGGCTGTGAGTTTTTCGTGTTCATCCTCGCTGTTTTCGGGCATGCACAGCTTTACAAGCTCGACCTTTTCAAACTGATGCTGACGGATCAATCCGCGCGTGTCGCGACCGTAGCTGCCGGCCTCGCTGCGAAAGCATGGACTATATGCTGCGTATCTTTTGGGTAGCTCGCTTGCGTCGAGTATCTCCTCAGCGTGATAATTCGTTACTGGAACCTCAGCCGTTGGAATAAGCGCAAAGCCGCGTTCGTCTTTGATATGAAAAAGATCTTCCTCGAATTTTGGCAACTGGTTCGTACCGAATAACGCCGTGCGGTTTACCAAAAACGGCGGCAGCGTCTCGCTGTAGCCGTGCTCGGTCGTCTGGACGTCGAGCATGAAATTGACCAGTGCGCGTTCGAGCCGCGCACCGGCACCATTCAAAATGGCAAAGCGTGAACCGGCAATCTTGGTCGCACGTTCGAGATCGAGAATGCCGAGATCGGTCCCGAGATCGACGTGGTCTTTTGGTTCAAAATCAAACTCACGCGGCTCGCCCCAGCGACGGATCTCTTTGTTAGCAGATTCGTCCTTGCCGACCGGAACGTCCGGTGCGGGCAGATTAGGCAGTCCGGCGAGAAGTTCGCGCATTGCAGAGTCGGCGGCGTCTCGTTGTTGTTCAAGTGCCGTCTGCTTGTCCTTAAGGCCCGCAACCTCTGCCTTTTTTCTCTCTGCCTCGTCGCGATTGCCAGCCTGCATCATAGTTCCGATCTCTTTGCTCGCAATATTTCGCTGTTGATTTATTGCATCTGCCTCGCCATTTACGCGGCGGCGTGCTGCGTCGAGCTCGACAAAAGTGTCGAGAGCATCGGTAGGAAAATTGCGGTTCGCAAACGCTGCGCGAACAGCGTCAAGATTTTCCCTTACATAATTCAGATCTAACATCTATTTCCTTTTTGCTGCGATCATGTCGATCGCCTTACTTATTCGTCGGGTGCGAGTGTCCGCAGCCTTTGCTTCTTCGATCGCACGCACATGTTCTTTTCTGTGCGTGTAGCTCAGTTTGTTCCACGCATCTTCGAGCTTTGATTCCTCTAATGCCGCTGCAAGGTCAGCCGGTGTTTTGACCGTTCGCTCAGTTGTGTCCCTCTCGACCGTAATTACAATGTTATCACCTGCGGCGATTCCCGCACGATCTCTAAATTCCTTTGGAATGCCGAGTACGAACTTCCCGCCCATGCGAACGATCGAGCCCCGATACTCGGCGGCGTTCACGACCGCCTTGACCGGTACACGTTTTGCTCCAAACACTGCCTCGACATCAAACGGTATTTCGATACACGTCGCGTCAAGCTTTTCGTGCTTTGTCAGCACGCACGAGAATGTTTGTTTATCAGCCATTATTAACCTAAAATCTACTGTTTGCTCTTCGTCTCAAGACTTAACGAATTTAGCAAACATAAGTATGGCAAACAAGATTCGCAAAGCCGTTTTCCCCGCCGCGGGGCTTGGCACGAGATTTCTGCCGGCGACTAAGGCTTCGCCCAAGGAGATGCTTCCGCTCGTCGATAAACCGTTGATCCAGTACGCGGTCGAGGAAGCCGTTGCGAGCGGCATCGAGTCGATCCTCATAATAACGGGCCGTGACAAGAGTGCAATCGAGAATCATTTTGACATCTCGTTTGAGATAGAGCAGATGTTAAAGGCTCGCGGCAAGGACGACCTTTTCGAACTTGTCCATGCGGTCTCCGAGATCGCCAAGATCTCATACACGCGGCAAAAGGAAGCTCTCGGCCTCGGCCACGCGATCTATCAGGCGAAGGATTTTGTCGGTAACGATCCTTTCGCCGCCCTGCTAGCCGATGACATCATCGATAGCGAAGTACCCGCTCTTCAGCAGATGGTCGAGGTCTTTGAAAAATACAGCGCTCCGATCATCGCAACGATGCAAGTCGAGGGTGAGGCGATCTCGCGTTTCGGTGTGATCGACGCCGAGGAAGTCAGTGAAAACGTCTATCGCATCAAAGACATGGTCGAGAAACCGGCCTACGCCGATGCCCCGTCCGATCTTGCAATCATCGGCCGATACATTTTCACACCCGATATTTTCGCCGCGATCGAGCAAACATCGCCCGGCTCCGGCGGCGAAATTCAAATTACCGATGCCATGCGCATCCTTTTAAAAACGCGACCGTTCTATGCCGTCAAACTAGAGGGCCGCCGACATGATGCCGGTGACAAACTCGGCTTTCTCATCGCGACAGTTGAGCTTGCTCTCAAACGCGATGATCTTGGCGGAGAGTTTCGTGAATATTTGAAATCCCTGGATCTAAACGGCTAAGGAGTTGCGGGAACCCGCCCGAAGTAAGGGCATTTTTTTCCGCTCGACCAATGCCCTTACTCCGTGCGGGCTTCTGCAACAGCCGGACGCGACCCAATCGCGATCTGCAATATTATCAACAACATCACCGCAGCCAGGAGGACATACATTCCCGAGTGAAGGCTGCCGGTGCGGTCGGAGATGAAGCCGATCAGCCAGGTCGATGACGCGGCACCGAGAGTGCCGAGGATGAACAGCGGTGTGGCCCGGCGGGATGCCGTCGCTCCGAAGGTGTGTGAGAATCGGGCAACGTTGGTCGGGAATATCCACGATGTCCCAAAACCGGCTGCCGTGGCGCCCAGGCTAAGCATCATTACCGTCGATGCGGCAAGGATAATTCCCATGCCGGCGAATATGGTGAGAAGGCCAAGGATCAGCATCTTGTTCTCGTTCAGAAATCGGAACAATAGTGGCGCGACGCCACGCCCGATGACGAAAAACGAAAAATACAACAGCGTTGGCGAGATCCAATTGGTCAGGTGTTCGCCCGGGACCCGCTCGGTATAGGTCGTAAGCCAACCGCCGATGCCGCTCTCAAATCCGACGTGAATAAAATTGAAAGCCGCGATCATCCATGCGATCGGTGTTGTCCAGATCGGAACAAGATCGGTGTTTTCGTCCCTGGAATTCTCTTCGACTGTTTTCTTGCGGCCGCCGCCGATAGAAAATAACGCGATCGACATTATTACGAGCGGGACAGCCAACAGATAGGTCGTGAGGCCCATATTGTCCTGAGTCCCAAAAAGATCGACAAACGGTTTGCAGACGATCGCACCGGCTCCCCAGCAAAAATTCAAAACGCTTAGTGCCGACCCGGCGCGTTCCTGGCTCATTTCCAGGATGAGCATGTTGATCGACGGCAGTGTCAGTCCGATGCCGATGCCGTTGATGGCAAATCCTATTAGGCAGATGCCAAATACGTCGATATTCATCATCAGGATACCGGCTGCCATCAAAAGCGTGCCGATCAGCGATGCCGCCAGGTAATTGTCCCGCTTCGCGAACAGGCTGGTTAGAAATGTCCCGGTCAAGGAACCCGCAAATTGAGCCGGAAAAAAGTAACTCACCTGTAGATCGCTAAGCGAAAAATGCTTTGCGAGCACCGGCAAAACCTGGCCGATGAGCACGGTCGTGACCCCCGACAGGAAAAATATGACGTGGAGAACGATCTTGCGAATCTGAGACGCATCCGTTTGCGGCATAAGCAGCAATTGTCGCAAGTTGCGTAGCAAGATTAAAGTCTGCCCTCCGATATGTAGGTGGTTTGCGGGTTATTAGCCTAACTTCCCGCCATTCGCTAAAATCTAAAGAAGTTAGCCGCATCGGAACGTACGTTCGATGTGGGCGGGAATTATTAATGCCATTTGCCACTATCGAAGAGGCTGTCGCCGATGTTCGCGACGGCAAAATGATAATTATCGTCGATGACGAGGACCGTGAGAACGAGGGTGATCTGGTCTGTGCGGCGGAGAAAATTACGCCTGAGATCGTGAATTTTATGGCGGTTCATGGTCGCGGGTTGATCTGTATGCCGATGACCGAGGAACGCTGCGACGAGCTGCAGCTTTTCCCACAAGTGAGCGAAAACACGTCGAGTATGGGTACGGCATTTACGACGTCGATCGAGGCACGCGTGGGTGTGACGACCGGAATTTCGGCGGCCGACCGTGCAAAAACGATATTAACGGCAGTAGATCCGGCGTCTAAAGCTTCGGATCTTGCCCGGCCGGGGCATGTGTTTCCTTTAAGAGCTAAACGAGGCGGTGTGCTTGTGCGCGTCGGGCAGACCGAGGCGAGCGTCGATATCGCTCGGTCTGCCGGATTACAACCGGCCGCCGTAATTTGCGAGATAATGAATGACGACGGCACAATGGCGCGGCTGCCTGAGCTGGAGATATTTGCCGAAAAGCACGATTTGAAGATCATTTCGGTCGCCGATCTTGTTCGCTATCGTGTCGAGAAAGAGACGCTTGTTCGACGGGTCGTCGAGGCTGATCTGCCGACGGATCACGGAATATTTCGCACGGTGCTTTACGAGAATATCATCAATGGAGAGACGCATTTAGCGTTGATTGCGGGTGATGTTTCCGGTGCAACGGATGCGGTGCTCGTGCGCGTCCAAACTGAGAACGTAACGTTTGCGATGTTCGGCACGCGTTTGGGCGAGGCTGCCGACGCGATCGGGTCGTCTCTCCGACAAATATCAGAGGCCGGGCAAGGCGTGATCCTCTACCTGCGGCAGCGTGAGAATAATCTCGACCTCGTCAACCAGCTCAAGACGTATGCCTTGATGCAGGAAAAAGGTGTCGATCTTCAGACGGCCCGGCGCGAGACCGGCTACGGCCAGATGCACGATCACGGCATCGGTGCACAAATTCTGAAAGATCTTGGCGTGAAAAAGATCAGGCTTTTATCAAATCACCCGCCGCGTGTTAACGCATTGGAGGCCTTTGATCTGGAGATCGTCGAGACCGTTCCGTTGTAAATTTAGGCACAGCGACAAATGCCAATCGAGGAGACCGAAAAACAAGGGGAAGAAACGACTGCGAAACCGCGTAGACGGTGGCGTCGCCGAGCGCTTTTCTCCGGCTTTGCTGCTGCGACCGTTTTGCTTTTTGTCGTGTTAGCTGGCGTCATTTTGTTCCAAACAGGAGTTTTTGAGGGCTATGTCCGCTCTCAGTTTATTGCCAGCCTCGACGAGATGGGCATCGTTTTTGATTCTGAGGCATTCAGATTTACAGCAACGCCGCTCGAATTGCATCTCAGAAATGCATCGTTCAACGACAAGCTCTCAGGCGAAAAGCTCTTCTACATTCGCGAAGCTCATATCTCGATGACCATGCTCGACGCTCTCTCGTTGAATTTGAAGCGAGACATCAGCATCGATAAGACGGACATTTCGGGAGCCGAGGTCTGGATAAAATTTGACGAGAACGGAAAGTCGAATTTCTCGAATCTCAAATTTGTAGAGGATGAGGCCGGCTCATCGGTAAATTTCCGATACGAATCGGTCAATTTCTCGCTTGCCGACAGCATTGTCCATTTTGGTGACCAATCACGGCGGATCTCGGGCGATGCAAAGAACATTACTTTCCTGCTGTCACCTGAGTCAGCCGACCCGGCGAAAAAACGATACAAATTTGACCTGACCTCGACGGATTCTAACTTCGCTTACGAAGAGCGAACTGTCGAGGACATCGACATCCGTGCGACCGGGATTGCGGACGACATGGGCGCCGAGATCAGCAAGTTTGAGATCAAGACGCCGATCGGCGAATCGACGCTGACCGGCACTCTGACTGATTGGGCGGCGCCGATATATTCTCTCGACATTATTTCGACGGTAAATTTGACGCAGGCTGCGGGCATCTTTTCGCCGGGAACTTCGCTGACCGGCGTCGGCAATTTTAAGGGCAAGGTTACCGGCGAAGGCGAAACGTACGAGATCGGCGGCGACGTAGGTTCCGAAGCGATCCGTGCCGGCGGGGTTTACCTTAAGGCTTTGAATGTGGCCGCGACGGTTGCTGGTACCAATACAAATTACGACGCCAACGGAACTGCGGTGGCGGAAATGCTTACGTTCGAGGATTTTCGCGTCGATTTTTTGAAAATGATTGGCAACGTTCGCGGAACGGGTACGGATTTTCGCTGGGTCGGCGAATTGCAGGCGGCGGCGGCAAGCTCGAAGTCGTTGACACTCGGAGGGTTGTATCTGTCCGACGCCAGGGCCGAGATGAAGGATCGTATCGTTCGTGCGGAATTGGGAAATGGGCGGGCTAAGAAATTTGCGATCGGTGACAATGAATTTGCCGAGCTGCAGGTGCGAAATCTCAAATTCTCACTCGACGGCAATAAGGTCGACCTCTCGGCTCCGAATGCACAGGCACGCTCCTTTGTTACTAAAGACTATCGCCTCGACGGCATGACCGGCAGTAATTTGAGGGTCAAGAGCCGACCGGGCCAGGTAAATGTCGATATCGGCGCCATAAAGTCAACGTCGGCTGAGATCAAGGGCAACAAGGCTAAAGGCGTGTCGGTGGACGATTTTCGATTTACGGATCTGCCAAGTTCAACAAGTGTGACGGGAAAGAATTTGCTTGTCGATCAGGTCGATATTAACGGGGCACGGGTCGATGGACTCGAAGCTCCGGCAGTGGATATCGAAAATACTTCGGCGGGCCTCGTTGTCTATTCAGACAAAATCCGTGTTGCTAAGATCGACGCGGGCTCGGCCGTCCTCGGCAGCCTGAACATCGGCGGCGTCAGACTGACGGTAAGGCAGGGCCGCGTTGAGGCAAGATCTGGCGATATAGACGCCGGTACGGTAGCTCTGAGCAAAACCAAGGATCTTCCTGATGGCGGCAAGCTTGACGGAGTAAAGATCGTCAAACCGGTTTACATTCTCGAACCTTCGGGTCGTTATCGTGCTACAGCCGATATGAGTCTCGGCGGTGGTGTGATCGGCAGTATTTCCGTAGGTGCGGCCCATGCAAAGGTAGATGTTAATAACGACCGCGTTGCTCTGAACGAACTGGTCGCCAATGTGATGGAAGGCCAGCTCAATGGCAAGGCTGAAATCGCTCTCAATAACCGCAGCCAGTCCAGGCTAACCGGCAATTTTGCCAACCTCGATGTTGCAAAGCTTGTTGCACTCCAGAACGGCAGCGTCGCACCGTTTGAGGGGCGAACGACAGGTAACATTGATCTCACATTTCCCGGAACGAACTTTCGCTCGGCGAGCGGCACCCTAAATGCCGATATCACTGCAAACGCCGGAACTGCCGAACGCGGCCTTGTTCCTGTGAATGGAACCGTACGATTGAGCGCCACGAACGGCCTTTTTAATATCGATGAGGCCGATCTGAAGTCGGAAAGGAGCCGGCTGACTGCGAGCGGCCGTTTTGATCTAAAGGACAATGATTCGAACCTCACACTCGCGCTTCGTTCGTCTGACGCCAACGAGATCGACCGTCTTGTTCGGGTTCTCGGTGTTACGCCGAGCCTCGAGGAGCAGATGAATTCGATGCAGGTGCAGATCGCTGGGAATCTGACCTTCGACGGCAGCCTGACGGGAAATCTGTACGACCCGACCGTTGTTGGAAAGGCGGCACTAGACTCGATCTCGATGCGTGGTAAAGAGTTGGGCAGCGTTTCGACCGACGTATTCGTCTCACCGCTGGGCGTTGAATTGAAGGACGGGAAACTTAGCGATCGGTCCGGCGGCACGGCCGTTTTTGCTGTCAGTATGCCCTACGGCGGCACTAATAACACTTCGATCAAGGCTATATTGACGAATGTAAATGCCGGGAATCTGCTAGCAGCATTGCCGATCGACCTGCCGGAACAAATACGTGATCTGAGCGGCAGTACGTCGGGTACTGTGGATATTGCGGGTCTGCCAAATGCATCTCAGGGCGAGATCAATCTATCGGCCGCCAAGGGTATTATCGCGGGCCAGCCCTTTGACGACCTCAAGGTAAAGGCGGTATTTCGCGGCACGCAGATCGATCTGCAGCAGGGTGAGATGGGCCTCGGTGCGGGTCGCCTTGCCGCGAGTGGCAATTACGACCGAGCCTCTACCGCATTTAACTTCGATCTCAACGGCAAGTCGGTTCCGGTTCCGTTCGCGTTTGCCCTTTTGCCAAAGAACGACAGCATTCCGTCGATAACGGGGGATGTCGATTTCAATGCAAAAGCGACGGGAACGTACGACCGGGCCGCGACCTACAACATAAATTTTGACGGCCTGGCTCCAAACGTCCATATCGCCGATAGCGTGCTCGGACAGGTTTCATTCAAGGGCCGGACCGTGAGTCAGGTATTGACTGCCGACCTTACGGCCTTGCTCGACGGCCGGCCACAGGTGATCAATGCGACGATCAATTTTGCCAACGAGAATTTGCCGTTTGCCGCCGTTACCAATTTTGACAATAGCCCGGTCGCACCATTCTTGTCCTTCATCCCGCAATTAAAGGGAATTGCGATAACCGGAACCGGCACGGGCCGTGTGGAATTTGGCGGCGATCTGTCGTCGGTCGATGCCAAAGGTGTTCGGGGTTTCACTGGTGACAACCTGAGCGGAACTGCGCAGTTCTCGCAGCTCTCTCTGCAGGTGCAGGACACTCCCTTATCGGCTGCAGAGCCGATCCTGATCATGTTTAACACGCGCGAAGTCGTTATTGAAAAAGCCCGTTTTGCCGGCGGCGGATCGAATATGACGATCGTCGGCACCAAGGCGCTGACGGACGCGGGAACGAACGACCTCGCCATCGATGGCCGCGTCAATCTGAATCTGGTCAATCTGTTTACAAAGGACACGTTCTTCGCCGGGCTCGCCGATACGTCAATACGATTTTCGGGACCGAACTCGACGGCTCGCATATCGGGAACGGCTAACTTCGTAAATGCCTCGGTATCAACCTTTATCGGATCGGATCGCTTTTCGGTCGATCGTGTAAAAGCACGGATGATCTTCACGTCCAATCAGGTCGAGGTCGAGGAAGCGACCGGCTACCTCGGTGGCGGCAAATTCACCGGTAGCGGCGGCGGCGTGCTCGATGGACTATCGATCAGTGCATATCGATTCTCGCTGAACGGGACCAACGTAACCGTTCCGCTGCCAAAGGATTTTATTACTACCGGCGATGCGCAGCTTGAGCTCACCGGCATTCGTCCGGCCCGCGGCCAGAGTATTCAGTTGACGATCGGGGGCCAGGTTTATGCTCGGCGCAGCATTTATTCCAAAGATATCGATCTTGCCAATCTGGTCGGCGGCCGGCGTGCGCCGCAGCTTGCGGGCGGCAGCGGCGCGGTGATGCCGCCGCGATTCGACAATTTGGTGATAGAGGGCCGCGATGCCTTGATCGTAAAGAACAACATTGCCGATCTGACCGCTTCCGTTTCGCTCGTTCTCTCTGGCGATGCGAATGAACCGCGGCTTTCGGGCCGCATCTCGGCGAATAGCGGCACGATCTTTTTCCGCAAAGACCGGTATCAGGTGCAGCGGGGCACTCTTGAATTTCCGCCCGATACGGCGATCGACCCGGTCATCAATCTGCAGGCCGAATCCGAGATCGCCGGCTATCAGGTATTTGTAAATCTCGCCGGGCCGCTTAAAGATTCCGAACTGCTCTCGGCAACGGTGCGTTCGAGTCCGGCATTGCCGCAGGCCGATGTGGTCTCGCTCATTACGACCGGCAGCCTGACCAATACGGCGGGCGGTATCCCGACTCTTGCCCAGACCGGCATCAATACGGCGGCCGAGATATTGACCGATTCGATAATCAACAACCCTGCCCGTCGTGCGACCGACAAGCTCTTTGGCCTCAACGTATTTGAGATCGATCCGATCATTTCCGGCCAGCAGCTGAATCCGTCGGCTCGGCTCACAGTTGGGCGGCAGATCAACAACAATTTGCGCGTCACTTACGCCACGAACCTTTCGCAGGATCAGAATCAAGTACTGGCTCTCGAGTATCGGGTGTCGAACAAACTCTCGGTCGTTGCCCAATACGAGCAGCGTAGCCTGAGTAACGTCACGCGAAACCGCGACAATTTCAGCTTTGAGGTGCGGTTTAGAAAGAGGTTTTAGGATCGACATTGATGATCAAGTTGAACGGGATCGGCAAACGACAGGCAACGGCGGGTGATCTGCCGTCGCTTTTTCCGTGTATCCTTTTGGCATTGGTTCTGATCGGCTTCCTCTCACTCACCGCCTTTCCGCAGAGTAGATACGAAAAGCAACGTATCTCAAAATTCGACATCCGCCTTGGCGAAACTGTTGAAAACAAACAACTTATTGAGCAGTACCGGATCATTGTGCGGGAGGCGATCGGGAGCGTTTACTCGACGCCTCGGATCCGTGATGCGATCGCCGCTCTTTACGACACAAAAAGGATCAACACGGTCATCGTCGCGGCGGCTCTCGATGCCGCGGGCGACGTCGAGCTCACTTTTGACATAAAGCGCAAAACTCAGGTCGGCCGCGTATCGATCCTGGTCGGGCCGTCGCTCGGCGATCCTGTGACCGAACAGGATCTTTCGTTTAAGCTCAATCTGCTAACGCCGGGCACGATCCTGACCGAACAAACTCTGCAAAACAATGCCGACCAGATCCTCGATCACTTGCGCGAACGCGGCTTTTTCCAATCGCAGGTCGCCTACGAACGTAGGCCGCTGCAGAACGAGAACGAGATCGGTGTGACCTTTCGCGTGACACCGGCTACGCAGGCACGGGTCGAACAATTTGCCGTCAACATCGAGGGCTACAAAAAGCCGATTCCGCCACGCACCTTCAAGCTCGCAAAAGGCGGCTTGTTCTCGCGCGAACGCTTGCTTGCCGATGTCGCCAAGGTTCGCGAGCTTCTGCAAAAGGACGATTTCCTCGCTCCCGAACTCGATGAGCCGCGCATCGTATATGACGGCGATACGAATTCGATGTCCGTCGCCATCACCGGCAAGGTCGGGCCGGAGGTCAATGTCGTCGTCGAGAGCGACAAAAAGGTCGGCAAGAGCACTCAAACTCAGCTGCTCCCGATCCGTCGCGAAGGATCGCTCGATTACGCGGCGATCGTCGAAGGTTCTCGCCGGCTCGAAAACTACTATCAGGAGCAAGGCTACTTCTTTGCCAAAGCGACGGCAGTCTGTACTGCAACGCCGCAACTCAATGACACCGAGAATAATCCTATCGGAAACGAAACCGAATTCCTCTGCCAGTTTCTCGGCGGCGAAGAGCTGATGGGCCGCAAGATCGACGTCAAATACCGGGTCGATCTCGACCGCCGCCTGACCTTGACGCGTCTCCGGCTACGCGGCACAGACAAGATCACGATCGAGGACATTCGCACGATCTTGGGCTCGCAGGAGGCAAACATAATCGGTATCGTTCCGATTCTCGGTTACGGCCGGGGCTATACGAGCGAAGCGATCCTCGAGGACGATGCCGAAACCATCAGGTCGCTGATGGGCGAGCTCGGTTATCGCGGTGCCGATGTCCGCGTAAATCGCGGTGTCACGCCAAACGGCGAGGACCTCATCATCACTTTCGTTGTCGAGGAAGGCATACCGTCGGTTGTCAATGAGGTGATGGTCACCGGAAATAAGGTCATCCCTACCGACGCCCTGCGCGCAGAGATCCCGACGATGACCGGTCTTAACTACTCGCGTGCGAAAGAGCGAAACGCTGTGCAGAAGCTTCGCCAATATTACGCCAACCTCGGCTATTACGATGCCCGCGTCACATCGACGATGACCGAGACCGAACCCGCGGCGACGGCCGGCAAACGCGATGTAAAGATCGAGCTTAAGGTCGAGAACGAGGGCAAAAAGGTCGTCATCAACCGTATCCTGATCAACGGCGCCGTCGATACAAAAACTGAGGCCGTTTTGAGGGCTCTCACTCTTACGCCGGGCGAACTGCTGCGCTCTGCGGACATATACACTAGCGAACAAAATCTCTACGGCACGGATGCCTTTAGCCGGGTCGAGATCAGGCCTCAGCCGGCGGGCGACGGGCCTGACGGCAGCCGCCTTACCGACATTATCGTGAACGTCGAGGAGCAGCCGCCAAGACTGTTGTCGTATGGCGGCGGTTACTCGACCGATGTCGGCTTGAGCGGTTTCTTTGACATTCGCCACGTCAATCTCTTTGGCAGCCTCTGGCAGGGCGGCGCACGTGTCAAAATGAGCCAACGGCAGCAGCTCGTCCAGTTTGACTTTATCAATCCGCGATTTATCCGCGACGGAGCGAAGCGCTGGGCACCATTTACGTTTTCCGCTCAATACCAACGCGATACGACGGTAACGCGGTTCTTTCGCTCTACCTTTGATCGCGGTACATTTGGCATCGTCCAGCGTGTCGATGCTAACGGCAATCCGATCGACCAATTTGGCGCCGACGCAGGCAGTCCGACGATCAATCGCCTCGCTCTCTCTGCCGAGACCAACCGGGCGATCAGCCGAAAGGACCGGAGCATCTTGTTTCTCAGATACCGGTTTGAGGACGTGCGGCTTTTCAATGTCGACAGCCTGCTTATCAAAGATCTGCTCAAGCCCGATCGCCGGACGAGAATCTCCGGCTTTGGGGCGACCTTCGTACGCGATACGCGACAGAATTGCTCGGTCAAGTATTCGCTGCTCGACCTGATCGCGAAGGGCGAGCAGACCGAGCCGTGCCGTTACAATGCGAGCGATCCGACCAAGGGCGATTTCCTCACCGCCGACTACAACGTTTCGCTCACGCAATTGGGTGCGAATGTCGGTTTTCATAAGTTTCAGGCCAGCTACAATTACTACTACACCTTAGCCCGGCTCAAGAATACGACGCTCGCTGCACGCGGCATTCTCGGCGTGGCAAGCGTTTTTGCGGGCGGCGACCGATATACCAATTCCCAATTCCCGACGCTAAACGGCCTCTTGCCGATCAGCGAGCGCTTCTTTGCCGGCGGCGCCAACACCTTGCGCGGATTCGATTTCGAAGCGGCCGGGCCGCGGGTCGTGATCATGCCGCAGGGCACGTTTCTCAATAGCAGTGGCACACAGGTCTTTCTTGATCCATTCACCATTCCCTTTGGCGGCAACGCAATGGCCGTCGTAAATCTCGAGGCCCGCATCCCATTCTCAAAGACGATCCGCGTCGTGCCGTTCTATGATGGCGGCAACGTCTTTCGCCGTGCGGGCGACATCTTCAAACGCCCGGCCGTCGCGGCAAACGACGTCGCCGGCCAAAACCAGCGTGCGATCTGGACACATTCGGTCGGCCTCGGCTTCCGGCTCAAGACCCCGGTCGGCGGCGAGTTTGGCGTCGATTACGGCCACCTCTTAAATCCACCGATCTTCCTCATCCCCCAATCTGCCGGTCCAAACGCGCTCTTTCGCCTAAAACAGAGCCAGCTTCACTTCCGATTCTCGCAGGCGTTCTAATAGCGCCATCTCCAAGTCAGTTTTTCTGGCTCCGCATAAGGTTTTGGTTTTGAGCCGTATGACATTTAAATGCTGTAAGCACAAGACTTAGGGTTATTTTGTCAGCGGGAGTGTCCCACGACTGTCCCACGCCCTCGCTGGGACAAATAACTCTAATGTTCTCAATAGTTACGGCCATTCTTCCCGCAAAAAAAGATACTTTTTTAAAAAAGGAAAACACACTGTGGCACAACCCGCCGCGCCGAGGCCCTTCAGTTCTTGTCCCTTCCTGTTGCTGTCCCACGCTGTCCCACAAGTGCCTGGGACAGTCAACCCAGTAAATACGGGGCTTTTAGCGTGTTTTTCACAATCGTCCCAAACTGTCCCAAGCCGATGCTGGGACAAATAACCCACTTGTTTTCAACAGTTACAATCATTTTCTGAGCTAAAAACGGGAAAATTTTAAAATATGTAACACACGTGTAATACAGGCGCACCTCGATCCTTAAGGGCCAAAAGCCAAGAACCGAAACAATCTCATTTATCAAAGATCAGGCGAAAACCATACGGGTTCCCACAATAATTCCGGTTCGACGCTAGCACAGACCAAAACCTATTTGGAATAACGATCCGCCGATAATGTAGCATTCCGCCGATAATGCCAAACTTGCAGTTAGTGGCCCGGCGGCCGGTCAACTTTCTTTGACTCGGCAGGGATGTTGAGTTCAAACGCGATCAGAAGATCGAGATCTCAGAAAGGGCATTGTCCGCTGGGCACAGGACGGCTCGGACTGGACCTTCGTCACGCCCGACGGCACACGGCCGCCGCACGCGAGCCACTTCCCGAACCCCGACGCCGGCATCGGCTCCCTGATAATACGCATCGGCAAAGCCATCTACGCCGCCGGCTCCCCCATCACCATCGAGTCCGAAGACGAAGGCCTCATCGAATTCGCGGGACAGGACGACCTAACCGACAACTCCGGCCACTTCCTCGCCAAACTTAAACATCCGACAGTGCTGATCGCAGTTATGTCTTCCGTTCGTGGTTTTTGCGATGGCCGCGGCGAGCGGACGGTGTGCAAAGCTGTTGAACGATGGGCCTATGCGTGGTACATTCCGCGTGTATGGAACAACCTACGGACCCAACATCGCAAGAAGCCGTGTTGTTATCGATGGAAGATATTCGCCAGGCAGCGGCTGAGGGCGTTGTGACTGAGGCCGAGGCTCAGCGGCTCGTTGAGTGGGCCTGCGCACGACCAGTCCTGACCGAACGGGCGGCACCCGCCGTAGAGGCGAGCAAGGGATTCAATATGGTTACCATCGCGTATTATTTTGGCGCGATGCTGATGATCTCTGCATGTGGGTGGTTCCTGGGCGACAAATGGGACGAACTGGGCACCTCAGGTGTCCTGACGACAAGCCTGCTCTATATGGCGATAGCGGCCTCGGTCGGGTGGTGGCTGCGCGGCAAGGGATTTGTCGTAGGCGGCGGTTTGCTGATAACGGTAGCGGTGTGCCTCTTACCGCTCGTAACATACTCGATCGAGAGCCTGCTCGGAATGTGGCCTGCGGGCGATCCCGGCCAGTACGGCGAATTTTATCCCATGATTCACGCGTCGTGGATCGTAATGGAGCTTGCCACCATATTGGCAGCCGCGATTGCTCTCTATTTCGTGCGGTTCGGTTTTCTAACGGCACCGATGGCGTTCTCGCTCTGGTTCTTTTCGATGGACGTTGCGGCACTCATTCTCGGACGTGAACTCATTTACGAAGCGAACGAGCGAGCCTGGATCAGCGTCTCAGTTGGATTGGTGACCATACTTCTCGGATACGGCCTCGATCGTACGCTGCACACGGCGGGCGAACCTAAGACACAAGACTTTGCATTCTGGTGTTTTCTCTTCGGGTTACTGGCATTCTGGGGCGGCCTGACCTCGATGAACAGCGGCGCGGAATTGAACAAGTTTATTTATCTGCTGATCAATCTCGGTCTCGCGGGCGTCGCCGTCTATCTTAAACGCACGGTTTTTCTTGTCTTTGGAGCGATCGGTGTTCACGTCTATCTTGGACATCTTGCCTACCGGGTATTTCAGGACTCGATCCTGTTCCCGTTTGCTCTCGCAGCCCTTGGGCTAAGCCTGATCTTGGTAACCGTCGGTGCACAAGCATATCTACGTCGCGCCGCTCGGTCTACGGAATAGCGTCTATCGACAAGCGTGAGTCCTCATTAAGAGCTGAAATCTAGGCCGCGATCTTGCGGAGTTTAACGATATTCTCCGCATTTGTGGAGAATATATCTTGCGTTTTGACATCAAGTGAATAGGCGAAGCTCGCCAGTGTTCTCAGGACACGGCCACGCGAGAAATCGACGATCTCGATCTCAAGGGCATTCTGGTTCGCGGCACAGCGGGCGGACGCAGCACGAAGAGTGTGACCCCATCTGTTCCAGTTGGGACTGTGACAGATGCACGAAGCCTGACCCGAGTTTTTTCCCAACCCCGTTTTATCTCTTTGTGTGATAATAATGTTATGCCCCGAGGTGGTGGAGGTTCGGGTACCTGCCTGTATTCGTTTAGGTGCGATTGCAAGCCTTGTTTTGACTACCATCATTTGGGGTGGTGTCAAGTATATAAACCCCAATCATTTTATTAGGGGAAGAACAGCGTAAATCCGAGATTCAAACTCTGAAAAAAACCATGAAACATAAATTAATTGCGAAAAAACGGTCTTTTATGGTTATTCTTGCCGTCTGCGGAATGACGTTCGCGACTTTTTTCCCTGCGATCTCAGCTCGCCGGACGGACGCTTCGGAGAATATCTACAAGTCAGAATCATCTGTTCCGGCAGATGGATCGACGCTGCTACCGGCAGCCGAACGGGTAGATCAACAACTTGCAAATACTCCTGTCTATTTTGAGGAAAACCGCGGGCAGCAGGACGAGCGAGTGAAATATCTGTCTCGCGGCGGCGGGACCGAGATGTTTCTTACCGCGACGGAAGCCGTCTATGTGGTCAGGGATCGGAAGTCCGAAGTCGAGAGTCGGGAGTCGAAGCCCAATCCATTAAGAAGTCCGGCTCTCGACGCTCGACTCCCGACTCGCGACTCAAAGGCTGTAGCAGTTTACATGCGGCTTGCCGGAGCGAAGAGGGATGCAAATTTTGCACCGTCGGAGCAGTTGGAGCATCGGACGAATTATTTCAAAGGAAACGAAGCCGAGTGGCGAACGGGGATCGCGAATTATCGGCGAATCACGGCGGAAAATATTTATGACGGCATAAATATGGTGTGGAAGGGTAAAGAGCAGGGCGGAATTCAGTATGATTTTGTGGTTGCACCGGAAGCCGATGCGAGCCAGATCGAATGGGAAATTGAAGGAGCGGACCATGTTTCGCTTGATGCCCATGGCGGTTTGGTCATCGAAACGGAAGCCGGCGTGATGAAACAATCAAAGCCCTTTACTTTTCAGGAGAGCGAAGGCGAAAAGTCGGTGGTCAGCAGTCGGTGGTCGGTGGTGAGTAATTCGGCCGAAGACGGCGGAAAAAGATTTAGTGCCAAATACACTCTTGGCCAATACGACCGTTCCAAACCTCTGACAATTGATCCGCTTACGTATTCGACCTTTCTTGGCGGAAGTTCTTTTGATGATGGCGCAAAGATCGTGGTTGACGGCGCAGGCAATGCGTATCTTACCGGACGTACATTTTCGACTGCATTTCCGACGACCCCTGGAGTATTCGATACGACTTACAGCAGTGGCGGGGACGCCTATGTGGCAAAACTAAATGCAGCCGGTTCGGCTCTGGTTTATTCGACCTATCTCGGCGGCAGCACAGGTGACTACGGCTATGGCATCGCGGTGGACCAAGCGGGCAATGCTTTCGTGACTGGCGAGACCAATTCGGCCGATTTTCCGACGACCGCGGGCGCCTTCGATACCACTCACAATGGCGTTGTTGATGCGTTTGCAGCAAAGCTGAATTCGGACGGTACGGCGCTTCTTTATTCAACATTTGTCGGCGGAGGCGGGAATGATTACGGCTACAACGTCGCCGTGGACGTGGCAGGCAATGCCTTTGTGGCGGGCAGCAGCGAATCGCCCACCTTTCCGACGACCGCAGGTGCCTTCGATACGACACACAACGGCTTGGTTGACGCGTTCGTAACAAAACTGAATCCGGCCGGTTCGGCTCTTGTTTACTCGACATTTATCGGTGGAAGCGCGTCTGATGACTGTTTTGGCCTGACGGTGGATCCGACGGGCAGTGCTTTCGTGACGGGCGAGACCGATTCTGCCACTTATCCGACGACCGGGGGAGCTTTCGATACCACGTTCAACGGCATAGTCGACGCATATGTAACGAAACTGAATCCGGCCGGTTCGTCGCTGGTTTATTCGACATTTATCGGAGGAAATTCTGATGACGGAAGCTACGGCGTTACCGCGGATTCAACGGGCAATGCCTATGTGACCGGTTATACCCTTGGGGGCGCGACCCCTTTTCCGACGACCGCGGGAGCTTTCGATACGACTCACAACGGCTCGGTCGACGCATTTGCGGCAAAACTGAATCCAGCCGGTTCGTCGCTCGTTTATTCGACATTTGTCGGCGGAAGTACCAGTGACGACGGCCAAGCGATAGCTGTGGACGCATCGGGAAATGCTATTTTAACGGGCGTTACCAACTCACCGGCATTTCCGACGACCGCAGGGACCTTTGATACGACTCACAACGGCGATTTTGACGCATTTGTAACAAAACTGAATGCGGCCGGTTCGACGCTCGTTGAGTCAACATTTATCGGCGGAAGTTCCAGCGATGTCGGTCTTGGCCTGGCGGTGGATCCATCGGGCACGGCCTTTGTAACGGGCGAGACTGATTCCCCTGCATTTCCGACGACCCCGGGGGCATTCGATACAAGTCAAAACGGCAATGAGGACGCATTTGTAACCAAACTCGTTTTCTTGCCGGCAGGGTTTGAGGGTGACGTCGCACCAAGGGCCGATGGTGATGGCATAGTACTCTCAACGGACGTGACCCAACTGCGGCGATTTGTTACCGGTCTCGATACGCCGGCTACGAGCCCAAATGAGTTTCAGCGCGCCGATTGCGCCCCACTTTCTTCATTTGGCGATGCGGCTATAACATCCGGCGATGTCGTCCAGGGAAGGCGATATGTGACGGGCCTCGATCCGCAGAACGCTGCCGCAGGGCCAACGGGACCGGCCCCGGTGCCGGCTGAGATTTCTGAATTTGTTAATGATGTTTTTGAGTATTTCTCGGGGCGTGCAATAACGATCGGGCCTTCTGAGTCGAAGGATGATCTGACCGTTAGTGCCCCGGTTGAGATGGAGCTAACCGGCGATGAAGCGGCGGTGAGTTTTACTCTTGTGTACGACGCCGAGAGGTTTTCGAATCCGCGGGTTGGGTTGGGCGATGCAGTCGGGGACGATGCGGTTCTTACCGTGAACGTGAATGAAAAAGGCCGGATCACTGTTTTGGTCGATTCGGCGACCGCTTGGGCAGCTGCGAAGGGAGCTAAGAGCATTGTGGTCGTGACGTTTGATGTTGTTGGCGACGAGGCGGTTTCATTTGATGGTTCGATCAAGGAAATGAGCGTTTCGGACGTGTTTGGGAATCCGCTGGCGGTGCGGTGGGTTGGCAGGAAATAGGCGGTTTTGTACCTGAAAGGGACGGATGTGATAGCGTCGGGTAACACCCGACGGAATCTGTGCCCTCCTGATCGCGTCCCTGAAAGGGACGAACCTAGCTACAATAGTCGGCGCCATATTTGTCCCTTTCAGGGACGGTACGAAATACGTTCATCTTATCGTTGGGCTGCACCCGACGCACAGAGCGATTAATTGATCGCGGCCGATACCACGTGTCTTTCGTCTAGTTCGACGATGAGGTTGTCGGATGAGATCGCCGGGTTCTGGCCGTCTTCGATGGGTGGTTTTTGGCCGACGTTGTGGGTCAGGGTAAATCGTTTGCGGCTGGATTTGCGGACGTACATTGCTTTGTCGGCGGCGACGATCATGCGGTCGAATGTTTCGCCGTGGAGCGGGTAGCTTGATGAGCCGAGGCTGACACCGACCGAAGTCGTTCGGCCGCCCGAGACGGGCAGTGCAAATGCGGCTACGGCTTCCTCGATGCGGTTGCAAAGGTCGGTGACGTCCTCAGAAGATGTTTCCGGGATCAGGGCAACAAATTCGTCGCCGCCGTATCGGGCGAGGAAATCGTAATCGCGAAGCTGTAAGCGGATGACCTTGCTTATCTCTCTTAACATTTCGTCACCGGCCTTGTGGCCATAAGAATCATTGACCGCCTTAAATCCGTCGAGGTCGAGCATCAGCAGTTGGAAGGTGGTTTCGCTGCGGCTGGCACGGGCGACCTCTTTTTCAAACTGTATCTGGAGGCTGCGGGCATTTGGCAGACCGGTCATCGGATCGGTCAAAGCATGAGTCGTCGCCTCGTCATGCTGCAGCGAAATGCCGATCGCGTCGGATGCGATGTGCGAGATCGTCTCGAGCAGGCGAATGTGGTCATCGCCGTACTTGGCCATCGTTGTCGAATAGATCGTGACAGCCCCGACGACCTGTTCATCGGCGACCAGCGGTACGCTGGCCATCGTTTGATAATGGCCCGTAAGCTCGGCGTTCGAATATGCAAAATCGAGATCCGGATCGCAATTCTTTACCGTTTCGCGAGATTTTAGGGCAAAGCCGGTTGCTCCTGTCCCTACCTTTAGGCGGCGCGAGGTGAGTTCTGCGGCGTTGTTGCCGACCACGTGAGCCGCTGTGACATTCTCGCCGGGCTCGTTGAATAAATAGATCGCACAGGTATCAAATGGCACGAGTTCGCCGATCTTTTCGGAGAAAAGCTCGAGCGATTCCTGTAGATTGAGCGTCGAGCTGAATTCGCGGGCGAGTTCGTACAGGCTGACGACCTCGCGATTTGCCAATTGGATCTGCTCGACGTAGTTACGATGTTCGGTCGAGAACGCGGTTTTCTCAACCTCGTCGTAGCCAAAACCCGCCGCAGATATCTCAGCCTCGATCGTGTGCAGATTGCGTATCAGTACCGAGACGATCGACGGGTCAAATCTCGTGCCGGCCTCGGCCTGAATGATCTGACGGGCCTTTTCGCGGGTCAATGCCGGGCGATACGGCCTCGCTCCCCTGAGCGTGTCAAAGCCGTCTGCCACAGAGAGAATACGTGCGGTAAGAGGGATCTTTTCGCCTTTAAGGCGCTCGGGATAGCCGGTTCCGTCCCAGCGTTCGCGATGATATTTTACGGTCGGAATGACCGGTGAGCTAAAACCGACATTCTCAAGTATCGATGCACCGACCTGTGCGTGGATCTTGGTCTTTTCGAGCTCGGCGGGCGTGAGGCGATCTGGTTTGCTGAGGATGTGATCGGGGATAGCAAGTTTGCCGATATCGTGGAGCAGGGCACCGGTCCGTAAGGCGTCGATGTCATTTTCGCTGACGCCGAGCAGGCGCCCGATGCTTACGGCGTAGATCTGTGTCCGCCTGACGTGGCCGGCTCCGACCTGATCGCGTGCGTCGATCGCTGTCGCAAGAGCCTCGACGGTCGCTAGATGAATTCTGCTGGCCTCGGATATCTCTCCCGTTTTGAGCGCCAGCTGCTTGAGGTGCATCCGGTACGCAATGAGCGAGATTATGAACGCGGGGCCAAGCACAAACCCGAACTGCGGCCCAAAATTGTAAAACGACCAGGCAACCAAGGGCACGCCAACAAACAGGCATGATGCGACTGCGATCTTCGCAGTGAGTGAAAGTTGGCTTAGTTTTGAAAACATCTTCTGGAAAAATGGCATCTTTGCAGAACACAAAGACCGTGCGGGAGTTCGGTCGCCAGTGATCTAGTAGTCAAAATCTGTGCCAGACAAAATTTCGGACAAATACCCTGATATCAGTGACTTAAGGGGTGAAAGGCGGGCGGGAGATGTCTATTTGACCTGTCAAAAAGACCGGTCGTGGTCAGACTGACCGATTACAATAATAGCATCTGCGGGAGTCGCATTGCATCAAAAATCTTGCTCGGAAAAAGGACGATGACTAGTACCGGTCGTCTTCAAAATCGTAGCTGCCAAAATCGTCGGTTTCCGAGTAGCCGTCGCCCTCGGACTCTTCTCTCAGATCGAGCTCGATCGGGTCGAGCCCGACGACCGTAAGACGCGAACCGCATTCATCACAACCGACGTTATCGCCTTGTTCGCATTCGGCGTCGACATAAACTTCTTCGCTGCATTCGGGGCAGATGGATGTTGGCATTTTGAGAAGGTCTCCGTAATCTCTTATCGTTTGCTTGTAATCATCCCGAAAAGCGAGACAATAAGCTGATACTCAATCTAACTTGAACTTGAACATTTTGGCAAGACCGATGGGCAAGGTTTACAACGGCCGAGTCCTAAGACAGAACCCCGATCTATGAAGCTGCCTTTTCAGCTAAAAACATCCGCCGAGTTTGACGCGGCCGGATTTGGTACAAATGCGGTCGATCACCTGATCCGCGTACCAGAATATCCGGCCCATAACTCGAAGATCAAACTCTCCGGATATACTCAAGCGGCAGGGGGCGAGATCGCTTCGACGATGATGGGGCTTCGGCGTTTGGGAATGAAAACGGCATACGCGGGACGGTTTGGCAGCGACCCAGCGGGTGCGATCGGGCTCACCTCGCTCAGCGAAGCCGGGGTCGATGTAACGAATTGTGAGACCGTTGCCGACGCTCAAACACAGATCGCATTCATCGTGGTTGATGAGCGAACGGGCGAACGAACCATCATCTGGAATCGCGACGACATACTGGCATACGCTGCAGACGAAGCTCCCGTTCATCTTGCGACGCGTGCAAAGGTGCTGCATATGACGCCGCACGACGTTGCCGCATGTACCGAGATGGCTCTTTCCGCGCGGGCGAGCGGCGTGATCGTCTCGGTAGATATCGACAATGCGATAGGCGGTATCGAGCACCTGCTGCCATTGGTTGATGTCTGCATCGGATCCGCTGACCTTCCGAAACTCCTGACCGGCATCTCAGATATTCACTTAGCACTTGCCGATATCGTCGATCGCTATGGATGCGCCGTTACGGGTGTAACGAATGGTGCAAAAGGCTCGCTATTCTATTGCGACGGGCAGTATTTCGACACACCTGGTTTCGAAGTGCCGGGCGGGTGCATCGATACGACCGGTGCCGGCGATGCCTTTCGCACCGGGTTCGTTTACGGTATTCTGACCGAAAGCGATGTCGAGGAATGTGCTCGCCTCGGAAATGCCGTCGCCGCACTCAAGTGTCGAGCGCCCGGGGCAAGGGCCGGTTTACCCGACAAAACTGAGCTTGAAAATTTCCTAAAAAAATAGCTTGTATTAAACAATGTTTATAGTTTAACATTAAGCAGTGGCTCCCACCACTAAGTTTTTTCCCTCCGGCTCTCACAAACTTCTCCACTCAATTGACCTCTTGTTTGCTTCGTCGATATGGACTCGAAGATAGGCCTGATCATCCAGCTAGCGGGAGTTTCGCTAATAACGCTATTGACGCTTTTTCTTAGGCGGTCGATAAATGTTGTAGCGCTCAAACACTGGACAAACGCATGGCTCTTTCTCTCGTTTGCACTTTTTTGCCTGCGCCTTGCATTTAGCTACGAGCAATACTCGGTCCAGCTCTTTAGCCTTTATTTTCTGACTGAATACGTCTTTGGCTTTTTGCTGGTCGCCGGCTGCCGCAGCTTGACGGCAAACAATGACATGAAGATAAGGCAAGAGATGTTTGTGCTGCCCTTCATACTGGTCGCATTTGGGCTGCCTTTTCTGGCTGACGATTTCAATTTGGTATTTAACGTTCATTCGTTGATACTGTCAGGCTTTTTTGCGGTCGCTTTTATCGCTCTTTGGCGAACAAAGATGCAAACATTCGGCTGGAAGGTCATGCTAATGGCTCTCGGCCTTTTGACGATAGATTTTATTCAGTATTTTGCGGTATTCACGGCACGCCGGTATCTTCTTATTGATTTTGATTACCTGCAATACAACTCGGTTATAGACCTCGTATTACAAATATTGCTTGGCTTTGGTATGGTCATCGTCCTGCTCGAACAGGTGCTGACCGACGCCAAGGTCGCAAACGAAAAGCTCAAAAAGGCACACGAAAAACTCGAGGAGCTTGCTCACGTTGATCCGTTGACAACGGCATTGAATCGTCACGCGTTTCATGGCTATCTAAAGCGTCGGGGTGGCGAGAACGTCCCGGTCTCTGGCTGCCTCGGCTTCTTTGACATCGACAATTTCAAGACGGTCAACGACGTTTACGGCCACGCCGTGGGCGATATTGTAATCAGGGCAGTCGTTCGGGCGATCCGAGAGATCATCCGTGGTGAAGACCTAATCTTTCGTTGGGGTGGAGACGAATTCTTTGTAATAATGATCGGCCTCGACTCTAGAACCGCAAACAGCCGGATGGCAAAGCTCGAGAAACTGCTTTCAAACGTTCGCGTGGACGGTCTAGATCATCCGCTCGAAATAGGCGTGTCGCACGCATTCGAAGATTTTGAGGATCTCAATGACCTTGAGAGCACGATCAAGTCTGCCGATGAAGGAATGTATCGGCAAAAGCAGGCACGGAAAAGCCGGATCTTAAATAATCAGGCCCTGCTTGAGGAAGCAGCGGTGATGCGCGTCGAGACACTCGCCTTGAAATAGATTAGCAAAGGAATTAGTTCGAAGCCGTGAAAGTGTGTAAGCATTTTCACGGCTTTTTGAACTAGAGCTTGTCCTTAAAGAATCCGACAACCAACACCCATGCATCAGCCGCTGCTGATGCATCGTAAACCTCAGGCCGCGTATTGTTAAAGAAGGCGTGATCGGCGTCGTATTTGACCGAGTGAACGGGCAGCTCAAAACGCTCGACGGCATCTTCAAGTTGGGCGACCTTTTCGGGGTTTATCCAGCCATCACGAGTTCCGGAGATGAAGATCGTCGGCGTAGTCAATTTTTGCAGAATATCATCGCTCGGAATGTCACCATAAAACGGTGCCGCGGCGCTCAAACCTTCCAATTCGCAAGCCGCGCGCAGGGCAAAGGTCCCACCCATGCAATAACCCGTGATGCCAAAATGTGAAATGTCATAGGCGACAGACGCTGCGTCGATAGTATTCTTGATCGTGTCGAGCCCGTCGTCGATCGCTAGAGCCTGCATCATCTCGCCTGCCTCGGCCGGATTCGCAGCAAGCTTACCGCGATAGAGATCAGGGGCGATGGCGACAAATCCTTCGTCGGCGTAACGATTTGTAATGTCTTTGATGTGGTCATTCAGGCCCCACCATTCCTGGATCACGATGACCGCTTTGCCGGTCGGTATGTCGGGCATCGCGGAATAAGCACTCGTCGGTCCGTTTGCGGTGTCGAATGAAAGAGTTTCGGTCTGCATGGAAAAAAAACCTCCAATTGGTACTTTGAAGAATATTTTGCCACGAATTGCACGAATGACACGAATGGCCCCATTCGTGTAATTCGTGGCAAAAAACGTTCTAAAAGAACCTAACTGTATAGCTAAACCTCACACCACGTCCGATCTCTGGCGAAATGTCCTTGATGAACGAGATGTGATTGAAATACAACTTGTCGTTGAGGTTGTAGGCGCTTACCGAAAAGATATGGGCCGCGTGCTGGCGGGCCAGCGTGTATGATCCTGTTACGTTGGCGGTGCCGTAACCGGCAGTCGGGGTTTCGTTGTCAAAGAGCTTATCTTGTCTGCCGACAGCGACAAATTCGGGCCGGATGCTCAGATTCCCGTAATGAATATCGAGTCCGACGCGTCCGCGGACGGGTGAGATCCGCGGCAGCGGCCGTCCGTCGCTTAGTTTGGCATTTACGTAGTCGAGGCCGGTGATGACGTTCAAATATTTGCTGGCGGTGATGTCGACGCTCAATTCGGTGCCGGTAAAGCGGCTGTCGCCCTGCAAATATCTTGCGATCGGAAATCCGCTTCCGGGGTCGATGCTACCGGTCGGCGCGAGGAAAACAAAATTCTTAAATCCATAGTAGAAGAAATTTGCCTCAGCCTTGATACTCGAATTCTGCTGGCGAAGTGCGAGGTCAATACCATTGCTGATCTCGGGCTTGAGCGCATTGTTCCCGATCTCAAAGGCGAGCGTACCGTCGTGAGGGCCGTTGTTGTAAAGCTCCTCGAGTGCTGGTGCGCGGAAGCCGTGTGAATAATTGGCTACGAAGGCACCGCCCGTCCAAAGGTCAAATCTCGAACCTGCCGCAACCGACAAACCGGTAAAGTTGCGGTCGGGCAACGTGGGATTAACAGGGTCGTATCGGTTGTTTTCGACACGTGCACCGAACTGCATCGATAAGCGGTCAAATTTCAATTCCTCAAGGGCAAATACGGAAAACGCATCTTGCTTTACGGGACCGTCGATCAGGTTTTCGAGGCCGATGGTCGAATAGTTGCGACGAAACCCATTGAAGCCAAAACGGCCGGTGAGCTTGCCTGCGGCCTTTTGCTCGAACATTCCCCGGAACGAAACGACATTATTCTTAAAAGTCGTGCCGACCAGATCTTTTTCGAGTTCCTGATGCTGATAACGGCTGAGATCAACGGTGAATTTGATACCGGTGATCGCCCAATCGGCGTCGTTATAACCAAAATTGAATTTAAGGTCGTTGCGATGCATCCGAAGGCCGCGTTCCTCGGGTACGGGCTCGCGAAAATCGAGCGGGATGCCATAGCGGTTTTGGTAATAACTGTAATTGGTGTTGAAAAATGCTTTTTTGGCAAAATAGCCGAAGCCGACACTACCCGTGGCGTTTCGTGTGAACGTATTCTCAACCTCGCCAAAATCGCCGCCGGCCTTGTAGTTGCCCGTTCGCTGGGTGCTGCCATTGCCCCAAAACATCCAACTTTCCGTGCCGTATTCGAGGCCGCCGCTTAACGCTCCTTGACTGTTATTCGAGCCGCCGATGCCGGAAAAATATCCGCGAAAACCGGGATGAGCGCCTTCATCATGGCCGCTGATAGCATTGACTACACCACCGATAGCGTTGCTGCCGTATAGGAGCGTGGCCGGGCCTTTGACGACCTCGATCCGCTCGATCGCGAGAGTATCGACTGGTTCGGAATGGTCTCCCGATTGCGAAGCGAGCGAGCCGACGCTGACGCCGTCGGTCGACACCATCACGCGGTCGCCATCGAAGCCTCGTATCACGGGCCGCGACGTGCCCGGCCCTGACGAACGCTTTGTAACGCCCGCCTCATTGCTCAAAACATCGCCCAGTCCTACAGCCGCCCGCTCGGTGATCTGAGACGAATTAACCGTACTTACGGTGGCGATCGCCTCAAATGTAGATTGCTCGGCACCGCTGGCCGTGACGGTAACATCTTCTTTCAGCCCGGAGATCGTCAGCTGAAAGTCCGCTGTGGTGCTGCCGCCAGCAGCGACATCGACCTTCCTCTTGGAGTCAGCAAATCCTTCCTGGTGAACTACCATGGAATATGTCCCGGGTGGTAAGCCCGTGAACTCAAAATAGCCGTTCGTATCGGTAATGGCTGTTCTCTTAAGCTCTGTAATTTGAACCGATGCCTGATGCAGGACCGTGTCTTCGCCGGCAAGCCGAACCGTGCCGCTGATCTTGCCTGTGTTCTGCGCGAAACCAGCTAAGCCCGTCGCGAGCAGTAAAATAGAAATAAAGAAAATCCTTTTCATGTATCAACCTCGTAATTCTCTCGGCCTGATTGCCGGAGCATGTCAAAATTCGCGCTTATAGCGCTGACAACCCGACGCATTTGCTGCGATCGGGAAGACAGTTGCTCAAATTACGAGAGTTCTGGTGGATGAAAAGGTGGACTCATTGGTCGAAAGACAGCTTCTGCTCTTCCGAACGGGATCGGTGGATCGCCCAGGGTGAATGTTAGGGGACGAATGCTCGCCAGAAGTTCCAGAAGAGCGTTGTGCTGAGCCATCTGGTGCACCGGGTTGGGCAACTGCTGGCGTTCGCGCTTGCTGTCGCTACAGAGAATAAGTGTGCGGCAAGGATCTTCCTGACCGTCCTCATGGGATGAGACGGACGATCGATGTGCTGACGTCGCGTAAGAGTGCATCGCCATATGCGAGCCCCATTCGACAAGCATGAACAAGAGAAAGACGGCCGCGAAAAGGCGTCTTAGATTCTCTTTTCTTACGAGCGTCGAATAAATGCTCTGCATAGCAATCGTTTCAAGTGTAATCCTGATATTCGTCTTTGCGCAAGACAGCACCAGGCTCGCATCGTTCTATTACGCAGCGCGCAACGGTTCGGTTTCAATGCAAACGCAATACGTCAATTGTCGCACTTATAAACGGTATGGTCGATCTCGGCGAAGATATTGTCCCGATTCTCGATCTCAGCGAGCAAGTCATGATCGACCTCACCCGATTCGAGCATTTTGGCAAGCAGGTCAAATCGCTGGATGTGTGATTGGAAACGACGCGACGAATACTGGACAGTCGTGCCCTGATAGATCTGGAACGCCCAGTCAGAGGATTGGGCGAGGAGGAGTTCGCGGGCGGCCTGGTTCGCTATGCGAACCAGGAGTTCAGAGTTCAGAGTTCCGCGTTCAGAGTCATTGTTCGTACCAACCCTGAACTCTGAACTCTGAACTCTTAACCGGTTCGCCAGCTCCGTCATTCGTCGCTCGGCGTTGTGCTGATATGGGTACATCCACGAGTTTCCTTCGTTGATCCAGACCTTGTAATAGCCGCTCTCGCCCCAGCTTGAGGCGGTTGGTCTTTGGACCTGGATCGGGAGGCCGCTGTCGAGAAAATCGCCGGGCGTTAGGCACTCGATCTCGTTTTGATCGAAGTGTATCTTTTTAAAGAAAAAGTCGATGAACTGCGGCCCCTCGTACCACCAATGGCCGTAAAGCTCTGCGTCGTAAGGAGATACGACGAGCGGTGGATGGCCCTCGAAAGTCTCGCGGAGCTTGTGAGCCTGTTTTATCCGCTCGCCGATGAAGTGCATCGCGTTCTCGGCGGCTTTCTCTCTCGCCATCGCGGGGATGTACGGTTCCTTACGATTTTGCGGCACATCGCGGCCGGTGATGCGGTGGTATTTCAGGCCAAGATGGCGGCGTTCGCCCTCGGCGTGGAGATGCGGTTTGATGTATTCGTAATCGGCATCCCAGCCGATATCGCGGTAGAATTCACGATAAAAATCGTTGCCCGGATAGCCGATCTCGGCCGACCAGACCTGCTGGCTCGTCTCGACATCGCGTGCGAAAACGGCTGTTCCGTTTGGCGTCACGACCGGTGCGTGAACTCCATATCGCGGCCGCGGGTCACCGTAAAGTATTGCATGCGTGTCCGAGATGAAATATTCGATGCCCGCCGTTTTGAGCAGGTCTTCAATTCCCGGCTCATACGCACACTCGGCGAGCCAGATGCCGCGAGGTTGGCGGTGAAAGTGTTTCTTGTAATTCGTAACGGCGATCTCGACCTGCGCCCGGCGGGATTCCTGAGTCGAGATCAGCGGCATAAAGCCGTGCGTCGCGCAGCAGGTGATGATCTCTACCACGCCCTCGTCCTGCAGCTCGCGAAAGGCGGTGATCAGATTGCGTTTGTAGCGGTTGTTCCAGAGATCAAGCGACGATGTTAGGTTATCGACGTACATTTTTGCCACGTCGTGAAACTCCAATGCCTCTTGCCGCGTGCGACGAAGCTCCTTTTGTGCCAGCTCGATCAGATTCTCCAGATGTCTTGTGTATCTCTCTTGCAGCAGCGGATCGGCGAGCATTTCGCAGAGCGGCGGCGAGACGTTCATCGCGAGACGGGGCTTAGCTCCGGATTCGTGCAGAGTTTGGAATATGAAAATTAAAGGTAGATAAACCTCGGTGATCGCCTCGTAGAGCCAATCTTCCTCGAGAAACTCAGGATATTCGGGATGCCTGACAAACGGTAGGTGAGCGTGGAGTATGAGGCTGAAATATCCGAGAGGCATAAATGCAGTTGTCAGTAGTCGGCGGTCAGTTGTCAGTACCTACTCGAAGAATCGCACAACTACTAACAACCGACAACCGGCTACTGACAACTAGCGAAGCGAATGTGAGCTAACCGGATTGTACCTCGGCGAAAATGCCGACGATACTTTCCTCGTCTTCAGCGTGCTTGGAAAGTGTACGAGGCTAGCGCCGTAAACGGCTGAGCCAAATTCTTCCTCGGTCCACTCGGCCTCATCGATGTCAAAGTATTCGCTCAGTGCGGACATCGCTTTGTCGGCGGCGAGCTTTTCGACATTTGCCTGCAGGATCGCAAACAGGGCGGGGCCAACGCGGAAACGGAGTTCCTCGAGTGTAAATCCCGACGCCAGAGCGAGCATCGCATAACGAATATCCTCGACCGAAATGCCGTCAAGGGCGTAATCGCTGCGGTCGATGAAACGCCAGAATGCCGTATGTGTGGCGTCTTGCGCACCGGCGTGATCGTCGCCGGCCATTGCAACGTCAAAGGCATCACGCGAAAATCCTGCTACATCGAGCACCTCGGCAAACTTATTAGCCGAGACGGTCCATTGGGCCTCGCTCGCCGGACGCGGGCTAGGGCTGCGACGTGGCGTCTGGATCGTATTTGAGTAAATGACTCGAAAATACGGCCGATTGGTCGCGTAGAATCCTATCTCGGCCTGATATTCACCATCAGGCTCGACCTCGAACCACCAGTTGCCCTCGGCGTCGCATGGGTGGATCTCTTCGCTGTTGCGTTTGCGGTCGGTGAGCTTGAGCACAAGGGTGTAGCTGCCGAGATCGTCGCCGAAAATTGCGCGAAGCTGGTGCCACGGATTTTCGCGGACCGACCAGTAAAAATAAAGCTTGGTCGGCGATTGCATCAGCAACCGGGCTCGATTTTCGCGTTCGAGCTCGGGCAGCGTGACCTCGGCGAGAGCTTTGAATACTGGCGAAAGTTCGACTTCCGGTTCGGCGGCGGCCAATTCAGCCGTAACATCCAGATCGGCCTTCTTTGCTTTGACTGCTTTCTTTACGGTCTTCTTCACCGGCGTCTTCGGTACATCCACTACGGCGACTGCGTCTGCTTTTACGGCTTTAACGGTCTTTTTTGTCGTACTCTTCTTTACTGGCGATCCTGTAGAGACCGTCTCAGCAAATGCGTCAGCGGGAGCTACCTTTTTAACAACACGTGTCGTTTTCTTCCTGGTCAGCACAGGCTCTGCCGCTCCCGGTTCTGACTTCGCCACGGCCTTCTTCGGCGCGGGTGTATCCACCATCTCAGCGAACGGATCGGCAGCAACGGCGACCGTTTTGGCTGCTTTTTTCGTTGTTGTTGCCCCTGTCTTACTTACTTTCGTCTTCATAAATAACAAAACCGCAAACTAGAAGTATGCGGCTTTTGCTCCAAACTGACAAGCTTTAACTGAAGCGAGAAAGTTCGTTCGCCTTGCCCGTTACGGTTTTCGGTAGGATTTTAGCTTGATCTCTATCTTTCCGTACTGCGAATCGATCTGTGCGCGAACCGGGATTCGCCGGGTGTCTTCGGTGATCCAAACGATCATTTTGCCTTTTTGATCGATCAGGCGGCCCTTCCCAAAAACCTCCGGTTCTACTTTAAAACACCAAACTTTGCCTATTGCCGTACTCAGCTGTTTGCGTTCGGTGACGACAACCGGGAGCTTATAAACAAGGCCCGAATCGCTGACAAATAGGTCAAATCGCTTGCCGACGACGAGCGGTTGGAGACGGACGGCGTAGATGGCCGAGACCATGTCGTGCATATCGCCTATTAAGGCGGACGCAATGCGCCGTGGTGGACGATTACGGTCCTTTGGATCGGTCTCGACGTACGTTACACGGCGCTCGGAGTAGTCAAAAAGGGCTTCGCTGTCACGAACGCGCTCCTTTTGAACGTCGTGTTTTGTCGTTTTTACGATTCGGAAATTCGTAAGATCGATGGTTGACACGTAATTCTGAGAAAAGCTGTAGCGAAAGAGCCGCAGCAGCGTACCTTTTGAAACGGCGTCGGTTCTAACGATCAGCTCGTTTGAGTTTGGAGCGGTCAAGGCATTAAACGTCAACTCCGCGACGGAGACGCCGATCTTAAGCCGGCTGACCCTGCCCTCGTAGGTCATTGATTCGCCGTCGAAAGCCAAAGCGGCCGTCGTTTGGGCGTCTGATGGTTGGGCGGAAATGATACTATGGCCGGCAAAAAGCACGGCGACCATCATTATTGATCTGAGAAATGACGACTTCATCACGATAAAGGAAGAAAGTAGGCCTTAGCGGCCAAAACACCTAAAGCCAGCGCAACACCAATCGCCGCGCGGTACTCACGATAACGCAAGTATAACTGAAAATCGAACTTTGTGTCCGATTTGCGCCACGGCAATAAACGCGGAATCAACATCGGCACATTTTGTTCATACTCATCAAAGTCTGCACCGAAAATGCTTCGCATATCATCTACTTCGACGCGCATCACGGGCAAATAGATGCCGATGAAGAGTACACAAAAAAGAAGGGCGAGCCACCAAACACCGGCCGCGACAGAGAATCCGATACCCATTATCAGGCTGCCGACATAGAGCGGATTTCGCGTGTAGGCATAAGGGCCGGTCACCGCGAGCGTAGTTGCTTTACGGATGTGTCCCGACGCCCACGCTCGGATCAAAACGCCGATAAACGCGATGGCCGAACCGACAGCAAGCGTTAGAATGGTCGGCCTTGCAAAGATAATGAAAACGATCGCGAAAATAAAGCCGAGAGGCACGCGAATGCGTTGAAATATGCGTTTATCAAAAATCATGTCATCTGGTTACGAACAAAAACTGAAAGGTCAAACCTGAAAATGCAGGGAGCTTTCAGTCTACACTTTCATTTTTTCAGGTTGTTCGGAAAGTCTTCTGGAAACAGCAAAAAAAACCGTTTCCACATCTGAATCCATACAGATCCACTTGCCGCAAGTTCGTCGGTGGCAATCGACACGGCAATCGATGTCATTTCTTTCGACACAGATGTCGGCGGGATTCGGGCTGCCGTTTCGCCACCACTCGGTCGGGCCAAAAAGACCAACGACCGGGGCTTTGGCGGCAACTGCAATATGCGTTGGTCCCGTGTCGCCGCCCACATAAACCTTTGCCTGTTTGGCCAGTTCGTAAAAGCCTTTCAGGCTTGGCTGCGTCAAGATGAGTTTACCGGAATTGCTGCTGGCGGCAACTTGATCGGCGAGATCGATCTCTTTTGGGCCGGTCGCAACAACGGAAACGATGCCTTTTTCATCCCACAGGCGATCAGCAAGCCGGCCGAATTTCTCCGCATGCCAGAGCTTTGTTACCCAGCCGCCGCCGGGATTTAGAACTGCGAAATCACCACCTGCCGAGCTGGCGATCTCAGATGCCTCGTCTCGATGCTCGTCCGACGTCGCGATCGGGAATTCGAAATTTTCGTCAGGAACATTTATCTGCAACGCACTTACCGCGAGAGCCAGATTCTTGCGAATTACATGTATTTGCGGCGGCGTCTCGACGCAATCGGTCAACATCAGCCGGCTCGACGGCTCTCTCAAGCCTTCTTTCGAGAAACCCCATCGGCGTTTCGCACCCGCCAGCTTCGCGATCATCGCCGATTTCCAAAGACCTTGAAAGTCGATCGCAACATCAAACCTAAACTTGCGCAGATCTCGTATTTGCTTGCTGACATTAAGCAGGATCTCCTCTATAACCATACCGCCGCGAAGGCTTTGCGTATCAGCCTCGATCAGGTTATCGATCATCGGATTACCGCGAAGTATCTCGGCTGACCTTTCCTCGGCGACCCATGAGATCTCAGCTTGGGGAAAGGCACGCCGGATAGCAGCGAGAGATGGGAGCGTATGGATGATGTCGCCGATCGAGCCGAGCTTTACAATGAGAATTCGCACCGTCTAATCCTAAATGAAAACGCTGGATTGTGAAATGTGTACAGATAGATCAGCGGCGAGCAGATCACTCCAACACTTACTCGATAAATGGGTTGGTGCTGACGATAAAATTTGTTGGACAATTCTGCGGCGCTTCTTGTATTCTGGAAATTACACCCTCCGACTGACGTCTCTTTCTAAGGGGTAATCTGCAATTGAACAACAATCGCCATTTTTCCAAATGCAAGGAGCTGTACTGTGAATAAAGCCGGGTTCTCTACTCTTGCCCTGACGTTCGCCTTGCTGATCGCTTTGGCAGCGATAATTTCTGCGAGCACCATTTCGGGTGACGGAGTTTGGACACCGATCGCTAAAGACCAATTGCAGAGGCCTGGCATTGGTAACGCGGGTCTTCCTAACGAGTTTGAAGCTTTTCGGCTCAATAAAGACGGCTTGACATCGATCCTGCGGCGAGCACCTGAGGAGTTTACTCATGGAGCGGAGGTGATCCTTGAACTGCCAATGCCCAACGGAACATTCGGAAGATTCAGGATCGAACATTCGTTGGTCGTCGAGCCAGGCCTCTTGGAGAAATATCCCGAACTGACCTCCACCTATCGCGGGTATGGTATTGATGACCCAACCGCATCGGTGCGGTTCGACTTTTTGCCAAGCGGGTTTCATGGCTTTGTCCGATCGTCGAAAGGAACGGTCGTTATCAATCCATACACCGATGGAAAAAGTGACGAATACCTGAGTTTCTTCAAAGCCGACCTCAAGAATACGAATAAGTTCATCTGCGAGTTCGGCGATGGGCTGGAAAAGTTATTTGAACCGTCTGGTTTTGATCCTGAAGGCCTCATACCGGATGCCGCTCCCGAGGTCATATCGGGCAGCAGCCTCAGGACGTATCGCCTGGCTCTGGCCGGTAACTGGGAATACTGCAACGTAGCCGGTTCTAACACCGTCGCAGGATGTCTCGCGGCGATGACAACGATCATGAATCGGGTCAATGGCGTGTACGAGCGCGACCTTGCCATTCACATGAACATGGTCGCGACAAATAACCTGATCGTCTATACGGGCGACAGCACGAATTGCGGCGGAGTTGCATGCACATCAGGCAACGATCCGTATTCGAATGGCTCAGGAGCGTTGGGCCAGAACACGACGAATTTGAATGCCGTCATCGGCGCGGGAAATTATGATATTGGCCATGTTTTCACGACCGGAAGCGGCGGTGTGGCCAATCTTGGTGTTCCGTGCGGTGGAAATAAGGGCGGGGGCACGACCGGACTGAGCAATCCTTTTGGCGATCCATTTGCGATCGATTATGTAGCCCACGAGATGGGGCATCAATGGGGAGCGAATCATACATTTAACAGTACGAACAGCAGTTGCAGCGGTAATAGAAGCAGTGGAAGTGCGTACGAACCGGGCAGCGGTATCACGATCATGGCCTATGCAGGCATTTGTGGCACCTCGGATCTAGCTGCGAACAGCATCGATACATTTCACGTTAAGAGCATTGAGGCGATCGTTGCCTATAGCCAGGCCGGCAACGGAAACACATGTGCCGTCAACACCGCCTCAGGCAACACGCCACCGACCGTCACCGGGCCGGGCAACTTTAACATTCCAAAGCTGACGCCGTTTGAGTTGACGGCCGCAGCGTCAGATGCGAATGGCGATACGATCACCTATGACTGGCAGGAATACGATCTCGGCTCTTCGACCAATGCGGTCCCCAATACGGATTCGGACGGGACGGCAAGGCCGATATTCCGTCCATTTTTGCCATCGAGCAGCGGAACGCGTACGTTCCCGGCTCTGACGCATATTCTTAGCAGCGCAAATGTTCCACCGTCAACGACAGGCGGATTTCTGACTGGCGAACTGCTCCCCGCGATCACGCGGACAATGACATTTCAGGTCATCGCACGCGACAACCGAGCGAATGCCGGCGGCGTTAACACCGCGACCTCGGTAGTTTCGGTTGACGGTAACAGCGGCCCTTTTGCTGTCACCGCTCCAAATACTGGCATCGCATATCCTCATGGCTCCGTGCAGACAATTACCTGGAACGTTGCAAATACCACCGCACCTCCGGTAAACGCTGCAAACGTGATGATCTCGATGTCGACAGATGGAGGCAACACATTCCCCGCCATTCTGGCCGCATCGACGGCGAACGACGGCTCGGAGGCAGTCACGATCCCAGATACGCTGACAGTGACGGGCAGGATCAAGGTACAGGCCGTCGGTAACATCTTCTTTGACATATCGGATGTCAATTTCTTCATAACCGGAGGCCCTACGCCCACGGTGACCCCAACACCGACGGCGACTCCAACCGCAACTCCAACGGCAACACCGACCGCAACGCCAACACCAACTCCAACACAGACGCCGACCGCCACGCCAACAGCGACGCCAACGGCTACTCCGACGCCCGTGACACAGCGCGTTGTCCGCGTGGTTTCGACGATCGCTTCGCCGGGCGGCGTGGCCGTTGTGGCGATCGAGCTTGATTCACCCCAAGGTACTGAGGCTGCGGTCCAATTCTCATTGAACTTTGACCCGGCAGTCCTTACTTCGCCGGTTGTTGCTCTGGGATCAGGAGTTCCTCCGGGTATGACCCTAACGGTGAATCCAAATGAGATCCCTCAGGGGCGGATCGGCATGCTGCTTGATTCGGCAAGCACTTTCCAAATATCGCCACCGGCTCGTCAGGTAGTGAGGATAACATTCAACGTAGCGGCCGGGGCACCGCTGGAACCGACGGCGATTACATTCGGTGACGTGCCGTCGATGCGTGGTTTATCGGATGCATTTGGCAACAGCTTGCCTGCGAGCTACGCGAATGGGGCGGTCACGATTGCCACGGCAGCCCCAGGATTCGAGGGCGATGTCGCTCCGCGTCCCAACGGTGACGGCATTGTCGTCGCGACCGACGTCACGCAGTTGCGGCGATTTGCAACGGGACTTGATACGCCAAATCCCGCGTTCGCCGAAGGGCAGCGTGCTGACTCGGCCCCGAGAGCGAATTCGGGCGACGGCTCGATCAATTCTGCCGACGTGATCCAGACACGGCGGTACGCCACCGGACTCGACCCGCTGACGCCGGTAGGTGGCCCACCGGTGCCGTCATTCGTGCCTGAAAGTATCGCGTCGATCGTTGACGACGTTTATGCGTACTTCTTTGGCCGAGAGATACGCGTGGGCTCGGTAAATGCGGTGGGCAAGACCGTTACGGTGCCGGTCGAGATAACGCCGCATGGTGACGAGGTCGCGGCAAGCTTTACGCTTGAGTACGACCCGAAACGTCTTACCGCTCCTAGAGTTGTCCTCGGTGACGCCGCCCCTGCTGGCGCGACCCTGACGGTCAACATAAACGAAGCAGGCCGGATCGGTATTCTCATTGATTCGACCGAAGCGATCACTGCCTCGGCAACGCCAAAAGGTATCGTCATGGTCACATTCGAGGTAGGATCTGAAACGGCCGGCGACTCGGCGGTATGGCTGACGAATTCGCTTGCGGCCATGAGCACCTCGGATGCTTCCGGTGTGATGCTTCCGTCGCGTTATATAGATGGAAACGTGACCGTGATTCGCTGATCTTTGATGTTGGATATTGTTCTGTTACACGCGTGTAAACGCTGAATTTAATCACTTGCATTGGAAAAACGACAGGCGTATAGTACCGTTACCGTGAAAATTTGGTGGAATCTGGCCTTAACGGCGATTCTTCACAGCAAATCCAAGTAATTGTTGTGCGAATATGTGTGCCTGAATATCGGATCTGGATTCATTTCTTTTCTCAAATAAGGAGCCCTCGATTATGTTTTCGGTTAAGAAATCCCCCGCTTTTGTAGGTTTGATCTCGCTGCTTGGCGTTACGCTGAGTATGGTCGTTCTTGGTTTTTTCGCGTTGCAGCCGCAATCGCCGACGGCGACTGGAGAAGTTGATGCGACGGCAGCGATTGCGAATCATCGCGTTTCCCCGGCGGCAATGCCCATCGGCAGTGAAACTGCGCCCGTAGCCAACGATGCTCCCGATAATATCGTCGAAGTTGCGGCAGACACTGGATCCAGGAAAAGCTTGTTTACTGTAACCGATCTCGAAGCGCTTGAACCAACTTTCCGATACGAAGAAAACGGCGTTCAGTACTACGGCAAGGAGTTCTTTAAAGAGAGAAAGAGACGGCTCAAGGCCGACGTAAGCACCGAGGTAGGTAGAGCGGCGGATGACCTCGTGGGAGCCATGGAATGGGAATTTAACATGACCAAAGACCCGGCTACCGGAACGATCCCAGAGGGAATTTATGAAGCGGAACGTGCTCAGGCCAATGAAATATTCGAACGGCAAAGGGCACTCAATATTCCGGCGCTGGGCACCTACAGCTTCGTCGGTCCCGATAACCTCGGTGGCCGGACACGCTCGATCGCGTACGACGTTCGATATAATGGTGGCGCTAACCAGATCATACTTGCCTGCGGTGTTAGCGGCGGCGTTTATAAATCAACGGACAACGGAGCCACCTGGGTACGCAAGAGCCCGACCGGTGAGCATTTTAGTTGTACCAGCCTGGCGCAGGATCCTCGTCCGGGATTTCAGGATACATGGTATTACGGTGTCGGTGAGTCTAGCGGTAATTCTGCTGGTGCTACCGGTGCCTTTTATTTAGGTAATGGTGTCTATAAATCAACAAATAATGGAGAGACATGGGCACGGCTGCCCACCTCAAACACTAGTTCGCTTGAGTCATTTACTACTGGTGCGGATGCCATTCAAAAGGTGATCGTCGACCCGACGGATGGAAACGTTTATGTTGCCTGTCTCGCCAAGATCATGCGGTCAACGGACGGCGGTGCAACGTGGGTCGATGTACTGCCAGGTTCGTTGTCAAGTGCCACTCAAACTACAGATATCGTCGTAACTAGTACCGGACGACTATATGCTTCATTCGCCGGAGCAAATTCGTCAACCGTAGATGGTGTTTGGGCCTCGCCGCCCGGTCCAACTTCGGGTGATGTTGGCTCCTGGACGCGCATTGCAGGTGCGGGTGCAGGAGGTTCCCCTACCGGATGGAACGCTGAGGGCGCGTATGGCCGCGTAGTGCTGGCTACTGCCCCAAGCAGCGAAAATTTCTTATATGCGCTCTATACGATCACCGTCGGTTCATGTGCCGTAGAAGCTGAAATGTTCAGATGGGACGATACAGGCGGAACATGGACCAATCTGTCCGCAACGCTGCCCGATGAACCTGGCTGCCTCGCTGGGAACGATCCTTATGCCACGCAGGGCGGATACGATCAGGTAATAGCGGTCAAACCCGATTCGGCCAGTACTCTCTTTATCGGCGGCACGAATGCCTACCGTTCAACCGATTCCGGAGCTACATGGACAAGGATAGGCGGATATGCAACAACGGCAAACTATGCATTGTATGCGAGTTCTCACCCGGACATTCATTCATTTGCTTTTCAGCCGGGCAGTCCATCGATCATGCTTTGCGGTAATGACGGCGGCATACAGCGAACAACAGACGATCTGGCAAGCACGGTTGTTTGGTCACAGATCAATACGGGTTATAGGACGTATCAATATTATTACGTCGCGAATGACCCTCGCACAGGCAATTCCAAGGTGATCGGTGGTTCGCAGGATAACGGTACTACCAGGAATGTTGGGGGCGTAGGAAGTACGTTTGAACCTGTATTTGGTGGTGATGGAGTTTCGGTGGGCCTCAGTGGCGCGTCCGAACTCGAATATGTGGGCTTCCAGTTCGGAAACATATTCCGAAGAACGGCGGCTTCAGGAAACGGCGCCGGTACATTGATCACGCCGACCGGCGAGGCAGATACCGGATTGTTTGTCACTTTATTTAAGGTCGATCCTGATAACACCGAAAGATTTTATTATGCCAATGATAACATTTTGTACCGTACGACCTCTGCCTCTACGGTAGCTCCCGGCACATGGACATCAATGACCGGCATTGCGACAGCGGTTGGGGCCGGTAATGACATCACGGCCATTGGACTATCGCGAGGACCGTATAGCGCTGCTACATCGAGCCTCTTTATCGGCACTTCCAATGGAAGGGTCTTTCGGTTGGACGATCCGACCGGAGTGGCCGCGGGAACGGCTCCTGTTGAGATTAGTCTCGGTGCAGGCTTTCCGGCCGCGGGATCGGGGAATATAAGTAGCATTTCTGCGAGTCCTCTAGACGATAGTGTCGTCCTGGTTACGTTTTCCAATTACGGCGTGGCAAGCGTCTTCTATACCGCCGCCGCAAACACGGCGACACCTGCCTGGACCAATGTAGAGGGCTCATTAACGCTTCCCTCCTACCGAAGTTCAGCCATCGTGGATACCGGAGCGGGAGGGCTGCAGTTTTTCGTAGGGACTTCCGCCGGACTATTCAATACTGGCGGGCTACCAGGTTCTCCGGCATGGACTCAGGAAGGTCCTACCGAGATGGGAAATTCGGTCGTAAGCAGTCTTGACCTACGAGCTTCTGACAATAAGTTGCTGGTTGGAACGCATGGGTATGGTATGTGGACGGCTAGTTTTGCAGGTGGCCCGACGCCAACACCAACTGCGACACCAACTGCGACACCAACTGCGACCCCGACGGCAACGCCGACTGCGACACCGACGCCAACCCCGACGGCAACGCCAACTGCGACGCCGACGCCAACCCCGACGGCAACGCCAACTGCGACACCGACGCCAACCCCGACGGCAACGCCAACTGCGACGCCAACAGCAACGCCGACAGCGACTCCGACGGCGACGCCAACTGCAACGCCGACAGTGACTCCGACGGCGACGCCAACTGCAACGCCGACGGCTACTCCGACGGCGACGCCAACGGCAACACCGACGGGAACACCGACAGCAACGCCAACTCCAGCGACGTCGCGTATTATCCGAATTGTCTCGACCACGGCATCCGCCGGAGGCACTGCTGTGGTTGTTGTGGAGATCGACTCGCTTGGTAACGAGGCTGCAATTCAGTTTTCGTTCTCTTGGGATCCGGCGGTCTTTAGTAATCCAGTGGTTGCCCTCGGATCCGGTGCTCCTCCGGGTACGGCTCTTACAGTGAATCCAAATCAGGCTGCGCAGGGGCGGCTCGGCATACTTGTTGATTCAACGAGTACTTTCGTTGCCTCACCTCCGGCCCGGCAGATCGTTACGATCACTTTCAATGTGGCTGCCGGAGCGGCGGACGGGACTTATCCACTGACATTTGGCGACGTGCCATCTCTCCGTGGCGTTTCAGACGCTCTTGCCAATAACCTGCCCGCGAGCTATGCCGATGGTACGGTCACCATCGGGGCGGGCCCGGCTGGGTTTGAAGGCGATGTTGCTCCACGGCCAAATGGTGACGGCATCGTGTTATCAACAGACGTCACACAGCTTCGCAGGTTTGCGACCGGGCTCGACGTTCCAGGAGTAGCTACTAATGAAGGTCAACGCGCCGATTGTGCCCCGAGATTGGCATCTGGTGACGGTATCATCAATTCGGGTGACGTGATCCAGGGCCGACGCTATGCGACGGGTCTCGATCCGCTCACGCCGGCCGGCGGACCACTTGTAAGGCCGTCGTTCGTTCCTGAGAGCGTCGCTTCGATCTTTGACGATTTGTACGCGTATTTCTTTGGGCGCGAGATGCGGGTCGGAGTGGCTGAAAGCTTTGCTCGCAACACCATTACGGTGCCTGTTGAGGTGACGCCCTATGGCGACGAGGCGGCCACGAGCTTTACTCTTGAGTATGATGCTGTGAAACTCACGAATCCACGCGTGGTTCTCGGTGACGCTGCTCCAGAGGGTGCGACACTTACTCTCAACACAGATAACCCGGGCCGCATCGGCATCCTGGTCGACGCAACCGAGTCGATGGTTGCCTCGGCTACGCCGAAGCGGATCGTGATGGTCACGTTCGACGTCATCGATGGAGCAAGTGGAGCATCGGCGATATCGCTGACCGGCACGCTTGCCGCCAAGGGCACTTCCGACTCGGCGGGTAATACACTTTCCGTTCGATATATGGACGGATCGGTCACTATCTCTGGCTCGAAAGAGCCGAGGTAGAAAATTATCGACTCGTCGATAAATGGAAAAGGCAGGAGGTTTCGGCCTCCTGCCTTTTTTTGGTAACGAGCTAGTTTTCTGCGGAACTCTTGCTCCGCCCGGCTTGTCGGATAAACTGGCAAGATCCTAACGACGTCATTCTGGGCTGGCACGGTTACCATCACGGACCAAGGTCTCGAATCGTCTGACCGAGATGGAGTTGGCGGGCGAAATGAGGCTCCATTTCGCGCGACATCTTAGGCGGCCCTCGGTTGCCCTTTTCTTCAGAATAAACCACCACAGAGGAGAAAGATCGCAGAATATCTTTTGCCTGAATAACCGGAGCGTGTTATCGTAGGTCTGTTTCTAACCATACAAATTCAATCAGTTAAGCGGTTTTTGCTCTGATCGGGCAAAGGTTCTGGAGCTACAATTATGAATATATACAACTATTCGGCAAAAGTGTGCCGTTTTTCACTGTGTCTGGCTATGCTACTGGGCATTTTTAGTTTTAGCGTTTTCGCCGCAGGCGGCTCAGGGTCGCCAGGCAAGATGTGGCAGCCCAAGGATGAGAAAACCATTCCAATGCGTGGGCGGAGGAGTCTGTTTCCGGACAAATCGCTCGTATTCAGCCTTGACAGAACGGAGCTTGAACGACTCTGGCGCGATGTGCCGGTTGAATTTACCGATTCGGCCCGTAGCCGCGAAGTGATCATGCAAGTTCCCATGCCGGACGGTTCGATCTCACGTTTCAAGATTGAGGATTCTCCAGTTTTGGCGTCTCATCTGGCTGATGCGTTTCCTGCGTGGCGAACATTTCAGGGATACGGCATCGACGATCCGACCGCAACGGCTCGATTTGATTGGACCAAAACCGGGTTCCACGGTTATGTACTCAGTAATAAGGGAACCGTTTACATCGATCCGATCCAGGAAAACGATACCTCGAACTACCTGGTCTATTACAAACATGAATACGGAGCTCCGAATGCAGGTGATTTTTATTGTCGGGTCGATGACCTGATGTCCGAACTTGCCCCTATCGCGTCGAGCGAAGCACCTGAAGCCGTTCAGTTCTCATACGGAACGGCAATAAGGACGTACCGTATCGCAGTTGCGACGACTGGTGAATGGTCGCGCGGAACTACATCCTCTACCGATCCGCAAACCGTCCGCACGGCTGCACTTGCCGCTTTAACAACGACTATTAATCGCCTCGACGGTATTTTCAGACGCGAGATCGCCTCGTCATTCCAGATTGTCAACCCTTCGATCACCAATGACGCAACGAATATCCTTTTTGACGATCCGGCGACCGATCCCTACGACAATACCGATACCGGTGCTCAACTGACCCTTAACCAGACCACGATCGACGCCCGCGTCGGTATAGCTAACTACGATGTCGGACATTTGTACGGAACGGGCGGTGGCGGTGTCGCTACTTCGCCGTCGCTTTGCGACTCTGACAAGGCCCAGGGGTATTCGGCACGTGCGGGCTTTTACGGCGATCCATTTACCGTAGATTATGTTGCGCATGAGATCGGTCACCAATTTGGCGCGAGTCATACTTACAACAATATGGATAACGGCGGTGCATGCACGACCAGATCGACGACAAATGCTTTCGAGGTTGCAAGCGGCTCGACGTTGATGTCATACGTTGGTATTTGCAACATTCGTAACCTTCAGCAATATGTTGACACCGGAACACCGGCTTTTCATACGCGCAGCCTGACCCAAATGACCGCGTACATTCAGACTCCCAGCGGCACATGCGGTACGCCTTCTGGAACCAACGCCATTCCGACCGTTAATGCGGGCTCGAACTACACTATCCCGAGGCTTACGCCGTTTACGCTCACGGCATCAGCTAACGATGCTGACGCGGGTGATGTGCCAAATCTGCTTTACTCCTGGGAACAGTACGATCTCTCGCCGTCGGGCACGGGCCAGCTTGGCACGCCAGCGTTGAGCTATGACGTCGATACAGACGGTGTATTAAGATCGCTGTTCAGGGCGTACTCGCCGGTTGCCAGCCCATCGCGGACGTTCCCGAGCATGGCGTTTGTCCTTAATCCGGCAAACAATAATCCGGCCGGAAGCAATAACCCCCAGTTGAATTATACGGGCACACATCCGACAGGGGCACCCGGAGCGACCTGCCAGGCCGGCACCGAGTGTGCGATCGGCGAGAGCCTTCCTTCGCAGGCGAGGACGACGAACTTCCGGGTTGCTGTTCGTGACCAGCGCGGCGGCATTGCCGACGCGGGGATGACGGTGACGACGGTCAACACGAGTGGGCCCTTTCAGGTGACAGCGCAGGATACACCGTCCGCATGGGCGGTCGGTTCCACCCAGAACGTAACCTGGGATGTCGTTGGTACGGACACGGCTCCGATAAGCGCTGCAAATGTGCGGATATTGCTTTCGACAAATGGCGGGCAATCATTCCCTATTATATTGCTTGCGAGTACACCAAACGACGGAACCGAACAGATCACCGTACCTGACAATGCGACGGCACAGGCTCGGATCAAAGTCGAGGCCGTCGATAACATTTTCTTTGATGTTAATAACGCAAATTTCGAGATCAGCGGCGGAGCTCCAGCCGTTGCCGTCGGTAACGCGACGGGTGGCGAACGGCCGAATCAGCCAGAGGGAGCGCCACTCGAGTTTACGATATCGCTGTCGGCTCCAAGTGCCCAGACAGTAACGGTGCGCGTTAGCACGAACGGAATAACAGCGACTGAGGGCGGCGACTTTATGGCGGTCGATAATCTCGACGTTGTCTTCACGCCGGGAATGATGACACGCACGGTGTCCGTGCCGATAGTCGAAGATCCGGGCGATGAACCGGACGAGACATTCTCGCTTGACGTGGATAATGTCACTGGTGCGACTGTTTCGGATGGTCAGGGAATCGGCACTATCATTGACGATGACGCACCGGCGATCGAGACTATGGAGTTTTCTTCGGCGACATACGTTGACGACGAATCTCAATCAGCCGTCGTGACCGTGAACCGGGTCGGCGATCTAATGAATGCATCAAGCGTGACATTCTCAACCGTCGCCGGCGGAACAGCTAACGGCGGCGCGACTTGTACGGGAAATGCTGATTACCAGGCCAACTCCGGTCAGACCGTAAATTTTGCGGCCGGCGAGTCGACCAAGACAGTTAATGTTGTTTTGTGTTCCGACGTGCTGTACGAGGCTAACGAAACGGTGTTGGTGCGCCTGACAAATCCGGTCGGTGGAGCACTTGGAACGCCGAACGTGGCAACAGTAACTATCAACGACACAGCGAACCAGTACAAGAACACGGCCGGGATCGATATCTTCCCTGGGCCGGGG
>CXWL01005095.1_pt1 | contig 169279 bp, 150 predicted proteins | sample 590931 | NCBI WGS metagenome assembly CXWL01 (sample SAMEA3498368, study PRJEB10139) | groundwater metagenome | biome: water well; material: biofilm material | place: Germany | collected 2015-04-27
CACCTACGACATGGGGAACCTGGCGGCCCTCGTCGGCACCGCGCGCACCTACGCCCGCTTCAGCGAGTACAGCGCCTTCGGCCTCCCCGGCCTGATCGGCTACGGCAACGGCGCGACCGAGGCCTTCACCTACACCCCCACCGGTCAGCCGCGCACCCAGACGATCACCGACAGCCACGCGGCCAAGCTGCTCGACCTGGTGCTCGACGCCAACCGACTGCAGCAGATCATCGCGTCAACCGACCGCCTGAAGGCCGGCGGCACGGATCGCTCGCAGTCCTTCCGCTACGACCTCACCCGCCTCGCTGCCGCCTCGGCGCCGGGCCTCTACGGCGACCTTGCGTTCGGCTACGACGCCGCCGGCAACCTCACCGCGAAGGACGGCCGCACGATCCACTACCAGGCCCACCGCGCGGTGGCAGTGACCGGCGGCGACAGCGAGATCACGCTCGCCTACGACCGCAACGGCAACCTCGAGACCCGTCGCGACGCCGACGATGAGCGCACCTTCACCTACGACGTCCGCAACCGGCTGATCCGCGTCGCCGACCCGGCGCGGGGCGCCCTCCTCGAGGTGCCGCTCTACGACGACCACGGGCGCCGCCTGAAGAAGCGGACGCCGGACGGCGTCGAGACGCTCTACGTGAGCGCGACCTACCAGCTCGTGCGATTCCCGGACGGGCACCGCGAGGCGACGCGCCTGATCAACGACGACGCGGGCACGGTGGCGACGATCACCACGGCGCTCGGCGCCGCCCCTCCCGAAGCGGCCGGCGTTCCCACGCCCGGCACGCTCTACTTGCATCACGACGTCCTGCGCTCCACGGCGCTCACCACCGACGAGGACGGCCTGTTGGCCAGCCGCGTCGCCTACGTGCCCTACGGCGGTCTGTTCGCCCCCGCCACCACCGGTCCCGACAACTTCCGTCCCAAGTTCCAGGGCAAGGAGCTCGACCTCGCGGCCGACCTCTACGACTTCGGCAGCCGCGTCTACGACCCGGTGCTCGGGCGCTTCACGACGCCTGACAGCGAGCTCGCCGACGACTTCACGACCCCCGACGTCCTCAACCGCTACGCCTTCTCACTGAACGACCCGACCACCCTCATCGATCCATCGGGGCACAACGTCTGGGAGGCGATCGGCGGCGCGCTGATCGGCATCGCCGAGATCACCCTCGGCGTCGCCGTCGACGTGCTGTCCGAGGGCGCCCTCGAGCCGCTGGGCGGCGCGCTGATCGGGGCCGGCCTGAACGGCGTCCAGTACTCCACCACCCACAGCGCCAACTTCAGCTGGAAGCAGCTCGCCATCGACGAGGGGACCGGCGCCGCTTTCGGCCTGCTCACCGGCGGCTTCGGCGGCGAGGCCGAAGCGGGGGTCTCCGCCGCGACCGAAGTCGGCGAGGAGGCTGGCGCCGCGATGGCGCGCTCCGAGGCCGAGCAGCTGACGGCCCGCGGCGCCGGCGAGGCGCTCGAGAGCTCGAGCGAAAGGAACGTTGCCGACGAGCTCGGTGAGACCACCGCCGGGCGCGAGGACTTCTCCCCCGAGGAGGGAGCGGGCGGCGACGACGCCGACTGCGGCTGCGCGTGCCGCGCGAGCTTCCCCGCCGGCGTCCCCGTCTGGCTGGCCGAGGGTCGCCTGGCGATCGAGGCGTTCGAGGGCAACGAAAGCGTGCTGTCGCGGAGCTCGCTCGACTTTGCCACGCAGCCGCGGCCGGTGACCCTGGCGCTCCAGCGGCGGGCCGAGGCTCTCACCGAGCTCGAGCTCGAAGCCGCCGACGGCCGACGTGAGCGGCTCGAGATCACCGCGCAGCATCCGCTGTGGGTCGAGACGGTCGGCTGGGTCCCCGCAAGTGAGCTCGCCGTCGGCCAGATGGTGGCCACCCTCGACGACCACGCGCGGGTGGTCGCCGTCGCCGCCGAGCCCACCGCCGGCACCCGCGTCTACAACATCGAGGTCGACGGCCTCCGCTCCTACTTCGTCGGCGAGCTGGGGGTCTGGGTCCACAATCCGGGCGGTTGCTACACCCTGCGCGACGACACCGGCGAGGTCGTTCGCACCGGGCGCACCGGCGACCTGGCCGCCCGGGAGGCGCAGCATGCCCGCGGCGCCGACACCCGCGACCTCGAGTTCCGAGTCGAGTACCGCACCGACGATTACGCCGAGCAGCGCGGCTTGGAGCACCGGCTGTACGAGCGCTATCCCGACGCGCAGCGCGAGAACGGCGGTCTCAACCGGATGAAGGCCATCCGCGATGACAACCCCCGACGCCAGGAGTACCTCGACGCCGCCGATGCCTACTTGGCGCGCACGGGAGCCCGCCGCGGGCCACCGCGGGCCGCGCGCCCGACCGGCTGGTGAGGCTCTCCGTGCGGTCGCCGTGACCAGCCAGGTTGACACCGTGTCGTCGGGCTAGGATTCAGGTCGCGGGAGAGGAGCGTCCGATCGTGCCCGAGGCATTGCGGTATCGCGAGGGAGACTGGTTCGCAGTGCCGCTGCGTGGCGGAGGATTCGCGGTCGGCCTCGTCGCCCGGATGGGACCGCGCGGCAAGATCCTCCTCGGCTACTTCTTTGGGCCGGCCCGTGCCACGCCGCCGGCCCTCGGCGACGTCGCGGCTCTCTCCCCGGCCGACGCCGTGCTGACGGCGCGGTTCGGGGACCTCTCCCTCTTCCGCGGCGAGTGGCCCGTCCTCGGCAGCCTCCCTGGCTGGCAGGCCGCCGCCTGGCCCTTGCCCGCCTTCCAGCGGATCGACAGCCTCCGCGGCTACGCCGACCGCATCCGCTACGCCGAGGACGATCCCGCCCGCGAGGTCGCCTGCGAGCCCCTGGACGCTCCGCACGCCGACCTCGAGCCCGACCGCCTGATGGGCGCTGGCGCCGTCGAGATCGCGCTCACCAAGCGCCTGCGGGAGCGTCCCTAGCCCGGGCTGTCCCGCGCCGACCAGATGACGGAGACGATCTTCCAACCGTCGCCGGTATTCACCAGTTGCCAGGCTTCCTTGCCGCGGTTGGTCTCGCGCCCACCGGCCTCGAAGCTGTAGTCGAAGGTGACCGCAGCGATGTCGCCGTCGGTGTCGATCGCGACGTTCGAGAATTTCTCCTCACGCCGCTCGCTTGCCGCCACGATGCCGTCGATGAACGACAGGTAGTTGCCCTCCGGATGGACCCGGACCTTGACCACGTCGGGTTCCGCCTGACGAAGGCGTTGCAACCGTTCGTCGCTCTTGACCGCCTGCCAGGTAGCGCCCGGATGTAGGAACAGGCTGACGAAACGAACCTTGTCCTTGGCGATGATCGAGGTGCGAAAGGCTTCGATCACCCCCTTGATCTGGCCGATCGCCACTGTCGTGTCCTCGGGCGGTGACGGGCCCGCCACCGCTCGCTCGGAGCGTTCGCCCGCACGCCCGGAGCCCTGGCGACGGAAATAGGCGCGCGACGCGCCGAGCTCGACGCTCGCGGCCCGGACCGCGCCGTGGGCGTCATGATGAAACTCGAGCTGGATGCCGAAGACGGTCGGCGCCACGAACCGTGTCGGTGTCAGCGGCAGCAGTGCCCCGGTCTCGTCTGGAAGGACGATTGACAGCGCCTCGCCCTCGACCTCGATCTCGAAAGTCTCGACGTCGAGCAAGTCGGTGAGAGCCCGGCGCAGGTCCATCGGTACCGCGGCGTCGGCGCGGTAGATGCCGGCATAGTCGGTGAGCGGCACGCTGCCAGCAGCCAGCGCGATCGCACGCAGCGGCGGATTGACACCGCGGCCGATGGCATCGGAGAGCGCGTTCCTGATCTCGACCCGGAGCCCCCCGCCGCCCTCGCCATTGGTCAGGATGACGAAGCCGTCGCCCGTCTCCAGATAGCCCTCGATCCACGACCGATAGCTGTCGTTGGCGCCCCCGTGATGGAAGACGCGGGTCGTCCCGGCGCCCTCGAGCCGCGGCCCCAGCCCATGCCAACTCGGCGACACCTCCGTCATCATCTGCACCGCGACTACCCGCGGCAGGAACGGGTCGCGGCCCTGATAGCTCTTGATCAGGGCGCCAACCAGGGTTCCGAGCTCCTTGGCACTGCTCCACAGACCCGAGGCCGCTTGTTGCGGAAAGGTCTGCCAGCCACGCGGCAGGGCGGTGAGGCTTCCGTCGCCGTCGTGCGCCTTGGCGATGTTGCCGTGGGCAGCGGACAGGGGACTCTCGAACGTGCTCCGCGAGAGGCCAAGCGGCGCGAAGACCTGCTCACGGGCGACGGCCTCGAGCGACGCACCGGTCACGTCTTCGATCACCAGTTGCTCGACCATGACGCCGCCCCCGGAGTAGTCGTCGAGCAGTCCAGGCTGCCGCTGGAGGCGCACCGCGTCGTTCTTCGCCGGCGACCGTCCTTCGAGCGTGTCGAGCAGGGTCGGCAGGGACTCTCCGGGCAAGTAGTCGGCGAAGCCATGCACGTTGAGACCCGAGGTGTGCGACATCAACATGCGCATCGTCACGGCGGGATCGGCAATCCCGGACGCCGGCGGGACGCGCCACGACGTCAGGTAGCCATTGACATCGCGGTCGAGGTCGACCTTCCCCTGGGCCACCAGGCGCAGCGAGATCGCCGCCGTCACGACCTTGCTGATCGAGCCGACACTGAACAGGGTGTCGCCATCGACGGCATCGTGACCACCCGCTTCGCGAAGCCCGTAGCCGGCGACCTCGACGACCTCGCCGCCCCGCAACACCGCGATGGCTACCCCGGGCACGTGGTAGTGGGCCAGGCGCTCCTCGAGCGACCACCCGGGGAGAGCCTCCCCCGCGGGGATGACGGTCGGCCGCAACCCATGTCCCAGCGCCGCCAGGACGCCGGAGTCGCCGCTATTCGCCGCCGCGAGGCCGCCATCGACGCCGGCCAGGAGCCACGCCGCCAGACATGCGGTAGCCAGCCGAACGCGTTTCGTGTTGCCGGACGGGGCCGGCCGCCCGCCGCCCCCGATGCGATCCATCCTCAGTTGTTGCATGTCGTCCTCTCGAGCGTAGGGTTGCGGCAGGAACCTGCCGCCACGCACGATAACGACACTTTGAATGGCGGCGAGGTTCCGGTCGCCGAGCCGTGCCCACCGTGCGCCGAGCCGTGCCAGCTCAGCCGGGGACGGCGCCGTCGCGGCCCCGCAAGCGCTCGCACAGGGGCTCGATGTAGGTGCGACTGGCGCGGACCAGGGCGCCGTCGCGCAGGCGCAAGAGGGCGTCGCGATTGGGCAGCGGCCGCAGCTCCGCAACGTGGTCGAGGCGAACGATGGTGGAGCGGTGGACGCGGATGAACTGCGCCGGATCCAGCTCGCGTGACAGCTGATTCAGGGACTGCCGCAACAGGTATTTGCTGTCACCGCAATAGAGCGTGGCGTAGTCGCCGTCGGCGGCGATCCACGTCACGTCCACCGCGTTGACGAACGCCACCCAGCGCCCCACCCGAACGGCGAAGCGGGCCGGGTAGGTCGGTCGCGCGGCGTCACCATCAGCGGGCGAATCCGACCCGGCCGTCGACGCGCGGCAGCGCTGCGCGTACGCCTGGCGCGCCCGATCGAGCGCTTCCGCGAAGCGGTCGTCAGCGATCGGCTTGAGCAGGTAGTCGATCGCCTGGAGCTCGAAAGCGCGAACCGCGAAGCTCTCGTAGGCAGTGAGCAGGATGGCCAGCGGTCGCCTTGCCGCAGGCAGGCTGGCGAGCACCTCGAGCCCGTTCATCCCGGGCATCTGCACGTCGATGAAGACGAGATCGGGTCGATCGGCCGCGATGCCCGCGGCGGCGGCGGCGCCGTCCCCGTACTCGCCCACCAGCGCGACGTCGGCATGAGCGGCGAGCCGAACCTGTACACCGCGGCGCGCCAGCGGCTCGTCGTCGACGACGACGACGCGGATCATGCGGCGGCCAGCCGGTGATCGGAGGCTGCGCCTTCCCGGAATGGCAGCTCGATGTTCACCTCGTAGCCGCCGTCGTCGAGCTGGCGCGCCGCCATCGCATGGTCGCCCGGGTAGAGCTTCGCCAGACGTTCCGTGACGTTGGCAAGCCCCACCATGGACGGTCGGTCCCCGCCCGCGGTGGCGGCGGCGCACGGCACGCCGTCGTTACGCAGGCACAGGTGAAGCCGGCCGCCCACGCGCGAGGCCTGGATCTCCAGCCTTCCTGGCCGGGTCCGCCTGGCGATACCGTGGCGAATCGCGTTCTCGGCCAGCGGCTGCAGCAGGAGATACGGCACCAGCGCGCCGAGGACGTCCGCACCGACGTTCCACTTGAGGTCGAGGCGGTCGCCCAGGCGCACCTTCTCGATCGCCAGATAGCTTCCGGTCAGGGCCAGCTCTTCGGCTAGCGTGACTTCGTGGCTGCCAGTGCCCTCGAGGGTGGCGCGCAGGAAGTCTCCCAGCCTGGCGATCATGTCGCACGCCTCGCGACCGCGCTGATCGACCACGAGGGCCGAAATGGCGTTGAGGGTGTTGAACAGGAAATGCGGATGCAGCTGGTAGCGCAGCGCGCGCAGCTCGGCGTCCCGCGCCAGGGACACCGCGGCGAGGCAGCGGGCCTGCTCGTGTCGGAGCTCGGCGTAGTACGCCACGACCGCGTGGATGGCGCAGAACGAAATCAGTGCCAGCCAGCAGCCATCGATCCCCCGGAAGAGCTCACTCCAGGCGAACGCCGGCGACCGCCCCCAGCCGGCCACCAGCGCCAGCCCTACACCGAGCGCATTGTTGGCCAGCGCCATGACGTAGGTGATCGTGAACAGCGCGAGCGCCGAGGCCCACCATGTCGTGCGACGACGCCACAGCCCACGCTGGACGACGGTGAGCGGAACGATCCAGACCAGGTAGGCCACGAGGTAGAGCGCCCGATACGCGGCGGCGTGGCCGCTGCCCAGCACCGGCAGCGCCATGACCACCATGCACAGCCCGATCGGCAGGCCGGCCAGAATGGGCAGCCAGAACGGCGGCAATGCCGGCGGTTCGAGGGTGACGCTCATCGGCGTTGTCAGTCGGCGGGGACGGAGCCGCCCAACCCGGGCGCTGGGACTAAAGAGCATTCTAGTGGGAGCCGCGGTGCACGGTGCCCCGAGCGCTGAGCCTTGCGGCAGGGCGGTAGCGGGCTGCGCCAAGGCGATACCCCTGGCAGCGATCTGGCCCGGCGTCCTGTCGCGCGGGCCCGGGAATCATTGAGACTGCCCCGTCGCAGCAGTCCTCCGATCACCACGGCCCACGAGGTGCCCATGCCGACCCGCCGGCTCGCCGTCGCAATTCTGACCTTCCTTCCCACCCTCGCCTGCGCGAGCCACACCGCGCCGGCAACCGTCGGCCAGCCGGCGGGCGAAACCGCGGTCGTCGCGGCCCTGACTCGCCAGGCCGATGCCTGGGACCAGGCGATCCTTCGCAAGGACCTGCCGGCCATCGAGGGCAACATGGCGCCGGACTTTCGCCAGATCCGGAGCAATGGCCAGCTGGTCGACCGCGCGACCTTCCTCCACGACATCGTGGCGCCCGAGCTCGTCATCGACCCCTACACCGTCGAGGCGCTCGACGTCCGCATCTACGGTGACGTGGCGCTCCTCTCCGGCACCACCCACATGACCGGCAGCTACGCCGGCGAGGCCTTCGCCACCGACTACCGCTACACCGACACCTACGTGCGGCGGGGTGGCAAGTGGCAGGTGGTCAGCGTGCAGATCACGACGATTCGGCAGTAAACCTGCCGCTCACGACTTCGCGTCGTACCAGGTCGGGCCGACGCCGACGTCGGCGACCAGCGGCACGGCGAGCTCCGCGACGCCCTGCATCGCCGCGCGGACCACCTCGCCGAGGGCCGTCGCCTGCTCGGCCGGGGCCTCGAGGACGAGCTCGTCGTGCACGGTCAGGAGGAGCTGGGCGCCCGGCCAGTCGGCGAGCCGGTCGGCGACGGCGATCATCGCCAGCTTGAGGAGGTCGGCGGCCGTCCCCTGGATGCGAGCGTTGATCGCCATGCGGCGGGCGTTCTCGCGCAGGTTGCGGTTCTTGCTGGTGATGTCGGGCAGCCAGCGCAGGCGACCGAACAGGGTCTCGACGCGCCCGCTCGCCTCCGCCGCCCGCAGCGTGTCCTCCATGTAGGCGCGAACCTTCGGGTACTGCGCGAGATAGGCCTGGATGAAGCCGTCGGCGTCCTTGGTCGAGATGCCCAGCGTCTTCGCAAGGCCGAACGGGCTCATGCCGTAGAGGATGCCGAAGTTGATGACCTTGGCGGCGCGCCGCTGCTCGGCGTTGACCAGCTCCGGCGCCAGGCCGAGGACCTTCGCCGCGGTGACGCGGTGGATGTCGAGGCCGGCGCGGAACGACTCGACCAGCGCCTCCTCGCCGGCGATGTGCGCCAGGACGCGGAGCTCGATCTGGTTGTAGTCGGCAACCAGCAGCAGCTTGCCGGCGGGGGCGCGGAAGGCGCGGCGGATACGGCGACCGGCTTCGCTCCTGACCGGGATGTTCTGCAGGTTGGGGTTGACCGACGACAGACGTCCGGTCGCCGCCACCGCCTGCTCGTAGCGGGTGTGCAGCCGGCCGCGAGCGTCGACCTGGCTCGGCAGCGAGTCGACGTAGGTCGACTTGAGCTTGCTCAGCTCGCGGTAGCGCAGCAGGCGCTCGGGCAACGGGTAGCCCTGCTCGGCCAGCCCCTCGAGAACGTCGGCGGCGGTCGAGTAGCTCTTGGTCTTGGCCGTCCGCTTGGCTCCCGGGTAGGCCAGCTTCTCGAACAGGATGGTGCCGAGCTGCTGCGGCGAGTCGATGTTGAAGGTCTCGCCGGCGATGTCGTAGATGTTGCGCTCGAGCTCGCCGAGCTCGGCGCCCATCTCGGTCGCCATCGCTCCGAGGAAGGCGCAGTCGAGCTCGATGCCGGCCTCCTCCATCGCCACCAGCACGCCGAGGAGCGGCTCCTCCATCGTGGTGTAGACCTGCTCCAGGGGGCGGCCCGCCATCTCGCTGCGCATCGCCGGCACCAACTGGCCGACGAGCGACAGGCGCTCGGCGGCCAGCCGTCGGAGGCCGTCGGCACCCGTCATCGGCTCGCTGCCCTTGTCGAACCCGGCCTCGCGGCTGTCCATCGCCCGCACCCGCAGCCGCTCGAGGGCGATCTCCTCGAGTCGGTGACTGTGCTGCGACGGCTTGATCAGGTACGACAGCAGCATGGCGTCGAAGAGCCGGGCCCGTGGGCGCTCGCGGCGCGACCCCAGCAGGCGCAACAGCTCCTTCAGGTCGTGGCCCCAGACGGCCGCGGTCGGCATCGCCAGGCGACGGCAGAGGGCGTCGACGACAGGCTCTCGCAGGCCGCCGCGGCGAAAGTCGACCAACACGCCGGGCTCACCCGGCAGACCGAGGGCGATCGCGACCGGCCGCTCCGGACCGAGCACCGCCACGACCCATTCCGGTCCGCCCGCGAGGCGCGCGAGCTCGGCCGCCAGCTCGGCCGGTGTCTCGAGCTCGCGGATCTCGGGCGCCTCGGCGCTCTTGACGTCGGTCGCCACCAGCTCGTCGCGGAGCGAGAAGAACTCGAGCTCACCGAACAGCTCCTCGAGCGCCCGGTTGTCGGGTTCCTGCCGGCGCAGCTTTTCGGGCTCGAACGGCACCGGCAGGTCGCAGTGGATGGTCACCAGCTCCTTCGACAAGAGCGCCTGCTCGCGGTGGTTGAGCAGGCCTTCCCGATAGCGCTTGTTGGTCAGCTCGCCGGCATGGTCGAGCAGGTTCTCGAGCGAGCCGTACTGCCGGATGAGCGCCGGCGCGCCCTTCTCGCCGATCCCCGGCACCCCCGGCACGTTGTCGATCGAGTCGCCGAGGAGGGCCATCAGGTCGATCACCTGGCTCGGCGGTACGCCGAGGTCCGCCTCGACGAGCGCCGGGTCATAGAGCTTGTTGCGGAAGGTGTGGAACAGCCGGACGCTGCCGCCGACCAGCTGCAGGAAGTCCTTGTCCGCCGACACCAGGACGACGTCGAAACCGGCCTCCTCCGCTCGCTTCGCCACCGTACCGATGACGTCGTCCGCCTCGTAGCCGGGAAACTCGAGCGCCGGGATGCGGTACGCCGCGAGCACCTGACGCACGCGCGGGATCTGCGGCACGAGGTCCTCCGGCATCGGTGCCCGCGTCGCCTTGTAGGCCTCGTACCTCTGGCCGCGAATGGTCGGCTCGCCGAGGTCCATGGCGACGCCGATGTACTCGGGCTTCTCCTCGCGCAGCAGCTTGCGCAGCATGTTGACGAAGATGTAGACGGCGTTGGTCGGCTCGCCCTTCGAGCTCGACAGCTCGCGCATCGCGTAGAAGGCGCGAAAGATGTTGGAGTAGCCGTCGATCAGGAAGAGGCGCGGGCGGGTGGCCATGGCGCGCATTCTGGCCCAGGTCTCATCGGATCGTGCGCTTCGCGCATTGGCCTTCGGCCGTCGATCCGGCGCCGCGTCGCCCTGGCGCGCAGCCACCGCTCCGGCCGTCGGTGCGGGCGCCTCGCGAACGACACCCGTTCAGGCGTTCTGCATCACCACCAGGACGATCAGGATCACCGCGGCCGCCACCAGCGAGGCTCCGTAGAGCGCGAGGAGCCCAACCGTCGCGGGCCAGCCGGGCGGCCGCGCGCCCAGCGTGTCCACCACCGCCATGGTCTGCTGGGCCGCCAGCTGCCTGGCGAGGGGCTTGGCCGGCGGCGCCGTCAGCCGCTCGAGGATGCGCTCGAGGGTGGCTCGCGGCACCCGGCCGGCGGTGCCTTCGCTCAACGGCAGGTTCTCGACGCGCAGATCTGCTGCCGCCTTGGCCACGCGCCACTGCGTCGGCAGGCTGATCAGCAGCGGAATCGTCAGATACGGCAGCAGGCGATCGCCGGTGGCGAGGCCCAAGCCGAACAGACCCAGCGCCGCCGCCACCCGCGCCGCGACGTCGAGCGCCGGGTGGCGCGAGAACACCAGCGCGTTCATCACCCAGCCGCCATCGAGAGGCAACAGCGGCAGCAGGTTGAGGGCGTTCAGGATCACCATCAGCACCGCCACCTTGCCCAGCTCGGGGGAGTGCAGGGTCGCGGCGAGAAGGCCGAGGGGCAGGGCGAGGGCGATGCCGGGCAGCGGCCCGGCGAGCGACACCAGCACGCGCTTCCAACCCGGCGCCTGCGGATTGCGTCCCGTCACCGCCGCCCCGAACAGCGGGATGAAGAACATGCGGACGTTGCGGTAGTCGAAGACGCGCATCGCGACGTAGTGGCCGGCCTCGTGGAGGAGCAGGATCGGCAGCAGCGCGAGCACCAGGTCGAGCGACCACTGCGCGGCGCCGAGGCCCAGAAAGAGCGCCAGCGAGACGCCGAGGAGGAGGAGCCCGCCGAGCCAGCTCGACTTGCCCTGTTCGAGCTTCTCGATCGCCGCCAGCTCGCCGGCGAAGCGGTCCCCGCGCGCCTCGGCGGCCTGGAGTGCGGTGGCCGCGGCCGCCGTCGCCGCTTGCTCCTCCTGCTTCGGCACCGCGAAGACGCCGCGGGCGAGGTGGAAGTCACGCAGGGCCTGATGGTGGCGCTCGGCGAGGTCGCGCACGGCTGCGTCGTCCGCCAGCTCGACCACCCGTCGCCCCGCCGCCTCGGCCGCGGCGAGGACGCGCCGGTGCTGCTCCCAGAGCTCGGTCGGTGCCGCTCCCACCCGGCGCTCCACCTGGCAGGTCGCCGGCGCGGCGAGATCGGGCTGGCCACCCGAGGTGACGAGGAAGCCGCCGTCGGCAAAGGCCGAGATGACGACGGTGAAGAGCCGCTCGCGGGGCGGCTGCGGGCCGCTCCACAGCCGACGGTGGAGCCGGGCGACGGCACGCCCCGAGAGGTGACGGAAGGTGGCCCAGTCGACGCGCGTCGCGGTGTTCGGGTCGACGAAGGCGTGGAGGAGTGGGTCGACGAAGCCGAGGGTGTCGAGCTCCGTGGCCAGCGGCAGAAGGCGCTCCCGCACCGCCGCGGGCAGAGCCGCCGCCGCGACCTCGAACGGGGCGACGGCGGCCACCGGCGGGTCGTCCGTCGAGCTCGGCAGCCGCACCCGCAAGACCTTGAGGAGCGCCACCAAGGGGAGCATGGCCTTGGGTGAGCCCCAGCCATACTCCTCGAGCGTGACTCGACTGCTGTCGATGCGGTAGTACACGGCGCGACGGCTCCTTTCGCGCGAGCCTATCGCGGAGCGCCCTGCCACCCGGACCACGAGTGCCAGGTCGCCAGGAGAGTGCGGGCCGGAAGATGGGGTGCGGTATCGAAGGCCGAAGGCCAGTGCGCGAAGCGCACGATCTGATGAGACTCAGCGCAGCCAGTCGCTAATCTGCGCGTGCGCCGCCGCGTCGCGCAAGAGGTCCCAGTGCCCCCGGCCTCTGCCGACCCACTGCCGCCCCTCGGGGATCGCGAGGTGGCGGTCCGGGTCGGCGTGACGACCGAGCGCGCTCGCCAGCGGCACCAGCCCGTCGCCGCGCGCCCGGCCCTTGGTGGCGGCCATGGCGAAGCAGCGGACCCCGGCCGGCAGCGGCACGGGTCGGCGGCGATCGCCGCGGCGGGCGAAGCGGTCGTGGCCGGCCCAGTCGTCGTCGAGCAAGTTGCCGTGCCGTAAGTCGGTGATGCCAGCGCTCCTGACCTTGCCCAGGCGGGCCAGCGGCGCGGCGTAGGGCGCCGCGCCGAGGATCACGTCGACCCAGTTGCCGCCGCGCTCGAGCGGCGCGCCGTGGTGCGGGGTGGCCAGGAAGACGAGGTCGCGCAGCCGCGCGAGCCAGGCGGCGCCGTCGCCCGCGGCGTAGTGGCAGGCGCTCCTGGCGACCAGCCCGCCCATGCTGTGGCCGATGATCGCAAGCTCGCTCACCGGCACCGGCCAGCAGCCGACCAGGGTCGCGAGCAGCGCGGACAGCTCGCGGCCGTTGGTCGAGACGTGGCGGCCGCTGTTGTAGTGGAGGAAGAGCGGCGTGTAACCGAGGTCGCGCGCCAAACCGAGCGCGAGGTCGCTGTGGTCGGGCTTGGTCGGCTGCCACTGCAGGTCGTTCATGCACAGGCCGTGCGCCAGGACGAGCAGCTTACCGGTGGGCGCGGGGATGGCCGTCGCCAGGGGTTCCGCCGCGAGCGCCAGCGGTCGGCCGTGGAGCCGCAGGCACATCGGGATGGCCAGCGGGTTGCCGGTGGCCTCGAGATGGTCGCCCAGGACACCGTTGAGCGCCGCCACCACCGCCTCGCGCGACGCCGACGAGGGACGCTCGGCAAACAGCGGCACCAGCGGCCCGAGCACCGCGTCGAGACTGCCGCCGACGAGCGCGGTGACGCCGCGCACGCTGCGATACACCAGGCCGGTGAGGCCGCGGGTGGTGTGGCGCGGCGACCGGCTCGGGACCCGGGCGATCCCGGCGTGCATCGCTTCGACCAGCTCGGTCATTCCGGTCACGCCGCCGACCGCCAGACGGCTCAGGCCGAGCAGGTCGGAGGGACGGAGGTGGGTCGGCGCAAGCATCGGGGACCGGCTTTCAGGATACGGCATCGCGGCACCGTGATGGCGGACTCCACCCCTCGTGCATACTTGCCGGCGACCGGAGGTTGGAGGAACCATGCCCAAACGCCCCCGCGGCCCGCACCTGCGCCGCGAACGCATCCCAGAGCCGGCCGCTCACGCCGCCACCGTCGACGGCACCGTCTACCAGTGGGAGCTCCGCCATGGCTGGGGAACGCATCCCGGCGCCGGCTATTTCGGCCCTTCGGTCGCGATCTGGAGCGAGCGCCTGCGGACGCGCGAGCTGATCGTCGACTTCCCGTTCGAGCTGTTCGGCCGCGAGGCGCCACCGCCCACCGCGCTCCAGGCCGCCGTCGAGCGCGCCATCCCGGCGGCGATCGCCGCCGGCTGGGATCCTGAGTCGCGCGGCCGGGCGATGCGGTTCTTCGCCGAGGATGGCTCGTAAGCCTCGCGGCGGAAGAGGGCTAACGCTGGCCGCAGGTGGCGAACGTCGCGGTGTCCTGAATCGGCTGGAAGGGCTGCCCCTGCTCGTTCACGTAGGTGTGCTCGACCCCGGCGACGACATCCGACACCCGCAGGCTGACGCCGACGTTGGTCAGGCCCGCAGCGAACACCCAATAGCGCTGCCAGGGATCGACGCAAGCATCATGGAGCTTGACGAGAGCTTCGACGTTGCTGCTCGCGAAGAACCAGAAGTACCCGCTGTCCTCCGTCAGCTTGACCGCCCAGCCGACCCCTGAGCCCTCCGCCGTCGCCCAATCCGCCTCGACCACGAAGCGGCCGCCGAGGAGCACCAGCTGTTCGGTGCCCTCCGGCGCGCCCTGCAGATAGAAGACGAGATCATTGGCAAGTGACGTCTCCTGCAGGCCCGACCACTCGAAGGCGTGCCCGTCGGCGTAGCTGTCGGCGCCGACGTGGTCGACATCGAGGCGCGCCTCGCCGACGTGGTCGCCGCCACTGAACGCCAGCGCAAAGCCATACTGCTGGCCCGCCGCGAGCTGCTGGCCAGTGAGCTCGAAGGTCAGGTAGACGGCGCTCCCCGTCGCCAGCGGGTTGGGGAGCGGGGCAATCTCGGCGAACAAGAGCTCGTCCATGGTGACGTCCGTGGCGTCGCTGAAGGTGCCGAGGTGGAGAATGACGAGAGCTCCGCCGACGTCGGTCTGCGGCACCACGCGCAGGGTGATGCGGTCGAGGGTCGCTGCCTGCGCGAGCCGGAAGGTCTGGCCGATCTCCGAGCTGGTTCCCACTCCGCGATCACAGGTGTAGCTGCCGACCGCGCCGACGACATCTCGCGCCAGGAGGGCGACAGCCGCAGGCGCCGTCGATGCGCTGGTGACCGTCATCGCACCAGCGCCACTCGGGATCAGCAGCAGCGAGAAGAGCACTCCGAGGCTCGGTCGAGTCCACATGATCATGCCGCCTCCAACAGCGATTCGCCCGGCCGTAGAGACGAGCGATCCCCCAAGGGTGCGCCTGGGGGTCTCATGGGGCGCCGCCCTGAGGACGGGCGAGGTCCCACCTCGCGGAGCGGGCGAGGGGCCCGCGCCACGAGGTGTCGACCACCCCCGGGCGAGCGAGCACCGTCAGAAGGAGAAGGGGTGAGCAGCGTTTTGCCGCACGGGCGGTAGCCGTCGGCCCCGACACCCCCAGGGAGGACTTCATGGCTCGCAACTCTCGTCGCGCGATCGGCTCCGCTCTAGCCCTGGCCTTCGCCCTGGTGCCGTCTGTTTCGGCCCAGGACACCGGCACGGGAGATGTGTTTGGCGACTTGGTGCACATCCTGCGGGATGCGGGTACCGGCCAGCCGGTCCTGGCACAGCGTTGGATCGAGCTGCCGGGGCCGATCACCGGGTATGGCTGGGGCTACTGTCCGATTCCGGTCGACACGGCCGGTTCGGAGCTCGCCTTCATTCCCTACACCTGCGACCCCCTCGACCCAACCTCCGTCGTCGCCGTCGACTACTTCGGCCGCCTCAACGCGAGCCGCACCAAGGAACGCAACAACCGCATGCACTTCGACGAAGTGATCGCCACCATCAAGACGGCCGACTGGGTGGATCGCGAAGGGAGTGGACGACTGCGCCTCGGCTTCGGCTGCACGATCGACCAGGGCTCCGCCAAGTGTGCGGAGTGGGCCACGATCGACTCGCCAATGGAGAACTTGGGGCTCTACACCCGGCTCGTCAAGTACGGCCACCTCCAGACCGACCCATTGGAGATCGACACCGGCTCTCACGGCGACCCCTCCGTTCCCATTACCTACCACCCGGCCCTGGCGACCGAGGACTGGGCGAAGCTTGCACCGTCCGTGCGCCACCTGCTGCCCGGCAACGGGGAGCACGCGTGCTTCGGCAGCGCGTTCGACCCGACCTGTGCGCAGCCGGAGCCCCTCGACTCCGACGATCTCGTGCGCGCCACCGGCTTCGTCGCCGGTGGCGCCGACAAGACCGGTCACTTTACCGCCGACCTCGTCCAGTACCTCGGCCGCATCATGAAGCTGACGCAGGACACGGAAGGTACGGTCGCCACGCTGGCCACCATCCCGGCCTTGGTACGCGACTGTTGGCCGGGACCTGTGGATCCGCCTTCGCCCGCCGAGGGCGAGCCACCGGTGGACCCGCCCTATCTACCGCCTGGGGAGTGCACGGTCGCGCCAGCGGATGCGCTCTTGCCAAACTACTCCCTCTTCCCGGTCGTGCAGGAGCGATTCGTCGACTTCAGCGTCATCGCCTACGTCCGTGTGGAGTGGCGGAGCGAGCTGGTCTCGGTCATCCTGCCCATCAGCCCGACCCTCTGGCAGCTGACCAACAATGTGTCCCTCCTGCCCTGGCTCCAACTCCGCAACGGTTCCGACGGCGCCGCCAACATTGCGGGCTTCGTGCTTGCCGCCAACGACTCGTTGCGTTGGATCGAGTTCATCCACAACTACGAGGTGCCGGAGGACCTGTCCGTCGCCGTCACGCCTGGTGTCTTTACCGACGGGTTCGAGAGTGGCACGGCTGGGGCCTGGAGCTCATTCGAGCCTGGCGGCACCCTGCACTGGGGATCGCTCGTGCTGCAGGCCCTGGCCCCGCAGCCTTGCGAGCGCTGAACGTTGACGACGGTGGGGGCGCGACCAGCGCTCCTCACCGCGAGGCCCAGCATGGGGTCAGCTGCAGGCGAGCTCCCCCGCTGGGCTCGGCTCGGACGGCCCGGTTGTGATCCATGCGAGCCGGGGGAGATCGGACGCGCGCCGGGCGTGTTGCCCGGCGACCGGACCGTCCGCGGCCGTCGCCGGTTTCCGCTCGAACCGCGTCAGCCAGCGTCCAATAGCTGTCGGACCCGGTCGGGCGCGACCCGGTCGGGCGCGACCCGGTCGGGCGCGACCCGGTCGGGCAGGGGTCGTCATAGCGGATGTACTCGATCACTCGCCCGCGAGCCGCCCTCGCCATCCTGGTCCGCAGGCGTTGTCCCGACCGCCAGGAGGTGCAACAGCGCCTCACGGTTCTTCAGATTGCCGAGAATGCGGCAGGGCGGCGCGGGCGACAGCTTGAGGAGGGTCGGCGTCACCATGATCCCGTGGCGAGCTGCGCTCGCGGGGTCCCGCTGGACGTCGACCACCTCGATCTCGACCTGGGCGCCCTCGCGACTCGGGAACAGCGCCCCGAGGTTGGCGAGCGCGATCGCCGAGTCCGGCGAGTCGCCGGCCACGAACAAGCAAAGGGACAACGCGACCCGGCGCGACGCCATCTACTTGCCTTCCCGCCGCGAACGTCGGGCGGGTGCCGTCCGCGGCTGACCCGCGACCCGAGCAATGTCGGCGCCGCGCATGACTCGCAACACCTCGAGGTTGGCGGCGTCCGTCGCGACGCCGGCCCGCGAGCTCTCCTTGAGCAGCTCGAGCTCCGCCTTCTTGCGCTTCTCCTCGATCCGCAGCGTGGCGATCTTCGCCTGGGTTTCATCGACCGCCGACGCAACCAGGTCTTGCATCGCCTGCTCGGCGCGGGCGACGCGACCCTGCTCCGCTCGCTCCCGCTCCTCCTTCTCGCGCCGCATCGTTCCCATGAGAACGGCGCCGCCAGCCGTGTAGACATCGACCAGGTCGACACCCGTGCTGCTCAGCACGAGCTCGCGCACCTGGTTCGAGTGCCCGGTGCCACGGGACTTGATGATCGTCAGCGCCCGGTTGCGCTCGCCCGCTGCGGCCAAGTACGAAAGGTGGATCCAGGTATCGGCGATGGTCGAAATCCCCGCCGCCGAGGCCTCGGAGGCCGGGTCGCTGCCGTCGAGAAGCGAGGTCAACAGGAAAGTGACACCGCGTCGCTTGGTCAGGTCGAGCAGGCCGATCACGGCATCCTCGCCAAAGTCACCCGCGTCTTGACCGATGAGAGCCGAGAGCGGGTCGACGACCAGGAAGGTGGCGTGGTGCTCCGCGACCAGCGCGGCGATCCGCAGCGTATGAGCCTCCGGCGCCGTGCCGGCGGCAGCGACCGAGAAGACGCGCAGCAGGCCGGACTTGACGAAGCGGTCCAGCTGAATGTTCACCGAGAGCAGGTTGCGGATGATCGCCTCGCCCGCCTCATCGAAGCTGACGAACAGCGTGCGCTCCCCGCGTGCGCAGGCCGCCTCGGCAAAAGCGCCGGCCAGGGAGGTCTTGGAGGTTCCGGGGGCGCCCGAGATCAGCGTCGACGTGCCGCGGAGATACCCGCCCTCGAGCATGGTGTCCAGCCGCGCAACGCCGCTCGAGACTCGTTCCGAGTAGATCGGCTGGGCCCGCTCCTCGGCTGGCGGCACCGCGATCTCGATCCCTGATGAGGACAACACGAGAGGCAGCTCGTTCGAGGTGTGAGCCACACCACGGCACTTGAGGATCCGCAGTGTCCGCACTGCCGTGCGGTTGATCAAGCCATGGCGCAGCACGATCACGCAGTCCGTAAGGAAGGGGATGAAGGCGTAGCGGGCCGGCAGGGCTTCCTCGTCCTCCTCCGTCCGGGCCGTGATGATGGCGGTCAGGGACTGACCGGCGATCCACTCGGCGAGCCGATAGACCTCCCGCCGCAACACCGCCAGATCGTCGATCATGTCGAGCAACACGTCGATTCCGTCGATCACGACTCGTTGCGCTGCGATCCGCGCGGCTTCGAGCTCGACGACCGCCAACAATGCAACCAGATCGAAGCTGCCGTTGCGGAACGCCGTGCGGACCTCGCGTCCGTCGATGATCTTCAAGCGCTCAGGTCCTGGCTCTCCCTTCGCCCAGCTGAAGGCGGCCACGTTGGCCAGGATGTCGTCCGGGCTCTCTTCGAAGGTCAGGAGAACGCCGCCCTCTCCGAGCGCTGCCCCTTGGGCCAACGCCTGCAGCGCGAAGATGGTCTTGCCGGCGCCGGTGCCGCCGACGATGAGCGTCGTGCGCGCCCGCGGAAGCCCGCCGCCGAGCGCCTGGTCCAGCCCGCAGATGCCGGTTGGCATGCGCTCGAGCCGGCGGGCCGTCGTGCTGATGCTGATGCTCATGAGCCTCCTTCCGCTGTTGAATCGCTGAGGACCGCCCGCACCCGCGCGAGAAGGGCTCGCACGGCGAAGGGCTTCTCGAGGAGGTGGGTTCCTGGCTCGAGGACTCCGCGCTGCGCAACGACGTCGGCGGTATACCCGGACATGTAGAGAACCCGCAGGGCCGGCCGGCCAGCCACCAGCAGCTCGGCCAACGCCCGGCCGTTCATCCCCGGCATGACGACGTCGGTGAGCAGCAGGTCGATGGGGCCGACCCGTCGACTCGCCAGCTCGATGGCCTCCTTGGGGCTCGCCGCCGAGAGCACTCGGTACCCCTGCTCCTCGAGAACCTCGAGGGCGATGGCGCGCAGGAACTGGTCGTCCTCGACCAGGAGCAGCGTCTCGCAGCCCTGCGGCGGCGGCGGCGGGGCGACCACCTGCGCCGGCATCTCCTCGAGCGGCTCGTCGATACGAGGCAAGTGAATCTCGAACACGGCCCCCTGACCCGGTTCGCTACGCACCTCGATTTCGCCGCCGGCCTGGGTGACGATGCCGTAGACCGTCGCCAGACCGAGGCCCGTGCCCTTGCCCGGCTCTTTGGTGGTGAAGAACGGCTCGAAGAGCCTGGGGAGGAGCTCCTTCGGGATCCCATCGCCGGAGTCGATGACCGCCAGTCGCACGTAGCGGCCGGCCGGCAAGGACGGGCGGCCCACACCCTGGCCGGTGTCGAGCACGACATTGGTCGTCTCGATGCGGAGCAGCCCCCCGTCGGGCATGGCGTCCCGCGCATTGACACAGAGATTCATGACGACCTGCTCGAGCTGCCCAGGGTCCGCCTTCACCAGTCCCAGGTTGGCGCCGGGGAGAATGGCGACGTCGACGTCCTCCCCGATCAGGCGGCCGAGCATCGGCTCGAGGTCAGAAAGCAGAAGGTTGAGGTCCAGGACCTTGGGTGCCACGATCTGCTGACGGCTGAACGCCAGGAGCTGGCGAGTAAGGCTAGCCGCGCGCTCCGAAGCACGCAGGATCTGCTCGAGCTTGCCGCGATGTAGATCTCCGGGTTGGCGCAACAGGAGCTCGGTGTAGCCGAGGATGACGCTCAGCAGGTTGTTGAAATCGTGCGCCACGCCGCCGGCCAGCCGGCCCACCGCTTCCATCTTCTGCGCCTGCCGAAGCTGCGCTTCGAGGCGCCTCTGTTCGCTCACGTCCTGCGCCATCACCAAGCGGGCGCGGCGGCCGCGGAACTCGATCGGGTTGGTCGTGCCGGCCACTTCGAGCGGAGTGCCGTCCTTGCGCCGGTGCCTGATATGCACGGCTTCGAGGCTCGGGGTCGCGGCAATCGTCGACAAATACTCGACCACGGCCACAGCCTCCTCAGGGGGTCGAATGTCGAGGATCGTCATTCCCAGGAACTCCTCCCTGGAGAAGCCGTACATCCGCACCGCGGCGTCGTTGACCGCCAGGAAGGCGAGCGTCTCGGCGTCGAATACCCACATCGGGTGCGGGTTGTGGTCGAACAACAGGCGGTACTCCGCCTCGCTTTCGAGAAGCCTGCGCTCGAGCTGCTTCCTGTCGGTCACGTCGACGATGGCGACGATGCCGAGCGGGTCCGCCGTTCCAGCGAGGGTCACCGCCTGCATCGAGACCAGCGCCTGGCGCTCTTCCCCCGACTTGCGGCGGAACGCCACCTCGACCAGCGCGGGCGCGGCGCCAGCAGCAATGTCGGTGGTGATTCGCTGGCGTTGGGTTGCATCGACCCATAACCCCAGGTCGAACACCGTCCGGCCGATGACCTCGTCCCGTGTGTAGCCAAAGAGCTCGGCCCATCGCTCGTTGACGTCAACAATGCGGCCCGAGGTCAGCTCCGACATGCCGATGGCCACGACATTGGAGCGAAAGATCGTGGCGAATCGCTGCTCCGAGTCGCGCAGCGCGGCCTCCGCCTTCTTGCGGTCGTCGATGTCCAGCACGAAGGCCACCGATCGTTCCCGCTCGGGCTCCAGAAAGACGTAGCCGACCAGCACCCAGAGGCGGCTGCCATCCTTTCTGATGTACTGCTTCTCGTACGGCACGCAGGCGCCCCGCTCGCGCGCTTCGGCGACCCGCTCGTCATTCAACGACTGAAACTCCGGCGGCGTCAGCGCGCTCCAGCGCAAACCCGCGCGCAGCTCGTCGCGGCTGTAGCCCACCATGCGGAGGAACTTGTCGTTGGCCTCATGGATGCTGCCTGTGGCGTCGCCGAAGACGATGCCGACCAGGTCCGACTCGAAGAGGGCACGCAGCTTCTCCTGGCTGTCGTGCAGCACCCCCTCGGCCCGCCTTTCGGCGGAGACGTCGCGTGCAATCACCGAGATGCCGACGAGCTCGCCCAGCGCATTGCGTACCGGAGACTCCGACAGGACCACCAGGACGTGGGAACCGTCCTTGTGGACCCGGGTCGCCTCGGTGGGCTCGACCCGTCCTCCAGCCTGGATCCGGATCGAGCTGTCCTCGAGCTCATCGCTGGCTCCCGGCAGCGCGATCAGCTTCACCGACCGACCGATGATCTCTCCAGGGGAGTACCCGAAGAGGAGTGCGGCACTGGCGTTCCAGGCGATGACGAGGCCGTCGAGGCTGGTGGCATAGATGGCGTCCGACGACGACTCGACGATCGCTGCCAGCTGCTCGGCGTCGCGTCGAGATCGCTCCCCGGCCGTCGCGGCAAGCTCGAGGTCGCGGGTCACCCCGCGCGCCGACCAGAGGACGACCCCGAGGACCAAGACCCCCGACAGCAGCGCCGCGAGCGCAGCGTGCAGGACGGGGTCGAAGGGGGTGACGAATGCGAAGAGTAGCTGTCCAACGACCGTCGCCGGGGCGACCGGCAGGAAGGCTCGCAGCAGCTTGGCCCTGGCCGACGTTCCGGAGAGCAGCCGCAGCGGCGACCGTGCGCTCACGGTGGCGAGGCGCTCCCGGTGACCGGGCTGAGTGTGGCGGCTGACCAACGGAGGGCGCCCTTCCGGAACGCACTCCGACGCTAGGCCCCGCGAGTCGCGGCGGGAAGCGTGCTTTCTACCCATCCGCCGAAGCAACCGTAGGTAAGAACTACGTTGGCGGCACCTCTGGGGATACCGGCGACACCCTACACGGGCTTGCCGCGGGCCACTCGCAGCGGCAAGCTACGCCCCACCGCATGCCGTCTGCGTCAGCTACTTGACGTTTACGTCAACCTTAGGTTAGAAATGGTCGATCGCCGCCCCTGCTGGCGGCCTTCGGCCATGCCCAAGCCCCACACCGCCAACCGCCTGTACACGATCACCGAGCTTGCCGACGAGCTCGGGGTGACCCCGCGCGCGATCCGCTTCTACGAGGCCAAGGGTCTGCTCGAACCGCAGCGGGCCGGCGCCAATCGGGTCTACAGCTACCGCGATCGCGGTCGGCTGATGATCATCCTGCGCGGCAAGCGCCTCGGCTTCTCGCTCTCCCTGATCCAGGAGTACCTCGAGCTCTACGACGCCGACCCGTCGCACCGCGAGCAGCTGGTCCGGTTGCTCCAGGGCGCCCGCCAGCGAATCGGCGAGCTCGAGGACCAGCGCCGCGACCTCGAGCTGACCATCGAGGAGCTCCGGGAGGTCGAAGAGCAGGTCCTTCACGCCATGTACGCCGCCGAGATCGAGCCACCCCCGGCCGAGCAACCCGCCCCCGCCGTCCGCGCCCATCGCCGCGCAACGGCCCCCGACGCACCGAGCCCCAACGAAGAGGTAGAGAGCCCATGAGGAACGTCGTCATTGCCGGCTATGCCCGGTCTCCGTTCACCCTCGCCAAGAAGGGCGACCTCGCCAAGGTCCGTCCCGACGATTTCGCCGCCCAGGTCGTCCGCGGGCTGGTCGAGCGCACCGGCGTCGACGTCAACGACCTCGAGGACCTGATCGTCGGCTGCGCCTTCCCCGAAGGCGAGCAGGGCTTCAACGTCGCGCGCCTGATCGGCTTCCTCGCCGGCCTGCCGCAGTCGGTCGGCGGCGCCACCGTCAACCGCTTCTGCGGCTCGTCGATGCAGGCGATCCACATGGCGGCGGGGGCCATCCAAATGAATGCCGGCGAGGTCTTCATCTGTGCCGGCGTCGAGTCGATGACGCGCATCCCGATGGGCGGCTACAACCCGATGCCCAATCCCGAGCTCTTCGGGCGCTACCCGCAGGCCTTCGCCTCGATGGGCGAGACCGCCGAGAACCTGGCCAAGCAGTACGGGCTCTCGCGGGCGCGCCAGGAGGAGTTCGCCGTCGCCTCGCAGCAGAAGGCCGCTGCCGCGATTGCCGCCGGCAAGCTCGCTGACGAGATCGTGGCGATCAAGGGCAAGGGCGGCAGCGTCGACCGCGACGGCTGCCCGCGTCCCGACACCACGCTCGAAGGCCTCGCTGCGCTGAAGCTCGCCTTCTCCGAGACGGGCACCGTCACCGCCGGCACCTCGTCGCCGCTCACCGACGGCGCCTCGGCGACGCTGGTCTGCAGCGAGGAGTACGCGGCGAAGAAGGGCCTCAAGGCACTCGCCCGCATCAAGAGCTTCGCGATCAGCGGCTGCGCTCCCGAGATCATGGGCATCGGCCCGGTGCTGTCGACCCGGAAGGCGCTGTCGCGGGCCGGGCTGACCATCGCCGACATCGACGTCATCGAGCTCAACGAGGCCTTCGCCTCGCAGTCGCTCGCCTGCATCGACGAGCTCGGTCTCGACCAGAGCAAGATCAACCTCGACGGCGGCGCCATCGCGCTCGGCCACCCGCTCGGCGCCACCGGCGCCCGCATCACCGGCAAGGTCGCCGCGCTCCTTGCCCGCGAGGGCAAGCGCTACGGCCTCGCCACCCAGTGCATCGGCGGCGGTCAGGGTATCGCCACCATTCTCGAGGCGGTGTAGAGATGACTTCATCGCCCGCCGTCGCGGGCTGGCCTTCGGCCGGCGCCGCCCCGTACCAGATCAAGAAGGTGGGAGTCCTCGGCTCCGGCGTCATGGGCGCCGGCATCGCCGCCCACGTCGCCAACGCCGGGATCCCGGTCGTCCTCCTCGACATCGTGCCGGCCGGTGCCACCGATCGCAACGTCCTCGCCGCCGGCGCCATCGAAAAGATGAAGAAGGCGAAGCCGGCGCCGTTCATGTCCGAGCGCAACGCTCGCCTGGTCACCCCGGGGAACCTCGAGGACCACCTCGGCCTCCTCGCCGACTGCGACTGGATCATCGAGGCGGTGATCGAGCGGCTCGACGTCAAGCAGGACGTCTACAAGCGGGTCGACGCGGTGCGCAAGGACGGTTCGATCGTCTCCTCGAACACCTCGACGATCCCACTCCAGAACCTGACCGCCGGTCTCTCGGAGCGCTTTCAGGCCGACTTCCTGGTCACCCACTTCTTCAACCCGCCGCGCTACATGCGGCTCCTCGAAACGGTCGCTGGCCCGGCCACCCGGCCCGACGCCCTGGCCGCCATCCGCGCCTTCGCCGACGTTCGGCTCGGCAAGAGCGTCGTCGCCTGCAAGGACACTCCGGGCTTCATCGCCAACCGCATCGGCACCTTCTGGATCGAGATCGCGACCCGGGAAGCCATGGAAGGCGGGCTCACCGTCGAGGAGGCCGACAAGGTCGCCGGCAAGCCGATGGGCTTCCCGAAGACCGGCATCTTTGGCCTGATGGATCTCGTCGGCATCGACCTCGGCCCGCACATCGCCGCCTCGCTGCTGTCGACCCTGCCCGCCGACGACCCCTACCGCGCGGCGCACCAGGAGTCGGCGCTGATCACCAAGATGATCGCCACCGGCTTGACCGGCCGCAAGGGCAAGGGCGGCTTCTACCGGATGGTGCCAGGCACTTCAGGTAAGAAGGAGCTCCAGGCGATCGACCTGTCGACCGGCGAATACCGGCCGACCAAGGAGGCGCGACTCGCCTCGCTCGACGCCTCGAAGGCCGGCGGCCTGCGGGCGCTGGTCGAGCATCCCGACAAGGGCGGCCAGTTCGCCTGGCGGATGCTCTCGCAGACCCTCGCCTACGCCGCTTCCCTGGTTCCCACCATCACCGACGACGTGGCCAGCGTCGACGAAGCGCTGCGCGCCGGCTACAGCTGGGACAAGGGCCCCTTCGAGCTGATCGACGAGCTCGGCCCCGCCTACCTTGCCAAGCGCCTGGCAGCCGAGGGTCGACCCGTGCCAGCGCTTCTCACCGCGGTCGGTGACGGCACCTTCTACCGCACCGAGAACGGCAAGCTCCAGCAGTACTTGCCGAATGGCACCTACGCCGACATCGTGCGCCCGGAGGGCGTCATCCTCCTCGCCGACGTCAAGCGGGCCGGCAAGCCGGTGACCAAGAACAGCTCGGCCAGCCTGTGGGACATCGGCGACGGTGTGCTCTGCCTCGAGTTCCACACCAAGATGAACGCCCTCGACGAGGGCGTCATCAAGATGATCGGCAAGGCCTACGCGATCATCGACGGCACCAAGTTCAAGGCCCTCGTCATCTACAACGAGGGCAGCAACTTCTCGGTCGGCGCCAACATCGGCATCGCGCTGTTCGCCGCCAACGTCGGGATGTGGCAGGCGATCGAGGAGTCGATGTTCGGCGGTCAGCTGATGTTCAAGGCGATCAAACACGCGCCGTTCCCGATCGTCGGCGCCCCCGCCGGCATGGCCTTGGGCGGCGGCTGCGAGATCACGCTCCACTGCCCCGCGGTCCAGGCCAGCGCCGAGACCTACATGGGACTGGTCGAGGTCGGCGTCGGCGTCATCCCGGGATGGGGCGGCTGCAAGGAGATGCTCCTGCGCTGGTACCACAACCCGAAGCGCCCCGGCGGCCCGATGCCGGCGGTCGCCAAGGTCTTCGAGATGATCAGCACGGCGTACGTCTCGACCTCGGCCGAGGAGGCCCGCGAGGCGCTGTTCCTGCGGCCGACGGACGGCATCAGCATGAACCGCGACCGCCTCCTGGCGGACGCCAAGGCGAAGGCCCTGGCGATGCTCGCCGCCGGCTACCAGGCGGCGCCCGAGCAGGAGATCGCGCTGCCCGGCCCGTCCGGTCGCGCGGCGCTCGCGATGGCCGTCGACGGCTTCCGCGCCAGCGGCATGGCGACGGCGCACGACGAGGTGGTCGCCAAGCGGCTTGCCGTCGTGCTGTCGGGTGGCGCTACCGACATCACCGAGACGCTCGGTGAAGACCAGCTCTCGGCGCTCGAACGTAGCGCCTTCCTCGACCTCATCAAGACGCCGGGCACCCTCGCCCGCATCGAGCACATGCTCGCCACCGGCAAGCCCCTTCGGAACTGATTGGCGAACCAGGAAACCTAGCCATGCCTACGACTTACAAAGCACCGCTCCGCGACCTGCGCTTCGTCTACTACGAGCTGTTCGACGCCAACGTGCTGACCAAGCTGCCCGGCTACGAGGAGGCGACGGAGGACTTGGTGATGACCGTCGCCGAGGAGATGGGCACCATCTGCTCGGAGGTCCTCCACCCGCTCTATGCCTCGGGCGACCAGGAGGGCTGCCACTTCGAGAACGGCCAGGTGCGCACACCCAAGGGGTTCAAGGAGGCCTACAAGACTCTCGAGGAGGGCGGTTGGACGGCCCTCGCCGCACCCTCTGAGCACGGCGGCCAGGGTCTACCGGAGACCGTCGCCATCATCGTCGGCGAGATGCTCTGCTCGGCCAACCTGCCGTTTTCGATGTACATGTTCCTCGGCCACGGCGCGATCATGGCCCTCGAACACCATGCCTCCGACGAGGTCAAGGCGACCTTCCTGCCGCGCATGATCGCCGGCAAGTGGGCCGGCACGATGTGCCTCACCGAGCCGCAAGCCGGCACGGACCTCGGCCTGGTGCGCACCTACGCCGTCGAGGACGGCGAGGAGGTCTACAAGATCTCCGGCTCGAAGATCTTCATCTCCGCCGGCGACCACGACCTGACCGAGAACATCGTCCACCTGGTGCTCGCTCGTCTGCCGAACGCGCCTCCGGGGATCAAGGGCATCAGCCTGTTCGTGATCCCCAAGATGTGGGAGCAGGCCGGCCGCCTGGTGGGGAATGGCGTCACCTGCGGCGCCATCGAGCACAAGATGGGGATCAAGGCGTCGTCGACCTGCGTCATCAACTTCGACGGCGCGAAGGGCTATCTGGTCGGCGAGCCGCATCGGGGCATGAAGGCGATGTTCACCTTCATGAACGGCGCCCGCCTCCACGTCGGCGTCCAAGGCCTCGGCCTGGCCGAGCTGGCCTACCAGAACGCCGTCAACTTCGCTCGCCAGCGCCTCCAGGGCCGCGCCCTCACCGGCACCAAGCACCCGGACAAGGAAGCCGACCCGATCATCGTCCACCCCGACGTCCGGCGGATGCTGCTCACCAGCCGCGCCATCGTCGAGGGCTCTCGGGCGCTCACCGCCTGGCTCGCCCTCGAGCTCGACCACGTCCACAAGAGCACCGACCCCGTCCGCCGCGAGGAGGCCGACGACCTCGCCTCGCTGCTGACGCCGGTGATCAAGGCGTTCCAGACCGACCTCGGCTTCGAGGCCACCAACCACGCGCTCCAGGTCGGCGGCGGGTACGGGTACTGCCAAGACTACGGGCTCGAGCAGATCGTTCGCGACTGCCGCATCACGCAGATCTACGAGGGCACCAACGGCATCCAAGCGCTCGACCTGGTCGGTCGCAAGCTGCCGATGCACACCGGCCGCTACCTGCGTCGCTTCTTCCACCCGGTGCAGGCGTTCCTCGAGGGCGAGGCCGGCAACGCGGCAATGGAGGAGTTCGTCGCGCCGGTCGCCAAGGCCTTCGAGCGTCTCCAGCGCGCCACCGCCTGGCTGGCGGTCGAGGCGATGAAGAACCCCGACCAGGCCGGCGCCGCGGCGACCGACTACCTTCACCTGTTCGGCTACGTCGCCTTCGGCTACCTGTGGGCACGCTCCGCCAAGATCGCGCTCGCCAAGTCCGGCGGCAAGGACGCCGCCTTCTACACCGCCAAGCTCGCCACCGCGCGCTTCTACATGCAGCGCCTGCTGCCGCGCTCGAGCACCCACTTCGCCAACCTGATGGCCGGGTCCGCGTCGACCATGGACTTCGCGGAGGACGCTTTCTAGCGGCATCCTCGCTGCGCTCGGCGCCGCAGCGGTCACTCGGCTGGAGAATCTCGACCTAGTCGGTCGAGATCTCTCCAACCGAGAGGACTAGCGGCGTGTGGCAAGAAACGCCCGGCACGACTGGCGTGCTGGGCACGGCTGAAGTCGTCGAGCCCTGGGCTCCGGACCCCTACCGCTCCTTGTCGGGAAGCGCCAACGGCGCGCCTCATGTCAGCCCAGGGCAACGCCCTGGGTGATCCGACATCCTCTCCGTCCGAGCCCTGAAAGGGCGACCCAACTTGAAAGGTGATCGCCCACCGGCTTGGATCGCCCCTTCGGGGCTCGCTGGAGGTGAGGTGCGGATTCAGACGCACCCAGGGCGATGCCCTGGGCTGTCTTGGAGCGCCCCTTCGGGGCTTGCCGCGGCTGACGGGTACTGCCAAGACTCCTACTCATCGGTGGTGGGACTGTCCGCGCTCGGCTACCAGGCCGACCCTTTCGTCTTCGCGGGTGTGCTCAGCGCATGCCGACTCAGGCCCGCCCGCCTGGGCCCTGCACGGGATTTTTCACCCGCAGTCGAAAACACTCGCGTGTATTTTCGACTGCGGGTAAGTAGTCTCGAGACGACCCTGCCCACGAGCCTGCCGGGTGGCCGGCCGATGTCGACCGCAGCCTGCGCTACATCGAGACTCCCTTCCCCGACTGCCCGGGGGGGCTGTACCTGTCGACCTTGGCGTGAGCACCGAGGCCCTCCCGGAATAGGCAACGACCCGACAGCGGGGCCGCCGGGTCGTCGGAGCGGGCCTGGGATTCAGAGTTACTTGGCGTTTTCGTCGCGGCGGGCAACTTCGCGCTTGGCGTCTTCGACCCAGGCGTCGGCAACCGGAGGTGCGGGCTCGGCGACCTTGGTCGCCTTCCGGCGCCCGAGGAACGCCCGCGCCGGCTGCCAGGCCGGGGCCACGATGCGGGCGGTCGCCAACCCGAGCTCTTCGGCCTGCTCACCCAGCTTGCGGACGATCAGACGGCCCAGCATCAGGAATCCGATCAGCGGCAGGAAGATCGCGTAGGCGAGGCCCAGGATGGGGCCAGCGACCAACAGCGCCACCGCCGGCACGCGGATGAAACGATCCTCGACCGTCCCCGGCAGCCGCCCCGCCTCTTCCATCGACTCGAACTTCCAGATTGCGCGATTGAAGTAGATCCCGGCTTCGACGTTTGCGGTGCCCTGATAGGTGTTCATGGTCGTTGCTCCCTGGTGGTCGTCGGTGGGTTCGTTGCTCTGTCCCGTCGCTCTCTTCACGGTTTCAGAGTAGACCCGTCGCCCATCCGGGAAACTCGGTCAGGCACCCGATTTCGTCTCGGTCAAATGCCTGATTTTCAGGGCAGCATTTGTCCGAGCCCGCCTACTTGCGCTCCTCGTGGTACTCCTCCTCGGTGTTCACCGCCCAGATGTTCTCCTTGTCACGGCGACCGGCGACGATGTTGTCCACCGCGGTCATCGCCGTGAGCATGGAGTGATCCTGGTTGTTGTAGCGGTGCATGCCGTTGCGGCCGATGAGGTAGAGATTCTCGATCCCGTCGAGGTAGGCCCGCAGCTCGTCGAAGCGATCGTAGGTGCCGAAATAGGCCGGATAGGTCTTCTCGACCCGCAGCACCACCGCGTCGCGCACCTTGCCGGCACGGATGATGCCGATGCGCTCGAGCTCCTCCTTGCCCAAGGCGACCATCTCCTCGTCCGACCGCGTCCACAGCGCATCGCCCTCGTTGCAGAAGTACTCGAGGCCAATCCACACCTTGCTGGGATCGGCGACCATGTAGGGGCTCCAGTTGTTGAAGATCTGCAACCGCCCCACCTGCACGTCCGGCTCCTGAATGTAAATCCAGTTGTCGCGAACCAGGTTGGCACCGGCCTCTCCCGGCTCACGGATCTCGAGCTCGTCGAGCAGGAGCCCGACGGTCATGAAGTCGCGATAGACCAGCCCATCGGCGATCTCTCGGATCGCCGCTGGCGCTGGCGGGTCGAGAGCGCGCACCAGATCCTGGATCGGCATCGTCGAGAACACGAGGTCAGCCGCGTCCCGCCGCACTCTGCCGTCGTCGTGCACCGCCCGCACGGCAACCGCCCGCGTGCCCTCCGTCTCGATTCCGGTCACCCGCCAGCCGGTCTCGATCGGCACACCCATCGCCGTCAGGGACGCCGCCACCGTCTCCCACATTTGTCCCGGGCCATGCTTCGGGTAGAGGAATCGCTCGATGAGCGACGTCTCCACTCCCTTCTGCGCCACGGTCGCGCGCTGTGGGATCAGCTTCTTGACGGAATGGGCGATCGCCTTGGCGACCGACAACCCCTTGATCCGCTGCGCCCCCCAGGCGGCGCCGATGTTGCGACAGGCCGTGCCCCAGACCTTCTCCGTGTAGCTCTGAAAAAAGGTTGCGTACAGCTCCCGCCCGAAACGGTTGATGAAGAACTGTTCGAGATTGTCCTCGGGTCTGATCGGAAAGAGCGCGCTCCGCACGTACGAAAAGCCAATCCGAATCGTCCGCATGAGCCCGAGCTTGCCCAACGTGGCTGGCGACAGGGAGATCGGATAGTCGAAGAACTGCCGCAGGTAGTAAATCCGCGAGCGACGAGGGCGGAGCAACATCACCCCGTCTTCGCGCGCCGGATCCGGCCCCTCGACGTGGGCCGACAGTGGCCGCGACTGCTGGTGATACGTGATCACCGTCGACGCGTCGACGCCCCGCTCGATCGGCATGAACCGCAACCACCACTGCATCACCCGGTCCGACTTCGAGAAGAAGCGATGGCCACCAATATCGATCCGGTTGCCCTTGTAGTTCACCGTCCGCGAGATCCCGCCCATGTAAGAGCTGCGCTCGAGCACGAGCGGCCGGAACGCCGTGCGCTCCGCCAGCTCGTGAGCGGCGGTAAGACCGGCCGGGCCGGCACCGATAATCAGCGCACTGACTGCCGGATGTTGCGAGGTCAACGGTCGAAGCCCATGGGTTGGCGGCGGCAAGCTAGCACAGCCCATCGCCGAGCCCTTCGTCTCTATCCGCTGGCGCGCCTCTTGGCGGCTCCCCGATCCCACACGGCGACCGCGGCGTCACTCCAGGTCGGCGGGCCCCAGGTCGTCTCGAGCAATGTACGCATCGCCATGCCCTGGCGGCCGAGGGAGTCCCAGCCGCGTGAGCCCTCGGCGTTGCCGGCGCCACAGCGGTCGACCGGCAGGGCGTCGTCCTCGCGCTTCAGATCGGTATGCACGACAACGAAGCGAGCATCGCTGGCGGCGAACGCTTCGGGGGTTCCCGGAACCACCCTGGAGGCCCTGACTCGGGGGCTCGCCCAGAGCGGCTCGGCTGAGCCCACGACGACCGCGCGGTGGTGTCGCGCCTGGTACGCGTAGTACGGCCGCGTCAAGCGCCAGGGGGATGACCACGGGTACTCGAGGACAATCCCTTCGCCCTGCGCCATTCGGATCTGGTCGTAGGGCACGGGCAGGGGGCCAGCAAGGGCCGTTCGATCGCACTGGTAGGAGAAGAAATCGTTGTGGTGGGCAAAGGAGCTCCGCCAGCGCTCGCCGTCATTGAGCGGGCCCAGAACGCACCAGCTCAGGGCAAGCCCGGCCGCTAGAGCCGTCGCCGGGCGGGCTCCCCAAGGCAAAAGCGACTGCCGGACCCCTTCGAGGCCGGCGGCGAGGAGGATCAGCAGGTACGGGTAGCCGATGAGGTTGAAGCGGTCGAAGACCAGGGAGACCTGCGCTCCGGCCGGGGACAGGGCGAGCACGCCGGCAATCTGGGCAAGGAACATCCAGAGGCAGAAGCCGGCGATCCGTCGGCTCCCCCGCCAGAGCCAGGTGAATCCGAAGATCGCCACCGCCCAGACGGTCGCCGCCACGACAGGTCCGGTGGCACCGGCTTCGAACAGCAGGAACCCACGCACCGTCTCCCAGCTGTAGAGAGGGGGCTGCCGGCGGGTCGAGACGAGAAGGAACAGGCTGCGGTACGACGGCGCCAGGGCCAGAAGGAGGCTCGCGCCGTAGGCGGCTCCCAGGGCGACGACCTGGGCCCGAGAAGCGACGATCGGCTCGTGCCTGGCGAAGGTGAGAAGAAACGCCAGGCCTAGTGCGGCGACCCCAAACGGGCCGGCGACAGGGTGGAAGAGCACCGCGAGCACGGCCAGGCCGACGAAGCCCGCCGCGGTCGCGAAACGTGGGCGCTCCAGCCAGCGCAGCAGCAGCATGGCGGCGACGAAGGCCAGAAGGACGAGCGGCGAGTAGGCGCGCACGATGCGGCTGTAGAGCACCAGCGGCGGCGCGACCGCCACGAGCCATGCGGCCCAGGTGGCGACCTCGCGGCCCACCAAGCGGTGCAGGAGCAACGGAGCCGCGACGATGAGGGCTAGCCCGCAGATGAGACTGGGCAGACGCATCCAGCGCTCATCGAGGGTGCCCCCCAGGTCGAGCACGAGGCGGCACAGCGTCGCCATCGGCACGAACGTGTCTGGGGCCTGGTAGGTGGTTGCGACGGTGCGCAGACTGCCCGTCAGCGCCGCCCGCAGAGGGTGAATCTCGTCGCCGCCCATCACCTGTTGCCAGAGCCCATGGGCGCGCAGCACCAGCCCCGTGAGGAGGGCGCCAAGGAGGTGGAGGCGGCCCGCCGCGCCAGCTAGGAACACGTCTGCCGTCGGCCCGACGGCGCCGGCCGAGCCGCCCAAGGCCTTGGTCGACGGATGCACGGTCGCTCAGCCGCCGACGCGCGGCGAAAACAAGGGCGAGCGGCGCAGGCGCAGGCGGTGGAGGTACCAGCCGACGAAGTTGCCCATGGTCGAGATGGCGTATTGGCTGGCGCGCTTGAAGCTGATGCTCGACGCCTCGTCGAAGTAGCGCACCGGCACCGGCACGTCGCCGACGCGGAAGCCGAAGTGCACGGCCTGGAGCAGGAACTGCGAGTCGAATACGAAGTCGTTGCTGTTGCGCTCGTACGGCAGCGTCTCGAGAACGACCCGACGGTAGGCCCGGAAGCCGCTGTGCCATTCGCCGAGGTTCTGCCCGGACAAGACGTTTTCCATCAGCGTCAGGCCGCGGTTGGAGAGGTACTTGACCAGCGGCATACCGCCGGCGAGGGCCTCGCGACGGGTGCGGATGCGGTTGCCGAGGACGACGTCGCAGATGCCGTAGCGCATGACGTCGACCGCCGCCGGGATGACGCGGGCGTCGTACTGGTCGTCGGGGTGGAGCATGACGACGTACTCGGCGCCCCGCGCGAGGGCGGTCGCGTAGCAGGTCTTCTGGTTGCCGCCGTAGCCCAGGTTCTTCTCGTGGCGGACGACGTGGATCGGCAGGCGGCTGGCGACCGCAACGGTGTCGTCCTTGCTGCAGTCGTCGACCAGGATGAGCTCGTCGAACGAGCCCTCGGGGATCGACGCCAGCACCCGCTCGAGGGTGAGCGCGGCGTTGTAGGCGGGCATCACCACCGCCACCTTGCCGGGGATCGGCGCGCGTTCGGGCACGGCGACCGCACCGAGCCCGGCGAGCGCCGACGAGGTGACAGCTGGGCTGCTCAACGGGGCGCGTCCCCCGCCCGCCGTCCCTGGGCCAACCGCAGCAGCAGGATCAGCAGGAGGCTCAGCAGTCCCGCCGGCGCGAGCGACAGCGGGTCGAGCTCGACGAGGCCGCCGAAGTCGAGGGCGGTGGCGACGAGCCCGCCCGCAAGCGCCCCGAAGACCGCCAGGAACAGCGTCAGACAGCCGCCGCGTCGCTGGCGGGCGCCGGCCGGCAAGAGGGCGACCTGGGCGACGACGCCGAGCACGAGGCCCAGCCCGAGCCAGGCAAGGAGACCCCAGGGAGGGGACATCAGACCGGGGTCCCGACGGCGGCCGGCGGGTTCGCCGGGCGCAGGTGCATGAGCAGGTGAGCAACCTCGGGGAGGATCAGCCGCTCCATCGCCAACCGAACGGCGCCCGGTGAGCCCGGGAGCAGGAAGACGAGCCGCCCGTCGATGATGCCTGCGGTCGCCCGCGAGAGCATCGCCGCGGCGCCGATCTCGGCGAACGACAACATGCGAAACAGCTCGCCGAAGCCCTCGAGCGGGCGTTCGAACAGCCCGGTCAACGCCTCCGGGGTGAGGTCGCGCGGCGCCAAGCCGGTGCCGCCGGTGGTGACGACGACGTCGACCGCGGCCTGACGCAGGAATTCGCGCACGCCGGCGCGGATCGACTCCGGCTCGTCGGCGACGATCGCCCGCGCGACGACGGCATGGCCGGCCGCCGTCGCGAGCTCGGCGACCAGCGGCCCGCCGCGATCGGTGCTGGCATTGCGGGTGTCACTGACGGTGAGAATTGCAAAGCCCAGGCGCATGCCGGCGGCCTGGGCTCGGTGCTCGGCGCAGCTCATGCCGTGATTCTATCCGGCTGCCCTCCCTGCAAGGCCGGCCAACGTCAGGGAACCCCCAGCTCGCGAGCGCGCGCGAGCTCGCGCAGCGCTTCTGCCTCACGGCCAAGGGCACGCAGCGTGAGGCCCAGGTTGTAGTGGGCGGCGGCCGAATCGGGCTGTCGCCGCGCGCCTTCGGTGAACACGGCCGCCGCTTCGCCGACGCGACCGTGCTTGGCCAGCAGGGCGCCGAGAACCGAATAGAGCGAGACGAGCCCCGGGTCAGCGACGAGCGCCGCCTGATACTGCTCGATCGCACCCAACTCATCGCCGCGACCCTGCAGTAGAGCGCCGAGGCCGTAGTGCGCATCGGCGAGCTCGGGGCTCAGGGCAATGGCCGCCCGCAGCTCGGCGATGGCCTCGTCCTGGCGGCCGAGGTCCTCGAGCGCAATCGCCAAGGAGTAGTGGAGGCTCCCGTTCTCGCCCGCCAAGGCCAGCGCTTGGCGGAACCAGGGTAACGCCGCCGCCGGTTCTCCGGCAGCACGCAGCGTCGTGCCGATGCCGGCGGCAGCCTCCCAGGTGTTGGGGCGGATCGCCAGGGCGGCCCGGAAGTGCTCGATGGCCTCGGCTCGCTTCCCTTGTGCCGCCAGCGTCTGGGCCAGGTTCTGATGGGCGACGTGGTTGTTCTCCGTCACGGCCAGTGCATGGCGGTACAGCGACTCGCTGTCGCGCCAGGTGCCGATCTGGGCGCGGGTGCCAACCACCAACGCGAGGATCGCCACGCTGACGCCGCCCGCGAGCCCGATGCGTGCCGCCCGCCCGCTGCCCATGAGCTCGGGCAGGCCCCAGGCGACGACCACGAACAGGCCGATCGACGGCAGGTAGGTGTAGCGATCCGCCGCCGCCTGGCTGCCCACCTGGACCAGCCCGATCACCGGCACCAACGTCCCCAGGTACCAGAACCAGCCGACCATGGCGAATGGCGCGCGCCGGCGCAGCCAGAACGCAAGCACCGTGAGGCCCGCGAGGAGAGTCGCGGACAGCGCCGCCTGGACGAAGGGGAACGTCGCTGGCATCGGGTAGAACACCGCCAGCCCGCGGGGCCAGGCAAGGATCCGCAGGTACCCGAGGTAGGCCAGGGCCGCGTTGGCAAAGCGGTGACCGAGCGGCAGCGCGTCCGTCGACGCCAGGCTCCCCGCCTGCGCCGCCAGGGTGGCCACCGCCGAAGCCAACGAAAGCGCGAACAGCGGCAGCTTCTCCCTCACCAATTGCCAGAGCGGCAGCTCCCGCCGCAACGGCCAAATGTCGAGCAGGACGAGGACACAGGGCAGGGTGACCAGCATCGGCTTCGCCGCCAGCCCCAGCGCCATCCACAGCCCCGTCGCCGCGTAGCGCCCTCTCGACGGCGTCTGCACGTAGCGCCACCAGGCGCGCAAGGCCAGGAAGAAGAAGACGCCGCTGAGGACATCCTTGCGCTCGGCGACCCACGCCACCGACTCGACATGCGCTGGGTGCAGCGCGAACAGGAGCGCCACCACGGTGCTCCGAGCGAGCGCTCCGGTCATTTGGTAGAGCGTCGAGAACAGCAGGATCGTGCCGAGCACGTGCAGCAGCAGGCTGGTGAGGTGGTGCCCGCGCGGCGTGAGCCCATAGAGCTCGACGTCCAGCATGTGCGACACGAGGGTCAGCGGATGCCAGTTGCTGGCGACGTTCGCGGTCAGAGCCCAAGCCAAGCCAGCCAAGCTCCATCCACCCTGCACGTGGCGGTTGGCGGTCACGTAGTCCGGATCGTCGAACGACACGAACCCGCAGTCGGTCACCGGCAGGAAGGTGACCAGCGTCACCAGCGCGAGCAGCAGGCCGACATACAGGGGCAGGCGTTCCTTCATGAGCTCTCGCCGCTGCAGGAAGCGCTGGGCCCGCGACCGCCGCGCTTCAGTCGACGAACGGCAGGGTGGCCACCGTCGCCGCGGACCCGTCTGCGAGCGCGACCCGGGTGCCGGCGGCGTGCGCCCGACGGTGGAGCACAGCCAGACCGCGCAGCGCTCCGGCCGCCGAGCGGGCGGTGCTTCCCAGCCGGCCGACGGCGCGGCCGTCGAGCGCGACCACGGTCCCCGTTGCCGGCGGCGCGTCGGCGTCGATGGCCAGACCGCACAGGCCCCGGTTGACGCCGCCGCGGTAGTGGATGCGCGCCACCACCTCCTGCCCCAGGTAGCAGCCCTTCTGGTAGCTCACCGCGTCGGTGACCCCGACTTCCTGCGGGAAATGCTCGGGCTCGTCGCCCTCACCGGTACCGGCGCCGAAGTCGACGCCGAACTGCGGGACGCCGAGCTGCACGCGGAGGGCAGTCAAGGCCTCTTCGGTGAGGGCGACGGCTCCGGCAGCGGTGAGCGCCCCCATCACGGCATCGAGCGACGCCGTCGGCACGAGAAGCAACGAGCCCGGCAGTCCGGCGATATCGCCGGATAGAGCCTGTGCACCGTGGCTCCCACTCACCGTCGTGAGGACGGCCTCGCGATCGTCTCCGAGCAGCGAGACGGCCGCGAGGTCCGGCCGCGCGACGATCTCGACGCGGTCGACGATGACGTACTTGGCAAGGTGCGACGCCACCGTGGCCACCGCTCGCGCCGACAACACCAACAGCAGGCGATCGGCCAGCGCCGCCACCCGCACGTCGGCGAGGATCCGCCCCTGACCGGTGGTGACGTAGCCGTAGACGCTGCCACCAACGGCGAGCGTCTTGACTTCGCAGGTCACCAGGCCGTTCAGAAACCGCTGGCGGTCGGCGCCCGCCAGCTCGACGACGGCCAGGTCGCGGCGGACGACGAAGCTCGTCACCGACTCATTCCTTGCCGCCGCCCATCGCTCCCGGCATCGCCGGCATCAGCTGGGTTTCCTTGTAACCGGCCGGCAGCTCGAAGGTCGAGTCGGCAACGCTGGCGTTGCGGTCGAGGGCGGTGACCTCGGTGGTCATCGTCGAGGTGTTGGTGTGCCCCTTGTCGTCCTTGGTCGTCGTGGTGGCGATGCGCTTGAGCGGCATGCCGGCCGCCTTGCTCATCTCGGCGGCGACCAGCTTGTCGAAGCCCTCGTCACCCAGCTTGGGCGGCCCCTTGCGCAGCCAGGCACCCATCACTGCCTGGTCGGCGAGGCTGTCGGTGACCCACATCTCCTCCTCGGTCACCGACGACTGGCTGGTCTTCGACATCAGGATCTTCATCTCCATCGCGTAGCTGGTGCGGAACTTGTAGTGCGTGGTCGGCAGCCCCAGCATCTCCGGGCCAGCCTCCTCGAGCAGCTTCTCGACCTTGGGGTTCGAGATGTTGATCTTGACCATCGCGCCCATCGCCTTGAGCATGCCGCCGACCGAGCTCATCATGGCGTCGACGTCGAAGCGGGCGTAGGTCTTCTCCTTGGGGTTGACCAGCAGCATGGTCTGGCCGGCGTCCTGGGTGAGCAGGTAGCTGCCCTTGCCCATGATCGGGTTGCCGCTGCTCGTGAACTCCACCTTCATCTTGCTGGCGGTCACCCAGCCCTGCGCCGTCTGCTCCATCGCCTTGGCATTCGGCCCGGTGGCGCTCGTGGTCATGGTGTAGGTGACGCCGGCATCCGCCGGCAGGGCGAACGCCAGCGCCAGGCTGGCGAGGACCAAGGTTTTGAACATGAGCAATCTCCTTCTCGGGTTTGAGTTTGCGCGCTGCTTTTGGTGGGCCGACGGGCAGTCGAGTCAGGCGCTGGCGTCGAGCCCCTCGATCGCGAACAGCTCCCAGCCATCGGTCGACTGGCGGACGAGGAGCCTCACCGGCCGGAGCTCGACGAACTCGGGGTCGAGGGGNNAGCACCACCTGGTCCTCGACCAGCGCGGCATGCAGGGCATTGCGAACGTCTTCGGCGAGGCGGAGAGTGGCCATGCGAGGTTTCCTGGCTTTCGCTAGCGGGAAGCGGAGCGGTGGGCGCCGGCCACGAACTCCTCGAACGGCGCGTCGAAGTCGGCGAGGTCGGGGACCACCCACTCGGCGCCGGCCGCCGCGAGCGCCGCGGCCGAGGTCCAGCCGGTGGCAACCGCCAGCGTCGCGGCTCCATGGTAACGCGCCGACGCCACGTCGAGGAGGCTGTCGCCAACGATCAGCACCCTGTCGGGGGCAAAGTCGACGCCAGTGGCCTGCCGGGCCGCGGCGAGCGCCGGCGGGTAGAGGTCGTGGCGCACGAAGCCGGCGTCACCGAAGCCACCGAAATCGAGGTGGCGATCCAGGCCGAAGCGGCCGAGCTTGATCCGCGCGCCGCGTCGCCAGTTGCCGGTGAGTAGGCCGATGGCGACGTCTGGCCGCGCGGCGAGCCGCTCGAGGACTGCCTCCACGTGCGGCATCAGGCGCATGCCGGCGCGCTCGAGACCGGCATCGAGCCGGTCGAGGTAGGTGTCGTGCATCAAGGGCAGCCGGTCCCGTACCGTCGGCTCGCCGACCCCAGCGCCGGTCATCAGGTCGCGGACGATGCCGGGGTCGGTCTTGCCGGCAAAGTCATAACCGGCGATGTCGCCGGTCGTCCCATAGACATCCTCGAGGGCGCCGGCGAAGATCGGCCGCACCTGCGGGCCGCAGCTCACCAACGTGCCGTCGATATCCCACAGAATCAGATACATAGCGCCCACGCCGCGGAGCCTATAATAGGCGGGCCCAGCTGGGCCTCCATTCTCCCCTCCGCAGCCTCCTTCACCCGCATGCGCGCCTCCTCGACGCCACCGAGCTCCTTGCCCACCGCCGACCGCCTCGCCTTCCCGCGCCCGGACCTGCCCCGCCATCCGCTGGTCGACGCCGTGCTGGCGGTCGAGTCGGCCCATCCGGCCGCCGTGTCCCAGGCGATCCACACCGAGGACGAGATGCTGCTGTTCGCCCTCGACGCGCGGGCCGGCGACTTCGACCTCGCCGTCGCCGACTACGTCTACTCTGGGGCGCGCATCGTCGCCTCCCTGCGGCAGATCATGGACTGGCGCTTCGGCGGCTTCGAGCGCGTCGGCCGCTACCTCGACTTCGCGAGCGGCTGGGGGCGAGTCACCCGCTTCCTGCTCGGCGAGCTGCCGGCAGAGCGGCTGTGGATCTCCGAGATCGTGGCTCCGGCCGTCGCCTTCCAGCACGACCGGCTCGGCGTCCACGGCATCCTCTCCGTCACCGATCCCGCCGCCTTTGCCTGCGACGAGCGGTTCGACGCGATCGTCGTCACCTCGCTGTTCACCCACCTCCCCGCGGCGACCTTCACCGGCTGGCTCTCCCGCCTCACGGCGCTCCTGCGGCCTGGCGGTCTGCTGGTCTTCTCCGCGCACGACACGTCGCTCCTCCCTCGCGACTGGACGCCGCCCGCCGACGGGCTGCTGTTCCTGCCGATGTCCGAGAGCCTGGTTCTCGACACCGCGAGCTACGGCTCGACCTGGGTGACGCCTGACTACGTCGCTAGGGCGGTCGACCGCGTCGCCGCCGAGCTCGGCGAGCCGCTGTCGCTCGGGCGCCTGGCGCGCGGCTACTGCAACCTCCACGACCTCTACCTGGTGACGCGCGAGGCGGGCACCGACTTTCGGACCCTGCGCTACGAGCGCGACGCCGAGGGCTTCCTCGACAGCGCCACGCTCGACGAGAGCCGCCAGCTGCGTCTGTCGGGCTGGTGCACCTACCCCGAGGCACCGGCGGGCACCGCCGCGAGCCGCATCGTCCGCGTCGAGCTCTACGTGGACGGCCAGCTGCTGTCGACCGACGAAGCGTTCCAGCCCCGGCCGGACGTCGCCGCCGCGCTCGGCCGTCCCGAAGTCGAGGCGAGCGGCTGGGTGGTCGGCGGGCCGCTGTCGCGCCTCGCCTCACCGACCACCACCAGCCTGCTGGTGCGCGCGGTCACGGCGAGCGGCCGCGGCACCATGCTCTACGCCGGCACCGTCGCCATGGCGCTGCTCCAGAACGCGCGCACGGTGATCGACGCGCATGTCTCCCGCGCGCGCGGCCTGGTGGCCGAGGCCGCAACCCTCGCCGCCGCGCGCGACGAGGCCCGCGCCGAGGCCCATCACCTAGCCGCGCAGATCGACCGGCTGCATCGGGAGCTGGCGGCCGCGCAGGCCATTGCCACCGCCCACGGCGCCACCATTGGCACGCAGCGCACCACCATCGCCGAGCTCGAACGCCAGCTCGCCGAGGTGCGGGCCAGCCGCTTCTGGCGCGCTCGCGAGCTGTGGCACCGCCTCAAGGGTCGGCCGCGCACGACGGGCTGACCTCTTCGGCCTCCCCACTCACGGCCACGACCGCCAGCACGAGCGCCGTCGGCAGCAGTTGGAAGAGCAGGCGGGGAAAGCTGGTCAACACCCAGAAGGCCGCGTCGACGCTGGCCGCCAGGTAGACGTAGAGGTCGAACACCAACTGCGCGCTCGCCACCGCCAGGACCAGCGCGAGCGGACGGCGAACGGCGGGCACGGCAAAGAGCGCCGGTACCACCAGCGGCAACCAGGCGAAGCCCCGGAAGTGCCGCATGGCCAGAACCTCGCCGATCGCCGGCAGGACCGCGCTCACGTGTCCGAGGTCGAAGGTGCCGGTGTTCGACGGCTGAAAGAGCCCGTGATGACGCACTGCCCACCACCAAGGCACGCTGACGAGCAGCGTCGGCAAGGCCAGGGCGGCCAGGCAGACGGCCTGCTGGCGGCGGTTCTTCCCCGCCTCGCCAGACAGAAGGCGCCAGGCGCCAGCGAGGAGCAAGAAGCCGGCCAGCACGACGCCCTCGATCTTCGCCGCGGCGGCGAGGGCGGCGATCAGCCCGAGCTGCCAGGCAAACCCGCCGCCCGACGGCTCCGGCATCGCGGCAGGTCGCCGCGCCAGCAGCGGCCAGGCGGCCAGCAACGCGAGGGCCATCAGGACGTCGGCACCGCCGGCCAGCAGGTTGCCGAGCGCCACCATGCTGGTCACCACCGCGACGAGCGCCGTACCGAGCTGAACGGAGGCCCGCGACGCTGCCGTCGCGAGCAGCGCAGCGCGGGCCGCGAGCACCACCAGCACATGTGCCAGGCCGGTCAGCAGGGCCAGGATCGACGGCTCGAAGCGGCCGGCAACGCGCGTCACCACCGCGAACAGCGTCGGCAGGAGGAGCGGATAGTCGGGGTGCACCGCCCAGTTCTGCGCCGCCGCCAGGAAGCCGTAGTCGATGCCACCGGCAAGGGCGAAGCGCGCGCCCTTGACGCCCCAGTGGTAGATGAAGTCAGGGGTCGTCACCCAGCCGAGCACTGCCGGCCCCAGGAAGGCGCCGAGGGCGAGCGCGGCCAAGGCGTCCCCCCAGCCCCAGGACGCGCGAGCCTGAGCCTCCGGATCGACAGCGGGCGCCACGCCGAGCGGCCGCAGACGGGAGACGAACCACAACGCCAGGAGGCCGGCGGCGACCAGTCCGAGGTTTCGAACGCGCCAGGCGACGCCCAGCTGCGACGCCACCTGGAGCACAGCGAACATCGCCACCATGCCGGCAATGGCCGCCATCACGACGGGCGAGCCGCGGCGCGCGGGCGCCGGCGTCAGCAGCTCGAGGAGACCCGAGCCCGCCGCCAGGAGCACCAGGGCCAGCCCGACGAGCGCCAGCGCGGCGGCGGTCATCCGCTGCTCCGCGGCCGCGGTCGGTAGAGTGCGCCGCCATGTCCGTCGTCAGCGATCTGCTCGAAGTCGTCCCGGATGAGCCGCAGACGATAGGCGTAGACGTAGTCGGCGCCGTTCGCCGGTGTGGCCACGCGCGCCTCGAACCAGTCGTGGCGCGGCAGGAGGTAGGCAAGCCACAGGCGCAGAAAGAGCACCTGGGAGGGGTCGTCGAGACCGCTCAGGACGGCCACCTGACAGCGGGTGTCGGCGCCGCGGTCGGCGGCCCCATCGGCGGCCCCATCGGCGGCAATAGCGGCTCCCAGCTGGCCGGCGATCGCCGCCAGCTCGACCGCCGGCGTGCTCGTCAGGCGCCAGGTCGCCGGCCGCTCGGGCTCGCCGGCGCCGCGCCGCGCCAGGATGCGGGCGATGCGGAGCTCGTCACCCAACCCCCACATCGCCCAGCCCAGGGCCAGCAGGAGCAGCGCCAGCCGCGGCCGCTGGCCGCTCATCGCCAGCGCGGTGGCTTCTTGGTGGCGAGGAAGGTGGCGATGCCGTACTGGCAGTCGGCGGTGGCCCGCGACGCCGCGTTGACGGCGGCCGCGTGGTCGAGCGCGGCGGCGAGCGGCATCCCCACCACCTCGAGCAGCAGGCGCTTGCTGCGGGCGATCGACTCCGAGCTCGCCTTGGTCAGCACCTCGATCGCCAGCGCCTCGCCGGCGGCGGCCAATTCGCTCGGCGCCACGACCCGGTTCACCAGGCCAAGCTCGAGTGCCTTGGCAGCACTCACGAAGTCCGGGTTCAGCAACAGCTCGCGGACGTCGCGCCCCTTGCAGCGCAGCGGCAGAAAGGTCGCGACGAGCGCCGCGACGAAGCCGATCCGCACCTCGCTGTACATGAAGCGCGCGTCCTCGGCGGCGACCACGAAGTCGCAAGCGGTGGCGAGCCCGCAGCCGCCCGCGACGCACGACCCTTGGACGACGGCAATGGTGAGCGCCGGCTGCCAGAGCACCGCCGCGAAGAGGTCCTTGAGCCGTTCGGAGTCCCGCCGGTTCTCCTCCTCACCGGCGGTCGCCAGCGCCCGCAGGTGGTCGAGGTCGGCGCCGCCGCAGAAGTGCCTGCCGGCGGCATCGAGGATGACGGCTCGTACCCCCTCCTCGCGCAGCGGGCGGCGGTAGAGGGCGGTGAGCTCGCCAGCGAGCGCCGGCGACAGCGCGTTGGCGCGCTCGGGATCGTTGAGGGTGACCCACAAGAGGTCGTCGGCGCGACGGGTGAGGAGAAGCGACATGGGTTGGATCGAGCCCGAAGGTCAGGCCGAAAGTAGAGCCGTCGGCACGTCGATGACCATCTCGAGCAGACCCTGACCGTGGGTCTTGCCCTGGGCGTCGTTCTTCAAGCTGGCGGTACCGCCACCGCCGAGCGAGTCGTGGAGGATGAAGTTGAGCGCCAACAGGTTGGGCACCTCGTAGCGGTCGACCTCGCCACGGCAGACGCCGCGAAAGTGCGCCCGCACCCGTTCCGCCGTAACCTCGCGGCGAACGACTTCGTAAAGCGCCGGCGAATTGGCGATCAAGCCGACGTTGCTGGCGTCGCCCTTGTCGCCGGAGCGGGCGTGGGCGATCCGTGCGAGCTTCACTCTGCTGACCATGGCCTCACTCCTGTTGCAACCCAGTTTCCCCGGCAGCCTCGACGACCGGCCGCCGGGCCTCGCGCCAGATGCCGAGCGCCAAGCTCGCCCCGCCCGCCACCGCCAGGGCCAACGACGCCATGTAGGCGCTGCCCGGCGTCGTCATCCAGGGCTGGTAGATGTCATAGAAAAGGGCGCGCATGCCCTCGTCGAACGCCTGGTGGTGTTGGCCAACGAGGTAGCCGAGCAGGGCCACGACGGCGCCGAGCACCAGCAGCACGGCACCCAGGTGGCGCCACGGGTGCCAGACCCAGACGAAGCCGCGGCGCAGGACGAGAAAATAGGCCACCGCCGCCAGTAGCGCCCAGCCGAGAAACACCAACCGATTGGCGATCACGCTGACGAGGAAGCCGGTCAGCAGCACCGGCAGGAGGCCGGCGAGCAGGGTGAGTGGCCACAGCCGCCGGTCCGGCTCGGTGTCGACCTCCGACGCGGCCGGCTCCGGGCTCACAACCGCTCCACGGAGACGTCGATCCGACCCTCCACCTGTTCGCGGGCGAGGAGCGCCGGCCAGTAGGCCACCACTTCCTGCGGCTTCGGGCGGCCACCGGCGAAGCCCGTCACCCCTGGCGGCCCGGCGGTGACCAACGGCGCGATCTCCTTGCCGAAGCGCTCGACCTTGGCCTTCGAGGCGTCGCGCACGCCGAGGCGGACCACCACCTCGGGCGGCTCGCTCGGAGCCGGGATGATGTCGCCCAGGCAGGAGCTGACGCCGAGGAGCTCCGCCGAGCGGTCGTCCTCACCGAAAGTGACGCCGGCACGCTCGAGACGGCGCCAGACGATGTCGGCGCAGAGGCGCGCCTTCTCGAGCGCGCGCGGCCCGCTCACCGTCAGCTGTCCCGAGGCCTTGTAACCATCGAGGTAGCTGGCCGAGACCTTGAGGAACGGCGTGTTCGGCCGCCCCTTGATCCCCGAAACGGCCACCCGGTCCGGCCCCGCCTGGGCGAGGCGGATCGACGTGAAATCGGCGACGACGTCCGGCGTGATGTAGGCTGTCGGATCACCCATCTCGTAGACCAGCTGCTCGGATACCGTGTCGACGGTGACCAGGCCGCCGGTGCCGGGATGCTTGGTCACGACGAAGCTACCGTCGGCGCTCGCCTCGACGATCGGGTAGCCGACGTTCCACAGGTCGGGCACCTCCCAGAAACGGCTGAAGTTACCGCCGGTCGCCTGCGCGCCGCACTCGATGATGTGGCCGGCGATGGTGCCCGCCGCCATCAGGTCCCAGTCGTCGGCCCGCCAGCCGAAGGCGTGAATCATCGGCGCCAAGGCGAGCGCGGTGTCGGTGACGCGCCCGCAGAGGACGATCTGCGCCCCCTGCTCGAGCGCCCGCACGACCGGCCAGGCGCCGAGGTAGGCATTGGCCGACATCACCTGACCGGCCAGCGGGGCCAGCGGTGCGCCGGTGTCCATGTTGGCGAGCGGGTGGCCGCTGGCGATCAGCTCGGGCAGCCGCGGCAGCACGTCGTCGCCCTCGACGACACCGATGGACAGCCCGGTGATACCGAGCTCCTGCGCCACCTCGAACAGGCGGGCCCGGCAGGCCCGCGGGTTCAGGCCGCCGGCGTTGGTGATCACCTTGACGCCCTTGGCCGCCAGCTCCGGCAGCGCGCGGCGCGCGAAGTCGATGAAGTCGGTGGCGTAGCCGAGCGCCGGGTTCTTGAGCTTCTGGCGCATCATGATCGACAGCGTCACCTCGGCAAGGTAGTCCATGCCGAGGACGTCGATCGGCCCGCCGCGCAGCAGCTCGAGCGGCGCGTCGACACTGTCGCCCCAGAAGCCCTGACCATTGGCAATGCGTAAGGTTTTACTCATGCGGTGGGAAAGGCTAGCACGGGGGCTACGGCGCCGCCCTCACACGCGCGCGGAACGGCCAGCTGGAGGCGTTCTGCACCAACCAGGCTCGCGCGTGGCGACCGTCGTAGCTGAAGTACGTCTCGCCGACGTCCTCGGGCTCGAGGCCGAGGTCGGCGAGCAGGTACTGGAGCGCCTCGGGCTCGTGAACGGCCAGGCGAGCAAGCCCCTCGAGGATCAGCCGGCTTTCGCCCGCGGCCAGGGGGCGCTCGACGTAGAGCTCGGCCGCCGCGGGGTACATCGGCCGCCGATGGCGCACCGCTACCATCCAGGCAGCGAACATGCGCACTTCCGGGTCCGCGGCGGTGAGATTGGCGTCACCATCACGCAGGATGTCCGCCGCGTGCCGGGCCGCGGCGACGGTGGCCGCGTATTGATCCATGTCGCGGCTGACCGTCGGCGGCTCGCCGGCAGCGCCGTCACCCGTGTCGCTGAGCAGGCGGTAGACCCCGGTCCCGTTATCCCAAAGCAGGAACAGACAGAGCTTCTGTTTCGCGACGAAGGTCAGCCCGGGCAGGAACGGGTTGGTCGGCCGCGGCTGAAAGGCGACTCTCACCTGCGTCGCCCCGGGTTCGAGCCCGAGGAGCGCCTCGTCGACCCGCACCGTCGCCACCGCCAGGCGTTCGTCGCCCGTCACCGCGTGGACGACCAACGGCGCAAGCGCAGTCACCACTCCCAGAACGACCGCGTCGGACTGCGCCACGCGCTCGGGAACCGGCGCGCTCCGAGTGGTGGTTGCTGACGCGGTCAAGGCGCCGACGATGCCCAGAAGGAGGGCCGGAGCGGTGATCGAAGGGCGGCGCAAGGCGACTATCCGGCTGCGCTCGCCACCACGCGGCGGAGCTTCTCGCCCACCTCGCACGCCACCAGGTCGAGCGCCGGGCTGCCCATGAACTGCATGGCGGTCTCTGGGTTCATCGCCCGGATGACGGTACCGCGCGGCTCGACGGCCACCGCCACGTTACACGGCAGGAGGACCGTGACCTCGGGGGCGGCCTCGATCGCGCGCAGCGCCGAGGCCGGATGGCAGGCGCCGAGGATCAGATTGGGCTCGAGCTCGACCCCCAGCTTCTCGCGTAGCTTGGCGGCAAGGTCGATCTCGGTCAGCACGCCGAAGCCCTCTGCTGCCAGGGCAGCGCGGCAGCGCGCCACGACCTCGGCGAAGGGCTGAGAGCTCACGGCTTCAAAGGCAATTCCGGTGTTTCGCATGGCGAGAGCATAGCGAGGTGAGCCCGCCGGATACCCCGCCCGTCCCGGTGGGAGCGGGTGTTATCCGGGTCCCCTCATACAATGCCGGCCGCCAGACCCGTCCGTCCCAAGGAGCTCGCATGACCCCGACGCCGCGCCGCGCCATCGCCTCGCTCACTCTCCTGCTGCTCACCGGCGGCCAAATGCCGGCCCACGGTGTCGACACTCCGACCGCCGGCCCGCTGCTCGGCTTCTCGGCCGCCGGATCCGCCGCTCAGCGCGAGCTCGAAGCTGCCGTCGACGCCGCGATCGTGCCGGCCGACGCTCGCGTCTGGATGGAGCGCCTTACCGCGCATCCCCACCACGTCGGCTCGCCGTGGGGCAAGGCCAACGCCGAGTGGCTGCGCGAGCTCTTCGCGAGCTGGGGTTACGAGGCGCGGATCGAGCGCTTCGACGTGCTGTTCCCCGTCCCCAAGCTGCGGCGCCTCGAGATGACCGCTCCGCAGCGCTGGATCGCCAAGCTGGCCGAGCCGCCGGTTGCCGGCGACGCCACCTCGAAGCTCACCGCCGAGCAGCTGCCCACCTACAACGCCTACTCAGCCGACGGTGACGTTACGGCCGAGCTGGTCTACGTCAACTACGGCGTACCCGCCGACTACGACCTGCTCGCCCAACACGGTATCGACGTCCGCGGCAAGATCGTCCTCGCCCGCTACGGCGGCAGCTGGCGCGGCATCAAGCCGAAAGTCGCGGCCGAGAAGGGCGCCATCGGCTGCCTCATCTTCAGCGACCCGGGCGGCGACGGCTTCACCCAGGGCGACGTCTGGCCGACCGGCGGCTGGCGCTCACCGTGGGGCGTGCAACGCGGCTCCGTCGCCGACATGCCGCTCTACTCCGGGGACCCGCTCACCCCCGGGGTCGGCGCCACTCCCGACGCACAGCGTCTCGACCGCAGCGCCGCCGCGACGCTGACCAAGATCCCCGTCCTGCCGATCTCCTACGCCGACGCCCAGCCGCTGCTCGCGGCGCTCGGCGGCCCGATGGCGCCTGCCGACTGGCGCGGCAACCTGCCCATCCCCTACCGCCTCGGCCCGGGGCCGACCAAGGTCCACCTCACCCTCGCCTTCGACTGGCAGCTGGCCCCGATCTACGACGTCATCGCCACGCTGCCGGGCGCCAAGGAGCCCGACGCCTGGGTGCTGCGCGGCAACCATCACGACGCCTGGGTCAACGGCGCCACCGACCCGGTGTCGGGTCTCGTCGCACTGTTGTCGGAAGCGCGGGCCATCGGCCAACGCGTCAAGGCCGGCTGGCGGCCCGACCGCACCATCGTCTTCGCCGCCTGGGACGGCGAGGAGCCGGGCCTCCTCGGCTCGACCGAATGGGCCGAGACCCACGGCGCCGAGCTCGCGGCGAAGGCCGTCGCCTATATCAACACCGACACCATTGGCCGCGGCTTCCTCGGCATGGAGGGGTCGCACACCCTGGAGCGCTTCGCCAACGAGGCGGCCCGTGACGTCGTCGACCCGGAGACGCAGGTGTCGGTGCTCGAACGGGCGCGCGCCGCCCAAATCGCCGGCGCCGGCAACGCCGCCGATCGCGACGAGGCGCGCCAGCGTGCGGACCTGCGCATCGGCGCCCTCGGCTCGGGCTCGGACTTCACGCCCTTCCTGCAACACCTCGGCATCGCCTCACTCAACGTCGGCTTCGGTGGCGAGGGGCAGTACGGGCAGTACCACTCGATCTACGACTCGTTCGACCACTTCGTGCGCTTCGTCGACCCCGACTTCGCCTACGTCGCGACCGCCGCCCGTCTCGGCGCGCGGCTGGTCCTGCGTCTCGCCAACGCCGCGGTCCTGCCGCTGACCGTCGACCGCAGCGCCGAGACCATCGGCCGCTACGCCAAGGAGGTCGCGGAGCTGGCCGGCAAGCTGCGCGACGAGAGCACCGAGCGGGCCAAGCTCCTCGCCGACCACACCCTCGAGCTCACCGCCGACCCGCGCGAGACCTTCGTTGCGCCGCCGGCCCTGCCCGCTGTGCCGTTCCTGAACTTCGCGCCGCTCGACAACGCCTTCGCCCGCTTCACCAAGGCGGCCGACGCCTTCGAAACGCTGCGCGCCGCCCTACCAACCGACGGCAGCGACCCAAGAGTCGCCGCCGTCAACGCCCAACTGGCCCGCTTCGAGCAGCTGCTGACTGCCGGCAGCGGCCTCCCCGGCCGTCCCTGGTACCGCCACCAGATCTATGCCCCCGGCCAGTACACCGGCTACGGCGTGAAGACCCTGCCGGCGATCCGCGAGGCGCTCGAGCTCCACGACTACGCCGAGGCCGAGGCGCAAGTCGCCGTCGTCGCCGCGCTCCTCGACCAGGCCAGCGAGACGCTCGAGGCCGCGGTGGCGGCCGGCGGCTAGGGCTCGAGGTGCACGGGCTGCGCCGGCGAGGACGAAATCACCGCTAGCCCGAGCCGGCCGGGGCCGTGCCCCGGAGCGGCCGTCAGGCCGCGACGTGCACGTGCCGGTACACGAACTCTGGGGCAAAGTCGGCACCGTTCGGCCACGTCAGGGCTCCGAGCTCCGGGTGTAGCCGGACCTCGCGAAAGCGGCTGACGTCCCTGAGCGGTTCGAAGACCTCACCCCACAGTTCTTCTGCCAGGTCGATCTGGCCCTCGGTCCCGTCGGAGAACCGAAGGAAGAGAACGTAGTCGGCAAGGTGACTGACCTCGATGATCCTCGGCGTCATGGCTACTCCAGCGGAGCGATCTGCCGTAGCGCCTGGCGATGGCCTGCTCGCTCCCAGTTCTCGGCAAGCTCGGCTCGGTGTAGCTCTGCCCATTCCAGGACCAGGCCCAAGGCCCTCCGAGGGAAGCGTCCGGAAACCGAGCCGTCGCCAATGCCGATGGTGACTTCGAACTCCCCATAGACCGCGTGAAAGTGCGGCGGACCATGCTCTCGGTAGTACATGGCGATCACGATCCCGAGGAAGCGACAGAGCTCCGGCACCGCGCCATTGTAGCTGGCTGGTGAGCACCGGCCAGGCGAAAACTCCCTGGCGGTTCCGATCCGCTGACCGAGCGCAGGCGACCTTGCCGGTCAGTGGTACAGGTTCTTCGCCTCACCCGCCGGCATGTCGGGTGCCGCCAAGTCGCCATGCTCGGCGGCCCAGGCGAGGCGACGGTCGACGTCGCCGGGCCACACGGTCTCGACACGGGTACCGCCCGGGCCGGCGCTGCGCTCGGTCAGCGCCAGCGGGGAGACGCCGCGGTCGATCAGCCAGTAGAGCTCGTAGCCGGCCGTCGCGAAGTGAATCCCCAGCTGCCGGGTCGTCGGCTGCGCGGCCAGCTCGGCACGAAGTCGGCTGGCTGCGGCCGCACGGGTCGCCGGGCTGGCCTCGACGACGACGTAGCCCGACGGCGCGGCGAAGATCACCGCCGGCGGGCCGGCGTCACGGCTGCCGCCCAGCTCGGCGACGAAGACGCGCACGAACAGGAAACCCAAGCCAACGGCGAGCACCACGCCCAGCAGGATCTTGACGGCCTTCACACCTGCATCGTACTCGTTCCGCCGGGGCCGCCAGCCGGGGCGAATTCCTGAGATACTCCGCGACTCATGTTCGCGGCCACCCCGGTGTCCCCCTCGACAGGCGTCAAGGCGTGAGCGTCCCGACGGACCTCGTCAGCTTCCTGACCGTCGCCGGCCTGGCGATGCTGGCCAGCATGGTCAGTGACTCGCTGTGGTTCCTGCTCGGTCGCTGGCGGGCGGACTGGATCCGCCAGACACGCTTCTACCGGCGCGTCGGCGGACGCATCGAGCGCTTCGCCGACCTCCTCGGCCCGTGGCAGATCCTCGCCGCCCGCTTCGTCTACGGCTCGCGGATCCCGACCATGATCTTCTGGGGCTCGCGTCGCCGCCTGCCCTACTGGCAATTCCTGGTCATCGACGCGGTAGCCTGCGCCGGCTGGGCGGTCGCGCTCTGCACCGTCGGCTTTGCCGCCCGCGACCTCGGCCGTGCCGCTCTTGCGGCGTTGGCCGGCCAGCCGCTGCGCGCCGTCCTCGCCGCGGTCGCCCTGCTCGCCGTACTCGCTCTCGGCTTGCTGATCGCTCGCCGGCGAGTCGCCGCCAGCGCGGCCTGAAGGACACGGCGCGCGGGCGCCCGCGCGAGCTCACGGAACCAGCGCACGGAACCAGGAAGCCCGCCCGCGCTCCGGTAGCGTCGAAGAACCCGATTTCGGCCCGCAACCCCTGCCGTACCCGGACTCGCCCGGCACCATCTGAAGCTCGATCGCCACGATTCCACGGCGACTCTCGGCAAACCCGGGCGACAAGGGGTGGCGCCGGCCCTGACCAAAAGGGTGGCCGCAGACGTGGACCCTCGACGCAGCGCGGGCGCCGCGGCGTAGCTGCCCTTGGCGTACGGGTGTACGAGAAGCCGAGCGGGTGGCGCTTGCGCCGTAGTTGCCAGCGCCGACCAGGGTACTGATCGTGGCGCAGTCGGCGCGCCGCGAGCGGGTCGACTGCCAGGCGCTGCGGTACGAGCTCGCCGCCGCGCAGCCGACTGGCACGAACATGCCAGAGGAGCGAGGTGCGCCGCCGACTGGGTCGAGCTCGGGCGGCCGAGAAGCTGCGCGGCCAGCGAGGAATGGAGGCCGGTCCGGGAGCGCGGGACTTTCGGTCCGCCTCCCCTTTCCTGGTCCTTCCCTCGGAGGTTCCCCGTCGCCCCCCGACCACCATGTGAGCAAGGCGTGCGCCACGCCGCCCAAGCGCGCCGCCAGGAAGCCTTCGACGGCTCGCCGAGAGGCGCCACCAGCCCAACGCGAGTCTCTTGTTTGCAGACACTTCACACCAGCCGTCGCCGCCCCGTCGCGGCCCTCGGCAGAGATCTGGAGGACCGCACGAGCTGAGCCGAGGCTCGCGATCAGCGGGATCCCCCATGGTTCGCGGGGCTTTTCACCCAGCCATTGGGGGAATTCACCCAACCGCCTGGCGAGAGGCCGGCGGGCGATGTATGGTGGCGCATGGGTACCTAATGATCCCGGAGACCAGTGGGCGCTTCGACCGCCGCGCCGAGAGGCTGACCGTAAGGGACGACGTCTCCCGCCCGGGCGGACGGCGGCCTCGTCCCGGACTCGATGCGCGGGTGGGCGAGCGGCCACCCCGGGAGGTGTTTTCGCGACGAAGCATCTTGCCCATTCTCGTGCCTAGTTTCCAAGCGCCGCAGCGAACAGCCGTCCGCGGCGCCGGCTCTCACTCGACCGAGCAGGGAGCCAAGGACGATCGGTTGGCGCCCCCATCAGGACGCCGGAAGGACCAAGGAGAGACACCATGCAGATGCCGCGCAAACCCGCCCGCTGGACCCGCTGGACCCGCTGGACCTACATCGTCGGAGCGCTCCTGCTGCTCACTGTCCCCGGAGTGGCAGTGGCGGCGCCAGGCGTCGTCCTCCACCCGACGATCGCCGGCAACGCGGCGGCGAATCGCACCGTCACCGGCAACGTCACCATCGACATCACCGACGGCTCGACGCTGCGCTCGGTGACTTGGCGCCAGATCTCGGGCGCCCCAGCCACCCTCACCCCGCAGGCCAACAACAGCGTCAAGATCAAGCTCGCGCCTGCGTGGCTCTATCGCGGTGAGCTCATCCACTTCCTGCACGAGCCGCCGATCTCCGAGGAGCAGCTGCCGCCCAACGTGCCGCTGCCGCCGGAACCCTTCCCTGCCGGTCTCCAGGACCGCTTCCAGGTCGTCGGCCTGAACCCGTTCTCCCTCGAGGAGGGCGGTCTGGTCAAGCTCGAAGTCACCGCGATCACCAGCTCGGGCACCTACACCGCCGAGGCCGACATTCAAGTCACGCTGCCGTTCGCGGTCACCACCGGCCTCAACAACGTGCCGGTCAAGCAGCCGGTGCTGCTGCACGGCAAGCTGCAGGACAGCTACCTGTGGACGTTGACCCGGCCCGCGGGCTCGGCAGCCCGTCTGTTCGCCGGCAACAGCCAGAACCCGTATTTCACCCCCGACGTGGTCGGCACCTATGAGGCCAAGGTCTCGGACATGACGACCACTCCGGCCACCCCGGTCGTTCTCACGATCTATGCCGGCACCTGGCGTGGCGTGATCACCGGTGAAGACGCCGCCGGCCGCCCGGTCTCCGACACCACCTGCACCAACTGCCACAACGACCAGATCGCTCCCGACAACTTCACGCCGTGGGCGCAGACCGGCCACGCCGAGATCTTCAAGGACAACCTCAACACCGGTACCCACTACGGCTCGGCCTGCTTCTCCTGCCACATGGTCGGCTTCGATCCGAAGTACACCAACAATGGCGCCGACGAAGCGGCTGGCTACCAGGACTTCCTGAATGCGGGCTTGCTCAACGTGCCGTCGCCCGACAACTACGCGACGGTGCTCGAAGAGTTCCCGGAAGTCGCCATGAAGGCCAACATCCAGTGTGAGAACTGCCACGGTCCGCAGGTGATCGCCAACGACACCAGCGACGCGCACGGCCTCTCCGGAGTGGCGGCGGGCAGCCCCCGCGTCAGCCTCTCCTCCGACGTCTGCGGCAGCTGCCACGGCGAGCCGACCCGCCACAGCCGCTTCCAGCAGTGGCAGTTGAGCGGTCACGCCAACTACGAGCTCGCGATCGACGAAGGCACCAGCGCCAGCTGCGCGCGCTGCCACAGCGGCAACGGCTTCCTGGCCTGGCTGCCGATTCTCCTCGGCGAGCAGCCGGGCGACCCGCTGGCCGACCTGCCGACGCCGCTCGGCTGGACCAAGGACGAGGTGCATCCGCAGACCTGCGTCACCTGCCACGACCCGCACGCCAACGGCACCACCACTGGCGTCACTACCAACGCCACCGTCCGCATTTCCGGCGACACGCCGCGCCTGATCGCTGGCTTCCAGGCCACCGCGGTCGGCTCCGGCGCCATCTGCATGACCTGCCACAACTCACGGCGCGGTCTGCGCAACGACTCGACCTTCACCTTGGCAGACGCCTCGCGGGCACCGCATCCTGGCGTGCAGGCTGACGTCCTGATGGGCGAGAACGCCTTCCTGGTCAACACCGGCGTCCGTGGTCGTCACTCGCTGGTCGAAGACACCTGCGTCAACTGTCACATGGAGCGCACCCCGCCACCGGCGGACCTCTCCTACCAGCTCGGCGGCACCAACCACACGTTCTACGCCCGTCCTGAAGTCTGTAGCCAGTGCCACACGGGCCTGGACGTCACCAACCTGCAGCACGCGTTCGAGACCGTCCTCGAAGACCTCAAGGGTGACATCGAGGCGGCGCTCCTGAAGCTGATTGGCGACCAGATCACGGCCGGCTACACCGTCAACGTGGGCACCGGTGCCAGCCTGCGCACCATCACCGACATGGCGTTGGTCGCCGGCCTCGAGCTTTCCGAAGCCAGCGGCCGCCAGGCGATCATCGTCCACTTCACCGACGGCACCGCCACCGGCGCGACGTCATTGGCCAACGTCAAGGTCGTACGCCCCGCACCGCTGACCACGGTCGAGATCTACGCCCTGACCGACGGCAAGCTGGCCAAGGCGGCCTGGAACTACTTCCTGATTCACGGCGACGGCAGCAAGGGCGTGCACAACCCGACCTGGATCCTCGAAGTCCTCGACGCCTCGCGCGACGCGATCGGCGGCGGTGGCACCGGCACGCCGCGGATTCGGCTGAGCGACTTCGACTCCTCGCTCAAGAAGTAGTCACCGATCAACCCAACGGTTCCGATCGCCGCTAGCATCGACAACGACCGCTGCCCCGGAAGGTCAACATGCGCACCAAGACTCCACTGCTCTGGTTGCTCCTCTCGCTCGTGGCCACCGCGGCCATGGCCGAGACCTTCCGCGGCGAGCTGTCGACCCGCTATCGGGACCGTTGGGGCTCGTCCGACTACGCAGATCAGGATGTGTACACCTACTTCCGCTTGAGCTTTGGAGACGCCGCTGGGAAGCGCGGGCTCGGCGGAGCGATCTCGCTCCGCTGGGACAAGGACCTCCTGACTCGTGCCAACGAGCACGACGATGGCAGGGACGACTTGCGGCTCTACTACGCCTACGTCGACGTCAACAAGCTCGAGCGTTTCGACCTCCGCCTCGGTCGTCAGGTGATCGACGAGGCGGAGGGCTTCAACCTCACGGGTGCCAAGGGCGTCTACGCCGCCGACTGGCAACACCTGCGGGTCGGCTTCTTTGCCGGCCAGCCGGTGAGCTACAGCACCTCGATCGACAGCAAGGAATGGGCAGGCGGCTTCAGTTGGTCGCTGCGTCCGAGCGAGCGGGCCCAGCTGCGCGGCAGTTGGATCCATGTCGAAGACCGCGACACCGACCAGAACGTCGTCACCCTCGCCTTCCGCCGCTCCTTCGCCCAGGGTTCGAACCTGTGGGCCACCGCCCGCAGCCTCGACTTCGACGTCTTCAACGAGGCGATCGGGGGCAGCTGGCGCATCGCCCCAGCCCAGCTCCTCCTCACCGGCACCTACCGCCGTCAGGAGGACACCAACTCCTCGACCTCGCGCTACTTCGGCGGCCTGTCGACGATCATCGGCCCCAGTCTTCCCTACCAGCAGTGCGACCTCAGTCTGTCGCGCCCGTTCGGTGAGCTCGCCGCGGTCAGCGTCGGCGGCAGCCGCCGCAGCCTGATCGACGCCGACGAGAACCGCGGCAACCAGGAGTATTCGCGACTGTTCCTCGACATCGTGCTCCTCGAGAAGCTCCTCGGTGGCTTTGCCGCCAACCTCGACATCAGCCGCTGGGACAGCGACCGCGACGACAACAACACGCTCGCCGGCTCGCTCTCCCGCCGTTTCGGGGATCACTTGGAGCTCGCCCTCGGCAGCTTCTACGCGCGCTACGACCTGCATCGCGTCTTCGACTCACCGTTCGAGACCCCGGTCGAGCGCTTCGACGTCCGCTCCACGTACCTGCGCGGCGACTGGCGTGTACGCCAGCGCTACCGCGTGCGGGCCGATCTCGCACGCACCACCGACTCGACCTCCGATCGCGCCTTCTACGAGCTCGAGCTGCGGGTCGGCCTGGATCTCGCTATCTTTGGCATGGGGTCCGACAAATGAGAGCGACTCGGCTGCGCTTCGCACGCTTTTCCTGGTTCGCCGTTCCGGCCCTCCTGCTGGCCACGGGCCTCGCCCAGCGCGCTCGCGCGGACGAAGCGGCCGAGCCGACAGCCACCGCCACGTTTTCGCACGCGCTGCACGCCGAGAACGGCGCCGCCTGCGCCGACTGCCATCTGACGGATGGCGCGACGAGCCCTCTGTCGCCGATCGCGGCGGTTTGTCTCAACTGCCACGGCGAGGGTGAAGTCACCGTGCCGCAGGCCCTCGTGCCCGCCCACGGCCACGAGTGGAAGTTCCCGCACGACCCACACCTCGCCGCCAGCCTCGACTGCACCACCTGCCACGAGGCGGGCAGCGAGCCGCCACGCATGGCGGTCAGCATGGCGGCCTGCCAGAACTGCCACGCCGACGTGGGGGTCGAGCTCACCTGCGCCGAGTGCCATTCCCGCCTGCGCGAAGACGTCGAGCCGGGGCCGGAGAGCTCGCCGCTGATCGACCACAGCCAGACCTGGACGCTGCGCCACGCCGAAAGCAGCCAGCTGGCCGCCGCCGCTTGCGTCTACTGCCATCAGGTTCCCGACGACTGCCAGGCCTGCCACCGCGACAAGCAGCCGCAATCCCATACCCGGCTGTTCAAGGTGAAGACCCACGCTGTCGAGGCCGAGCTCGACCGCCAGCGTTGCCAGAGCTGTCATTTCGAGGCCGACTTCTGCGCCAGCTGCCACCGCGACGTCGAGCCGACCTCGCACACCGCCAGCTGGGGCAACCCAAGCAACAACCACTGCCAGTCGTGCCACCTGCCGCTGGCCGAGACGACCTGCGTTACCTGCCACGAGTCGCTGACCTCCCACGCCACCACGCCGCCCACCGCCGACCACGTTGCCGGCTGGGGTGAGCCGGCCAACAACCACTGCCAGAATTGCCATCTGCCGCTCGTCGACAACACCTGCGCCGTCTGTCACGCCGACCTCGCGGCCCACGACGACGCGCCGGCCTTCCACAACGCGACCTTTGGTCAGCCGACCAACAATCACTGCACCAGCTGCCATCTGCCGCTGGCCGACACCACCTGCGCCGTCTGTCACGGCACCCTCGACGCCCACGTCACGTCGCCGCCCGCCACGGACCACGTCGCCGGCTGGGGCGAGCCGGCCAACAACCACTGCCAGAGCTGCCATCTGCCGCTCGTCGACACTGCCTGCGCGGTCTGCCACAACGACCTCGCCGCTCACGACAGCGCGCCGGCCGATCACAGCGCCGGCTGGGGTCAACCCGCCAACAACCACTGCAGCAGTCTTGCCATCTGCCGCTGGCCGAAACCACCTGCGTCACCTGCCACGGCGACCTCGCTTCGCATGACAGCCAGCCGCCAGCCGCCGACCACGTCGCGGGCTGGGGCGATCCGGCGAACAACCACTGCACGACCTGTCATCTGCCGCTGGCCGACACCACCTGCGGCACCTGCCACCAGGACCTGTCGTCGCACGACAGCCCGCCGGCGGACCACAACCGCAACTGGGGTCAACCCACCAACAACCACTGCGGCAGTTGCCACCTGCCGCTCGCCGACACCACCTGTGCGGTCTGCCACGGCAACGTCAACGGGCACGATACCGAGCCGCCGGCCGACACCCACAACGCCAGCTGGGGCCTGCCGACCAACAACCACTGCCAGAGCTGCCACCTGCCGCTGGCCGACAACGACTGCGCGGTGTGCCACCAGGACCTCTCGGCGCACGAGACCGCACCGCCGCCGCCGTCGCACAATGCCAGCTGGGGCGAGCCGAACAACAACCACTGCCAGAGCTGCCATCTGCCGTTGGCCGACAACGACTGCGCCGTGTGCCACCAGGATCTGGCCAGCCACGACGAGCCGCCGGCCTCCCACACCCTGAGCTTCACCTCAGGACCCAACTTCAACCACTGCGACAGCTGCCACTTCCCGGTGGCCGACGAGACCACCTGTGCCGTGTGCCATCGTCGCGACGACCACGCCTCCTCGCCGACCATGCCCGACTGGCACGACACGATCAGCGACTGCCTCTATTGCCACCCGTCGCAGCAGCCGATCAACCACCAGGTCACCGAGATCGAGACCTGCGTGCGCTGCCATCGCCTGCAATAGGGTGCCGTCGATTCTCGAGGGCTGACGTCGCACCCGCCTGACGGCGGGCGAGCGCGTCAGCCCTTGACCGTCCAGCCCTTCTTGGCCAGCAGGGCGCGAATCGCCTCGCGATGGTCGCCCTGGATCTCGACCAAGCCGTCGCCGACCGTACCGCCGCTACCGCAGGCTCGCTTGAGCTCGCCGCCCAGCGCGGTCAAGAGAGGTCGATTCTTCGGCAGACCGTCGACGACGGTGACCGTCTTACCGTTGCGCCCCGACTTCTCGATGCGTAGCTTGGCCACCACCTTGGCCGGCACCGGCTCGTCGCGCACCTCACCGCAGCGACAGTCACGCGTCGGCCAGCCGCACTTCGGGCAGGTCGAACCGGTGGTGGTCGAGTAGACGAGGCGGCCGGGCTTGGCGGACATGGCGATGACTACACCGCAGCGTCGGCGGCCCGCGGATAGGTGCCGAGAACCCGCAGCTCCGCGGTGTGGGGCGTGATCGCGGAAAGTGCGTCAGCCAATCGGGTCGACGCCGCGTGGCCTTCGAGATCGAGGTAGAAGCGGTACTGCCAGGGGCGACCCGGGTAAGGCCGCGACTCGAGCTTGCAGACGTTGACGCCGCGCCGCGCCAGCTCGGTGAGCACCTCGCCGAGCGCTCCCGGCGTGTGGCCGACGGCCATCAGCAGCGACGTCTTGCAGTTGGCGTCGGGCGGGCACGGCCGCGGCTCGCGCGCGACCTCGACGAAGCGGGTGAAATTGCCCTGCTGGGTCTGAATGCCACGCGCCAGGACCACCAGGCCGTGCAATCGGCCGGCAGACTCGCCGGCGATCGCCGCGAGGGTCGGATCCGCGAGCTGGGCCACCTTGCGGGCGGCTCCGGCGGTGTCGAACTCGGCCTGCGGCGTGAGCCAAGCGTGGGCGTGCAGGTAGGCCTCGCACTGGGCCAGCGCCTGGGGATGCGAGAGCACGCGTCGGAGGTCGGCGAGCTCGACGCCGGGCAGGGCCAGCAGGCAGTGCTCGATCGCCGACACCACCTCGGCGTTGATCGCGAGACCACCTTCGGCCAGCAGGTCGTAGGTCTCGTTGATGCTGCCTGCCGTCGAGTTCTCGATCGGCAGAAGCGCGAGGTCGGCCTCGCCCGACTTGACCGCCTCGACCGCCCGCCGGAAGCTCTCATGGCCGCTGAGCAGGGCCCCGCCGTCGCGACCGGCGTAGCGCCGCTGCGCCGCCAGGTGGCTGTAGGAACCCTCGACGCCCTGGTAGGCGACTCGCAGCGGCGCGTCGGTCAGGGTGTGGACGTAGGCCTGCTGGTGGGCCACCGACATCGCCATGATCACCCGGTAGAGCCGCTCGGCCTCATGGGCGTCGAGGCCCATTTCGATCGCCAGGTGGCGCACCCGCTGGAGCACCTGGTCCTCGCGCGGCGGGTCGCGAAACGGCGAAGCCGCGGCCAGCTTGGCCGCGGCGATCTGCTCGGCCAGTCCCATGCGCTCGCGCAGGAGGCCGAGGAGTCGCCGGTCGAGCGTCTCGATCGCGTCGCGCAGGCCGACAAGGTCCGGGCCCACCGTCGGTGCGCTCGTCTGGTCGGTCACCGCACGGTCCGCCCCTGACGGTTGTGGCCCTCGCGACCGAGGGTCGCCAGCAGCTCCGGGAGCGGCAGCGTGTTGAGCACGTGCCGCGGCTCGAGCCAGGCCCGCCGCGCCTGCTCGACACCGTGGCGGAGCCAGTCGAGCTCTTTGGTCTGGTGGGCGTCGGTCGAAATCACGATCTGGCAGCCGAGCTCGCGGGCACGGATCAGGTGCGTATCGCGCAGGTCGAGACGATCCGGGGCCGCGTCGAGCTCGACCGCCACGCGGCGCTCGGCGCACAGCGCAAGGATCGCCTCCATGTCGAGCTCGACGCCGCGCCGACGGTTGATGATGCGCGCCGTGGGGTGGGCGAAGACGTCGACCAACGGGTGCGACAGCGCCTTCATCACGCGTGCCGTCTGCTCGGCCATTGGCAGGTCGAATCGGGAGTGGATCGACACCAGCACGATGTCGAGCCGCGCGAGGTCTTCGTCGTCGAGGTCGAGGCTGCCGTCGGCCAGGATGTCGACCTCCATGCCGCGGAGGATGCGGATGTCGGGGTACTGCGTCTGGAGCCGTCCGAGCTCGGCGTGCTGCAAGCGCAGGCGCGCCGCGTCGAGGCCACGGACCATCGCCATCACCTTGCTGTGGTCGGTGAGCGCGAAGTAGGCGTAGCCCCGCTCCCGGCAGGCGAGGAGCATCTCCTCGGCGGTGTTCTTGCCGTCGGACCAGGTCGAGTGCATCTGCAGGTCGCCGCGGAGGTCGTCGAGATCGAGCAGCCGCGGCAGGCGACGCTGCTCCGCAGCCTGGATCTCTCCGCGGTCCTCGCGCAGCTCGGGCGGGATCCACGGCAGCTCGACCGCCGCGTAGACCTCGTCCTCGCTCGCGCCGCAGACGTAGGTGCCCGCCCAGGGGTCGGGCTTGGCACTCTCGGTGCCGGCCTCCTCGCCCGCGTCTCCCGCCCCGACCGCCGCCGGCGGGGCCTTGCCGAGATGCGCCGCGCGCCGTTCGGCGGCGTCCTCGGGCGCCTCGCGGAAGACCCCGTACTCGTTGATGCGCAGCCCGCGCTCGACGCCCCGCTTGCGGAGCTCGATGTTGTGCGCCTTAGAGCCAGTGAAGTAGACGAGAGCCGCGCCGAAGCTCTTCGCTCCAACCACGCGCAGGTCGACCTGGAGGCCGCTCGCGAGTCCGACTGAGGTCTTCGTCTCGCCGCTGGCGATCACCTGCGCGACGCTCGAGAAGGCACGGAATGCGGCCATCGCCGCCGGCGCCACCGCCGGGTCATCGGTGACCGCCAGGAGGTCGAGGTCGCCCACCGTCTCGCGCCGACGGCGAAAGCTGCCGGCAACGGCGACCCGACCGAGACCGGGGACCGCGCCGAGGTGCGCCAGCAGAGCCTCGACCACCCGCTCGGCGTCGGCCAGAAGAGTGCGGTCGCGGTGCTGGGCCAGGTCGGCGATGCCGGCGAGGATCTTCTCCTCGGTCTTCTTGCCGAAACCCGACAACCCTGCGATCTGCCCGGCACGGGCCGCCGTCTCGAGCTCGGTCAGTGAGGTGATGCCCTTTTCCTGCCACAGCCGGCGCGCCTTCTTGGGGCCGAGACCCGAGATCCGCAACAGGTCGACGAGCCCCAGGGGCACCTGGCTCGCGAGCTCGTCGAGGAGGGCGAGGTTGCCCTTCGCCACCAGCTCGTGGACGTGGCTCGCCATCTCCTTGCCGATCCCCGGCAGCTTGGTGAGGTCGTCGCCGGCAGCCACCATGGTCGCGAGCGGCGTGGTCAGCTCGGCGAGGGTGCGCGCGGCGTTGCGATAGGCGCGCACGCGGAAGACGTTGGCGTCCTGGATTTCCAAGAGGTCGCCGAGGCGGTCGAAGACCGCGGCGATGTCGGCGTTGTCGAGCTGCGTCACGGCGAGTCCTCTCCTCCAGCAGCGGCCAGCAGGGCGCGAAAGCCGGCTTCGTCGAGCACCGCGACACCCAGGCGCTCGGCGTCGGCGAGCTTGCTGCCCGCCTCCGCGCCGGCCACCACGTAGTCGGTCTCCTTGCTCACCGAGCCGGTGACCCGAGCGCCGGCGGCCTCGGCCAGCTTCTTGGCTTCGCTCCGCCCAAGGCTTGGGAGGGTGCCGGTGAACACCATCCTCTTACCCGCGAGCGGCCCAGTCGGGGTCGCCACGGCTTCGGCCGCCGGCAGGGCGACCGGCCGCACCTCGGCCAGCAGGCGGTCGAGCACGGCCGCAAGGTCGGCATCGGCGAAGAAGGCGGTGATCGCGGCAGACATCTTCGGCCCAATGCCGGGCACTCTAGCCAGCTCGGCGGGCGTCGCCGCGCGCACGGCGTCGAAGCTTCGGAAGTGGCGCGCCAAATCGCGCGCGACGCTCTGGCCGACCTCGGGGATGCCGAGCGCATGGAGGAATCGCTGGAGCTCCGGCGTTCGCGACCGTTCGAGAGCGGCCAGCAGATTGCCCGCCGAGATCTCGGCGAACCCCTCGAGCGCGGTCAGCGCCTCGCGGGTGAGGTGGTAGAGGTCGGGCAGCTCGCGGACCAGCCCCGCGCCGACGAGCTGCTTGGCTGTCTCCTCGCCCAGCCCCTCGATGTCGAGGGCGTGGCGTGACGCGTAGTGGACGAGCCGTCCCACCAGCTGGGCCGGGCAGCCGAAGCCGTTTGGACACACCGTGAACGGGCCCCGCTCGATCAGCGGCGTCGCACAAGAAGGGCAAGCGGTGGGCATCGTCCACGGCGCGGCGCGCTCTCGGCCGTCCTCGGGCAGGACCTCGACCACCTGCGGAATGACGTCACCCGCACGCTGGATGCGCACCCGATCGCCCTCGCGGACGTCCTTCCTGGCCACCTCCTCGCGGTTGTGCAGGGTCGCCCGCGACACCGTCACACCGCCGATCTCGACCGGCAACATCATCGCCACGGGCGTGACCACGCCGGTGCGGCCGACGCTCGCGATGATCGCTTGGATGCGGGTGACCTCTTTGCGCGGCGGGAACTTGAACGCGAAGGCCCAGCGCGGGTGGCGGCTGGTCATCCCGAGCTCGTCGCGCCGGTCGAGGTCGTCGAGCTTGATCACCACGCCGTCGATCTCGAAGTCGAGGTCGTCGCGACGGCTCATGAGGTCGGCGTGGTAGGCGAGGACACCGTCGATGCCGACCACCGGCCGGCAGAGCTCCGATACCGGCAGCCCCCATGACCGCAGCGCGGCCAGCATCTCCTGCTGGCTCCCGAGCGGCGGCAGGAGCTCGTCGGCGGCCGGGTCGAGCGCCAACGGGTCGTAGGCGTAGGCATCGAGCGGCCGCGCGGCGGTGATCCGCGGGTCGAGCTGGCGCAGCGATCCCGCGGCGGCGTTGCGCGGGTTGGCGAACGGCTCTTCGCCGGCCGCGAGCAAGCGCTCGTTCAACCGTTCGAAGGCCGCCGACCGCATGATCACCTCCGCGCGGACCGCCAGAAAGCGGGGCACCGCACGCTCGTCGTCGCGCAGACGGAGGGGAATGCGGGCGATGGTGCGCACGTTGGCGGTCACGCCCTCCCCGCGGGTGCCGTCGCCGCGGGTGGCCGCGCGCACCAGCAGGCCGTCCTCGTACACGAGCTCGAGCGACAGGCCATCGAGCTTGGGCTCGGCGACGTAGGCCACCGTCTCGTCGCCAAGGAGCTTGCGCAGCCGCTCGTCGAAGCGACGCGCCGCCGCCGGGTCCTGGTCGGAGTCGAGGGACAGCATCGGCGCAGCGTGCTCGACGGTCGGCAGACTGGGGAGCGGGGCGCCGGCCACGCGCTGCGTCGGGGAATCGGCGCTCACCAGCTCGGGATGCGCCTCCTCGAGCGCTCGCAGCTCGCGGAACAGACGGTCGTACTCCTCGTCGGCCACCGTCGGCCGGTCGAGGACGTAGTAACTGTAGTCGTGACGACGGACGGCGGCCCGCAGCTCCTCGGCGCGGGCGCCCGGGTCGATGGCGCTCATCGTGCGGATGATACCCGCGCGGCCGTCAGAGCACGGCCCTCAGCGCAGACGGAGGCTGTAGCTCAGCAGCAGCGACTCGGCACCTGGATTTCGGCGCGCAAGGCCGGCATTCGACAGATGGTAGAAGGTCACTCCGAGCCGCGACTCGCTGGATAGAGCACAAGCGATCTCGAGACCCGAGCGGAACTCGATCGCCTCGCCTAGCTCCTTGCTCGCCCCCGAGCGGTAGAACCCGACCGCGAAATGCGGCGTCGCGAACCAGCGATAGCTCCCGCCGAGGACGAAGTCGCGACGCACCCCGACATGCGCCATCACACCGCCGTCAGCGTTGGCCATCAGACCGATCGTCGGCACGAGCTCCCAGCGCACCCGCCGCAGGCGGAGCTCGAGGCCACCTTCGGGGGCCACGTCTTCAGCAGCGACGTCGAACCAGCCGAGGCTGGCGGCGAGAGCGGGGCCGTCCTCGGCCCTGACCGATGACGCCAAGAGGGGAAGGAGGAACAGGACAAGGAGCAGAGCGAGAGCAGAAGGTTGCCGCGTCATCAGGGAAGTCCTACGAATGCTGGTCCGGTCTCGGATGATCCGGCGACGCGGGGAGAGATCCGCGCTAGCGCCGGCCATCGGGTCATCCGACCCGTGGTCCGGCGGCAACGGCTCGGATGCCAGCAACGGTGCTCAGGGCCGGAGAATTCCCGCCTGCCCGCTCCGCCGCTGTGACACGTCCGCGGTCAGGCGGCGGGCGCGGCTGCCACTCCGAAGCGGGCCTGCACCGAGGGACGCAGCAGCACCAGGATGGTGAACACGCCGAGCACGGTGCCGAACGGCATGACCATGCAGAGCAGGCCGGCAACGACCAGGCAGAAGGTGTGCCGGCGGGCTCGGGTGAGGTTGCGCCCGGCGGCCACCACGCAGGCGGCCAGCGTCCAGCCGGCGAGCACGCCGACCCCGCCCAGCAACATGAACATCCAGCCGACGAAGGCCGGCGGGCCATTGGGGGCGCCGTGGCCGGTGGCGAAAAACACGCCCATCCCGAAGTAGATCAGGAAGAAGCAAGCGAAGAGCGCCATCAGGCCGGCAACGATGAAGTGAAAGATGGCCAGCAGCTGGAGATGTTGGCCGTCGCGGGCCGCGACCTGCGCATCGAGAGTCATGGTGGTCCTCCTGCAAGGACTACGGCCGGGCGTCGGGTTCGATTCGCGCACCAGGATCCTGGAACCCACGGGCACGGGAGGCTGCTGTTAGGATGTCGACAGGAGACTCCCATGCTCGCCGACCGCATTCCCGCCATACAGGCGGCCCTCGCCGAGGCCGACCTCGACGGTTGGTTCTTCCTCTGTTTCCAACAGAACGACCCGGTGTCGGTCGCCCTGCTCGGGCTCGCGGACCGGTTCATCAGTCGCCGCTGCTACTACTTCGTCCCCCGCGAGGGGGAGCCTCGGCGGCTCGCCCACGGCATCGAGCCGGCGATGCTCGACGCGCTGCCGGGTTCGAAGCGCCTCTACACGACCTGGGCCGAAAACCGCGCCGAGGTCCGCAATCTGGTCGCTGGCGCCCGGCGTGTCGCCGCGCAGGTGAGCCACGACTGCGCCCTGCCGGCGGTCTCCAGGCTCGACGTCGGCACCGCCGATCTCCTGCGTTCGCTCGGCATCGAGCTGGTGAGCTCGGCCGACCTCATCCAGCGCTTCGCAGCCACCTGGACCGACGCCCAGCTCGCCGGTCACCGGCGGGCCTGCACCCACCTGCACGCCATTGCGCACGCCGCGTTCGCGGAGGTTTCGTCCGCTCTCCGCCAAGGGCGCACGCTCGACGAATACGCGGTCCAGCAGTGGATCCTGGCGGCCTTCGAGCAGGCCGGTCTCCACGCCGAGACCACCCCGATCATCGGCGTCAACGGCCACAGCGCGGATCCGCACTACATGCCGAGTGCCGTCGGCAGCAGCCCGATCCGCCCCGGCGACTTTCTGCTCATCGACCTGTGGGCCAAGGAGAAGGCGACCGACAGCGTTTACGCCGACATCAGCTGGTGTGGCGTCTGCGCGCCGACCCCAACTGCGCGTCAGGCCGAGGTCTTCGCCGCCGCTGCCGCCGGGCGCGACGCCGGCGTCGATCTCCTACGCCGCCGCTGGCCGCACACGCCGGTCGCCGGCTGGGAGGTCGACGACGCCGTCCGTCAGGTGATCACCGCCGCCGGCTGGGGCCAGTACTTCATCCACCGCACGGGCCACTCGATCCACACCATGGACCACGGTCCCGGCGCCAACATCGACAACTTCGAGACCCACGACGACCGCCGGTTGATCGCCATGACTGGGTTCTCGATCGAACCGGGCATCTATCTCGCGGACGACTTTGGTGTTCGCACCGAGATCAACATCGCCCTCACTCCAGCCGCCGTCGAGGTCACCGGCGGCGAGCCGCAGCACGAGCTGTTGCGCCTGCTCGCCTGAGTCGTGGCGCTACGTTCCGTGCCTTTCGTCTACCCGAGGAGGTCCCGCATGTCGCCCCGCCAGCCCGCTGCTCATGTGCTCCACACCCTCGCGCTGCTGACCCTGACCGCCCTCGCCTGGAGCACACTGGCCTGCGACCAGGGCAGCGGCTTCAAGGCGCCGGCGGGGGCCCGCCCTCGCGTCTCCGACAGCGGCAGCGACCCGGCACCGGCGACCCCACCGCCACCGACCTACGAACAGCGCGCGGACGAGGTCCGCCAGAAATGGCAGGACGCGCAGGACGCCGGCAGCGATCAGGAGAAGATCGACGCCGCCAACGCCGCCCTGGCGGCGCAGCAGAACCTCGCCGACTCGAGCAACCAGCCGAGCGGCGGCAACGGCCAGTAGCGGACTGCGACCGCTTGTCGAGCTCCCTCGCTCCATCGATCCGGATCGCTGGCGCCGGCCCCTCGGGCCTGGCGACGGCGATCACCCTGGCGCGAGCGGGGCGGCGCGTCGAGGTGTACGAGGCGCGGCCCACCGTCGGCCACCGCTTCATCGGTGATTTCCAGGTCCTCGAAAACACCGCCAGCCCGGTCGGCGCCCTCGACTTCCTGGCGACCGCGGGGATCGCCCCCGACTGCAAGCTCGAACCGACCCACGACGCCGTCTTCTTCGACCATCGCCTGCGCAGCACCGCCGTGCGCTCGGCCAAGCCGTATGGCTACTTCCTCCGTCGCGGCCCCGACCCTGGCACTCTGGATCGCGGGCTTCTCGCCCAAGCGCAGGATCTCGGGGTCGAGGTGACGTTCAACCGTCGGGTCCGGCCGGCGGACGTCGACGTCGTCGCCACCGGGCCGGCGATGGCCGACGGCCTGGCGCGCGAGATGACGTTCGCCACGGGCCTTGCCGACCGGACCTGGGTGCTGTTCGACCAGCGCCTGGCACCCGGGGGCTACGCCTACCTTTTCGTGCGCAGCGGCTTTGCCACCTACGGCGCCGCCATCGTCGCCGACTTCCCCTCGATCGACCGCCGCTTCGAGGCCTGTCTCGCCCGCTTCCAGGAGATCGAGAGCTTCAGGCCGGAGTCGCCCCGCCACGGCTACTCGTACATGAACTTCACCCTGCGCAGGAGCGCGGTGTCCGACGGTCGCCCCTACGTCGGGGAGGCCGCCGGCTTTCAGGACTACCTGTTCGGCCTCGGAATTCGCTACGCCTTGACCACCGGCGTGCTGGCCGCCCAGGCGGTCCTTACCGGCGACTCCTACGACGCCCTGTGGGAGCGCGAGCTCGGCGACCGCCAACGATCGAGCGTCGTCAACCGCCTGCTCTACGAGCTGGGCGGCAATGCCGGGCTCGCCAACTTCGCTCGCCAGGCCGCTGGCCGCGACTTCGGCGATTTTCTCGCCGGCTGGCACCGCTTCCCGACCTGGAAGCGATGGCTGCTGCCGTTCGTCCTGCGGCGTTGGCGGCGGCGCGACGCCTGTCGTCATCACCTGCCGTCGCACTGGTGTCGCCGCGAGCCACCGGCCAACGGCACCCGCCGCGAGGAGGTCGCCGCCGCCCGCGGAACTGCCGCTGCGCCCCGTCGCGACGTCGAGCTCGGTGAGATCCTGCCTGCCGGAGGCGGTCGATGAGCGGCGAGATGCCGACCACCACGCCGATCCTGCCGCTACGGCCAGCCACGGTCGACGCTGCTGCCCTGGCCGCCGACTTCGAGCTCGTCCGCGAGCTCACGCATCGGCGCGGCGCCAACTTCTCGCTCGGCTTCCGCTTCCTCCCACTCCCGAAGCGCCAGGCCGTGTACGCCGCCTACGCCTTCTGCCGCTGGGCCGACGACCTGGCCGACGAGGTCGGCATCGCCGACCCGGCCGAAGCGCTCGACGAGTGGGAGCGCGAGCTCGCCGCCACCTATCGCGGTATGCCGACCCACCCGGTATCGCGCGCGCTCGCCGCCGCCTTGGCCGACTACCCGATCCCCCAGAGCGCCTTCGCCGACTTGATCGCCGGCTGTCGCCGCGACCTCGTCCAGAACCGCTACCCGACCTTCGCCGACCTCGAGCAATACTGCGTCGAGGTCGCGGTTTCGATCAGCGAGATCTCGCTGGCCATCTTCGGCACGCAGCGGGAAGTGGCACACGGGCACGGCCGCAACCTGGCGATGGCACTCCAGCTCACCAACGTGCTGCGCGACGTTGCCGAAGACCTCGAGCGCGACCGCATCTACCTGCCACAGGACGAGCTGGCCCGCTTCGGCGTCGACGACGGCACTTTGCGGCGCGGCCTCGGCGCACCCGGGGTGCGCGAGCTCCTCGCCTTCCAGGCGACCCGTGCCGCCGACTACTTCCGCAAGGCCCGCCCGCTCGTCGCCTGCATCGACGCCGATGCCCGGGTGCCGGTGGCCCTGATGGGGTCGGTGTACGCCGCGGTGCTCGCCGAGGTCGTCGACCGCGGCTACGACGTCTGGAGCGAGAAGGTCAGCCTGTCGCTCGGCCAGCGCGTGCGGGTCGTCGGTCGCTGCCTCCTGCAGCCGGCGATCCACGTCCGCTGACGGAGCGCAACCCAGCGGGCCCGGGTCCTACTCGACCTGGATCTTCGAGGCAGCGCGCTCTCCGAGCTCGAGGCGCGAACCGTCGGCGCGCGACAGGGAGACGGTGTCCGCCGCCTCGTCGCGATGGGTCACCCGCACCAGGCTGCCGGGCATCAGCCCCTCGCGCTCGACGAGGCGCAGGAACTCGGCCGTCTGATCGCTGATGCGGGCGACGCGGAGGTCGCGGTCGAGCGGGCAGTCGGCGAGTGACTGCCGCGCCGGCTCGGCGAGCTCGCCGTGGCGCGTGGGAATCGGGTCACCATGCGGATCGGCCTCGGGGTGCCCCAACATCTCGTCGATGCGCTCGATCAAGCGGTCGGACACGGCGTGCTCGAGACGCTCGGCCTCGGCGTGGACCTCGCTCCAGTTGAGGCCCAGTACCTCGACTAGAAACAGCTCGATCAGCCGGTGTCGCCGCAACACATGGGCCGCGAGTTGCCGCCCGGCCGGCGTCAGGCGCACGCCGCTGTACGGCTCGTAGACGACCAGCCCGCCGTCCGACAGGGTCTTGACCATCGCCGTGACCGTGCCTGGCGCCACCCCGAGGGCGGCCGCGATCTGGCCCATGTTGACCAGGCCCTCACTCGGCCCCTGCGCCAACAGGATGTGCTTGAGGTAGTCCTCGACGGTGCTCGTCGCCATCCCGCAAGCGTACCGCGGCAGGCGGCGCGCATGCGCGTCGGAGGTAGCGGTTGCGCAGGCTGCCCAAATGCGCTAGTTTTGAGTACTCAAAATCATTTCTCGAGGTGCAGATGACCTACCCGAATCCGGCTCGCGTGCTCCTGCTGCTCACCCTGGCCGGCGCCCTCACTGGCCCCCTGGCCGGCGACGCCCTGGTTGGCGACCGCCCTGACTTCACCGACGGCCCGCTGACCATGGCTGCCGGCCGCTGGCAGCTCGAGGGCGGCGCGACGACCACCCACGCCGACGGCGACAGCGCGGTCGAGGCGGGCGAGCTGCTGCTACGGGTCGGCCTCGTCGACGGCCTGGAGCTACGTCTGTCGCCCGGCTCCTGGGTCGATGAGCCCGGTGCTCGCGGCCGGGGCGATGCCGCCATTGGTATCAAGGCTCGACTGTTCGAGTCTGCCGGAGGCGCCCTGCCGGCGGTCTCGCTGCTGGCGACGGCCGGCCTGCCCACCGGGGAGGAAGGGGCGGGAAGCGACGAGATCGAGCCCGAGGTGAAGGTGTCGCTCGCCTGGGAGCTGAGCGATCGCGTCGGGCTGTCCGCCAACCTCGGCGTGGCGCGCCCCAGCGAGGATGGCGAGCGCTTCGCCCAGGGCCTCGCCAGCGCCTCGCTCGGGGTCTCGCTCACCGCCCGCTGGGGCGCCTACGTCGAGGTCTACGGCGTCCTGCCGACGGCGCGCCACGGCGACGACGCTGCCTACTCCGACGCCGGCGTCACCTGGCTGGCGAACGACGACCTGCAGCTCGACATCCGCGTCGGGCGCCAGTTGAACGGTGAGCAGCCCGAAACGTACCTCGGCGCGGGCGTCGCCGTGCGCTGGTAAGACGACGCGCGTACAATCCACGGGACTTCACTTTGGCTCGAGAAAAGGAGCGGCCGTGACCAAATCCGCACGTCCCTGGATCCCACTACTGATCCTCGGTGGCCTGTCGCCAACACTGCTGTCGGCCGCCGATGGCGCACCCACCGCCGCGGCTGCAGCCCCAGCGGCGACAGTCGAGGCAGCGCCAGCCCCCTCTGGCATTCCCAATGGCGAGGCCGGCATGGTCGTCGTCCGTAACACGGACGGCACCTTACGAGCGCCCACCGCCTCCGAGCTCGCCGCGCTCGGGCTACTCTCCCCACTCAACCACTCGGACGAGGGTCTCGTCCAGGTCGTCCACCCCAATGGCACGGTCTCCATAGACCTACAGGATCGCTATCAGGAGCTCTCGATGGCGCGCGTGGCGGCGGATGGCAGCCGTCAGATGCTCTGCAACGGTGCGCCGCAGACGGTCGCCGCGTTCCTCTTCGCCGCCTGGTCGTCGCCGAAGCCGCTCGCCGCGGAGGTGAACAATGAGCGTTGATCGACGCCTCGCCCTGCTCCTCGTCACGCTGACGCTCACCCCGGTCGCGGCGCACGCCACGGCGACGATCGTCATCAATAACGTCGACGGAGCCGGCGTCGGCTTCAACGATCCGACACCGGTCACGCCGCTGCCCGACAACCCTGGCGCCACGCGAGGCGCCCAGCGACTGAACGTCTTCCAGCGCGCCGCCGCCATTCATGGCGCCATCCTGCAGAGCGACGTCACGATCATCGTCCAGGCAACGTTCAACCCCAGCCCAGCGCTCGCCTGCACGCCGACCGCGGCCACCTTGGGCTCCGCTGGCACGATCCAGATCTTTCGGGACTTCCCCAACGCACCGCTCGGCGGCACCTGGTACTCCGCGGCCCTGACGAACGCCTTGGCCGGCGCTGATCAGTCGCCGGGGCCACCGGACCCGACGATCACGGGTACCAACGACGACATTCGCGCCCGTTTCAACCCCCTGCTCGACAGCGACCCGACGTGCCTGGGCGGCGCCGGCTGGTACTACGGTCTCGATCACAACGAGGGCACCAAGGTGGATCTGCTGGCGGTGGTGCTGCACGAGATTTCGCATGGCTTGGGATTCCAGACCTTCACCAGCACCTCCACGGGCGCCTTCAACAGCGGCTTTCCAGACGTCTATGCCGGGCACATTCGCGACCTCGAGGCAGCCCCTGGCGCTCAACTCTGGACCGAGATGGCGAGCAACGCCGCGCGCCAGGCGTCCGCCATCAACGACCCGGACGTGGTGTGGGACGGCGCGGCGGTCAACGCGGCCTTCCCGCGCACCCTCGGCCCGTCCCAGATCCTGACCATCAACTCCCCGGGCGGCATTGCCGGCAACTACCAGGCAGTTCCGGCTTCGTTCGGCCCACCCGTGCCCCTGGGCGGGCTCACGGGTGATGTCGTCCTCGCCACCGACGGAGTCGCCGCCGCCGACGTCAACGATGCCTGCGAGCCGCTCACCAATGCGGCGGCGATCAACGGCAACATCGCTCTCGTCCATCGTGGTACCTGCAACTTCGTCATCAAGGCAGCAAACGTGCAAGCCGCCGGTGCGATCGGCATGATCGTCTCGAACAATGTGGCGACGGGGTTTCCGGGCATGGGCGGCAGCGACCCCTCCATCATCATCCCGTCGATCGGGGTCCTGCAGTCCACCGGCACCTCGATCGAGGCCAACTTTCCGGTCAACGCCTCGCTTGCCTACGACAGCGTCAACCTCGCCGGCGCCCGTGGGGGCTTCGTCCGTTTGAACGCGCCGAACCCGCTCGTCACCGGGTCGTCGATTTCGCACTGGACTCCCGATACCAGCCCGAACCTAGTCATGGAGCCGGCCATCAACAGCAGCCTGACCGACGACATGGACCTCACCACCCAGTTGTTCCGGGACATCGGCTGGTTCATCGTGCCGCTCTACTCGGACAGCTTCGAGACCGGTACCACGACTCGCTGGCACGTCGTCTCGCCATAGCGCAGCGCGGGGTGCCCGACACCAGGCCCCAGGGCCCGGTGTCGGGCTCAGTACGACTCGCCCGGCAGGAGCTTGACGACCTCGCAGTTCGCGCCCTGGGTCTTGATCTCGCGGGCCAGCATCTCTGGCGTACCGACCAGGGCGGGGAACGTGCCCCAGTGCAGCGGGATGACGGTCCGCACGCCGAGGAGGCGACAGGCCCGCGCCGCCTGGTGCGGATCCATCGTGAACAGGTCGCCGATCGGCAGGAAGGCGAGCTCGGGTCGGTAGAGCTCGCCGAGCAGTTGCATGTCGGAGAAGAGTGCCGTGTCCCCGGCGTGGTAGAAGGTGCAGCCGCCCGGTTGGCGCACCATGTAGCCGGCGGCGAGGCCACCGTAGAGCAGGTTTCCGGCCTGGTCGCCGATCCCCGAGGAATGGTCAGCGCGGACCATACTCACCTCGAGGCCGAGCACCGTCTGGCGACCACCGAGGTTCATGCCCTGGGTGTTGGCGACGCCCCGCGACGCGAGGTAGTGGCAGACCTCGTAGCTGGCGATGACGTGCCGCGGGCGGTGCTCCCTGGCCAGTTCCACGGTGTCGCCCAGGTGGTCGGAGTGGCCATGGGTGACGAAGATGGCGTCGATTCGCGACGGCTGCTTCTCGGCCGCCGGACACGACGGGTTCTCGCGCAGCCAGGGGTCGATCAGGATCACCTCCCCGCTCGGCAGCTCGCAGCGCACCGCCGAGTGGCCGAGATAGGTGAAGGTCGCGCGCTGCTTGGTCGTCGCCATGGTCATGTCCTCCTCGCCAGACCTCGATTGTAGATCCAGCGGAGCCGCGGCAGCCGATGCTACAGTCACTCCCCCGCTGCCGTCCGCGCGGCGAAGAAGGTCATCCCCTGCGAGGAGCGCGCCCATGTCCGACAGTACCCGTTGGCTTCTCCTGTTCCACATCCTCGGCGCGCTCTGGCTCGCCGGCGGCTCGTTCGCCAGCTCCGTCGTCCGCGCCCAGGTCAAGCGCGCCGAGAACCTCCGCGAGAAGGCCATGGGCCTGCGGATCCTGTGGCGCCTGACGACGATCTACACCCTCCCTGGCGCCGTCGTCGCCGGCATCCTCGGCTTCGCCCTGATCGTGCCGAGCGGCCACACCATGCGCGACGCGTGGGTGCAGGTCTCACAGACGCTGTGGCTGGTGATGCTCGGCATCGCGATCTTCTATCTCGCCCCGCGGCTCAAGCGCACGCTCGCCGCGGCCGAGGCGTCGCTCGTGGCCGGCGTCCCGACCCCGGAGCTCGTCGCCCTGGCCGGCGCCAAGCTGCCGGGCATCCTCGCCGACGTCAACGCCCTGGGCATCGTCGTCCTGACGGCCCTGATGGTGATTCAGCCGTAGAAGGCGACGAGCCCGAGGCCGGTGGTGAGCCCCAGGGTCGGCAACATGCCCCAACGCCGGCGCAGCAGGACGTAGAACGCGAGAACGACCAGGCCGAGCACTACCGGGTCGAGCTGGGCGAGGCGTGGCACCAGGATCCGAAGCGGTCCGACGTGGCCCTCGGCGACCCTGGCGAAGACGGTGTGGAGGCCAAGCCACAGCGCCAGGTTGAGGATGCCGCCGACCACCGCCGCCGTGATGCCGGCGAGCGCCGCGTCGAGGTGCCGCCGGCCGCGCAGCGCCTCGACCCAGGGCGCGCCGAGGAAGATCCACAGGAAGCAAGGGGCGAACGTCACCCAGGTCACCATCAGCGACGCGGCCACGGCAGCCGTCGCCGGCGCGAGGGGCCCGGGGTTGCGCCAACCGGCGAGATAGCCGATGAACTGCACCACCATGATCAGCGGGCCCGGAGTCGTCTCCGCCATGCCGAGGCCGTCGAGCATCTCCGCCGGCGCGAGCCACGCCCGGTCGCGCACCGCGTGGTCGGCCACGTAGCTCAGCACCGAATAGGCGCCGCCGAAGGTGACGACCGCCACCTTGCTGAAGAACAGTCCGAGCTCGACCAGGACGTGGCCGCTGCCGAGCGTTGCGACAACGACCACCACGGGCAGGAACCACACCGGCAGCCACACGGCGAGCACCCCCGCGGCGTGCCGCCAGCTCGGCGACTCCCGGGCGGCCGGCGACAGGGCCACCGTCGACGCCTCGCGGGCGGCAGTCCCGCCGTCGCCTGCCTCCGGGCCGGCCGGCGCCAGGCTCCCGGGGCGGCCAACCTCGAGCAGCAGGCCGACGCTGGCGGCCGCCAGCACCACCAGCGGGTAGGGCACCGCGAAGAAGAACAGGGCGACGAAGGCCGCGCCGGCGATCAGGCGTCGCGGCCGGCTGCCGAGGGCCCGCCGGCCGATGCGCAGCACCGCCTCGACCACCAGGGCGAGGACCGCTGCCTTGAGGCCATAGAAGACTGCCTGCAGCAGGTCGGTCTGCTGGTACGAAGCGTAGAGGAACGATAACCCGAGGATGGCGACGAATCCCGGCAACACGAAGAGGAGCCCCGCGAGCAGGCCGCCGAGAGTGCCGCGGAGGAGCCAGCCGGCGTAGGTCGCGAGCTGCGTCGCTTCGGGGCCGGGCAGCAACATGCAGTAGCTCAGCGCGTGCAGAAAGCGCCGTTCCGAGAGCCACCGCTTCTCCTCGACCAGGATGCGGTGCATGACCGCAATCTGACCGGCCGGCCCGCCAAAGCTCTGGACGGCGATGCGCCCGCAGACCACCGCCAGCTCACGCCAGGAGACGAGCGGCGCTGTCTCCTCGCCGCCCGTCGCGGTCAATGGCCAGCCCGGGAGTGGAACCGCTCTCCGCGGCGGGCCATGTCGCGCAACAGCTGCGCGGGCGCCAGGCGGGCGCCGTGGCGGGCGGCGTAGCCGTCGAGGCGGCCGACCACCCAGTCGAGGCCGCGACGGTCCGCCTCGCGCAGCAGGCCGCCGCGAAACGGCGGAAAGCCGAAGCCGAAGATCACCCCGATGTCGACGGCAGCGGGATCGGCGATGACACCGTCCTCGATCGTCCGCGCCGCCTCGTTCAGCATCTGCAGCCAGCAGCGCTCGACGATCTCCTCATCCGGGAGCGTGGCCGGCCGCCAGTCGAGCAGACGGTAGACGTCGGGGTCGACCTCCTTGCCGGCATCGACGTAGCGATAGAACCCACGCCCGGACTTACGACCCAGCCGCTCGGCGTCGATCATCCGCGCGTTGGTCGGCGGCGGCGCCAGGCGCTCGCCCAGGCGTTCGCGCATCACGCGGCCGGCGTGGATCGCAACGTCGAGCCCCACCTCGTCGAGCAGGGCGAGCGGGCCGACGGGCCAACCCCAGGCAACCAGCGCACGGTCGATCTGGTCGACGGTGGCCCCCTCCGACAGACACCAGACCGCCTCGTTCAGATAGGGCGCCAGCACGCGGCTGGTGAAGAACCCGGGTCCGTCGCCGACGACGACCACCGTCTTGCCGAGACGGCGCGCCACCTCGACGGTCTGCGCCAGGGCGCGGGCGCTCGTCGTCGGGTGACGGATCACCTCGAGCAGCGGCATCTTGTGCACCGGGCTGAAGAAGTGCATGCCGACGACGTTCTCCGGTCGGCGGCTGACGCGCGATAGCTCGGCGATCGGGATCGTCGACGTGTTGGAGGCGATGACGAGGTCGTCGGGCCCGGCCGCCTCGAGCTCGCGGATCACCCGATGCTTGAGCTCGAGATCCTCGTAGACGGCCTCGATGACCAGCGGCAGACGGCGGAAGCCGGCGTAGTCGACGGCGCCGCGCACCCGGCTCATCGCCAAGCGCGAGGCCGCCGGCGTGGCCCGACGACGGCGCAGTCGCTCCTCGAAGCGCTCGGCGCAGAAGCGCAGGCCACGGCCAACGGCGGCCAGATCGCGGTCCTTCATCACCACCTGGAAACCCTTCTCCGCCAGCAGCTGGACGATCCCCGACCCCATGAAACCGGCGCCAAGGACTCCGATCCGCGCGGGTGGCTCTTCGCCGGCAGCGAGGTCGCGGGCCGTGCCCTCGACCGCCGTCTTCATGAAGAACAGGCCCATCAGGTTCTTGGCCGTGGGTGTCACCACCAGCTCGGCGAAGGCGCGCGACTCGACCTCGAGCGCCGCCGCGAGCGGCAGGCGCATCCCCTCGCGCACCACCTCGATCGCCCGCAGGGGCGCCGGATAGTGGCCGGCGGTGCGCTGCATGACGTCGGCGCGAGCGCGGTCGTAGACCAGATCCTTGGCCAGCGGTACGCCGGCCAGGAAGTTGGTCGCCCGCGTCGCTAGGGGCTGGGCCTTGGGCGATCGGCGACCGGCGGCCAGCAGGCGGGCCGCTGCCACCTCGAGCATCGCCGGATGGCACACCTCGTCGACGAGGCCGAGCCTCTGAGCTCTCCGCGCGTCGAGCTGGCGGCCGGTCAGGATCAGGTCGAGGGCATCCTGGACCCCGACCAGCCGGGGCAAGCGCTGCGTGCCCCCGAGCCCTGGAATCAGGCCCAGCTGCACCTCGGGCAGGCCGAGCCTGGTCTTGCCGTGGTCGGTCGCCACACGGAGGCGGCAGGCCAGCGCGATCTCGAGCCCCCCTCCGAGGCAGGCGCCGTGGATCGCCGCCACCGTCGGGTAGCGGAGGGCAGCGAACCGCGCCAGCAGGGCATGCCCGCGAACGAGCAGAGCGCGAACCGCGGCCGGGTCCGCGAGGGCCTCGATCTCGCCGATGTCGGCGCCAGCCATGAAGTGGTCGCGTTTGCCGGACAGCACCACCAGGCCGTCCAGATCCGCCGCCTCGAGCCCCGGCAGCTCATGTTCGAGCCAGGCCATCAACCGGCTCGAGACGGTGTTCACCGGCCGCCCAGGGTCGTCGAGCTCGAGGAGCGCCAACCGGCCCTGAACGACGATGCGTGCCGGTCCGGCGTGGCCCGCGGCGGAGTGGTCGAGCGCGTGCTGGGCTCGGGTCATGCGTTCCTCCGGCAGGGAGAAAAAGCTGACTGGAGACGGCTCACTGGAGACGAAAGCTGACTGCAAACGAAAAAGGGGACCGCCCCACGGTTAGATCCGCGGTTCCGGACCCCTGATCGCCACGACGGGAGAGGCCTTGCGACCTGCGTCTGGCGAGCCCTTCGCGTCGCGAAGGGTAAAGAGAAGACCACGCGCCCACGAGACCGGACGCGGGGGCGCCCGGTAGCGCGTTCGGGCGATTGCCTACTTCTTCTTCGCCGGCTTCTTGTCGGCAGCCTTCTTCGCAGGTGCCTTCTCGGCAGCCTTCTTCTTGTCACCGCCAGCCTTCTTCGTGGCCATGCTTTTGCCCTCCGCTGTTTTCCCGTGATTGGGAGCGAACTGGATCGAAGAATAGCACCGCAACAGGTCGTGAGCAACAGGTTTTGCCGCCACCACCGGTTGGGGTGTCGCACAGGAGTCTATGCAGCTTTCGAAGGACTCACGAGGCCCCGCACCCCACCCGCGCGCAAGGACATCGGCACTACGACTCCATCCCCTCGCGAGGGGCAGCGGCACGGCTCAGGAGCTGCTCGACGCGCGCGATCACCATCTCGAGGGCGACCCGGTTCTCACCGCCCTCGGGCACGATGACGTCCGCCCAGCGCTTCGACGGCTCGACGAATTCGAGGTGCATCGGGCGCACTGTCTCGAGGTACTGACGGAGCACGTCCTGCACGTCGCGACCCCGCTCCTCGAGGTCGCGACGCAGGCGCCGGGCGAGGCGCACGTCGGCGTCGGTGTCGACGAACACCTTGAAGTCGAGGAGCTCGCGCAGCCGGCGCTCGGAGAACAGCAGGATGCCTTCGATCACCACCACCGGCCGGGCGATCGCGGTCCGCGTCTCGGCGCGCCGACGGTGGGTCACGAAGTCGTAGATCGGCACCTCGACGTCGAGGCCGGCACGTAGCTCGCGGAGGTGGGCGATGAGCAGCTCGTTGTCGAGCGCCCCGGGATGGTCGAAGTTGTACTGCGCGGCGACGTCGACGCTGGTGCCGCCGAGGTCGCGGTAGTAGCTGTCCTGCTCGATGTAGGCGATGCGCGCCGGGCCGACCGCGTCGACGATGGCTCGCGCCACCGTGGTCTTGCCGGACCCCGAGCCACCGGCGACCCCGAGCACCACCGGCCGCTCGCCGCCGGACCGCCAGAGCCGGTTGACGTTCAAGGCCCGACCAACCGGCGGTGCGTGGCAACGGGGCTGCTCGCATGCGGCGAGGACGGCGGCGATGGGGACACGAGCACAGAGCGAGATCCTACCGGAGCGGGGGCGCAAACCGTCGCCCCAGTTGACGGAGTCGCCGCCATCGCCTCAGGCGAGCAGCGGCGGCAAGTCGGCGAGGGTGGCGATGACGACATCCGGCGCCGGCCCGCGGTCGTGCTCGCTGCGCAGCCATACCGTACGCACTCCCGCCGCGCGACCTGCCGCGACGTCCGTCGCCAGGCGGTCGCCCACCAGGACCGCCTCGCTCGCCGGGACGCCGAGCGCCGCCAGGGCGGCGAGCGGCAGCGCCGGCGACGGCTTGCGATGGCCGCTTTCGTAGCTCCAGTGCAGCGACCGCAGCGGTTGCCGCAGCCCGTGGGTCGACAACAGCCGCTCGTAGAGCTTGCCCGGCAGCGGCACGTTCGAGACCAGGGCCAGCGGATAGCCGCGCGCCGCCAGCTCGCCGAGGGCGTTCGCGGCGCCGGCGAGTGGGCCGACGGTCGCCGCGTAGGGAGCGAACCAAGCTCCCAGCAGGCGCAGGTTCCGCCCCCGCGCGCCGCTCACGGCCCGCAGGCGGCGCAGGTGCGGCTCCCAGGCCGCCTCGCGGACGTCGGCATACCGCTGCTCGTAGGCCGCCCGCCACGGCGCAAAGAGCAGGGGCTCGAGCGCCTCGACGGTGACCCGACCGCCGGTGGCCGCCACCTCGCGCGCCAGCACCTCGCGCCCCCGAAAGTCGAGGCGCCCCTGGGGCAACCCGGCCAGGTTCCCCATGTCGAGGAGAACCCCGCCCATGTCGAGCAGGACCGCGCGCACCCCGGCGAGCGCCGCCCGCGCCGCGACCGGCGGTGTGACCTCGACCGCAGCGCCCCGGAGGGTCATCGCTGGCAGCGCGGGCACCAGAAGGTGCCGCGACCCGCCTGCACGCCGCGTCGGATGGTGCCGGCGATCCGCGTGCCGGCGATCCGCGTGCCGGCGCCCCGCGAGCCGGCGCACCGCGGGCAGGGCTCGCCGGCCCGCCCGTAGACAGCTAGGGAGACCTGGAAATAGCCGCTTCGACCCTCGCCGTCGGCAAAGTCGTTGAGCGTCGTGCCGCCCTGTTCGATCGCCTGCTCCAGCACCCCCACCACCGCCGCCGCCAAGCGGTCGAAGCGCCCGGCCGCCAGCCGATGGACGCCCCGTCCGGGATGCACGCCCGCGACATGGCAGGCCTCGTTGGCGTAGATGTTGCCGACACCGACGACCACCCGGGCGTCCATCAGGAAGCTTTTGATCGGGCCTCGACGGCGGGCAGCGGCCACCGCCAGATGTCGGCCGTCGAACTCCGACGACAGGGGCTCGGGACCGAGCTCGCTGAAATGGCCGTCGGCGGCGAGGCCGCTCGTCCGCACGGCGAACAGCAGACCGAACCGACGCGGGTCGCGGAAGCGCAGCCGGCGGTCGCCGAGGCGAAAAGCGACGTGCTCGTGGGCCTCGGCCTCGACATCGACGTCGACCAGGGTCAGTCGACCGCTCATGCCCAGGTGAACGACCAGCGTAAGGTCGCCTTCGAGATCGATCAGCAGGTACTTGCTGCGCCGCCGCAAGCCGGCGATCCGGCGCCCGCAGGTCGCCGCCAGGGCCGCGCGGTCGATCGGCTCGCGCAGACCCACGTGGCGAACCACGACGTCGTCGATGCGCTCCCCAACCAGGTGCGGCAGCAGGCTGCGGCGCAGCACCTCGACTTCGGGCAGCTCGGGCATGGCCATATCCCACCACAGGACCCGACCCGTCGCCAGCCCGCTTGACAAGGCGCAAACACGGCGTAACAATTCAAAAGCGTAAACCGGGCGTAAGCGCGTACCCCTGACTGCAGCAACACAGACGACTGCCACCGACGAGAGACCACCGCCATGTTCGCCGCCACCGCCAGCCAAGCCTGCCTGCCGCTGTTTCCGACCCTGCCTCCGCGAGGCCGCCCGGATCCCGACGCCGAGGCCATCCGGCGCCGCGCGGGCGTCGAATACTTCGACCTCGACATTCGCGACATCCTGAACCGCTGCGCCACCCCGCGCATGCCGTTCGTGTGGACGATCAACCCTTACCGCGGCTGCGAATTCGCCTGCACCTACTGCTACGCCCGCTACACCCACGGCTTCTTCGACCTCACCCGTTGGCAGGACTTCGAGACCAAGGTCTTCGTCAAGCGTGAGGCCGCCGAGACTCTCGAACGGCAGCTGCGCAGGATGGCGCTGGCCGGCGAGCCGATCGCCATCGGCACCGCCACCGACCCCTACCAGCCGGCCGAGCACCATCACGAGGTGACGCGCTCGCTGCTCCAGGTCTTCGCCCGCGTCGAAGGGCTCAACCTGTCACTGACGACGAAGTCGCCCCTGATCCTGCGCGACCTCGACCTGCTGACCGAGCTCGACCGCCGCCACGCGGTGTCGGTCAACGTCACGATCACTACCGTCGACGCCCGTCTCGCTCGACGCATCGAACAGCATGCGCCGGACCCGCAGGCGCGCCTGCGCACCGTCGAGCGGCTGGCCGAAGCCGGTATCGAGACGCGGGTCAACTGCATGCCGGTGATGCCCGGGATCAACGACCACGAGAAGGTGCTGGCGCCCTTGCTCGAAGCCTGCCGAGACGCTGGCGCCCACGACGTTGGAGGTTCGGCACTGTTCCTCCGGCCAGCCGCCCGCGCGCGCTTCATGCCCTGGCTGGCGGCAGAGTTCCCGCGCCTGGTCCCCCGCTACGAGCGCCTCTTCGGGCGCCGGGAGTACCTCCGCGACGCCGACCGCGACGCCGTGCTCCGGACCTTCCGACGGTTGCGGCTCGTCCACGGGTTCCCACGCCCGGCCGTCGGGCGGGTGTAACGCACGGCGGCCCGGCGACTCTCGGCCGGGCTAGCCGGCGGCGATACGGGCAATCAACTGGCTCAGGGCGGCGTCGGCGTCGGTCGACTCGCCCTTGAGCTCGAGCTCGGTCTCGAGGACGTGCCACGGCAGGGCCACGAGGAGCTCGGGCCGCATCCGCGACACCGCCAGGTAAGCGCGGTGCAGGCGAAATGGATGAAGGGCGGCGAGAGGGTTCTTGCCGCCTGGAATCTCGCCCTGCAGGCCGGGCGCCAGGCGCGTCTTGAAGCGGTCGAAGCTGCGCTCTCCCGGCGGTACGCCCAAGAGCTTCATCAGCCCGGCGAGGGCCGTGAGCTGACGGCAGAAGCCGGCCAGCAGCGAAAAGAAGGACAGCCTCGCCGCCAGCGGATCCTCGGCGCCCTGGACGAACCGGCGCAGACGCCCTAAGGCCTCGCCTAGCTTGCCCGCGGCGACGGCGTCGAGCAGTTGCCAGACGTCTTCGTCGCCACGGTCCTCGACACTCTCTTCGACCTCGGCGAGGCCGATGCGGCCGCCGGCCCCCACCAGACCCGCGAGCTTGCGATACTCCGCCGCCAGCCGACCAGCCGAGGTGGGGTCGAGTCCACCGCCGGACCGGCCCTCGCCGCGCTTGAGGGTTCGGCGCGCGAGCTCGGCGAGGGCGTCACCGGCAATGGTGGCGCCGGTTTCCCGCGCCAGCTCGGCAGCCACCATGTCGAGGCCCGACCAGCCACCCCGACGCTCGGCCTCGAGACGGCCTGCGTCGGCGATGGCGCCCACCGCCTGCCAGCGAGCGATCAGTGGGTGGTCGGCGGCGACGGTGCTCTCGACCAGGACCAGGGTGTGCCCAGGCGGCAGCCCGCTGGCAACGACCGTCGACAGCTCGGCCACGTCGCCCTCGGCCCAGCCCGCGAGACCCGCCGCCAGCCCTCCCTCGAGCAGGGGTGCCAGGGCCTGACGAAGCTCCTCCACCTGCTTCTTGGTGCGGCCGCGGTCGCCGCGGCTGCGCTTGTGGGCTCGGCCGCCCTGAAAGGCCCAGTCGGGCACCGCCGCCAGAGTGTCGGCGGCGTCGCGTCCCGCGTCGTCGCCGAACAGGTGGATCGCCTGCAGCAGACGCGACGCCGCCTCGCGCTCCCGCGGCCCGAGCTGGGCACCGGCCAGGGGCAGGACGGCGGCGGCATCGTCGATCAGGTCGGCGGCGGCGGCACGATCGGCAAGGACCGCGCTGTCGACGACGAGGACGACCTTGCCGGTGGCAAACAGCGAATAGACACGGAGGTCGGCGAGCAGCGGCGCCAGGCTCGCCGGATGGCGGTAGGTTTCGACCTGACAGCCAATCTTGGCGGCGATTGCCGCCGCCAGGCGCTGGCCGAGGGGCTCGGCAAGCAAGGTATCGCCAGTGACCAGGTAGACCGGCTCGGCCGGCGCCGTGCGCAGGCGCTCGACGAGCTGCTCGACGGCGCGCGACATGGCGACCAGCTCCCGCGGCCAGGACGGCCGATCAGTCCTGCAGCATCCCCTTCTCGTCGAGCTCCTGGCAGTCGATGCAGTAGCGCGCCCAGGGAATCGCCTTGAGACGCAGCGGGGCGATCTCGCGGCCGCAGCTCGAGCAGGCGCCGAAGATCTCCTTCTCCATCCGCACCAGCGCGTCGTCCACCTGCAACAGGAGCTGGCGCTCGGCGTCGGAGAGCGAGAACATCAGCTCGCGGTTGTAGGCGTTGTTGGCGCGGTCCACGATGTCCTCGGTGCCCTCGTCGCCCGACTCCTGGCCAACTCGGACGTCCTTCTTGTAGAGCGCGAGGAGGTCCTTGCGCTTGACCTGCAACTGCTCGCGCAAGGCGGCAAAGGGACCGTCGCCAGCGGCACTGCCGGCGGACGTAATGACCGGTGCGACAGCAGCGGGCGGTGCGAGAACCGCGGTCGCGCCGGTGCTTCGGGCGGCCGTGGGTTTGGCTGGCTTGGCGCTCTTCGGCACAGTGGGCTCTCCTTCGTCGCTACCCTTCGGGGCGGGCCCCTGGAAAAGGGTGCGCGATAGTACCCCAATTCGCTGGCCCCTCCACCCGGGCGGGAAGGCTGGGGCTTCAGGCGAAGCTGTGGGTCAGAAGATGCGGTGCCGGATCGACGTCGAAGGCAAGTGCGCGAAGCGCACGATCCGATGCGGCCTCAGGCCGTGGCTGGCGCCGGCGCCGCGACCTCGTCCGGCGCGGCATCGGTGAAGAACTGCTCGAACTCCCGCTCGTAGGTGAGCGACTCGAGGCTGCGCATGCGGTCGAGGTAGACGATGCCGTTCAGGTGGTCGAACTCGTGCTGGATGATGCGCGCCTCGAAGCCGCGGGCAACGTAGTCGAGCGGAGCGCCGTGGCGATCGAGCCCGCGGACGCGCACCGCCGGGTAGCGTGGCACCAGGCCTCGCAGCTCGGGGATCGACAGGCAGCCCTCCCAGTCGTAGTCGAGCTCCCCCTGCGCCGCCTCGAGCATCGGGTTGACCACCACGTGCAACGCAATCCCGTCGTCCGCCGGCTCGTCGGCCTCGCGTCGAACCTCGTAGACGAACAGCTGGTGGCCCAAGGCGACCTGGGGAGCCGCCAGACCGACGCCGTGGGCCGCACGCATGGTGTCGACCATGTCGTCGAGCAGGGCCTGGACGGCCGGGCTCGCCAGGGCCTCGGGCGTCACCGGCGAGGCTGCGGTGCGCAGCGCCGGATGCCCCAGACGGACGATGGTTCGCAGTGCCATGGCGGATCCTCCACCCCTCATTCTAGGAGTGTTAGGGCAGCGAAACAATTTCGCGCAGTGCTATTCTTGCGGCATGGCGGACTGGAAGCCGGATGACCCTCGCCGTCGGCGACGCCGGCTGTGGAAAGGTCTGCTGATCGGCGCCGCGGCGATCGGGGTACCCGCCGTCGCCAACGCCTTGGTCCGCCGACAAGCCGGGCGCCTGCAGCCGCCGACCTGGGGTCGCAGCCACCGCTACGACTGGGACGCCGGCGAAATTGCCTTCCTGCGCCTCGGCGAACGGGCCGCCGGAGACCGCGGGCGCCGCCAGCCACCTCTCGTCCTGCTGCACTCTTTCGGCCCAGGCCACGACAGCCGCGAGTGGGAGCGCGCAGCGCAGGAGCTCGCGCGCGGCCGCGTCGCCTTCGTGCCCGACCTGCTCGGCTGGGGCCGCTCGGCCCGGCCGCGCATCGACTACGACGCCGAGCTCCACCTGCGCTTCCTCACCGACTTCCTGACCGAGGTGGTGCGCGAGCCCGCCGTGCTGGTCGGCGTCGGCCTCTCGGCGGCCTATGCGGTGCAGCTGGCTGCTGACCATCCCGAGCTGGTGCACGTCGTCGCGGCCGTCGTCCCCCAGGGCATCGGCCTGCACGACGAGGAACCCCGGTTTGGCGACCAGGCGCTCTACGGCGCGCTCCGGGTGCCGGTGTTCGGCACCTCGGTGCTCAACCTGATGACCAGCCGACCGGCGCTCGGCCACTACCTCCGTCGTGAGGTCTACGCCGCGCCCGAGCGCGTCGACGCGGCGGTGATCGACAACTACTGGCGCTCCGCCCACCAGCGCGGCGCCGAGGCGCCCCTGGCGAGCTTCCTGGCCGGCCACCTCGACATCGACGTCGAGCCCGCGCTCGGCCGGCTGACGCGGCCGCTATGGCTCGGCTGGGGCCGGCAGGCGACGGCGCCGCCGGTGGCCCTTGCCGACCTCTGGCTGCACCACCAGCCCGGCGCCGAGCTCGACGTCTTCGAAGAGGCCGGCAACCTGCCCCACGCCGAGGTGCCGACGTACTTCGCGTTGCGCCTCGCCCGTTTCCTGGACCAGATTCCGAGCTCCTGAGCCGCGCGGTCAGCCGCGCCGGCTCGGGTCCCCCTGGCCGCCCCCGGGCGGCGATCGATCAAGGTATCCGCACATGAGCGAACGACGCTTTCCCGACGTCCCCGGTGGCTACCCCTTCCCCGCCCTCGAGCTCGCAACGCTCGACTTCTGGCGCCGCGAGCGGATCTTCGAGCGCAGCCTCGAGGCGACCAATGACGGGCCACCCTACGTGTTCTACGACGGCCCGCCGACAGCCAACAACGTGCCGCACGTCGGCCACGTCGTCACCCGGGTGGTCAAGGACCTGTTCCCGCGCTACCGGACGATGCGTGGCGACCACGTCGCGCGCAAGGCCGGCTGGGATACCCACGGCCTCCCGGTCGAGATCGAGGTCGAGAAGGCGCTCGGCTTCTCCGGCAAGGAGCAGATCGAGCGCTTCGGCATCATCCCCTTCAACCAGGCGTGCCTCGACAGCGTCCACACCTACGAACGGCAATGGCGCGCGATGACCGAGCGCGTCGGCTACTGGGTCGACCTCGACCACGCGTACTTCACCTACACCAACGAGTACGTCGAGTCGCTGTGGTGGTCGCTCGCCGAGCTGTGGAAGAAGAAGCTGCTCGCCGAGGACTACAAGATCCAGCCCTACTGCGCGCGCTGCGGCACGACACTGTCGTCGCACGAGGTGGCGCAGAACTACAAGGACGTCGAAGACCCCTCGATCTGGGTCGCCTTCCCGGCGCGCCCCGGCCAGGCCACCACGGTCGACGGCGAGACCTACCAGTTCGGCCCGCACGTCCGATTCGTCGCCTGGACCACGACCCCTTGGACGGTGCTCGTCAACGTCGCGCTGGCGGCGCATCCCGACCTCGTCTACAAGGTGATCGAGGATCCGCGCCAGCCGGGACAATTCCTCCTCTTCGGCGACGACCTCGGGACCGCTGTGCCGACCAGCGTGGAACACGACGGCAAGCGCGAGCAGGTCGACTTGCGGAGCCTCCCGGCCGTGGCGCGGTTCCATGGCCGCGCGCTCGCCGGGCTGCGCTACGACCGCCCCTTCCACGTACCGCCCGCCGACTGGGACGACGTCGCCTCGGACCGCGCGCAGGCCGCCGCCGCGCGCTATTCGGACGAGCTCGGCTGGCCGGTCGTGCTCGCCGACTACGTCACTGCGAGCGACGGCACCGGCCTCGTCCACACCGCCCCGCTGTTCGGCGAGGACGACTACCAGACCGGTCTCGATCACGGCCTGCCGTTGATGCGCAGCGTCGCCCTCGACGGCACCATCGCCATCAAGGCCGGCCTCGAGCCCTTCCACGGCATGTGGTTCAAGGACGCCGACCCCAAGATCACCCAGGACATGAAGGCTCGTGGCTTCCTCCTCCACAGCGCGCGCCACAAGCACAGCTACCCGTTCTGTTGGCGCTGCGACCGCCCCCTGCTCTACTACGGGACGCTCTCCTGGTTCATCCGCACCAAGAGCCAGAAGGAGCGGCTGGTCACCAAGAACCGCGATATCGGCTGGCATCCCGAGCACGTCGGTGAGGGCCGCTTCGGCAACTGGCTCGAGAACGTCGTCGACTGGGCCCTGTCGCGTCGGCGCTACTGGGGCACGCCGCTGCCGATCTGGCGCTGCGACGCCTGCCCCAACATCGAGGTCGTCGGCAGCTACGCCGAGCTGTTCGCGAGGACCGGTCGACCGCTGCCGGCCAACCCCTACGACCGCGCCCAGTTCGACCCCCACCGCCCGTTCGTCGACCGCGACGCCCCTGGCGAGCCGTTCACCTGGCGCTGCGACGCCTGTGGCACGGGCATCATGGGGCGCGTCCCCGAGGTCGCCGACGCCTGGTTCGACTCGGGAGCGATGCCCTTCGCCCAGCACCACTACCCGTTCGAAAACCAGGATCTTTTCGCCGCCCAGTTCCCGGCCAACTTCATCTCCGAGGCGGTGGACCAGACGCGCGGCTGGTTCTACACGCTGCACGCACTCGCCGTGCTGCTGTTCGACTCGCCCGCCTATCGTCACTGCATCGTCCTCGGGCACGTCAACGACGAGCAGGGGCGCAAGATGTCGAAGCGCCTCAAGAACGTCGTCGAGCCGATGGCGGTCATCGCCGACACCGGCGCCGACGCCCTGCGCTGGTACTTCTGCGTCAACAACCCCGAGGCGCCGTCGCGCTTCTCGGCGAAGCTGGTGCGTGAAGCCGCGCAGCGGTTCATGTTGCCGCTGTGGAACGCCGTGTCCTTCTTCACCATCTACGCCAACCTCGATGGCTGGCACCCGGGGGGTCCAGCGGTACCGACCCCGGCGCGGCCAGCGCTCGACCGCTGGGTTCTGCTGCGCCTCGACCGACTGGTCGCCGCCGTCACCGGCCGTCTCGACGCCTACGCCATCTCGGACGCCGCCCGGGCGCTCCAGGACTTCGTCGACGAGCTCACCAACTGGTACATCCGGCGCAGTCGCTCCCGCTTCTGGGCCGGCACCGATACCGACACCGCGCGGACGCTGGACAAGGAGAGCGCCTACCAGACGCTCCATCAGGTGCTGGGGACGCTGGCTCGGCTGCTCGCTCCGTTCACCCCGTTTTTCGCCGAGTCCCTGCACGCGCAGCTCGTGCGCAGCCAGGACGCGACGGCGCCGGCCTCGGTGCACCTCGACCGCTGGCCGCTCGCAGAGCGCACCGCGGACGCGGACGACGAGCGGCTGCTGGCCGCGATGGCCGCCGTGCAACGCATCGTCTCGCTCGGTCATGCCGCCCGCAACACCCACGCGATCAAGACCCGCCAGCCGCTGGCCGCCGTCACCCTGGTCGCCGCCGACCCGGGCCTCGAGGCGCTGGTGGCGCCGCATGTCGCCGTCCTCGCCGAGGAGCTCAACGTGCGGGCGATCCACTGGGCGGCCGACCGCACCGAGTATGTTCGCCACCTGGTGAGCCCGATCTTCCCGAAGTGCGGCCCGCGCTTCGGCAAGCTGATGCCACGCGTCAAGCAGGCGCTGGCGGCGGCCGACGGCGACGCCCTGGCGCACGAGCTCGAGGCCAACGGGCGCCTCGCCATCGACGTGGACGGCACCCACCACGAGCTCACCGCCGAGGAAGTCGAGGTGCGTCTCGAAGAGCGCCCGGGGGTCGCCACCGAGGGGGACCGCGAGCTGCTGGTCGCTCTCGACACCGCCCTCGACCCCTCGCTCGTCGCCGAGGGCCTGGCACGGGAGGTCATCCACCGCCTGCAAACGGCGCGCAAGGACGCCGACCTCGACTACGCCGACCGCATCCGCGTCCGCTACAGCGCGAGCGGCGCCCTCGCCGACGCCATCGCGCAGCACGGGGCTTGGATTGCGGGCGAAACGCTGGCCGTCGAGCTCGTCGCCATCGACGCCGCAACGGCTGCCGCCGAGGGAGTGCCGGACGCACCGCTCGACGAGCACTCGTTCGCGATGGCCATCGCCCGCGTCGACTGAGATTCGATGAACCTGGCGGCCCGTAGCTTCGGCGCCTGCGGGCTGCTGGTGCTCGTCGCGGCGCTGCCGGCCGGGGCTGCCGCACCGCGACGGCCGTTCCCCCAGCACACCGTCTACGCCGCGGACAGCATCCGCCCGTCGGGTCACAGCCAGGCCGCGCTCGACCAGCACGTCGTCGCCGCCTACCAGGCCTGGAAGGCGAGCTACCTGGCGGCCGCCGGCAGCGAGCCTGACGGCCAGCCCCGCTATCGCGTGAAGACCGCGGTTGGCGCCACTTCGCCCACGGTCTCCGAAGGTCAGGGGTACGGCATGGTGATCGTCGCCCTGCTCGCGGGGGCCGAGCCGCAGGCGCAGACGATCTTCGACGGCCTCTGGGAGCTCGTGCACGACCACCCGTCAACCATCGACGGTCGTCTGATGGACTGGCAGGTGCCCGCCAGCGAGGCTGCTCAGCCCGGAAACGACGACAGCGCCTTCGACGGCGATGCCGACATCGCCTTCGCCCTCCTCCTCGCCGACCAGCAGTGGGGCAGCGCTGGGCGAGTCGACTACCGGGGCGAGGCCGAGCGCGTGCTCGCCGGCATGCTGGCGTCGACGGTCGGCCCCACCAGCCACCTGCCGCTCCTCGGCGACTGGGTCGACCCGGCGGGTGCGACCTACAACGAATTCACCACCCGGCCGTCGGACTTCATGCCGGACCACTTTCGCGCCTTCGGCCGGCTGACCGGCGACCCCACCTGGACCAGCGTGGTCACGTCGATCCAGGCCGCGACCTCCGCCGCCCAGGCACAATTCGCCCCGACCACCGGGCTCCTGCCCGACTTCCTGGTGCCGCGTTCGGCCGTCGACCACGAGCTGCGACCCGCTCCTCCCGGCTTCCTCGAGGCGGACAGCGACGGCGACTACAGCTACAACGCCGGCCGGGTGCCCTGGCGGCTGGCCACCGATGCGCTGCTCAACGGCGACGCCACCTCGCGCCAGCAGGCCGGGAAGCTCTCGCACTGGGCCGAGAGCGCCGCCAACGGCGTTCCTGACGCCTTCGCCGCCGGCTACCACCTCGACGGCACGCCGCTCCCCGGCAGCGGCTACGTCTCGAGCTTCTTCCTGGCCCCGCTCGGTGTCGCCGCGATGCTCGACCCGACGCAGCAGGCCTGGTTGGACCGCATCTACGAGCGCGTGCGGGGCCTGCGCCAGGGCTACTACGAGGACAGCGTCACCCTGCTGTCCCTGCTGGTGATGACGGGTAACTGGTGGGACCCGACGTCGACCGCCGGCAGCTGCGTCGAGAGCGCCACCAGACTATGCCTGGGCGGCCGATTCGCGATCGAGGTCGCCTGGCAGACGCCCGCATCCACGGGCGCCGGCCGCGCCTCGGCGCTGACCGCCGATGCCGGCACCTTCTGGTTCTTCGACGCTGCCAACGTCGAGCTCCTGGTCAAGGTCCTCGACGGCTGCGCGGTCAACGGGCACCACTGGCTGTTCACCGCCGGGCTTACCGACGTGGGCGTCACGTTGACCGCCTCCGACACGGCAAGCGGCGAGGTGCGCGTGCAATCGAGCCCGCGCGGGACGGCGTTTCCACCGACCTTCGACACCACTGCGTTTGGCTGTCCCTGACGTCCGGTTGCTGACCACGACCTGACTGTCACCTGACAGTGCGGGCGCTCTTGCCCGGAGGAATCCCGGCTAGCATCCTCGCAGCTCGGATTCCGTCGACACCTCGCCGCCCTTCCTCGAGCTCCCGGAGGTCTTCAATGTCCACCGTTCCCGATCCGCAGGCCGCCGCCAGCCTTCGCAAGCTGGTCGCCCCGTTCGCCAAGCCCGACTGGCGGCAGGCGGTTGGCCAACTCGCCAACACCTTTATTCCGTTCCTCCTGCTCTGGGCCCTGATGGCGCGGAGCATCGCCTGGGGCTACGGCTGGACGCTCCTGCTCGCCATCCCGACCGCCGGGCTCTACATCCGCCTGTTCATCATCCAGCACGACTGCGGACATGGCTCCTTCTTCGCCAATCGCCGCCTCGATCACGCGGTTGGTGCCGTGCTCGGCGTCATCACGCTCTTCCCGTACGGCTACTGGAAGAAGACGCACGCCATTCACCACGCCACCTCGGGCGACCTCGACCACCGCGAATTCGGTGACGTCAGCACCCTTACCGTCCGTGAGTACCGGGCGAAGTCGCTCTTGGGCCGGTTCGGCTATCGGCTCTACCGCAGCGCCCCGGTGCTGCTGATCGTCGGCCCGGCGTACCAGTTCGTCGTCAAGCATCGCTTCCCGTTCGACATCCCTCTCTCGTGGAAGAAGGAATGGGCAAGCGTGCTGCTCAACAACCTGGCGATCCTGGTCTGCGGCTGGGGCATCGGTCGGCTGATCGGCTGGCACACCATCCTGCTGGTCCACCTGCCGGTGGTCCTCCTCGCGGGCTCCCTCGGCGTCTGGCTGTTCTACGTCCAGCACCAGTTCGAGGAGACGTACTGGGAGCGCCACGACAACTGGGACCCGAACGTCGCGGCGATCGCCGGCAGCTCCTTCTATGACCTGCCGCAGATCGTCCACTGGTTCACCGGCAACATCGGCTACCACCACATCCACCACCTCGCCTCCAAGGTGCCGAACTACCGCCTGCGCGCCTGCTACGAGTCGAGCCCGCTGCTGCAGTCGGCACCCAAGCTCACCTTCCTCTCGAGCCTGCGCTGCATGAGCCTCAAGCTGTGGGACGAGGACCGTCGCCGCCTGATCAGCTTCGCGCAGTTGCGCGAGGCGCCGGCGCCCGCGCAGCACGCGCAGGCCGCCTGACGGCGCCGGCTGCCCACGCGATGGCAGCCACCCCACCCTCCTCCCCGACCGCCAGCGTCGCCGGCCGCCTCGGCCTGCCGGCGCCGCTCGCCGACCTCGCCCGCCGGCGCTGGGACGTTCTCGTCGTCGGCGCCGGGCACAACGGCCTGGCCTGCGCCGCCTATCTCGCCCGCGCCGGACGACGGGTCTTGGTGCTCGAGGCCAGCGGTCGCGTCGGCGGCGCCTGCAGCGTCGAGGAGACCTGGCCCGGCTACCAGGTGCCGCGCTGCGCGGCGATCCTCGGTCTGCTCCACCCCCAGGTCATCGCCGACCTCGGCCTCACCGCCCGCGGCCTCCGCGTGCAACCCGCCGAAGGCGGCATGTTCGTTCCGTGGGCCGACGGCGAGAGCCTGCTGCTGCCGGAGGACCTGGCGATCTGTCGACGCGAGGTCGCGCGTCTGGCGCCGGCCGACCTCGCCGGCTGGGAGGCGATGATGGAGCTCGTCGCACGGGCGAGCGAGGCCATCCGCCCGATCGGCTCGCGGGACCTGTGGCTCGATCCCGAGGCCTCGCACGCCAGGCTCCAGGACCGCCTGGCCGACGACACCGAGGCCGAGAACCTCGTCCTGCGCTGGTCGCTGGCCCAACTGCTCGACCGCTACCTGACCAGCGACCGACTGAGACAGGCGTACTACGGACAAGGGATCATCGCCGCCGACGCGGCGCCCGACGACCCTGGCACCGCCGCCCTCTACCTCCATCACTTCTCGGGGCACCTCGCCGGCCACCGCGGCTCGTGGGGCTACGTCGACGGCGGAATCGGCATGGTCTCGTTCCTGCTGGCGGACGCCGCGCGCGAGGCCGGCGCGGCCATCGCCTGCGGTGCTCCCGTCGCCGCCATCACTCCCGGGCTGGAGAGCGGAGTCGGCGTCGAGCTCGCTTCAGGCGAGCGCCTCGTGGCGCCGGTGGTGGTCGCCAACGCCGATCCAGTGACCACCTGCAGACTTCTCGGCGGCGCCGTCGATCCCCAGTGGAAGGCACGCGTCGCGGCCCTGCCGACCCACAGCTTCGTCGCCAAGGTGAACCTGGGCCTGCGCGAGCTGCCCAACTATCGCTCCCGGCCCGGCGGCGGCCTCCACTTGCGGGCGGTACTCGACACGCCCCTCAGCCTGCGGGAGCACCGCGACGGGCTGGCGGCGGCGCGCGCCGGCGAGCTGCCGCCGAGGCTCTTCCTCGAGCTCTACCTGCCCACGGTCATGGACCCTGGCCTGGCGCCAGCCGGTCGCCACCTGGCGAGTGGCTTCGTCCAGTACGTGCCGCACACCTTCCGCGTCGGCTCCTGGACGAGCCGTCGGGAAGAGGTGGAACGACTGGTCATCGCCGAGCTCGCCCGAGTCACCACCAACCTGCCGGCGGCGATCGAGGCGATCGGCGTCCAGGGTCCCGGCGACATCGCCACCGGCACCGGAATCGCCGGCGGCCATCCGTTCCATTTCGACTGTCTGCCCCACCTGCTGTGGGACCACCGCCTGCCCTACCGGACCCCGATGCCCGGCGTCTACCTATGCGGCGCCGGCACCCATCCCGGCGGCGGGGTCACCGGCGTCAACGGGCGCAACGCCGCGCTGGCCGTCCTGGCCGACCGCACAGGCGTATGCTGAGTCTCGCTGGCGGCACGTCGGGCCCGCCCTCCCGTTCTTTGCGCCAGCGCAAGCACGTAGCACGGTGCCATGTTACACTCCAGCTCGGCTGTTGAGATGAATTCGCAATAACACTGGAGACAGCATGGCCGCCATCGAGCTCACCGGTCCCGGTTCCACGCCCAGCGCCCCCGCGGTGCAACTGACCCACCTGCGGGCGGGTGACTCGGCGCGCTTCCAGACCAGCGAGCTGGCCAAAGAGGATCGCGACCTGCTGCGCGCCGTCGGCATGACCGAGCGCTGCCAACTGCGGGTTTGCAAGGCAGGCGATCCCTGGATCGTCCAGGTCCGCACGACGCGCATCGGCATCTCCGACCGCCTGGCCGCCAAGATCCTGGTCGTGCCAGCCGACGGCCAGTAGATGGCCTCCCCGGCCGTGGCCGCGGTCCCTGCCGGCAACCGAGCCAAGCCGGCACCGGCTCCTGGCGCCCGCTCAGCCGACGACGAGCGCCCCCGCGTCGCCCTGATCGGCAACCCGAACACCGGCAAGACCAGCCTCTTCAACCGCCTCTGCGGCGTCCGCGCGAAAACCGCGAACTTCCCCGGCACCACCACCGACATGCGGCTCGGCCGCGCCGTCCTGCCTGGCGCCTCGCCGCTCCCGATCGAAGTCGTCGACCTCCCGGGCCTCTACCGCCTGGCGCTCGAGCTGCCAGAGGCTCAACTGTGCCGAGAGATTCTGGCCGGCGACGGGCTGTTCCGCGCCCCCGACGCCGTCATCGTGGTTGTCGACGCCACCAATCTGGTGCGCAACCTCTACCTGGTCGGCGAGCTTCTCACCTACGACCTGCCGGTCATCGTCGCCCTCAACATGATCGACATCGCCCAGCGCCGCGGCCTGTCGATCGACAGCCGGCAGCTGGCCGAGCAGCTGGGCTGCCCGGTCCTGCCGATCATCGCCCGCCGCGGCGTCGGCGTCGACGAGCTCGCGGCGGCGGTAGGCGCCGAGCTCACCAGCACCCACCGACGAGCGCCGAACGCCGAGCTCTGCCGTGCGCTCGCCCACACCGGCGAGTCCGAGGGCGATCTGGCGGCGCTCGAAGCCTGGTCGGACCGCGTCGTGGCGCAGAGCGTCGGTGGCAGCGACGCCCTCGGCACGGCCACCGACACCGTCCTCGAGCGCTTCGACCAGGCCTTCACCCATCCGATCCTCGGCGTCCTGATCTTCGGCCTGGTGATGGGCGGCCTGTTCTGGCTGATCTTTGCCTTCGCGGCGATCCCAATGGGGCTGATCGAGGCCATCTTCTCCGGGCTGTCGAGCTGGGTCGCGAACAACGTGCCGCCCGGCGCCATCCGCGACCTCCTTGCCGGCGGCGTCATCGGCGGCATCGCCGGCACGGTCGTCTTCCTGCCCCAGATCTGCCTCCTCTTCTTCCTCATCAGCCTGCTCGAGGACACCGGCTACCTGGCGCGAGCGGCGTTCGTCATGGACCGCCTGCTCTGCCGCTTCGGCCTGCCGGGCTACGCCTTCGTCCCGCTGCTCGCCAGCCACGCCTGCGCCCTCCCGGGCATCATGTCGACCAAGCTGATCCCCGACCGTCAGGATCGGCTGGCGACCATCCTGGTGGCGCCCTTCATGAGCTGCTCGGCGCGCCTGCCGGTGTTCGTCCTGCTCACCGGCCTGCTGTTCGCCCACAACCCGTTCCTCGCCGGGCTCGCCTTCGCCGCCTGCTATGTGCTCGGCGCCCTCGCCGCCTTCAGCAGCGCCTGGCTGGTCCGGCGCACCCTCCTGCCCGGCCGCTCCCGCGCGATGGTGCTCGAGCTGCCGACCTACAAGATGCCGTCGCTGCGCAGCGCCCTGTTCTCGGCTGCCGAGCAGGCGCTGGCGTTCCTGCGGACCGCCGGCACCGTGATCCTCGCGATCTGTGTGCTGATGTGGTGGCTGTCGGCGTACCCGCTGACTCCCGAGCCCCAGGCGGCCGTCGCCCTGCGGACCGAGGCGGCCGCCAGCGCCGACCCGGTCGCCGCTGCCGCCCTTGTCGCGAAGGCCGACGCGCTCGCCCTCCAGGCTCATCAGGCGGGCAGCTTCGCCGGCCGCCTCGGTCACGCCATCCAGCCGGTGTTCGCGCCCCTGGGGTGCGACTGGCAGCTGACGATGGGCCTGCTGACCAGCGTGCTCGCCCGTGAGGTCTTCGTCTCGACCCTCTCCGTGCTCGCCGTCGCTGGCGAGGACGCGGCGCCTTCGGGGGTGCTCGACAAGGTGCGAACCGCCATCCGGGACGACGGGTCGCCGCTCATCGACCCCGTCACCGCGGCAACCCTGCTGGTCTTCTTCGTCCTCGCCATGCAGTGTCTGCCGACCCTGGCGATGACCCGACGCGAGACCGGCAGCTGGAAATGGCCACTCCTCCAGCTTGCCTACATGACCTCCCTGGCCTACGCCGCGGCCTTCGCGACCCGACAGGCCCTCTTGCTGGCAGGATTCGGCGCATGACCCAACTGCCCTGGGCCGACACCCAATTCGTCGCGGTCACCACCGTGGCGCTCTCCGCCTTCCTATGGCTGCTCTGGCCGACGGTGCGCGCGAGCGTCAAGGGCACCAAGCCAGGGGCGCCGCCGTGCGCCCGCTGCGCCGCCGGCGCGGCGGCCAGCTGTGCCAAGTCACCGGTGAGCGTCGCGCAGACACCGCGCGACGCCGACGGAACGCCGCTCGTCGCGATCGGCGGCCGGCGCGCCCGGCCCAGCACTCCCTGAGCCGGCCCGCCAGCGGCTCGCACCCGGCCGTGCGGTACGATCCACGGCTCGGAGGAGACACCCATGGCTGGCATCTTCAAGGCATATGACGTCCGCGGCACGTACCCGGACCAACTGAACGAGGCGATCGCGAAGAAGATCGGCCTGGCGTTCCACAACGTTCTCGACGCCGACGACCGCGCCCACGGCAACACGGTCGTCGTCTCGCGCGACATGCGCTCGCACAGCCTGCCGCTCCAGCAGGCGGTGATCAGCGGACTGCGTCAGTCCGGCCTCGACGTCGTCGACATCGGCCTCGCCAGCACGCCGATGAACTACTTCGCGGTCGGCTCGCTGGGCGCTGCCGGCGGCATTCAGGTCACGGCCAGCCACAACCCGGCCAAGTACAACGGCTGCAAGTTCTCCAAGAGCGACGCTCAGCCGGTATCCGGTGACCACGGCATCCCGTTGATCGAGAGCAAGGTGACGAGCGGCGACCTGCCGACCGCCGCCGAGCCCGGGAGCCTCGCCGAGCGCGACGTCTTCGCTGCCTACGCCGACAAGCTCCTGTCGTTCCTCGCGCCCGGTCGCCGACTCAAGGTGGTGATCGACGTCGCCAACGGCATGGGGGCAATCTACCGTCCGATCTTCGAGCGCATGGGGATCGACCTCATTCCTCTCTACTTCGAGCTCGACGGTACCTTCCCGAACCACGAGGCCAACCCGCTCAAGCTCGAGAACCTCCAGGACCTGGTCAAGGCGGTCGCCGAGCACGGCGCCGACCTCGGCGTCGCCTTCGACGGCGACGCCGACCGCTCGGCCTTCGTCGAGGAGACGGGTGTGCCGGTCGGCAGCGACCTGATCACCGCCCTGATCGGTGGCGAGCTGTTGTCACGGGAGCCCGGCAAGCACGTCCTCTACGACCTGCGCTCCTCGCGTGCTGTAGCCGAGTACGTCACCGAATGTGGCGGCATCCCGGTCCGCGAGCGCGTCGGCCACTCGTTCATGAAGGCCACCTTGCGGGCGAAGCACGGTCTGTTCGGCGGCGAGCTCGCCGGCCACTACTACTTCCGCGACACCTACCACGCCGACTCGGCGCTGTTGGCGATGATCGAGATCGTCAACCTGTTGCGCCACACCGGCAAGTCGCTGTCCGAGCTCGTCGCGCCGCTGCGCCGCTACGCCAAGAGCGAGGAGATCAACTTCGAGGTCGAGGACAAGGCCGGAGCGATGCGCGCGCTCGCCACCCGCTACGCCGACGGTGACATCGACTACCTCGACGGCATCACCGTGCAGTATCCGACCTGGTGGTTCAACGTTCGGCCCTCGAACACCGAGCCGCTGTTGCGGCTGGTGGTCGAGGCGAGCAGCCCGGCAGAGCTCGCGACCCGCGAGGGCGAGCTGGTGGGTCAGCTCGGCCACCCGGTCGACTGACGCCAGCTCACGGCACGGGCGGCGCCGCGGCAGCGTCCGTGCGCTGGGGGCCGCCCGACGCCAGAGCGGCCCGCAGGGTGGTCGCCAGGTCCGCCTGCGGCCCGAGCCAGGAGGCCACCTCGCGCCCGCCGCGCAGCAGCACCACCTCGGGAAAGCCGAGCGCAGCGGCGCGCAGACCGCCGGCGCTGCCTGCCGGCGCACCGAGGATCACCGGCAGCGTGATCTGCTGCGCGAGGACCAGCCGGCGCGCGGCGTCGGCGTCGAGGCCCACCGCCACCACCATCGCTGGCGGCGCCTCGGGGCCGAGCGCTGAGGCGAGCGCCTGGACCCGGCGCACGCTGTCGAGACACGGCAGGCACGGCGCCGTCAGGTAGACCACGAGGAGCGGCCCGGGCGCCGCCAGGCTCGGCAGCGGACGATCGAAGAGATCGACCGCTGGCGTCGCGGCGAGCGCCGGCCCGACAGCCGCGTCGGGTAGCGCCGGCACCGCGAGCGCGGCTTCGGGAACCAGCCGCCGCGCGAGCAGACGCTCGAGGTCGACGAGAAAACGCGCCTGCGCGGCCGGTTCCTGGAAGGGCGCATAGCGACCCGTCGTCGGGCCCTGCTCCAGGCTACCGCCCGATGACGGTTGCCAGTCGTGGAAGTCCTCCGGCCGCGCCAGCAGGACGCCGTCGACCCACACCGCCGGATAGCGCTCGAAGCCAAAAGCCGCGCCGAGCGGCGAGACGCCGAAGTCCTCCACCTCGACGGTGACCGCCTGCCCCGCCGCCTGGTACCGCTCCGCCACCTGGTGAACCAGCAAACTTGCTGGGTCGGAGAGGCTTCACGTGTACGGCCAGCGCAGCAGGATGATCGGCACCGGCCTCCTGCCTCGGGTCGGACCCTGGTCAGCTCCCTGGGTGCTCGCCTGGCCACTGGCGGGCGCGGTCAGCACCGACAGAGCGGCCAGCGTGGCGGCGGCCCTGCGGCGATCGATCTCGGTGCCGGCACCGAGGTCGCGCGCCACCTGCTCGCCGACCAGCGCTCGCAGGCTGGCATCGACCGCAGCCGCGGCGTGCACCGCCCGTCGTTGGTCCGCCAGCTCCTCGGCGCTCGGCGGCACCGACGACGACGCTGCGCCGAGAGTACGCGCCGCCTGCGCCGCGACCAGCCAGGCGGCAGCCACACCTTGGCGTTCGCCCGCGGCCTCGGAAATGAGCTCGTGAGCGAGCTTGAGTCGGGCGCTCGCGCCGATCGCCCGCTGTCGGGTGCCAGCCTCTGCGGCCGGCGCGAAGGCCGCGGCCGCCTCGCCGTCCAACCGCGACAGGAGCGCGGCCACGCGACCTGGATCGAGCGGCGCACCGTCGTCAGCTGCGGCGACCAGCCGACTCCCGGCCGCCACCAGCCAGACAGCCAGATTGGCGTGAGCACGAGCCAGCTCGAGGTAGTAGACACCGCTGTCGATCCCGGTTTGCTCCGCATAAGCGACGGCCGCGCGCTGGTAGGGCCCCGCCTCGCGCCAGACCGCCCGCGCGAGCGCCGCCACCGCCAGGGGAACCGGCGGCTCGCGCGGCCGTTCCACCTGTCGCCGCGCCGCGTCGAGCTCACTTGCCAGGGTGTCGGCAGCGCGAGCAAGGGACGCCAGGTCTTTGATCTGCGCACCGTGGACCGCCATGCCAGACAGGGGCTCGACCGTCAGCCATGCATCGCGGACCGCAAGCAGCGCGCCATAGCCGCGCCCCGCCGCGAGCTCGCTTCGCGCTTGGTCGAGAGCGGTCATCGCCGCCGCCGCAGCGTCGGGATCTGACGCCTTGGCGAGCGTGGCGTCTTCGGACAACGACGCGACCACCGCCTCGAGCGTCGCCCCCGCTCCGGCCGGCCCCGCTCCGGCGGCGGGCAAGGCAGCCGCAGCGCTCGCCGCCAGCAGCGAGCTCGCGTGCAGAGCGCCCGCCATCGCCAGCCAGATCCAATCGCCAAGTCGCCCGTCGCGCATCGCCTGCGCAGTGGATCGCAGGGACGGCCGCCACCGCGAGCATCCAAGGATGAGTGAGCCGCAGCCGGGGGCAAGTCGAGCCTTGCGGGGTCTGGTCAGCCACGACCTGGCGGTGGCTTCGCCGGCCGCGGCCGAACGTGTACCATCCGCGCCCCATGAGCGACTCCGCCGTCCACCCCTCAGCCCCCACCCCGACCAGCCGGCAGATGCCGGCCATCCGGGTGATGATGATGCCCAAGGACACCAACGCCCTGGGCACCATCTTCGGCGGCATCATCCTGTCGTACATCGACCTCGCCGGCGCCGTCGAGGGCCACAAGCACGCCCAGGGCCGCCTGGTGACGGTGGCCATGCGCGAGGTGGTGTTCCACGCGCCGGTGTGGGTCGGCGACTTGGTGAGCTTCTACACCACCACCGCCCGCCTCGGCCGCACCTCGGTCACCGTCAAGGTGCTGGTGGAGGCCGAGCGGGCGAAGCCCCGCGGCGAGCTGGTGACGGTGACCGAAGCCGAGGTGGTGTACGTCCACGTCGACGCCGACGGCCACCCGATTCCGGTGGGCAGCGAGGGCTGACGCGATGCACCCTTTGACCGAAGCCGGCAGCAGCGGTACCGTCCTCGCGCGCGACCCGGGTCGTCGTGACCCCCGCTCCGGGGTGATCGAGGTCATCGCCGGCGGCATGTTCTCCGGCAAGAGCGAGGAGCTCGTGCGCCGCCTCCGGCGCGCGGTCATCGCCCGTCAGGAAGTCCAGGTCTTCAAGCCAGTTGCCGACAACCGCCACGGCCCCGAGCAGGTGGTCACCCGCGACGGCCGCATGCTGGCCGCCGAAGCGGTGCGCGACAGCGCCGAGCTCGCCGAACGCCTGGCACCCGACGTCGAGGTGGTGGGCGTCGACGAGGCGCAGTTCTTCGACCTCGGCTTGATCGACCTGGTGATGCGCCTGGCCGATCGCGGCGTGCGAGTGATCATTGCCGGCCTCGACCAGGACTACCTGCGCCAGCCCTTCGGTCCAATGCCGACGCTGCTTTCGGTGGCCGAGTACGTCGACAAGATGCACGCCGTCTGCGTGGTATGCGGAGCACCGGCGCACTACAGCCAGCGCATCGCCGGCGGCCGCGAGGTCTTCCAGGTGGGCGACAGCGAGTCGTACGAAGCCCGCTGCCGAGCCTGCTACGTGCCGTTCGTGCCGTAGGCGCGGCCACTCTCGTCCCGGCGAGGGGCCCCGTTGTAGAGTCCTCGCAGGACCTCACGCACGGGAGACAGACATGGCCGGAACCTTCGAGCTTCGCCGCACCGTCGACGGGCAGTTCATGTTCAACCTGAAGGCCAGCAACGGCCAGGTGATCCTGACCAGCGAGCGCTATCAGGAGCTGCGCAAGGCCCAGGCCGGGGTCGAGTCGGTGCGCACCAACGCCGCCAGCGCCGCGCGGTTCGAGACGCGTACGGCGAGCGACGGCAAGCCCTACTTCGTCCTCAAGGCTGCCAACGCCCAGGAGATTGGCCGTAGCCAGTACTACGCCTCGGCCGCCACCTGCGCCAAGGGCATCGCCTCGGTACAAGCCAATGCCGCGGACGCCAAGGTCGCCGACCTCACCGCCGAGGAGCCGCTGGCCAAGCAGAGCAAGGCCAAGAAGACGCAGCGGGCGACTTACCGCCTGCTGGCTTCGGCGTAGAGCGCTTGCAGACGGGCGAGGTCGAGCCCCTCGAAATGGGGAGCGACGACATCGGCGTCGAGCGCGGCAACCGCCAGGCTGTGAGCGATACCGAGGGTGGGCAGGCCGGCGGCCCGCGCCGCCGCCAGCCCCGCGGGGCTGTCCTCGATCGCCAACACCTCGTGCGGGTGAAACAGGCGCGCCGGCAGGGGTGGCTGGGCGTTCAAGGCGTCGAGCGCCCGCAGGTAGCCTTCGGGGTCCGGCTTGCTGGCGCTCACGTCCTCGGCGGTGACCAGGACCTTGAAGCGCTCCCGCAGGCCAGCGGCCCCCAGGGCACCTTCGACCTCGTCACGCAGGGCGCCGCTGACCACGCCGAGGGTCAGGCCCGACCCAGCGGCCTCGTGCACGAGCTCCACAGCGCCCGGAAAGAAGCGATAGCCGTCGCAGCGGATCCGCTCCTGGTAGTAGCTTGCCTTGCGCGCCACGAGCCGCATGACCCGCGTCAGCGAAGGCACCTGCCCCGCGGCGGCCAGCTCCTCGGCGAAGCACGCCCGGTCTTCACGCCCGAGATAGCGCTGGTAGTGCAGGCTCGGCCGCGCCGGCAGACCCTCTTCGGCTGCCACGCGCTGCAACAGCTCGAGGTGCAGCGGCTCGTCGTCGACCAGGACGCCGTTGAAGTCGAAGAGAAGGGCGCGCAACACGCTCGGATCATACCGGCGTCCTCGCAGCGTTCGGCGGGGAATGCCGACCGGATCCTGCGTGGTTCTGGTTGCTGAGATACAGTGCCCGCGACCCCAGCGGGCAGGAGAAACGCGCATGGAAACTCAGCAGACCAGCCACGACACGGCACCGACGCTCGCGAGCGACGAGCCGCCGATCACCCTTCAGTTGACGCCCAAGGCCGTCGAAATGGTGAAGATGACCCGCGAGCAGGAGGGCCTCGACGCCGACATGGCCTTGCGGGTCGCCGTGCGCGGCGGCGGCTGCAGCGGTTTCGAATACGCCCTCGACTTCGAGAAGGAGGCGCGGCCGACCGACTTCGTGGCCAACTACCACGGCCTCGCGGTCTTCGTCGACCCGATTTCGGCTCGCTACCTCGAAGGCACCGTGATCGACTATGTGTTCGGCACCACCGGCGCCGGGTTCAAGTTCAACAACCCGAAGGCCCGGGGCAGCTGTGGCTGCGGGTCGTCGTTCGCCGTCTGAGTCCCCTCTCGAGGATGGACCTCCGGTACCCGATCGGCCGGTTCGTCGCTCCAGCCACCATCGACGCCGCGGTGCGCGCGACCCTCGTCGCTCAGATAGCCACCGCACCGGCTGAGCTCGCGCACGCTGTAGACGGGCTGACCGACGCGCAGCTCGACACGCCCTACCGCGACGGCGGGTGGACCGCACGCCAGGTGGTTCACCATGTGGCCGACAGCCACTTGAACGCCTACGTTCGGTTCAAGTTGGCACTGACCGAAGACCTGCCGACCATCCGGCCCTATGACGAGGGCGCTTGGGCCGAGCTTCCGGAGGCCCGAGCCCTGGCCGTGGACGTCTCCCTGGCCCTCCTCGCGGCCTTGCACCGACGGTGGGTGTCGGCGATCGAGAGCACGCCGGAAGCGGCCTTTGCCAGACGTTTCCAGCATCCCGAGTGGCAGGCTCCGATGAGCCTCGACACCCAGCTCGCGATCTATGCCTGGCACGGGCGGCATCACGCCGCCCACATCACGACGCTCCGCGCCCAACGCGGCTGGACCTGAACCGCGCCTCTCAGGTCTGCAACACGCCGGTGCGAAACTCCGGCAGGTGCGGATTCCAGGCCGCCGCGGCGAGCGAGCGTGACACCGTCTGACGCGTTTCCACCGGGTCGAGGATACCGTCGACCCACAACCGGGCCGCCGCGTAGCGCGGATCCATGGCCGCCGCGTACCGCGCCTGGATGTCCGCCAGCCGGCGCTGCTTCTCCTCCTCCGACACCTCGTCGCCGCGGTTCTTGAGCTGGATCGCGAGCAGGGTCTTCGATGCCTGGTCGCCACCCATCACCGCGATCGACGCCGACGGCCAAGCGTAGAGGAAGCGCGCGCCGTAGGCCTTGCCGCACATCGCGTAGTTGCCGGCGCCGTAGCTGTTGCCGACGAAGAGCGTCAGCTTGGGCACCACCGAGTTGGCGACCGCGTTGACCATCTTGGCGCCGTCCTTGATGATGCCGCCGCGCTCGGCCCGCGACCCGACCATGAAGCCGGTGACGTCCTGCACGAACACGAGCGGAATGCCCTTCTGGTTGCAGAGCTCGATGAAACGGGCGCCCTTGGCCGCCGAGTCGGAGTAGATGACGCCGCCGATCTGGAGCTCCTTCTCGGCGTCCTTGGTTCCCGTCCGTTTCTGCACCACCGAGCGCTGGTTGGCGACGATGCCGACCGCCCAGCCGTCGATCCAGCCGGTGCCACAGACCAGGGTGCGGCCGTGGGTGGCCTTGAACTCGTCGAAGTCGCTGCCGTCGAGCAGGCGGGCGAGGAGCTCGTGGGCGTCGTAAGGGCGGCTGCGGTCGATCGGCATGATGCCGTAGAGGTCGTCGACCGGATAGGCCGGGGCAAGCGGCGAGCGCCGGGCGAAGGGAGCGCGGCCGGCGACCGCCAGCTGGGCGAACTGGCTCCGGATCTTGGCCAGACAGGAGGCATCGTCGGGGTGGCGGTGGTCGACGACGCCCGAGACGTCACACTGCACGAAGGCGCCACCGAGCTCCTCGTTGTCGATCACCTCGCCGATCGCCGCCTTCACCAGATGGGCACCAGCGAGAAAGATCGAGCCGCTGCCCTCGACGATGTGCGACTCGTCGCTCATGATCGGCAGATAGGCGCCGCCGGCGACGCAGGAGCCCATGATCGCCGCCATCTGGAAGATGCCGGCGGCCGACAGCCGGGCATTGTTGTAGAAGGCACGGCCGAAGTGCTCGCGGTCGGGGAAGATCTCGTCCTGAAGCGGCAAGAAGACGCCCGCGGAGTCGACCAGGTAGATGATCGGCAGGCGGTTCTCGAGGGCGATCTCTTGCGCCCGGAGGACCTTCTTGGCGGTGAGGGGAAACCAAGCACCGGCCTTGACGGTGGCGTCATTGCTGACCACCATCACCTCGCGGCCGTGGATCAACCCGACGCCGGTGACCACGCCGGCCGCCGGCGCCCCACCCCACTCCGCATAGCAGCCCCAGGCCGTCCACTGCCCCAGCTCGTGGAACGACGCGCCGGGGTCGCAGAGCGCAGCGACGCGCTCACGGGCGGTCATCTTGCCGTTCGCCCGCTGCTTGGCCAGCGCCTTCTCGCCACCGCCCAGGGCGATCGTCGCTGCCTCCGCGCGCAGGCGCTCGACCGCCGCTCGCCAGTGCGTCGCGTTGCGCTCGAAGGCCGCGTCCCTCTTTACCTTGCTCTCGATGACCGCCATGCATCCCCCTCGGCGCCTGCCGCGAGCCGGTGATCGTAGCCCAGCTCAGCTCCGCCCAATGTCTGGCGGGGTACGATGCTGCGGATGCGCATCCGCCTCCTCGCATTCGCCTCCGCCGCCGACGCTCTGGGCCGTGACGAGACGACGATCGAAGTCGCTGCCGGCGCGTCGGTCCGCGACCTCGTGGCCCTGATCGGGGAGCGCTATCCGTCGCTGCTCGCGCTACTGCCGCAGACCGCCGTCGCCGTCGACGGCGAGGTCGTCGCAACGGCCACGCTTCTGCACGACGATGCCGAGGTGGCGCTCCTACCGCCGGTGTCGGGAGGCTAGTTGACGCGCACTGGGCTAACCCTTGATGTGCTCGACGTCACTGCGGTGGCGGCCGCTGTCAGCGGCGCGGCGAACGGAGCGGTGGTCCTGTTCATCGGTACCGTGCGCGACTCCCACCAGGGTCGCGCGGTGACCGGCATCACCTACAGCGCCTACGACACGATGGCCGCGGCCCGACTCGAACGGATCGCCGTTGAGCTCGAGGCCGACACGGAAGGGCTGCGGGTGGCGATCGTGCACCGCCTCGGCCACCTGACGGTTGGCGAGGCGAGCGTGGTGATCGCCACCAGCTCACCCCACCGCGATACCGCCTACGTCGGCAACCGCCTGGCGCTCGAACGCCTCAAACGCGAGGTGCCGATCTGGAAGCGCGAGCACTACGCCGACGGCGGCGCGGCCTGGCGTGAGGTCGAGCGCCTGGCGGTGCCCGAGACGCCAGGCGCGCTCTGAAGCAAGCTCAGCGGCTGACGACCAGGATGCCGTCGGCAACCATCGTCAGCTGCGTCTTCGGCGCCGCGACGGCAGCGATCTCGGCGGCGCTCTTGCCGGCGTCCTCGAGGAAGTGGCGCTGCTCGGCGACGGACATCTCCTTGACCTCGAGGTTGCCCTCGACCACCACTTCGCAGCCCACGAGATCGCTCGGCAGGAAGTAACCGTGCTCCTTGACCTCGATCCGGAGGGGCTCGCCTCCGGTGTCGAGGGTCATCCAACAGCCCCGCGTCTGACATACGCCGACGGTCTTGCCCGACAGCTTGACCGGACCGGCGGTCAGACTGCCGTCGGCCAGCGCCTTGGTCGCCGGCACCGCGCCGTCGGCGGTGACGGCCGCGCCGTAGTTCACACCCGCCACCGCGGGCACTGGAGCGACCGCCGCAGCGTTCTCCGCGGCATGGTCGTGCGCCTTTTCGTCGGCGACCGCCGGCAGGGCAAGGGTCAGGGCGAGGGCGGCAAGAGCGAATCGGGACATCGACATGGTGGCAGGGTCCTCGGTTGGGTCACAGGCTGTGGAGGTGGAAAGCGCGGCTGCCCCCGAAGGTCGCGGGCAGGCGGATTGTAACCTCCGCTCAATCGGCACCCACCTCCCCGGCGGGGTAGGCGGTCGCCGCGACCACCGGGATGACTGTGGCCTGCTGCTCGGCGCGTGCCTCCTGGCTTGCCAGCCAGACGCGAAAACGCACCGCCAGCGGCGACCAGGCAACGCCGAGGAACGGCTCGAGGTCGGCGGCGCGACCGGCACTGCCGGCGGCGACGGCGGCAAGAAAGCGCCGAAAACCGTCGGCCAGGGCCGGGTCGCCGGCGTCGAGGAGGAAGCGGACGAGGTAAGCCGACTCGGCGTAGTTGCGCTCGCGCTGGCCGTCGGCGACGAAGGTCCGCCAGTCGAGGTCGACGAGCTCGCGTAAGTGGGCGAGTGGCAGACCGCCGAGCGCCAAGCGCAGGTTGTCGAGCGCCGCCCAGGCGCCGTGGATCTCGCGATTCGCGCCGCGCACGAGGACGGTCGAGCCCAGGGTCCCCGGCACCAGGTGCCCGTCGGCGCCGACGGTCGACTGTCCGAGGTCGTCGGCCATGCCCTCGTCGAGCCACGGCGGGAGCGCCGGGCCCAGCGCCCGGCGGTTCAGCAGGTGGGTGAGCTCGTGGATCAGGGTGGCTCGCACCTCCTCGCGCAGCCGACCATCGGCGGTCACCGCCACCAACCCACCGGCGACGTGACCGCTGGCCGGCAGGGGGGCGAGGTCGCGGTTAGCGGCTTTGAGGGCGTCGTAGTCCTCACGCTGCGCGAACAGAACGACCGATTCGGCGGGGGCCGGCACCGGCAGCAGGCCATAGCGGCTGGCGTAAGACGTCTCGAGCCCGCTCACCACCGGCTCGAGGCTGACGAGCAAGGGGCGGTCGATCAGGTCGGTGTAGAGCGGATAGGGGCCCAGGCGACCCTCCATCCGCCGGCTGCCGAGGAAGCCGAGCGCGTGGTCGAGGGCGGCAGCTGCCGGCGCCCGCCCAGGCAGTGGGCCAGCCGGCACCGTTGCAAACCCGCGGGGCGGCGGGCCCGGTGAGGCGGGAAGCACGAGCTCGGTTGGCCCGGCAGGCGGGGAGCCGACGACGGCGGGCGGGGTCACGCGCGAGGGCCGGGCGGTCGGCGTGACGGGGGCGGCGCTCGTCGCGCTCGCCGTTGGCAGGAGGCCCACCCGCTGCCAACTGCCCGCGAGCGGCGCCGTCGCGTCGGCCACCGGCGGTACGTAGGCCGGGCGCAGCGCCCAGACGAGGTCGCCGATGACCGGCCAGCCGGCAGCGCGCTGCGCCGCTGGCGACGCGGGGTGGGTTGCCGCCCAGGTCAATCCACCGACGGTAACGAGCAGCGCGCCGACGAGGAGCCCCGCGGCGATCTCGTGGCGCATCACGGCAACGTCCCGGTTTCAGCGACCGGGGCGCAACCGCGCCAGAGCATTGCGCAACCGCCAGGTACGGGTGGTGTGCATGGCGTCGAGCACGTCCTGCTGGCGGGCCACCAAGGCCTCGAGCCGGGTCACCTCGCCCTCGAGCTCGTGGCAGCGGGAGCGCAGGTGGGGCTGCCATCGCCACCAGGTGTCGAGGTACTCGGCCATGGCTGCGATCTCCTGCCGAGGGTCGGCAGGCAGCGCTCCGGCGGCGGCGAGCACCTCGTCGTAGAGCTCGAGCAACGCCGCCATGGCGACGTCGAAGCCCGCCCGCTCGCGCACCCAATCCGTCACCCGACCCGCGTCGATGGCATCGTAGCGGGCGATCTCGGTCGCCAGACCCTCGACCGACAGCGGCCGACGCAGCACCCGGCGGCCGAAGTTGGCGTCACGCAGAGTCGCCACGTCGCCAGCCGTGACCAACGGCCCACCCCGCGTGGTGTCGCAGAGGATCACCGCTGCGCCGGTGGCCAGTGCCTCGATCGCCGAGCGCGCGATGGCAAACACCAGGTCGTACTGGCCGAGCACGGCCTCGGGATGCTCCACCGGCCGGCCGACACCGAGGCCGACCGTGTCGAGCTCGATCCCCGCCCGGCGGCAAGCCGCCGCCACCACCGGCAGCTGCACCTCGGACGTCGCGTAGTTACTGAACAGCAAGGCGCGGCGCGGCTTGGCCGGCAGCGCCGGTCGCCGCGCAAAGCGCTCGAGGTCGACCCAATTGAGCAGCAGCCGCACGCGCTCGGGGGCAATCCCGCCTTCGCTCACCAACCGCTCGCGATTCAGCACGTCGACCGCGGCGTAACGATGGAGGCGTGGAAAGCGGGGCGGGGCATCGTGCCAGGCCGTCCAGTCGTGGACGACGAAGAGCCCCGGCACGCCCGGGAAGCGGAGCAAGGCCGCCAGCGCGAGCTGCTGGTGGTGCCCGTGGACGAGGTCCGGAGCCTCGCCCAGCGTCGCCAGGTCGTCCGTCACCGGGATGCCGGCCTCGCGGATCTCGTCGGCTACCGCGCCGAGCTCCGGCGCAAACACCACCGGCCGATGCCCGCGGGCGAGGAGGCCGATCGCCACCTCCTTGACCCACAGCTCCGTGCCGGCGCGGTTGACCAGGCCGTGGTTGGTGAGCAGGACCCGCAGACTGCGGCGGACGGCGGGCTCAGTCGACATCACCAGCCACTCTACCAACCGCGGGCGTAGTATCCGTGCTTCGGTGCGAATCCGCATTGCCTGCTGACCCGAGCCAGCCATGCCCAAGACTCCGTTCCGCGCCCTCTTACCCCTCCTGCTGACCCTCGCGCCGACAGTTGCCGGTGCCGCCGACATCCGGGTGACCGCCACCCCTGCGATAGCCACCAGCGCCACGAGTGAGCGCGTGAGCCTGTCAGAGGCGTTGGCGCCAGCGTTCCGCGCCGTACCGGTGGGCGGTCGCCTGCGCCTGCGCGACTGGCCGATCGGGCCTGGTCGGCGCGCCACGGCCGAGCTCACCAGGAACGACATCTACGCGGCTGACGCCCGGCTGTACGTCGTCGACGAACAGGGCGTCCGCGAGGTGCCGCGCTCACGCTGGCTGCTGTTCGCCGGCGACGCCCTCGACACGGGCGGCAGCCACTGGGCCCTGGCGGTTGCCTTCGACCCCGATACGCAGACGCTTCAGGCCCAGAGCTGGGCCGGCTCGCTCCGTTACGAGCTGACACCGGTTGCCGGGCAGCGGTCGGCACATCAGGTGGCGGTTGCCGAGGTTGCGGCCCATGTGGAGTGCGAGCAAGGAGCAGCGCAGGAGCCGTTCGACCTCTCTCGGCTCGGATTGCCGGACAAGCGCGTGCCTGAGCTCACGGACATTCCGACGACCAACGCGATCTCCACCCTGCACACCGCCACCGTCGCCGCCGATCTCGACAACGAGGTGATGGCCCAGAAGTTCAGCAACAACTCGACTACCGCCACCAACTTCATGGCCGCCCTGTTCAACGCCATGAACGTAATGTACGAGCGCGACCTCCTCGTTCGGCTGGTTCAAGGCACCACCTTCTACCGCACGGCTGCCGACCCGTACGCCCTCCCCAACGGCGACACGACGTTCAACAAGCTGGTCGAGTTCGGCAACTACTGGAGCGTCAACAACGGCGGCGTCACCCGAGCCCTGGCAATGATGTTCTCGGGTCGCCAGACCCGCCCCCGGGCGGCACCAGCTGGTCGGGAATCGCCTGGATAGACGTGCTGTGCAGCGCGGGCTCTGGCTACAGCTTCACCCAGACCAGCTCAACCTCGCCCTCCTCGACCTTGAGCGTCAACGACACCCTGGTCATCGGCCACGAAATCGGCCACAACTTCGGCTCGCCGCACACGCACTGCTACACGCCGGCGATCGACCAGTGCTACAACGCCGAGCCGGGCTGCTACAGCGGTTCGAAGTCGTGCCCGACGCCGACGACGATGGGTGGCATTCCGAACGTCACCGGCACGTTGATGTCCTACTGCCACCTGTCCGGCCTTCCCGGCTGCAGCTCGTCGCTGGTCTTCCATCCCACCTCGGTCACCCTGCTCCAGCCGAAGATTCAGAGCGCCGTCGGCACCTGTGTCTTCCCGCTGGCTCCCCCCAACACCGTCTTCGCCAACGGCTTCGAGAGCGGCGGCCTGGTCTGGAGCGCGCACCAGCCCTGACGGGCGGAGATCGGCCACGGCGGCGGTGGCATACTCGCCGCGCAATTCTGCAGGACGAGCGCTGGCCAGCGAGCGGACAGACCCGCGGGTGAGGTTGCAGACTTGGAAAAAGTGGCGGAGGGCCAGGACAGCGGACAGCTCGAGCCGTCGAGCGCGCTCGGCGCCATCGAGCGCGAGCGCTACCGCTCCTATTCGTACCTCGCTCGCAACCTGCATTGGCTGGCGGCCGCTCTCGTCCTGCTCTACGCCGTCCTGACACCCAGCAACGAACGCCTGGTGCTCTACGGCCTGGCGGGCTCGATGGTCGTCTACACCCTGATCCTCCACTCACCCCTGCTCGAGCGGTTTTCCTTCACCGGCCGCCTGTGGGTCGAGGCGACCATCGACCTCGGGTGGGTCAGCGCGGTCGTGCTGTTCACGCGTAGCGGCGAGAGCCCGTTCTTCTTTCTCTACTACATGGTGCTGTTCGCCGGCATGCCGTCAGCCAGCCGTCGGGCGACCTACCTCAAGGCGGGAGTGGCCAGCGTCTTTGCCATCGTCGCCATCGTCGCGCTGGCGCCCGACCGGCCAGCTTGGAGCGTCGGCTTCGCGCTCTCCGACCTGGTGTGGCCACTGACCGGCCTGTGGCTGGTGGCCTATTTCACCGCCGAGTCGGGCAGCCTCGGCGCCGCCCTCCAGCGCTCGCTGTTCATGGCTGCGCACACCGACGGCCTGACCGGCCTGCCCAACATGCGGTACTTCACGGCCGCCGCGGACCTCCGCGGCAAGCTCGACGAGCCCTACGCGATCGTCATGATCGACGCCGACAACCTCAAGAAGACCAATGACACCTATGGTCATGCGGTCGGCAACGAGCTGATCAAGGGCGTCGCCAACGCCCTGCAGAGCGCCGCCCGTTCGACCGACGACCTGTGCTCGCGGCTCGGGGGCGACGAGTTCATCGTCCGCCTGAACGGCGCCACCGCCGAGGGTGCCCTGGCCTTCTGCCGACGGGTTCGCGCCTACCTCGAAGCGCACCCGCTCGACGTCGGCAAGCAGGTGCTGCCGATCTCGATCTCGACCGGCGTGGCGGCGTCACCCGAGCACGGGCGCACGCTTTCCGAGATCACCCAGCGGGCCGACGACGCGCTCTACCGCAGCAAGCGCCACGGCCGCGGGCGGGACGAGGCGTGGACCGGCCCGACCGCATCCGGCATCCTGCCCACCATCGCCCGCACTTAGGTTGCCCCGCTCCTAGGGACAGAGCGAGAATGCCGACGTGTCCTGGATCGGCAGGAACGCCGTGCCCTGCAGATTGGTGTACACCCGCTCGCTGTCGTCGGCGTGGTCGTGCACGGTGATCGTCGTGGCAACGTTGGTGAGGCCACCGGCGAAGACCCAATAGCGCCCGTTGACGCCGCAGCCGTCCAACACCTTGACGATGAGCTCGTAGTTGCTGGGGCTGAAGAAGTAGAACGAGCCGGTATCCGACGTCTGCGGGATCGGCAAACCGTTCCCGCTGAGCCCACCTGCCGTCTCCCAGGTCACTTCGACGCTGAACCGGCCGGCCCGCAGGTCCATCGGGGCGGCATCCACCACGGCCCCGTTGACCAGTGTCCCGTGGTGCGTGTCGAGGGCCTCGTGGGCGCCGTCCTCGAAGTTGTAGACCGCCACCAACCCCGGTAGCGAATTGGTCACCCCGACGAGCGCTAGCTGCGTCAGCTCAGCCGCGGTGCGCGCCACACTCCAGAGGCGGACCTCATCGATCCAGCCCGCGGGGCTATAGGCCCAGTTGGCGTCGCTGCCGATTTCGAGCGGCTGCGTGTTGGTCGGCAGCGGCCCTGCGAGCGGCTGCACCCCGGCCTCGACACCATTGATGAAGTGACGTCGGGCAGCGCCGTCAAAGGTCACGGCGACATGGGTCCAGACGCCCTTGGGCACAGTCCCGCCGTCGAAGCTGCTTCCCGAGCCCTTCAGGTAGGAGCGCAGGGTGGTGCCGCAGATCCCCAACCAGTAGCTGGTGGCGAATCCCTTGCCGACGATCGAGGCGCAACTGGTGTCCGCGATGCGCACCCAGGCCTCGATGGTGATCGCCGCCGTCGGGTTGAGCTCGGAAGCGTGCGCAATCTCGACGTGGGGCACGGTGGCAGGGTTGCTGTTGACCTCGGTCAGCGACAACGAGCGGCCGATGTAGGCCTCGGCCGGCAGCGAGCCGAGGCCGGAAAGTGCCAGGGCGGTGACGTAGGCGATGCGGCGAGCAAACGGCATGGGGAAAGGCTCCGGGGCGGTGAACAACGCGTGACCTGGGCACCAGCCTAGCGGGATCACGCCGGGTAGACCACCAACTTGCGATAGGGCTCGTCACCCCGGCTGCGCGAGGTCAGACCAGCGCGCTCCACCATTTCGTGCTGCAGGCGACGGATGCCGCGGTCCTGCGGCGCCAGCTCGACCGGCCGACCGGACGCCATCACCTCGTCGATCGCCTCCTCCGCCTCACGCAAGGCGAAGTCCTGCGCCTCGCGGTAGCTCGTGGCCAAGCGTCCACCCACCGGCGGCAGGCCGAACTCCTCGCGCAGGAAGCCCTCGACCTGCTTCACGGTGTTGGCCTTGAGCACCACCACGCGGACGCCACGGGCCTGCAGCTCGCGCAGCCGCAGCGGCTGGCGGCGCTCCTGGAGCTTGACCGTCAGGACGACGTCGGCCTCTTCCGGCTCGCGAACCACCCGCGCTGGCAGTCCGAGGTCGGTGAGTGCGTGGTCGACCTTGGAACGGCTCACCGCGTAGGGGAAGACGCGGAGGAGGCGGTCGGGCGCCGTCGCTGCGGGGGACGCGGCGACCGCCGGTGTCACCGCGGCGGCGAACCTGCCCGTCGCCGTGCGGAGGCGCGCCGCGCGCGGCTCCGCTGCCGGCGGGGGCTCCTGGTCCGGCGTGAAGACGTAGGTCTCGTCGTCGCGCTCCGTGGCAAGCTCCAGGCGGCCTAACTCGGGAGCGCCATGCCGCTCATCCGGAGCCGACGAGGCCAACTCACCGTCCTGGATTTCGATCTCGCCCTGCGCCGTGCGCACCCGCAACTCGGGCCGCGACGGGTAGCCGCGGAGGCTGCGGTCGACGGTTTCGGCGACGTCGTGGTGCACCGCCAGCCGGTCGCGCTCGTGGATCTCGACCAGCACGTCGAAGGTGGGCGGCGCCCGCCGCTCGAGGACGGTCTTCTGGGTGCCGCGACGCCGTGCCTCCTCGTCGGAGAGAGTGACGGCCTGAATCCCGCCGACGAGGTCCGAGAGCGTCGGGTTCTGCAGCAAGTTGTCGAGCGTGCGGCCGTGGGCGGTCGCCACCAGCTGGACGCCCCGCTCGGCGATGGTGCGGGCAGCGAGCGCCTCGGCGGCGGTGCCGATCTCGTCGATCACCACCACCTCGGGCATGTGGTTCTCGACTGCCTCGATCATCACCGCGTGCTGTTCGTCGGGGCTCGGCACCTGCAGCCGCCGCGCCCGGCCGATCCCGGGGTGTGGAATGTCGCCGTCGCCAGCGATCTCGTTGCTGGTGTCGACCACCACCACCCGTTTGCCGAGCTCAGTGGCCAGAACGCGGGCGGCTTCGCGCAAGAGCGTCGTCTTGCCGACCCCGGGCCGACCGAGGAGGAGCAGCGAATGCCCACCTTCGATGACGTCGCGCAGGATGTCGACCGTGCCGTGAACCGCGCGGCCGACCCGACAGGTCAGGCCGACGACGTCGCCCACGCGGTTGCGCAGGGCCGAGATGCGGTGGAGCGTGCGCTCGATCCCGGCGCGGTTGTCCTTGCCGAAACGCCCGACGCGGCTCACCACGTGAGCGAGATCGTCGCGGCTGACCGGCTCGCTCGCGAGATCCTCGGTGCGCGTCGTGAACCGCGCCTCCGGCGGCCGGCCGAGGTCGAGCACGACCTCGAGCAGGCTCCCGCGCTCGCCATGGCCGTCGAGCACCGCGCCGACGGCCGGCGGCAGACAGGCCAGCAACAGGTCGAGGTCCTGCTCGTCCGCCGAGCGCGGCCCGGCAGTTCGCGGCCCGGCCGATCGCGGCCCGGCGGGGGCGCTCACCGACTCGCTGGGGCGGCGTGCCATGGCAGACGGGATTCTGACACGCCCGCGCCGGCTTGACTCGGGCGCGCGGCGCCGGGCCTTCTGCTGCCGTCGACTCAGTCGATCTTGACGCGAACCTTGCTGCCGTCCTCGCCGTCGATCTTGATCTCGAGCCCGCCGTCGCCGTCGAACAGGTCCCCGGCGTCCATCCGACGGCCGAGGGCGCAGTCGGCAAAGGCCCAGGGAATCGACACGCGACTGGTCCGACCGTCCACCTCCGTCACTTCGAGGTCGAGCTGGCCGGAGTGGCGCCGCGCCTTGATGCGCTTGCCGCTGTCCTCGACCAGGGTGTACCGGGAGCCCTCGCCCTCGCGATCGAGGTGGTGGAGCATCGCTGACGCATCGGCGTCGAGGGTGGTGTCGCAGTGGATGCCGGCGGCGAGCGCGGTCTTGACCAGGCCGGTCAAGAACCCGCTCGACAAGTCCAGAGAGAAGTGCTCCCCCTCGGCGCCGGCAACCCGCACACGCACATTCGGTGATTCGTCGGCGGCGTGGGCGGGGACGGCAAAGGCAAGGGCGATGGCGACGGCGGAGAACGCGAGATAACGAGAGGAACGATGGGACATGGTGGACGACCTCCTGTGTCCTGGCACTACGGGACCGGGCGGCGCCGAGTTTCGCGCCAGCTCAATCTCGGTGTTCATTCATGAACAGTCCCCTGTCCGACTCCGAACACCGAGCGCCACAGCGACCTCGGTGCAAGAGCGCAAAATACTGATGGCATTGAGACGAGCGTCCTGGCACCGCCATTGCGAACGGCGCTCGGTGTGACCACCGACCGTCCGCTCGATCCCGACCTTCTCCGCCGACGGCGCCGGCGCCGTCTGGCGCAGGGCGCCGCCGCCCTCGCCCTGGTCGCCGGCACCCTGACTCTCTTGCCCGGCTGGCTCTCGCCAACCGTGCATCGCCGGGAGATCCGGCTGGCGCGCGTCACCAGCGGGCCACTCGAAGCGACCGTGCTCGCCTCGGGCACCGTCGTGCCGACCTCCGAGCAGGTCCTGCCGACGCCGCTCGGGGCGCGGGTCGTCCGCGTCCTCCGGCAGCCTGGTGACGCGCTCGTTGCCGGCACGCCGATCGTCACCCTCGACGACACCACCGCCCGCCTCGAGCGCGACCGCCTCGAGCAACGGGTGGCGTCGAAGGCCAACGAAGAGCTCCAGCTGACCCTCGCTGCCGAGCACGACGCCGCCGACCTCGCCGCCCGCCAGGAGAGTCAGCAGCTCGACGTCGAGCGTCTGGCGCTACGCCTCGTCCAGCGCCAGAAGCTGGCGACGGAGGGCCTGGTGTCGAGCGAGGCGCTCCTCGAGGCCGAGGTCGAGAGCAAGAAGGCGGCGATCGAGCTGCGCCAGACCGGCGAAGCCATCAGCGCCGGCGCCCGCGCCGCCGCCGCCCGGCACCAGGCGCTGGCGATCGAGAAACGCCTCCTCGAGCGCGAGCGTGACGAAGCTGCGGCCCGTCTCGCCGGCGCCACCGTCACCGCCGACCGCCCAGGCATCCTCACCTGGGTCCTCGAGCAGGAGGGGATCACCCTGCAGGCCGGCGAGGCGGTGGCCAGGGTCGCCGACCTGTCCTCCTTCCGCGTCGAGGCATCGATGTCCGACATTCATGCCGCGAACCTCGCCGTCGGTCAGCGCGCCCGCGTCGTGGTCGACGGCGAGAGCCTCGACGGCCAGGTGTCGACCATCGACCCGACGATCAGCAATGGCGCGCTGCGCTTCGAGGTGAGCCTGGCGCAGCCGGCCCACCCCAAGCTGCGTTTCAACCTGCGCGTCGACGTGCTGGTAGTCACCGCCGAGCGCCCCAACGTCCTGTCGCTCGCCCGCGGGCCTGGCATCCGCGGCGCCAGCCAGGATGTCTACGTCGTGCAGGGTGATCACGCCGTCCGCCGGGCGGTGCGCTTTGGCATCGCCGGCTACGACCAGATCGAGGTGCTCGACGGCCTCGCCGCCGGTGACGAGGTCATCGTCAGTGACCTCGGCGACAGCTTCACGTCACGTCAGATTCGAGTGCGTCCGTAGTTCCCAAACCTCCCCATCGACCCCACTTCGCCACGAGGCCCAGCCATGATCCAACTCGAGCAGGTCAGCAAGGTCTACCAGACCGAGCGCATCGAGACCCTCGCCCTGTCCGCCATCGACCTCGCCATCGGCAAGGGTGAATTCGTCTCCATCATGGGCCCGTCAGGGTCCGGCAAGAGCACCCTCCTGAACCTCATCGGCCTGCTCGACACGCCGAGCACCGGCCAAGTTCGGCTCGACGGCACCGTCGTTGCCGAACGCTCGGATCGCGAGCTGGCGCGCCTGCGCAACGCCAAGCTCGGTTTCATCTTCCAGAGCTTCCACCTGATCTCCGACCTGCCGGTGGTCGACAACGTCGAGATCCCGCTGCTCTATCGGCCACTCTCGCACCGTGAGCGCCGACGCCTCGCCCTCGAGGCGATCGCCAAGGTCGGGCTCGCCGCGCGCGCCGACCACTACCCGACGCAACTGTCGGGCGGCCAGCAACAGCGGGTGGCGATCGCCAGGGCGATCGTCGGCGGTCCCGCGGTGCTCCTCGCCGACGAGCCCACCGGCAACCTCGACAGCGCGATGGGCGACGAGATCATGGCCATCCTCGAGGGCCTCGCCCACGACGGCGGCACCACCGTCGTGATGGTCACCCACGATCGCCGCTTGGCCGAGCGCACCGACCGCGTCATCCGCCTGTTCGACGGCCGTCAGGTCCACTGAAGGAGGGCTTCGCCATGCTGCGCTCCTACCTCGTACTCGCCTGGAAGGTGCTCTCGCGCCGGCGGATGTTCACCGCCATCAGCCTGTTCGGCATCGCCTTCACCCTCACCGTGCTGATCGTGGCCAGCGCCATGCTCGACCACAGCTTCTCGACCCGCCCCCCCGAGACCCGACTCGGGCGCACCCTCGGCATCTACTACATGGAGCTGCGCGGCGAGCACATGGTGCACACCTCGCCGCCCGGCTACGCTCTGCTCGACCGCTACATGCGAGACCTGCCGGGCGTCGAGCTCACGTCTCTCTTCTCGACCCCACAAACGGTCAGCAGCTACCTCGGCGGCCAGCGCGTCCGCTCCTACCTCAAGCGCACCGATGGCGCCTTCTGGCAGATTCTCGACTTCGACTTCCTCGAAGGCGGCCCCTTCACCGCCCAGGACGAGGCGCAGGGCAACCCGGTCGCGGTGATCAATGTCAGCACCCGCGCGCGCTTCTTCGGCGCCGGGGCGACCGCGGTGGGCCAGGAGTTCACCGTCGACGACCAACGTTTCCGCGTCGTCGGCGTGGTCCCCGACGTCCCGGTGCTGCGGCAGGTGCCGTTCGCGGACGTCTGGGTGCCGCTGTCCACCAGCAAGTCCAGCGCCTACAAGAACGACCTCGAGGGCGCCGGCTTCCTCGCCATTTTCCTGGCCAAGAGCCGCGCCGATTTCCCGACCATCAAGGCCGCGGTGCAGGAGCGGCTCGCTCGCGTGCAACTGCCGAGTGACCACTTCACCGTCGCCAGGAGCGGTGCCGACACCCTCTTCGAGGCGGCCGCCAGGTCGACCCTCGGGGACCATCAAGGGACGACGGCGAGCAGCGCAGAGATCACCGACCCCGGCCAGAGCGAGGCCCGGACCGGCGCGCTGTTCGCGCTCATTCTCGGGCTCGGCCTGCTGTTCATGCTGCTGCCAGCGCTCAACTTGGCCAACATCAACCTGTCGCGCATCCTCGAGCGGACCTCGGAGATCGGCGTCCGCAAGGCCTTCGGCGCGTCCTCGCGAGCGCTCGTCGGCCAATTCCTGGTCGAGAACGTGGTGTTGACCATGGTTGGTGGGCTGATCGGCCTTCTTGGCGGTGCCATCGGCCTGGTGATCGTCAACCGCAGCGGCCTCATTCCCTACGCCGACTTCAGCCTCAACTGGCGGGTGTTTCTCTACGGCCTCGTCGCCGCCCTCGTGTTTGGGCTGCTTTCCGGTGTCTATCCTGCCTGGCGGATGTCGCGGCTCGACCCCGTGCAGGCCCTGCGTGGGAGGTCCTGACCATGTTGCGCCATCTCGCCAAGCTGGCGTGGAATCGCAAGCGCGGCAACGCCCTGTTGTTGCTCGAGATCTTCTTCACCTTCCTGGTCGTCTTTGCGGTCGCCACCGGCACCCTCGACCTCCTCGGCAGGCTCGGCAGTCAGCCGGGCTTCCGCGTGGCCGACGTATGGAGCGTGACCATCACCACCGACGCCAGCGGCGACGACTTCTGGTCGCCCGAGCAGACGGCCACGATGGCCCAGCTGCTGCGCGAGACCCAGTCCCTGCCCGGCGTGCGCTCGGTGGCGATGAACCTCTCGACCCCCTATGACATGGGCTCGCGGACCAGCAACGTCGAGGACGACCAGCTGCCAGGTGGGAGGCTCGAGATGGAGGTAAACGAAGTCAGCGACGACTTTGCCAAGGTCGTCGACCTCGAAATCGTCGCCGGCCGCTTCTTCGACGCCAGCGACGACGGTCAGACCTGGCGTCCGGTGGTCATCGACCGCGACCTTGCCCGGGCTCGCTTCGGCGACGGCGATCCGCTCGGAAGGTCCCTGGACTCCGAGGGCCACCTACGCGTCGTCGGTGTCGTCCGCGAATTCCGTCGCAGCGAGCTCTCGGCCCTCGGTAACTACGCCTTCGAGCGAGTGCGGGTCGGCAATCCCGAGGACCGTCCGCCCCACAACCTCCTGCTGCGTACCGAGGTCGGCGTCGGCGACGACTTCGAGGAGACGCTGGCCCGCCGCCTCCATGCGGCGGCGCCGCAGTGGTCCTTCGACGTGCGCCCCATCTCCCTCCTGCGCAGCGACAGCCTGCGGCTGCAGATGGCGCCGCTCGTCGTCGGCGGGCTGGTCGCCGGCTTCCTGCTGCTGATGGTTGCCCTCGGTCTGACTGGCGTGCTCTGGCAGAGCATGTCGCGACGGACCCGCGAGATCGGGCTGCGTCGCGCCATCGGCGCGAGCGCCGCCGCCATCCGACGCCAGCTGCTCGCCGAGCTCCTGCTGCTCGCCGGCATCGCCCTCGCGCTCGGCACCGTGATCGTGCTGCAGCTGCCCCTGCTGGTCTCGTTCCTGGTGTGGAAGGAGGTCATTGCCGCCCTGCTGCTCGCTATCGTCGCCATCCTCGCTCTGACCACCGCCGCCGGCTGGCTGCCGACCCGCCTCGCGACCCGGCTCGAGCCTGCCGACGCGCTACGCTACGAATAGACGCCACGAGTCGCATGCCCCCTCCTCCGACCATCCTCGTCGTCGACGACGACCCCGCGGTGCGGCTCTCGCTGCGCCTGCTCCTCACCCAGCACGGCCATCGGGTCGTGCTGGCCGAGGACGCCGAGCAGGCGCTGGTGCGCTTAGGCGCAGCGCCGGCCGTCAGCGACGGGCGATCTGATGGCCGGGCAGTTGGTCCAGCAGATAGTCCGGCAGATAGTCAGATCGCTCTCGTCATCCAGGACATGAATTTCTCGCGCGCCACCTCGGGGCGCGAGGGCCTCGAGCTGCTCGCGCGCCTGCGTGCTCGTCGACCCGAGCTGCCGGTCATCCTGCTCACCGCCTGGGGCTCGATCGGTCTGGCGGTCGAGGGCATGAAGCTCGGCGCGGCGGACTTCCTGACCAAGCCGTGGACCAACGCTCAGGTCCTGGCAGCCGTCGACACGGCGCTCGCCACCGCGGGCTTTCGTCAGGCAACGGCCGCGACGATGAGTCGACGCGAGGTCGACGCTCTCGCCGACTTCGGCGGTCTGGTCGGCAGCCATCCACGTCTGCTGCGCATCCTCGAGCTCACCGCGCGCGTCGCGCCGACCGACGCGCCGGTGCTCATCACCGGCGAGAGCGGCACCGGCAAGGAGCTCATCGCCGCGGCTCTCCATCGCAACAGCCGGCGGCGGGGAGGATCGTTCGTCAAGGTGAACCTCGGCGGCATTTCTGCCAGCCTGTTCGAGAGCGAGATGTTCGGCCACGTCCGCGGCGCGTTCACCGACGCCAAGAGCGATCGCAAGGGCCGCTTCGAGGCCGCCGACGGCGGCACCATCTTCCTCGACGAGATCGGCGAGCTCGAGCCGGCGGCCCAGGTCAAGCTGTTGCGCGTGTTGCAGGACCGCAGCTTCGAGCCTCTGGGGTCCAGCGTCAGCCGCACGGTCGACGTGCGGGTGGTGGCGGCGACCAACCGCGACCTCGCGGCGGCCGTCGCCCAGGGTGCCTTCCGCGAGGACCTGCTCTACCGCCTGAACCTCGTCACCCTGCACCTGCCACCCCTGCGCGAGCGGTCGAGCGACATTCCGCTGCTGGCTCGCCACCTGGCCACCGCCGCGGCACGGGCCTGGGGCACGCCGGAACGCCCGCTCACCGACGACGCGCTGGCCTGGCTCGTCGCCCAGCCCTGGCCCGGCAACGTGCGCGAGCTCGAACAGACGGTCAAGCGGGCGGCGCTCCTGGCGACCGGATCACGACTCGAGCGCGCCGATCTCGAAGGGCCGGCCGCCCTGGACTCGATTGCCACGGCCACCCGCAGAGCCCGTGCAGCCGATGAGGTCGCGGCCTCGATTCCCACCCTGGACACCGCCGAGCGCGTTCTCATCGAACAGGCGCTCGCGCGTCACGACGGCAACATCAGCCATGCCGCGGCTGCTCTCGGCCTCTCCCGTGCCGCCCTCTATCGGCGCCTCGAACGCCACGGCCTGCGCGCTCCCGGCCCTGGCGACGCACCCGGAAACGACTGACCATGGCGCCGCGCGCCCGTCCTCCGCTCTCGCTCCAGACGCGAGCTGGTCTGTGCCTGTTGCTGATCCACCTGGTGATGGCCGCCATCGCCGTGCCGGTGGTGCTCGACAACCACCTCTGGCTGCTGGCCGTCGAAGCGCTGTTTCTGGCCTCGCTGCTCGCCAGCTGGCAGCTGCTGCACACCCTCGACACCGCCCGCACCATCGCCGCGCTGGGCGCCGACCTGCTTGCCGACGGCGAATTCACCACCCAGTTCCGGCCCGTCGGCCAGCGCGACCTCGACGCCCTGGTCGACGTCTACAACCGGATGAGCGACGCCCTGCGCGGCGAACGGCAGCGCCTGGAAGAACAGAACCTGTTCCTCGAACGCCTGATCGCCGCCTCACCCGGCGGCGTGCTGATCGCCGACCTCGACGGTCGCATCAGCCACGCGAATCCGGCGGCCTGTCGCCTGCTGGCCCCTCTGCTGCCGGCGACCGCGACCGGCCGACCCGGGAGCGACACCCTGCTCGGGCAGCCGCTCGCCGCCCTGGCCGGCGGCCTCCTCGCGGCGGACAGCAGTCGGGTGCTCTCCCTGCCCGCCGGCCGCCGACTGCGGGTCAATCCGGGCACCTTTTCCGACCGCGGCTTCAGCCGACGCTTCCTGCTCATCGAGGAGCTGACCGAGGAGCTGCGGGCCAGCGAGCGGGCAGCCTGGGAGCGGCTGGTGCNNCGACGCGGACCGGCGTCGATCTCGGCCGCCTGCTCGAGCGCCTGCTCGTGCTGTGGCGGCCCTGCGCCGAGCAGCGGCAGGTCAGGCTCGCTTTTTCCCGGCGTGACCAGCTGCCGAACGTCAGTGCCGACCCTGGGCAACTCGAACAGGCCCTGGTCAACGTCCTCAAGAACGCGATCGAGGCAAGTCCCGACGGCGGCGAGGTCGAGGTAACCCTCGCCGGCGACAGCGGCCGACCCGTGCTGACCATTCGTGACCACGGGCCGGGCATCCCCGCGGAGGTCGGCGAACGGCTCTTCACCCCGTTCTTCACCACCAAGCGGGACGGGCGGGGCATCGGCCTGACCCTGGTGGCAGAGATTCTCGGCGCCCACGGCCTCGAGTACGCGCTGGAGTCCGCCACCGGCGGCGGCGCGCGCTTCACGATCCGGTTCTGAGAACGCCTGCCGACTCAGGGCGCGACGTTCAGGTTCCAGTCGTAGTCCTGGTAGTCGAGGCTGACCTTGTCGCCCGCGGCCTTGATGCGCTCGCTGATCTCGGTCGGCGCCCAGCGGGCGATGAAGGCAGCGGCGCCGCCGCCGGGTGCGAAGTCGTCGCTGTACCAGTCGAAGATCTTGGTGCAGGAGATCGACAGCGTCTTGCCGCTGAACAGGCCGCTGCCCTCGCCGAGCACGAGCGACCCAGGCTTGGCTAGAAAGGCGCTGGTCGAAGCCGTGAGCTGGGCATCGAGGGTGGCGCCGCGGTAGGGCTCGGCGGCGATCGGAGGACAGGAGCGCGAGGCGCAGTTGACGGCAAAGTGCACCCGCGGGTCGGCCGCCTCCTTGCGCAGGCGCTTCTCGAGCCCCTCGAGCGTGGTCGGCGCCCCGTCGAAGGTGAGGACCTCGCGGCGGAAGATCTCGTAGGGGTTGATGCCCTTCGAGAGGTCCTTGATCGACTTCGGCGGGTTGCCCGCGATCACCAGGGAGAGGACCTTGGCGTTGTAGAGGTTGATGTAGAGAGCGTGGCGCTCGCCGGCGGCCAGGGGCTTGGGGTCGCTGGCCGTCAGGGCGGCGACCACTTCGTCGAGCTTGGCAACGTCCGCGCTGTTGCCGCGCCAGGCGACGTAGCGCACGCCGGCGGGAGTCACGTAGCTGGTCAACAAGCTGCCATAGGCGTCGGTCGCCGCGGCGAGGTCCATGGTCGCGACGGCTGGCACGGCCACCGCCGCCGAAACGAGAGAAAGGAAGAGGGCCTTCAAGGCAGGATGCATGGTTGGGATCTCCAGGGAGCGGCGTTGTGTCAGATCTACGTGGCCCCGTCGCGATCGGATCTAACCGGCACGCGGGCCTAGCGTCGGGCGGGCGTTCAGCCGACGACGGGCAACAGGGCGCGCGGCTGCTCGGCTGGCCGCCCGGCAGCAATCGCGGCGTAGAACGTCTCGCGCACACCCATGGTATTCACCCGGCACATCGGCACCATCTCCCCATTGACCGGCAAGCGAAACACGCAGGCCGCCAGGCGCTCCTGGCCGAGCGGCGTGTGCACCTCGTCGTCGCTCATGAAGTGATGCGAATTCAAGGTGAAACCGTCGAGCCGCGCCCGCCCACGCGCCAAGTCCATCGCCAGACCGGCGAGCGAGGTGCCCACCTCGGCGCAGCGCGCCGCGAGCCAACGACGCACTGGCCCGGCAAACGTCGGCAGGTCACGCACCACCATGCCAATCGACCGGCACACCCGTTCGGCGATGGTGTCCTCGCGGAAAGCGACGCCGGCCGCCGGACTCGCCAGGTAGCGCGTCACGAGGTCCAGGTCCTCGGGATGGCCGGGGCGCACGAGGGGCAGGAGCCGGGGCGTCTCCCCTGGTCGCTGGTAGACGAGAAACACCTCCATGCGGGTGCAGGCAGGGTGGCCAAAATACACTGCCTGATCGCTCCAGCCGCGCCAGCCGTAGGGAGCGAGGGCGCTACCGATGGCCGCCCACAGCTCGTCGACGCCGACGCCGCGCAACTCCTCGCGGGTGCGGCCGACCTGTGCCAGGGGCTGGAACGACATGAAGCCGAAGACGTCGCGGTGCGCGAGGCACCAGTCGACAACGGCTGGCACCCCGGCGAGGTTGTCGCGCGAGATCGTCATCGTCGTTGCCGACCGCAGACGGACACCGGTCGCCCGCCGAACCTCGGCGATCACCCCGGCGAGCTCGGCGCGGATCGGCGCCAGCTCGGCTTCGTCAGCGACGACCGCGGTGCCGCGGCGGCCCCGCTGCAGGGTGTCGACGTGGATCGACACCTCGCGCAGCCCGGCCTCGGCGACCAGCCGGCGCAGCAGCTCGGGCCGGCGGCGGAAGGTGTCGCCGTGGGTCATCACCATCGGCAGAAGGCCAATCTCGCGCGCATGACGGAGGATCGCCACCAGCTCGTCGGGCGGCAGCAAGGTAACCTCGCCATCGGTGATCTGCACGTTGCCCTTGGGCCCCAGGTGGGCCCGGAGCTGGTCCAGCTGCGCCAGCACCTCGGCGAGCGGCAGCCGGGGAACGCGGTTCGCCTCCTCGCCCAGGTAGCAGCCGACGCAGTCGAAATCACACTTGGGCATCACGCCGATCGTCGCGCCGCACCCGGTCGCCTGGCGGCCGAAGCCCTGCTGCGGCGTGCGCAGGCTGGGATCGAGATCGCGCCAACGGTCGGCGAGCCGGGCCTTCTTCTCGCGCGGCACGGGTTCGGCCAACAGGCGAAGGGCGGCACCGAGGCCGCGCCGCGGGGGGTTCCAGACGGGGTTCGTCATCACGAAGTCTGCCAGCCATGTTACGCCGCCAGACGGCCGACGGATGCATCCCCGTTCGAGAGAGACGCTACGATCGCCTGATGACCGCCGAGACCAGCTACCCGATCCCCGACGCCGAGCTCGACTTCGAGCTGGTGCGCAAGGCCGCCGGCCCCGGCGGCCAGAACGTCAACAAGGTGGCGACCGCGGTACGGTTGCGCTGGAACCTCACCGCCACGACCGCGATCGCCGAAGACGTGAAGCTTCGCCTTGCCAAGCTGGCGGGCCGCCGCCTCACCCAGGACGGCGTCGTGGTGATCACCGCCCAGCGCCATCGCACCCAGGAACGCAACCGTCAGGACGCGCTCGAGCGCCTGGCCGACCTCGTCGCGCGCGCCAGCGTGCCGCCGGTGCCGCGCCGCGCGACCAAGCCCTCACGGCGCGCAGTGCAGCGGCGGATCACCGCCAAGAAGCAGCGCGGCGCGCGCAAGGCCGAGCGACAGACGCCAGGCGAGGAGTGAGGCGCCGGCGGCTCAGGCCGCCGCGGTAACCTGGCCAGGCTCCTCGTAGCCCCGGCTGACCACCACGGCCGCCGCCAGGTCGCCGCTGACGTTCAGCGTCGTGCGGCACATGTCGAGGAAGCGGTCGACGCCCAGAATCAGGCCGATCCCCTCGACCGGCACGCCGACCAGCCCGAGGATCAGCGCCACCACCGGCACCGACCCGGCAGGCACGCCAGCGGTGCCGATGCCGCCCAGGATGCAGATCCCCACCACCATCAGCTGTTGGCCGAAGGAGAGGTCGACCCCGTAAAACTGGGCAAGAAACAGCACCGTCATGCCCTCGAACAGCGCGGTGCCGTTCTGGTTCGTGGTCGAGCCGACGGTGAGCACGAAGCGGGCGACGTTCTTCGGCAGGTGGAGCTCGTCCTCCGCCACCTTGAGGGCGGTCGGCAGGGTGGCGTTGCTCGAGGCGGTCGAGAACGCGGTCAGCATGGCGTCGCTGATGCCGCGGAAGAAGCGCACCGGGCTCATCCCGCCGAGCAACCACACCGACAGGGAGTAGACCCCGAATTGGTGGATGGCGAGCGCCAGCACGACGGCGAACACGTAGCGGGCGAGCGTCAGCAGGATGTCGACACCGAGCTGGGCGGTGAGCGTGAACAACAGCGCCGCGACCCCGATCGGCGCCAGCTCGATGACCAGGCCGATGAGCCGCATGGTGACGTCGTAGAGGCCTTGCAGCGCCTGCTCGAACGAGCGCGTGGCAGCGGTCGGCGACAGCACCAGGCCGACACCGATCATCAGGGCAAAGAACATCACCGCCAGGAGGTCGCCATTGGCCGCCGCCTTGACCGGATTGTCCGGCACGATCTGGAGCACCAGCTCCATGCCGGTCTTGGGCGCCGTCGCCGACGCCAGACCGGATGCCCGCGCCGCGGCGCCCTCGGTCAGCCGGGCGCGGGTCGCCGGGTCGATGCCTTCGCCTGGCCGTAGGATGCCGACCGTCGCGATGCCGATCAGCACCGCGATCGCCGACACCACGATGGTGTAGGCCAGGGTCTTCAAGCCGACGCGCCCCAAGGTCCGCAGGTCGCCGAGGCCGTTGACGCCCAAGGCAAGCGCCGAGAACACCAACGGCACCACCAGCATGAACAGCAGGCGCAGGAAGATCTGGCCGACGGGCTGACTGACGTAGCGAACGAAGGCGTCGAGGCCCGGGCTGCCGGCAAACAGCAGGTGCGCAGCGATGCCGCCACCGACACCGGCCAGCACCCCGACCAGCATGCGGGTGTGGAGAGACTTGCTCACGTTGGCGGGATGCTATCAGGGGCCGTCGTCAGAGCGGCCAGAAACGCGGCACCAACAGCATCAGCATCACGAAGGTGACGAGGGTCAGCGGCAGGCCGGCGACCAGGAAGTCGCGGAAGCGGTACTTGCCAGGGCCATAGACCAGAATGCACGAGGGCTCGAACGGGGTGATGAACGACAGCGAGGCGGCGAGCGTCACCATCACCGCGAAGGTCCGTGGGTTGACCCCGAGGCGGGTCGCCGTGGCGAGGGCCACCGGCAGCACCACCAGCGCCGCGGCGGCGTTCGACATCGGCTGCGTGAGAACCACGGTGAGCAGGGCAAAGCCGCCGAGGATCACCGTCGGACCGTAGGGTGCGAGCCAGTGGACGACCTGTTCGGCGAGATAGGAGCCGGTGCCGGTCTGGCTCATCGCCACCCCGAAGGCCGTCATCCCAGCAATCAGCACGATCAGCGGCCACTCGATCGCCGCATAGGCATCCTCGACCGAGAGGCAACCGGCCACCACCACCGCCAGGGCGCCGAGCAGGAAGGCGAGAGCCACCGGAATGAGCTCGAAGGTGCCGAGCAGGAGCGCCAGCACGAAGGCGCCGACGGCCACCGCCGCGCGCCGGCGGTCGAGTGGCGCATGGGCCACCTCTTCGAGAATCCACAGGTCGGGGTTGTTGGCGATGGCCTGGAACTGCCGCGACGGGCCCTGCAGGAGCAGCACGTCGCCCGGCTCGAGCTCGACCGCGCCCAGCTTGGCCTGGAGCGTCTGGCCCTTGCGGTAGACCGCCAGCACCGTCACGCCGTAACGATTGCGGAACGTGAGCTCCTTGATCGTCTTGCCGACCAACCCCGAGCGCGGCATGACGATCGCCTCGACGATCTTGATCGTGTCGGTGATCAGGTCGCGGTCGCCGAGCTCGAGATCGGAACGGATCTCGATACCCGCCAGCTCCTTGATCGCCAGCAGGCTCTCGCGCGACGCCTTGACGATCAGCACGTCGCCCTCGGCCAGGCGGCCGTTTGGGCCGGCGTAGAAGCTGCGCTCGCCGCGGTGGATCTCGAGCACGGTCAGGTCGAGGCTGGCGAGCGGGGTGAAGCGCAGAGCCTCGCCGGCCAGCCGCGAGCCCGCCGGCACCACCACCTCGGAAAGGTAGCGGCGAATTTCGAAGTGCTCGGCCGCCGGGACGTCGGCCACCTGCGGCAACAGGTGCCGTCCGACCACCATCAGGAAACCCAGGCCAACGGCCACCACGACGAGCCCCACCGGGGTGAACTCGAACATCCGGAACGGCGCCATCCCCATCTTCGAGACGAAGGCGCTCGCCGCCACGTTCGTCGAGGTGCCGATGAGGGTGAGCGCGCCACCGAGAATGGAGGCGAAGGCCAAGGGCATCAGCACCTGGCTGGGCGAGATGCGGCTGCGCCGGCAGAGCCCGATGGCCGCCGGAATCATCACCGCGGTGGTCGTCGTGTTGTTGGTGAAGGCAGAGAAAGCAGCCGTCACCAGCATGATCAGAAACAGCACCTTGACGCGGCTGCCGCCTGCCACGCGGTGTATCGAGGACCCGACGGCGTCCATGACACCCGTCCGCATCAGCGCGCCCGAAAGCACGAAGATCGAGGCCAGGATGACCACGATTTCGTTGCCGAAGCCGGCAAACGCCTGTTGCACGGTGAGCACCCGGGAGAGCACCAACACCGCCAGCAGGCCGAGCGTGACTAAGTCGACGGGCACCCGTTCGAGCGAGAACAGGGCAACGGCGACGGCCAGCAGGGTGAGGACGAGCCCGATCTCGAAGGTCATGGCGCGGGCGGCGAGACTAACAGGCCGAGGTTCCCAGGCGGCCCGTCGCGCTGGGTGGTGCGTCACGACGCAGTCCGGCGTCGGTCCCGCCTAGAATGGCGGCGTGCGCCTGCCTCGCCGACTGTGGTTGCTCGTCCCGCTGGCCCTGGTGGCCCTCCTCTTCGCGGCAGGCAGCTGCATCAGCTTCACCGCCAAGCCGGAGGAGATCGCCGCCCGGTTCGCCAACCGACCCTACCAGCCGGTGGCGCACGACGTGGCCGTCCTCGACCGCATGCTCCACTACGTCACGGTCGGCGAGCCCGGCCGCCCCTGCGTCGTCTTCGTCCACGGCTCGCCGGGCTCCTGGGACGCCTGGGTCGGTTTCCTGGCCTCGCCCGAGCTCGCCGACAACTATCTGGTGGCCGTCGACCGGCCGGGATTCGGCGGCTCGGGAGCCGGTGCCTTCGAGCCGTCGTTGGCCCGCCAGGCGGCGCTCATCAAGCCGGCGGTCGAGGCCTGTGAACGACCGGCAATCCTCGTCGGCCACTCGCTGGGCGGACCGGTGGTGGCGCGCTTTGCGATGGACTACCCGACGCTCGTCGCCGGTCTGGTTCTCGTCGCGCCGTCGATCGACCCGGCGATGGAAAAACACACCTGGTACCAGCTCGCTGCCACCCTGTGGGTCGTGCAGTGGCTCATCCCCAGGGAGCTGGTGACGTCGAACCGCGAGATCCTGCCCTTGAAGGCGGAGCTCGAGGCTCTGCTGCCACATTGGGCCGACATCGACGTGCCGGTCATCGTCATCCAGGGCGACGACGACGGCCTGGTGCCACCCGAAAACGCCGACTTCGCGGCCCGCATGCTCAGCCACGCCCCGGTCGAGATCGAGCGTCTGCCGAAGCAGGGGCACCTGATTCCCTGGGAGCGACCGGACATCATCTCGGCGGCGATTCGTCACCTGCAGTCGCGACTGGCCGAGCGCGCCGGCGCCGCGGTGACCACAGGGCCCGCGGCCGGTGCCAGCTGACCCTCCACCGATCGGCCCTACGAAAGGCGTTCTGGATCGGGGACGGTCAGCTCTGAACGAACGTTGCCGGTGTTGAGCGTCCCCGCCGGCTCGAACAGCAGCACCGAGACCTCCTCGGCGGCGTAGGGCCGGTGCTCGACGCCGCGGGGAACGACGATCAGCTCGCCCGCCTCGAGCCAGACCTCACGGTCCCGGAAGTCCATCCGGAACCGCCCCTCGACCACCAGGAAGAGCTCGTCCTCGTGGTCGTGGTGATGCCACACGAACTCGCCGGCGAATTTGACCAGCTTGACGTGCTGACCGTTCAGCTCGGCCACGATCTTGGGGGTCCAGTGGCGGTCGATGCGCGCCAGGCGTTCGCCCAGGTTGACCTTGTCCATGCGCGACCGCACCTACGGCGACGCCAGCGGTTGGAGCGTCAGGGGGTCGCGCAGCGGCAGGTGGGTGACGGTGCCCAGGTCGGCCATCTTGGCCCGGCCCCGGGAGTCCCCCGGCGCGATGTCGGCCCACTTGCCAACCACCGCGATCACCAGGTTCTCGGGCCGGAGGTACTCCCTGGCCGCCCGCTGCACGTCGGCGGCGGTGACCTTGCGCGCGTTGTCCCGCCAGGTCTGCCAATGGCTCGAGGGTCGCCCGAGATAGGCGTCACGCGCGTAGATCCCGGCCACCGCGGAAGGTGACTCGAAGTCGCTCGGAAAGCTGTCGATCAAGCTGTTCCTGGCCGCCTCGAGCTCGGCGTCGGTGACCGGCTGGTCGCGGATCCTGGCGACCTCCTCGAGCGCGATCTTCGCCGCCAAGGCCACCGTCGCGCTCTTCGACTGGAAACCGATGCGAAACTCGCCAGGCCAGAAATCACCGAGGCTGAAACGCGACCCGGCGCTGTAGGCGAGGCCCTCGTCCGACCGCACCCGGCTGGTGATTCGCGAGCTGAAGCCCGCGCCGCCGAGGATCTCGTTCATGACCAAGGTGGCGAAAGCGTCCGGGTCGTCCCAGCCGGCCCGTTGGCGCGTCAGGTGGCCGATGAAGACCGCCCCTTGCGGCACGTCCTTCTCGACGTGGTAGAGGCCCGGCTGGGGCGTGAAGGCGGGGCCCACCGGCGGCCAGGGTGACGGGCTTGGCTCGCCAGGCCAGCCGGCAAGGCGCCGCTCGAGGTTGGACAGGATGGCCGCCGTGTCGACGTCACCGGCGACCGAGAACACCATGTTCTCGGGCCGCCAAGTGCGCCGATGAAACGCCACCAGGTCGTCGCGGGTGATGGCGTCGAGCTCGGTCGCCGTCAGCACGCGGCCCGCGTAGTGGCGATCGCCGTTGAGCAACCACCTCCACTCTCGGCCAAGGATGCCCCCAGGCTCGTCGTTCCTCTGCTTCATCGCCTCGCGCGCACTGGCCTTCTCGACCGCCAGGCGGCCGGCCTCGAACCGCGGCTCGCGGAGCATGGCGAAGAAGAGGTCGAGGCAGGCATCGAGAGTGGTCGACAGACAGTTCATCGACGCGCCGCTGCTGGTGTCCCCGCTCGACGAAGCGAGCTCGGCGGCCAACACGTCGGCTCGCTGGTCGAGCTCCTGGGCGCTTAGGTCGCCCGCACCGCCCTTGCGCAGCAGGCTGCCGACCATGCGCGCCACCCCCGGGCGCTCCGGAGCCTCGAGATAGGAGCCGCTGCGCACGATGACGCTGACGTCGACCAGGGGCAGGGCGTGGTCCTCGGCCACGAACACCGGCGGGCCGCCAGCGATCTGGTGCCGGAAACGCTCGACCGGCGGCAGCTCGAAACGCAGCGGGCCGTAGGCGAGCTCGCCCGGGTGCCCCGGCAGACCGTCGCTCGCCGCGACCGGCGAGGATACCGAGGCCGGGCCGGCCGGCGGCGTGCCCTGGCGCGAGACGCAGGCGAGGCTCGCGGCAAGCAGGCCGACGAGCACGAGCGGACCGGGATGACGCAGGCTACGGCTCATGACTTACCTCCCTGGGTCGCAAGAGCTGCCAGCTCGGTGAGACGCGCGCGGGCCGCCCGCTCGAGAATTTCGATCACCGGCTGGTACTCCGCCGGCGCCTGGGACTTCTGCTGCCCCAGTCCGGCCAGGAACTGCTCGAGCTTGCCGGCATCCTTCGCCGCCGCAATCTGCCCGAGCTGGGCCTTGACCCCCTGCTGGACCTCCGGCGGCAGGGCGGCGAGCTCCGACGGCACCTCCTCCGCGACCGCACCGGCCTTGCGGGTGTAAATCGCGACCGTGCGGTTCTCCCGGGTGAGGTAGGTGTTCGCCACCCGCTGCAAATCCTCGGCAGTCACCGCCAGCAGCCTGGCGGCATTGGTATTCAAATACCGCCAGTCGCCCTGGCCCTCGTAGTAGAGGAGCTGCACCATCAGGAAGAAGGGGTCCTCGAGGCGACGGAAGGAGTCGGCGAGAACCTGGTTCTTCACCTTTTCGAGCTCCGCCGCCGGCACCGGCTCGTTCTGCAGGCGCGCGACCTCCTCGTACCAGACCGCCTCGAGCGCCGCCGGCGCGGCGTCGCCCTTGGTCTGCGCGATGAAGCCAAACGTGCCCGCCCATTTCTGCGACCCCTGGGACGCACTGGCGCTGACCGCTATCTCCTTGCCAAGCACCATCGACTCGTAGAGCCGACCCGAGCGTCCGTTGAGCACGCCGGCGAGGATCTCGAGGGCGTAGGAGTCGCGGTGCTCGAAGGGCACCGAGTGGTACTCGACGTCGACCTGCGGCTGACAGTCGCACTCGGCGTTCATCCGCTTCTCGGCGACCTGTGGCATCTCGAGCGTGACGACGTCGGGTGGCTCGACCTTGCCGCGGGGAATGCGATCGAAGTAGCGGTGCGCCAGCGCCTTGACCTCGGCGGGGTCGAAGTTGCCGACCAGCGCCACCAGCAGGTTGTTCGGCGCGTAGTAGGTCGCGAAATACTCCTTCGCCTGCGCCAGGCTGTAGCTGCGCAGGTCCGACGGCCAACCGATCACCGGCCAGTGGTAGGGGTGCGACTGCCAGATCATCGACGCCAGCTGCTCGTCGAACAGGCCAGTCGGCGTCGACTCGGTGCGCAGGCGACGCTCCTCGTGGACGACGTCGCGCTCGGAGTAGAACTCGCGAAAGACCGGCTCGTAGAGTCGCTCCGATTCCATCCAGAACCACAGCTCGAGCTTGTTGGCCGGCACGTTGATGAAATAGATCGTCTGATCGGCGAAGGTCGAGGCATTCATGCCGACGGCGCCGGCGGCGGTGTAGATCCGGTCGACCTCGTCCTTGACCATCAGCGCGCGCTGTTCGTCGACCAGCTTCTGAAACTGCGACTCGAGCTCGACCAGCTCCGGCGGCCGGTTGGCGGCAGCGAACGGGTCGTCAATCTCGCCCAACCGGTAGCGACGTCGCTGGTCGCGGTAGATCGCGCGCATCCGCTCCTGCAGCTTCTCCTGCTCCTCGATGATCGCGAGATCGCGCCGGATGTCCTTGGTGCCGATCTTCATCGACCCCTTGAACATCATGTGCTCGAAGAAGTGCGAGATGCCGGTGATCCCGGGGTGCTCGTTGGCCGCCCCAACCTTGGCCACCCAACCGCCGGCGACGGTGGCGAGCTCCGGCCGGCGAACCAGGAGGAAGGTCAGGCCGTTGTCGAGGGTGAAGGACTCGACGGGCACCTCCGCCCGCAGGCTCGCCGCCGAGGCATCGGCGGCCAGGAGCGGCGGGCCGGCAAGCAGGGACAGCGCCGCGAGCCCGATGGTCAAGGCCAGAGGGTCGCGCAGAGTGACGGGCATGGAACCTCCTCGTGACGCACCGGTGACCCGGAAGCGATCTCATCGGTTTGACGGCGCGGGCGCGCCGCCACGGCTGGGCTGCCAAGGATACGTGAAGGCGCCGCCGGGTCGGAGCGCGATGGGCCGGGCCGGGCAGTGTGCTGACTCGGTCAAATCTCGCCGAGAGCCTTGACCCCGCGACCCGTTTCGTCCTACCGTCACTCGACCCTCTCTCGAAACGTGGCCCTCGCCCGTGCCGTCGAAATATCTTGCTCAGGTCGAAATGTCTTGCTCAGGAGGAAGTCGTGAACATGGATTGCCGAACCACGCGCCGTATCCGGTCGCTCGCCGCAGGCCTCGCTGCCGTTCTGGCAGTGCCGGTCGTGGCTAGCGCCGCCCCGCAGCTCGCGCCGAGCGCGATCACCCAGCTCAACGCCCTGCGTAGTCTGAAGTCCACGAAGACGGCGGTCGAGAACAAGATCGACTCGCGCCTCTATCTCGGGCTCCTGCACCAGCGCAACGACGCGCGGCTGGCGCCGCTCACCGACTTCCGTTTCGTCCGGCCCGAGGCCGACGGCCTGGTGCCGGTGAACATTCCGGTGGCCAGCGCCGCCGGCGTGAAGGCGGTCGTCAACGCCATCACGGCGCGCGGCGGCGTGGTCCGGTCCAGCAGCTACGCCTACCGTGTGGTCACCGCCCGTGTCCACCTCGACGACCTCGAGTCCCTGGCGGCCATGCCGCAGGTGCGCAAGGTCCGCCAGGCGATGCCCGCGATGACCCACGTCGTCAACGTCTCCGAGGGCGACCAGACCCACGGCGCCGACGAAGCGCGGAGTTTCTTCGGCACCGACGGCACCGGAGTCAAGGTCTGCGTGCTGTCGGATGCCGTCGACTCTCTGGCCTCTCTCCAGGCGAGCGGCGACCTGCCCGCCGTCGACGTCCTCCCCGGCCAGGCCGGCAGCGGCGGCGACGAGGGCTCGGCGATGCTCGAGATCATCCACGACCTGGCGCCAGGCGCGACTCTGGGCTTTGCCACCGCCTTCACCGACGAGGCGAGCTTCGCCCAGAACATCCTCGACCTCGCCACCGACGGCTGCAACATCATCGTCGACGACGTCATCTACTTCGACGAGTCGCCGTTCGAAGACGGGCCGGTGGCGCAGGCGGTCAACACGGTCACCGGCGCCGGCGTCCTCTACTTCTCCTCGGCCGGCAACGAGGGCAACAACGACGACCTGACCTCGGGCACCTGGGAGGGTGACTTCCTGGCCAGCGGCGCCGCCGACCCGGGCCCGCTCGCTGGCGCCAACCTGCACAACTTCGGCGACGGCGGCAACTCCATCCTGGTCGAAGTCGGCGGCACGCCGCTGCTGATCTGGGCCGAGCACTACGACCTGGCAACCGGGCTGGCCTCCACCGACTTCGATATCTACGACATGGACGGCGCCCTGGCGACGATCTTCGACGCCTCGACCGACGTCCAGGACGGCACCGGCGGCGACGACTTCCCGATCGAGTTCATCGGCGGTGGTTCCTTCAGCGGCGAACGGATGCTGATCGACCAGTTCGCGGCTGGCAGCACCACGAGCGTCCCGATGTTCAACTTCATCAACTTCCGTGGCGAGCTCGACGACAACCTCGCCACCGGCGGCGCCACCCGCGGGCACAGCGCGGCGGTCGATTCGTTCAGTGTCGCCGCCACTCCGGCCGCCGCTTCCTTCGACGGCATCACGCCGGACGGGCCGTTCCCGGGCCTGTTCACCGCCGCCAACGAATCCGAGAGCTTCACCTCCGACGGCCTGCGGCGGGTCATCCTGACCACCGCCGGCGCCGAGATCACTCCCGGCAACCGCACCAGCACGGGCGGCACGGTCCGCCAGAAGCCGGACATCACGGCTGCCGACGGTGTCGCCTGCGCGGCCCCCGGCTTCAATCCCTTCTACGGCACTTCGGCCGCGGCACCCCACGCCGCCGCCATCGCCGCCCTGATGAAGTCGAGCGTGCCGGCCGCGACTCCGGCGCAGATCCGCACCGCCCTGATCACCTCGGCGATCGACATCGAGGCCGTGGGCACGGATGTCGACACCGGCGCCGGCATCGTCATGGCACACGCCGCGATCCTGGCCATCGGCGGCGTGCCGCAGGCCTTCCTCGCCGCCGGTACCGCGGTGTCCACGGAGGCCGTGGGTGACGCCGATGCGTATATCGAGCCCAACGAGACCTGGAGCCTCACCATCCCGCTGACCAACAACGGGGGCGTCGCCGCCTCGGCGATCAGCGCCGTCCTCAGCTCCTCCACCCCGGGCGTCACGGTGGGCGGAGCCAACTCCGCCTATCCCAACCTCGCGATCGCCGCCTCCGCCAACAACACCACTCCGTACAGCTTCTCGGTCGGCGGTGCGGTGCCCTGCGGTGGCGCGATCGACTTCACGCTCACCGTCACCTACACCGGTGGCCCGAGCCCGCAGAGCTTCAACTTCAGCCTCGGTACCGGCTCGCCCGGCACGCCAGTTGCCTTCGCCTACGCCGGGCCGGTGGTGGCCATCGCGGACAGCGCGGGCGCCAACGTCCCAGGTCCCACCGCGATCGCCCAGTTGCCGATCGCTTCTCCCGGCAATCTGGTGGGATTGACCGCCAGCATCGACGGTACGGTCTGCAGCGCCACCGCCGGATCCACCACCGTCGGTCTCGACCACACCTTCGTCAACGACCTGCAGATCGACCTGATGTCCCCGACCGGGACGCTGGTGACGGTGATCAACCGCACCGACGGCGGCGGCAACAACCTCTGCCAGACCGTGCTCGACGACACCTCCGCCACCAACATTCAGACGGCCCTCAGCGCCCAAGCGCCCTTCACCGGCACCTGGCAGCCCGCCAACCCTCTCTCCGGCTTCGGCGGCGAGGCGATCACCGGCACTTGGGAGCTGCATGTCACCGACTTCTTCGTCGGGGACACGGGCAACATCCGCAACTTCTCGGTCACCATCACCCCGGCCGTCTGCGACGCGCCGGTGCCGCCACAGGCCAACCTGTCGATCACCAAGACTGGCGTGGCCGCCCCGGGATCGATCACCTACACCCTGACGGTGAGCAACGCCGGCCCGGACACGGCCACCAACGTGGTGGTCACCGACACCTTCCCGCCCGAGCTCAGCTACGTCTCGAACACCTGCGGCGGGACGGGCACCAGCCCCTGGACCTGGAACGTGGGCAGCCTCGCCAACGGCGCCAACGCGGTTTGCAACATCACCCTGTCGGTCGTGACTCCTGGGCCGGTGAGCAACACCGCCAGCGTCACTGCGACGGAGTTGGACACCACGCCGGCCAACAACGCTTCGACGGCGACCAACACCGTCGCTGGCGGCCAGAACGTCGTCGAGGTCCCGACCTTGGGCGACTTCGGCCTCGGCGCCCTCGGCGCCCTGGTGGCGGCCGCCGGCCTGGCGCGGATGCGCCGTCGGCGCGCGTTGCAGCAGTAAGAAGGCCCGGCAGGACGCACCCGTCCTGCCACATGAACGAAACGCCCCGTCGGCAACGACGGGGCGTTTTCATTTCGACCCGGGGTACGCCGGCTCAACGCGCCACGGGAGGCGTCGGGTCAGTAGCGCGGAACCGTGGCGTCGATCTCGCGGCTCCAGGCTTCGATGCCCCCCGCCAGGTTGCGGGCGCGGGGAAAGCCCTGCCGGCGCAGAAACTGCACGGCCTGCGCCGAGCGCCCACCGATGTGGCAGTGGACGACGAGCTCGGCCGCGGGATCGAGCTCGGCGAGTCGGCGCGGCAGCTCGGCCATCGGAATGAGGACGGCACCGTCGAGGCAGGCAAGGCTCGCCTCGTGGGGCGTGCGCACGTCGAGGAGCTGGAAGGCGCGGCCGCTCGCGCGCCAGGCGGCGAGCTCGTGGACATCGATCTCGAAAGGCACGGGAACATCGGTCATGGCAGGCGATCCGTCGGGCAAAGGAGCGTTGGGAGGCATCGGCGGGCAGGCATCGGGCTCGTCGACGAGGGTGGTCCGGCTGGGCGAGCTGCCACATGCCGGGCAGGCTGGATTCTGGCGCAGGCGCACCTCGCGCGTGCCGGGCCGCAAGGCGTCCACCAGGAGAAGGCGGCCGACCAGGGGGCGGCCGACGCCGAGGAGGAGCTTCAGCACCTCGACCGCCTGGAGCGACCCGACGAGGCCAGGCAGCACCCCGAGAACACCACCCTCGGCGCACGACGGCACGGTACCCGCCGGCGGCGGAGCCGGGTAGAGGCAGCGGTAGCAGGGACCGCCAGCGGCGAACACCGAGACCTGGCCCTCGAAGCGGAAGATCGAGCCGTAGACGTCGGGCTTACCGGCGAGGACGCAGGCATCGCTCACCAGGTAGCGGGTGGCGAAGTTGTCGCTGCCGTCGACCACCACGTCGTAATCCTGAACGATCGGCATTGCGTTGGCGGCCGAAAGGCGCAGGGCATGCGGCTCGCAATGCACGTGGGGGTTGACGTCGGCCAGCCGCGCCATCGCCGCGGCGAGCTTCGGTCGGCCGACGTCCGCCTGGCCGTAGAGCACCTGACGCTGGAGGTTGGACTCGGCAACAAGGTCGTCGTCGACCAGGCCGAGCGTGCCGACTCCCGCCGCTGCCAGGTAGAGCGCCACCGGCGACCCGAGGCCGCCGACACCGACCAGCAGAACGCGCGCAGCCTGCAGACGCTCTTGGCCGGCCGCTCCGACCTCCGGAATCGCGAGGTGGCGGGCATAGCGCGCCCGCTCGGCGGTCGAGAGGGCCATCCCTAGCCCGCAGGCACTCCCGCCAGCAGGCGGTTGAGCGCCCACGCGAGGACCAGCAGCCCACCGAGGGTGATCGCCGCCAGGGTCACTCCCAGCCGCCCGCCTCGAAAATGCCTGCCCACGAAGAAGGCACCCACCGTGGCAAGCACGGTGAACGCGAAGAACACCGCCCGCGCGATCGCGTCTTCGATCATCGCGCCGGCGGCTCGTCTTCGGCGGCGCCGAAGCGGGTGAGGATCTCGTTGACCTCGGTCTCGGCCCGTCGGACCTTGCCGCGGCAGAGCTCGAGGAGGACGGCGGCGCGCCGCAGCTCGGCGGCCAGCAGGTCGATGTCGACCTGGTCGCCCTCGATGCGGCGGAGGATGGCCTCGAGCTCGGCAAGCGCAGCGCCGAAGGTCGGCGGCGCAGGTTCGGCGGCCGTGGCCACGGAGAGGGGCGGAGACGACGCGTTGGGGTCTGCCATGGGTCTCGGGAAGGAGGGAAGGTCCGAAAGGGTGGCGCAGGCGGTCAGCGTGGTGTGTCGTCCGTCCGCGCTTCGACCCGACTGTGGAGACTACCCGCCTGGAGCTCGGTCACCAACAGCTCCCCGCGCTCGACCGAGGCGGCGGCGCGAACCAGCCGCCCGCTCGCGGTCCGCGTAATGCTGAACCCGCGGCCCAGCACCGCCGCTGGAGACAGGCTCGCAAACAGCCGCGCCCGCTCGAGCAAGGCGCGCTCCTCGCGCCGGAGCTGCCCACTGGCAGCGCCCGCCAGACGGCCAGCCAGCAGGTCGGGCTCGCGCTGGGCTCGGCGGAGCGTGCGCGGCGCCTGGGCCGTCAGTCGTCGACCGGCGGACCGCAAGCGCTCGGTCGCCCGCTCGGTCGCCACCACGCCGCCCCGCGCCAGGCGCTCTGCACGGTTGGCGATGAGGCTCCCGGCAGCCGCCAACCGGGCAGCGCCGAGTCGCACCCCGCGGCGTGCGCGCTCGACCACCGCGTGGCCATGGCGGAGTGGGCCACCCGCCGCCTGGCGAGTCCGTTGGACGAGGGTCGCCACTGCCTGCTCGCCGGCGACCAGCCGGCTGACCAGAAACTCACCCACTGCCGTCGGCGTCTTGAAGTTGGTGTGCGCCACCAGGTCGACCACCGACTGGTCGATCTCGTGCCCCAGCCCGGTCAACACCGGCAGTGGCGACCTCGCCACCGCCTCGGCCACCGCGCGACTGTCGAACACCGCAAGGTCGGTCTTGGCACCGCCGCCGCGGACGAGCACGATGCAGTCGAAGCCGCGACCGTCGAGCCCGTCGCCGGCAGCATAGGCGCCGGCCGTCCACAACGCCGACAGGAGCTCGCGCTCGGCTGGCGGCCCTTGCACGCTGGCGTGGAACAAGGTCACCCGGAAGGCGAAGCCACTGTCGCGGAGCGTCGTCACCAGGTCCTGGTAGGCGGCGCTGCCGCGCGAGGTGACGAGCGCCACGGACAGCGGCAGGTCGGCCAGTGGGAGGCTACGGTTGCGCTCGACGAGACCCGCGGCAGCGAGGGCGGCGAGCGTCTGCTGACGGCGGCGAGCGAGCTCGCCGAGCGCAAATACCGGGTCGATGTCGCGGACGACGAGCTGGAGCTTGCCGGCCGGGGCATAGAAGTCCAGGCTGCCACGCAGGCGAATGGCCTGCCCCTCGGCCAATTGCACGCCCTGGCGCCGGAGCTGGCGCTCGAGGCGCTGGTACTCGGTCCGCCAGATGACGCCGTCCAGCCGCCCGACGACCGCGTCGCTGGCACCCTTCTCCACGAGCTCGAAATAGACGTGCCCGGCGGCGACGAACCGCAGCCGTTGGACCTCACCCGCCACCCAGACGCTGGGAAAGACGCTGCCGAGGACGTCGCGAACCTCGGCACACAGCTGGCTGACGGCGTAGGTCGGCTCGAGCCCGGAGAGGTTCATCGGCTAGTTCCGCTCCTCGACGCTGTCCGAGGCGGGGCAGCCCTCGGCGGCGCGAGGGACCTTCCTAGTGGTAGCTCTTGAGCTCGGCCGATGAGGCCAGCGGAATCGACTGCGCCCACTCCACTGCGACCTTCTCGGAGCCGGTGATCTTGGTCATGAACTCCACCGCCTCGTCCCGCCGGTGAAACAGACGCCAGATGAAGGTGTGACCCGCAGGAGCCTGGAAATAGGTGTACGACTTGGCACCCACCGACAGCTCGAAGCCGAGGTCACGCTCGCCGTTGACGCCAACGCACGCCATGGCGATCGCGCGGTAGGCGAGGGCCAGGGCCTTGACGGCGTTCTCGTGGTCGCCGAGCTCTTCCTTCGACAGCGGCGAGTGGTACATCACGATGCGCGCCGGATCCTCCTCGGCGAGCAGGTTGTAGGCGATGTCGTGGCGGTCCATCGCCTCCTTCGTCTCGCGGGTGGTGACGAAGACGTCCTCGGTGCCGGCCACCTTGTAGGTGATGGCGTAGGTCTCCTCCTCGAAGCGTGGGAAGGCCTCGGCCAACATGCCCTCGTCCTCGACGGTGAAGTAGTAGAGGCGTTCCCGATGTCGCGAAGTAGCCATGCGTGGTCCTCTTGGGTTTCGAAAATGGGCGGCGGTCAGCGACCGCGGGCTGGCGTTCAGTGGGCAGCAGGCGCGTCGGCGAGCGCTCGCCGGGCGGAGCGCCACGGCGAGCACGAGCGCCCGAGGCAACAAGCGAGTTTACACGCCGGGTATTCCAGCGCCAAGCCGACCGGCGGCGCGGTCGGTCAGCGGTTCAGCCGCGGCAACCCGCTCATCCGCTGCGACCAGGCGCGCAGCAGGTACGCCTCGAGCTGGTCGCGGTCCGACGGCCGCAGGTCGGCATCGGCCAGGACGTAGGGCTGGCCCACCGGCGGCAGCGGCACCTGCACACGCGTCAACGCGGCTCCCAGCTGCTCGCAGGTGCTCTCGCCGCCCACCAGCAGGCTCAAGGTCGAGCACCAGCTGAGGAGACCGGTGACCAGCTTGCTCTCGATCTGCACCGTCACCGCTGGCGGCAGCTCGCGCGGCGTGATCGCGAAGCCGCCCGGTACCCGTTCGACGTCGACCCGGGCGCGCAGCGCCTGGCGCTGGGTCGGCAACAGGAGCTCGTCCTCGAGGCGGGTGCTGTAGCCGGCCACGGTGGCGTCGGCCACCAACCAGCCCTTGCCGAGAAATCCCAGCGCCAGCTCGGCGTCGTGACTACCATCTGCTCGCGGCGTCAGGGTCAGCTGGTTTTCGCGTAGGAGCAGCACCTGCCGTGGTGAGGTCAGGGCCACCGTGAGCGGCCCCTGCGTCACGGTCTCGGCGGCCGGCGCGAGATTCGAGTAGCTGCGATTCAACAGCGCGAACTGGAAGGTCTCCGGCGCCTTGGGGTCGACCGCCCAGGCCGGAGCGCCCACCAGGCCGAGCACGACCGCCGCCGTCACGGCCCTCATCGACAATGCTGCCTTCATGGTCAATGCTGTCTCCCAAGGCGCCGGAGTCTGCCGCCGCGCCGCTCGTGGTTCGATTTCTCGTGCCGCGGACCGGTCGCTCGGTCAACGAAGTCTACGGATAGTAACCGCCGAGCGTTCGCGCCTTCATCCCGCTGCCCTTCACCTTCACCTCGACCTTGCGGAACTGGCCGGACGGGCGCTTGCTGTTCGAGGGATAGGCGAGCAGGTACTGGCTGCGCAGCTCGCGGTTGATCTCGCCGTAGACGCCGACCAGCGCGCTGGCGTCGGTGGCGTAGAACACACGGCCACCGGTTTCCTTGGCCAGCTCGTCGAGCTTGCCCCGAATGCCGAGGTCGAGCGGCCCGACGTTCAGGCCGATCGGGTAGATGGTGACGCCGCTGCGTCGTGCGTATTCGAGCAGGTCGCGGTAGGGCGTGGCGCTCGAGGTGTCGTCGCCGTCGGAGAGGAGGATCAGCGCCCGGCGGCCGCGGATGCCACGGAAATAGTAGAGCCCCGTCATCATCGCGTCGTGGAGCGCCGTGTAGCCGTAGGCCTGCAGCCCGGCGAGCGAGCCTTGGAGAGCCACCAGATCCTCGGTCGGCGGCATCAGCATCGTCGGCTGGTCCGAGAACGACAGCACGAAGGCGCGGTCGCGCGGGGTCATCACGCTGGCCAGGAACTCCTTGGCGGCAATCTGGGCCTGGGCGAGCGAGGTGACCATCGAGCCCGACGTGTCGAGCACCATTCCCAGGTTGAGCGGTAGGTCCTCGACCGCCTCGAAACGGGCAAGACGCTGCTCGACCCCGTCCTCGAGCACGGTGAAGGCTTCACGCGGCAGGCCGGTGGCCGGGCGGCCGTTACTGCCGAGGACGGTGGTGAACAGCTCGACCAGGTCGACGTTGACCTCGTCGACGTACTGCGGTGCGTTGAGGAAGCGGAAATCCTCGGCTTGCGAACCGTCGTCGAGCACTGCAGTCACCGTCAGGTACACCACGTCGGTGCTCGGCGGCACGTCGACCGGCGTCTCCCAGGGAGGACGCACGAGGGTGGCGGCGACCGTGTCGTTGACCTTGAACTCGACGCTCGTCACCTTGCGCCCCTCGGGCACCACGACCTCGGCCGTGGCAGCCGCCCGGCCGGTGACCGTCTTGCCACGGGGCGGCTGGAGAATGCGCACCCGCAGCGCCCCGCGCGGCTGGTTGAGGACCACCTCGTCGGCGGCTACCAGCTGCCCGGCGGCGTCGTAGCCCTCGGCGCGCACGGTCTGCTCGACCGGGAACTGGGACAGGCGCACCTCGGCGCTCCATGGCGGTCGCGAGCGAGTCAGCTGCACCTTGCCGTCGAGCAGAAAGACCACCTTGGCGATGCGCTCACCGGTGACGAGCGCCTCGGCCCGCCACAGGCCGAGGAGGACGTCCTCGGACGGCGGCACGACGATCAGGCTGTCCCGGCCGGGAATCCGACGCTCCGCCATCTCTTCGCCCAACGCCACCACCGCCGCCGCCGGCAATGCCGGGACCGGCACCGGGACGGCCCGTTCGGGGACCGTGAAGCCGCGCGCCAGACGCACCTCACGGCCCGTCAGCTCGTCGCGCAGGCGCACCCGCAGCAGGAAGGTCTCGTGCGGGCGGAGGGCCCGCTCGAGCTGAAGCTCGAGCGGCGTGCCGGCGGGGGGTGGCGGCGGGCGGTAGCGAATCGAGAAGCTCTCGAAGACCCGGCCGCCCTGCTCCACCACGCCGTCGACTGCGAGGCGCAGCTCGGGCCGGCCGCTGGCAGGTGGAGCGTCGCCCGTCGGTGGGACCGCGGCCGCCGGCGGCGCCTGGGCGGCGGCAGCTGGAGACGCAGCCGCAGCGGCGGCGTCAGGCGCCGGCGCGGCGAGGCCCGACCCCGACCCCTCGTCCTCCTTCACCAGGAAGGGCTCGAGGCCGGCCTCGGGCGGCACCTGGATGAGCCCGCGCACGACGATGCGCTGCCCCCGCTTCTCCGGGAACTGCAGGGTCAAGGGGCCAGCCAGCAACGGCCCGCCGGACGCCACGGTGGCCGCCGGTGGCGCGGTGGCGCTCGTCGCCGGCGGGCTGTTCGGCGCCGCCGGCAGCAGGACCGGCGCACCGAGCGCGGCCGTGACCCAGACGGCGAGGTCCTGCGGCGCCGCCACGACGGCGTCGAGGTCGGCCTGCTTGGGGCGAGTGGCCTCGAAGGCGAACATCCCGTCGACCCCGGTCGCCTTGTCCACCGCTTCCGACAGCGGACAGACCTGGCGGTCAAATCGCTTGCCGCGCATCCGGCTGCCGTACTCGTCCCACTGCTCGAGCCAGTACTCCATGTCGGGCACGTAGAGCGCCCGCTTGCCGTCGAAAGGACGCCACAGCCGGTAGGGCGCGGTGGCCTCCGGACGGTAGAAGACGAGGGTCCGCAGCAGGCCGGGCACCTGCCATAGCTCGAGCGCCTTGAACGCCTGCCCGCAATCAAGGGCCTCGACCTTGCTCGGCGCGCCGTGGAGGAAAGCCACCCGCGCACGGTCGTCGGCAAAGCCCAGGGCGTAGCTGGCCGCGACGTCCTGCCGGCGACGGATGGCCGCCGCGAGCTCGTTGTCCGGCGTCTCGGGTCGGGGATCGACGAGGAAGGCGTCGATCGCCGCGCCGCGCCGCGCCTCGTCGAGCGCCAGGAGCTCGTCGCGGCGCTCAGGGGTCATCAGGAGGGCCGGGCCGTCCTGGAAGAAGGCGCGCTGCGCCTCCGGAAAGAGGGTCGGATCGACCGATGCCGAACGGGCCGGCAGGGGCGGCGCCGACAACAGGACGAGGGCCAGGAGGGCCCGGCGGCAGGGGGTTCTGGGCGCTGTCACGCGGCGAATCCTTGCACGCCGCGTGCCGTCGCACCCAACCTCCCTGGGCCGGGCCGGCGCGCTCTCGCCGCGCGAGCTGCTAGCCTGCGCGCCACGCGGCCCCTGCCGCCGCATGAGGCGAACCGTGACCGCCGATCCCATCCCCCGCCGCGCCCGGACGCTGCTCCTCGTCATCCTGGCCGGCGGCCTGCTCCTCCGCCTGTTGCATTGGTGGTGGGTGCGCGACCAGCCGTTCTGGAGCACCCTGGTCGTCGACAGCCGCGAGTACGACCGCTGGGCCCGCGAGATCGCTGGCGGCGACTGGCTGGGGAGCGCGGTGTTCTTCCAAGCGCCCTGCTACCCCTATCTCCTGGCAGGGATCTACACCCTCTTCGGCCACCGTCTCGACGCCGTCTACCTGCTGCAAGCCGTTGCCGCCGTGGCTGGATGCTGGGCCCTCTGGGCAGCCAGCCGGCGGCTCGCCGGGGAGCGCGCCGGGCTCGTTGCCGCCGCCCTCGCGGCGGGCTACGGACCTTTCGTCTTCTACGATATCCAGGTCCAGAAGGAGTCGTTCGCCGTCGCCGTGGTCTGCCTGTTGCTCCTCGTCGGCATCCACGCCCGCGAGGAGGACCGCCGGCGGCACTGGATTGCCTTCGGGGCCCTGCTGGGTGCCCTCTGCCTGCTACGCGAGAACGCCCTGCTCGTGGCCCCTCTGCTACTCGTCGTCGCGGTCCGCCGCGGGGATGGCTGGCGGCAGCCGGCGCGACGTGCAGCGGCGTTCACCGCCGGCCTGGTGCTCGTCCTCCTGCCGGTCGCGCTGCGCAACTACGCAGTCGGCGGCCAGTTCCTGCCGACGACGTTCCAGGGCGGCGTCAACCTCTACATCGGCAACCACGCCGGCGCCGACGGCACCTACATCCCGCTCGTCCCCGGCCGCCAGACGCCCGACCTCGAGCGACGTGAAGCCGTCCGCTTGGCCGAAGCCGCCGTCGGCCACCCGCTGTCGCCGGCCGAGGTGTCGACCTACTGGCGACACCGCGCGCTCGCCTGGGCCGCCGCCGAGCCCGGCGCCTTCGCGCGGCTGCAGCTCCACAAGCTCGGCCTGTTCTGGAGCTGGTACGAGTGGCCCGACGCGGTCGACTACGCCTGGGCCAAGACCCTGTCGGCGCCCCTGCGCTGGGCGCCCTTCGAGCTCGGTGGCGTCAGCCTCCTGGCGGCCCTCGGCCTGCTGGTGAGCCGTCGTCGCCTCGGCGCCTACCTCGTCCCCCTGCTCTTCGCCGCCGGCTGGACGGCCTCAGTGATCGCCTTCTTCCTCTTCTCCCGCTACCGCCTGCCGGTGGTTCCGGCGCTGATCCTCGTGGCAGCGCCGGCGCTGGCCGAGGCCAGCCGTCGGTGGCCGAGCCGCCGCGGCGTCGCCCTGCTCGCCGGCTGCGTGCTCTGCCTGGGGCTGCCGCGGCTGGTCTCCTTTCCACCCCGTCTCGACCTCGTCCACGTCAACCTCGCGCATCTCGCCGAGGAGGCCGGCGACGCCCAGGAGGCCGCCGTCCACTACCAGCAGGCCCTCGACGCCAACCCCGAGGACCTCGGCGCACTGCTCGGCTTGGGCACTGCCGCCGCCCGCAGCGGCGATCTGGCCACCGCCGAACAGCTCGTGACCAGGGCTACCCTGAGCGCCCCTGATTCGGTCGAGGCGGCTGCCGACCTCGGTGCCCTCTACCTGGCGGCCGGACGGCTGCCGGCCGCCGAAGCGGCCATCACCCGCGCACTCGACCTCGACCCCGCCAATCCCGTCGCGCTGCAGAACGGCGTGCTCCTGCGGCTGCGACAGGCCAATCTCGCCGCCGCGCGCGGGCTGCTCGACCGCCTGCTGGTGGTCGACCCCAGCAGCCCGGCGGCGGCGCGTCTGCAACAGCGCCTGGCAGCCGAGGAGCGGCGTCAGTCCCCACCCGACGGCGAGAGCGCGCCGCCAGGGGCCGGCAGGCGATAGAGAAAGATGCCGCCCAGGTCCTCCTCGACGGGCAGCGACTCCAGAAACCGGTAGGCATTCTCCGGCACCTCGACACTGGCGGCGCCCACCCAGGCGGCGTAGCCGGCACCGTGTACCAAGTTCGCCGAGACGGCGGCATAACCGGTGAACGGCCCTGGCGCGAGCGGCGTCGCGCGAACGCCGTAGAGCGCCGGGTCGACATGGCCGAAGTAGGCGAGCGGAATCGACGACAGGCCTCGGCGCTCCATTGCCCGCCGCAGGCGCTCGAGCCCCTGGCCCCAGTCGAAGTTGGAGTCGAGCAGGATGCGGTCGCCGCGCCCGCCGGCGAAAGCATTGAAATAGGCAATGGTGTCGGGCGTGGAGCTCAGCACCGAAAGCGGGTAAGCCGCCACGAGGACTACGGCCGCCGTGCGCACGAACCGCGGCTGCGCCGCGAAGTCCCGCGCCAGCCGGCCCGCCCAAATGCAGGCCAGCGGCAGCACCGGCAGCACGTAGCGAATGCCGTATTCGACGCGCGACAGCAGCGAGAAGGCGGCGAGGAGCCCCAGCAGGGGGATCCAGACGATGGCTTCGCCACGCAGCGCCAGACGGCGACAGCTGCCCGCCAACACCAGCAGGCCGAGAAACGGTAGCGGCGACTTGAAGAGCAGCGCCACCAAGTAGTAGCTCACCCAGCCGGTCGACGACCAAGAGCCGAACAGGTAGCTCGGGAACTCACCGACGTCGTTGATGTACTGCACGTTGTCGAGACCCGCCAGGTAGGCCAGGGGCAGCGGTGACGGCGTCGCCGCCGGCAGCGTCGCGAGCCCAGCCAGCAGCTGGCTGCTCACGCGCAGCATGCCGAGCGGGCGTCCGACGCCGTGACCGAGATAGCCGGCGTCGATCACCAGCACGCTGAGCAGAAAGATGACCGCCAGCGACGCCAGCGAGGCCGCCAGGCGGCCAACCCGCGAGCGTTGCGGCCACAGCGGAAACTCACGCCCCTGTGCCAGGGCGGCGACGGCGAGCAGGACGAAGATCGGGTAAAGGAGAAGCGCGGTGAACTTCGTCAGCTCGGCGATGCCGAGGGTGAGGCCGGCCAGCAGCAGCCGCCCCCACCCCGGAGCCTCGAGGTAGCGGCCGAAGCAGAACAGCGCGAGAACGAGGGCCGCAGCATGGCCGACGTCGACCGTGGCCAGATGGGCATGCGCGATGAGCGACGGGCAGAAGGCGTACAGAAACAGCGCCAGCAGGCCGCCACCGTCACCGTAGAGCGAACGCGCCCAGGCGAAGACCAGAACGCCGAGAGCCACCCCGAGGAGGACGATCATGGTGCGGCCGGCCAGGAAAATGAGCGCGTAAGCCGGCCGGTTGCGCGCCATGAAGTCGGTGGCGTAGGTCCAGGGATACCAACCGGTATTCCTGATCACCGAGCCGCGACGCTCGAGGCCCGGCGCGAGCACGAGGAGCGGCAGCGCAGCAACGACCTTGACCAGCGGCGGGTTCTGCGGGAACAGGGAGAAGTTGCCGGTCCGCAGGTAGAAGTACCCGGCCGGCAGATGGGCAAACTCGTCGACCGTCGGAGTGTCGACCAGGAGCCCGTGGGCGCACAGCGCGACGAACGCGCCCAGGCAGACGAAGATCCCGAGGCGCAGCACCCGCCACGGCAATGCGCGCACCAAGAGCCCAGCAACGGGGTTCATTTGACCTTTGATTGTAGCGAGGCTCCGACTTGGCCTGCCGCGACGACGCGGGGGCGGCAGTCGGCCAGCCGCCTGCTACGCTGCGCCGCATGTCGACCCTCAGGAATCAGCCGATCCGGCTCTGGCAACCGGGAGAGGTGATGGCCGGCTTTGCGGTCGTCACCCGGCGCGAGGTCCGCGCCGACAAGAACGGCCGCGACTTCGTCGACCTCGACCTCGCCGACGCGAGCGGCACGATCAACGCCAAGCTGTGGCCCGATCTCGCCGCCGCGAGCGGCGCCATCGACCTGCACGGCTTCGTCGCCTTCGAGGGCCAGGTCCAGAGCTTCAAGGACCAGCTGCAGCTCGTGTTGCGCAAGATCCGGCCAGCCGGTGAGGCCGACCGCCCCTTCGGCTTCGACGAAGCACGCCTGGTGCCGTCCACCCCGGAGGACGTCGCCGACCTGTGGCGCCGCCTCCGCTCCGTCCTCGCCAGCGTCGAGACACCGCCGCTCGCGCGCCTGGTGACGGAGACCCTGGCGGTCCACGGCGAGCTGCTGGGCAGCCATCCGGCGGCCAAGCTGGTCCACCACGCCTATCGTTCCGGGCTCCTCGAGCACGTCACCAAGATGGCGGAGGTGGCGGCCGACCTCTGCGCCCGCTACCCGGAGGTCAACCGCGACCTGGTGCTCGTCGGCGTGCTGTTCCACGACCTGGGGAAGATCTTCGAGCTCGGTGCGATGCCGGCCAACGACTACACGCCGGTGGGTCGTCTGGTCGGCCACGTCGTCATCGGCCGGGACCTCCTGCGCGAGCGGTGCGCCGCCATCCCCGACTTCCCAACCGACCTGGGGCTCCATCTCGAGCACCTCGTCCTCTCGCACCAAGGCCGCCGCGACTTCGGCGCGCCCGTCGAGCCGATGACCGCCGAGGCGCTCCTGCTCCACGCCGTCGACGACCTCGATTCCAAGCTGGCGCAGTTGCGGTCGGCGCGCGTGGCCGCCGCCGGGTTCCAGTTCCTGCGGCCGCTCGGCCGCTACATGTACCTGGGCGCTGCCCCCGCCGCTGCGCCCGCGGCCGGCGGCGCGGCGACCGGCGGCGAGCCGCGAGGCGATCTGTAACCAGCTGGCGAGCGGCGGCGTCTCGCCTGGTAGATGGACGCCCTCGCCGCCACCCCGGACATGTTCGCCGGCCGTCTCGCCGACCCCGCCAACGAGGACGCCCTCCTCGTCGCCCAGGCCCGGCGTGGCGACAACGGCGCCTTCTCCACCCTCGTTCGCCGCCACGAGCGGCGCGTCTTCCGCCTTGCCGGTCGCTTCTTCCGCCGCCGCGAGGAGGTCGAGGAGGTCGCTCAGGAGACGTTCCTCAAGGCCTGGACCAAGCTCTCGACCTACCGCGGCGACGCCCCCTTCGAACACTGGCTTACCCGCCTCACCATTCGCTGCGCCTACGACCAGCTGCGGCGTCAGAAGCCCGACAGCGACAGCTGGGCGGCGGCGCCGGGCGACGACCTGCGCGCCCCGAGCCACGACCCCAACGCGGCGCTCGAAGTCGAGCGTCTGCTCGCCACCCTCGCTCCAGCCGACCGCCTGGTCCTCATCCTGCTCGAGGCCGAGGGTTGGTCGGTGGCCGAGATCGCCGAGCAGGTGGGCTGGAGTAAAGTCAACGTCAAGGTCCGCGCCCACCGTGCGCGCGCCAAGCTCCGGCGCTTTCTCGAAGAGCCCCCGCGATGAACGTCCCTTCACGAACCCTGCCCAAGACCTGCCGCCAGCTCCGCGACCGCCTGCTGGCCGGCGCGGCGGCGCCGGACGCGGCCTCGGCCGGCGCAGCGGCGCACCTCGACGGCTGTGCCGAGTGTCAGGCGTTTGCCGGACGGCTGGTGGCCACGCGCAGCATCCTCTCGACCCGGCGTGCCGAGGTCGAGCCGACGCCGAGCTTCGCGCCGCGCGTCGTCGCCGCGCTGCCCGACACCACCGAGCTCCTGGGCTGGGCGGCGCTGCGGCTGCTGCCTGCCGCGCTCGCCCTCGCCCTCGGCCTCACCTGCTTCGGCCTGCTGCAGGCACCCTCGCCGACCGCACTGCTGAATGATCCGTCGGCCGACCTGCTGTTGACCTACGCCGCGCTCGCCCCGAGCACCAGTCCCGGCGACCCCGCCAGCCCCGCGCCATGAGACGCGGCACCGCGCTGCTGGCCATCGTCGCCCTGTTCCTCTCGGGCGTCCTGGTCGGGGTCCTCGGCACGCATGTCTTCTACCTGGCGAAGATCCGTCAGCCAGGAGGCCTCGGCGAGCTGTCGGCAAGTGTCCTTGCCTGGGATCTGAAGCATCGGCTGAACCTGTCGCCCGAGCAGAGCCAACAGGTCGACTCGATCCTCGCCGACACCCGGCGCGAGGGCCTCGAGATCCGCAAGCAGACCGTCCGCGACGTCCTCGCCTTGGTCGAGCGCTCCCAGGGCCGCCTGGCGGAGGTCTTCACCGCCGAGCAACGGGCCGAATTCGAGCGTTACCGCCAGCGCCACAAGACGATCGTCGAGCGCTTCTTCTCGAACATGTGAGCGCGGGCCGCAGGCCGCGGGCCACCGCCGCAGGCCAGTGCGCAAAGCGCACGATCAGGCCAGTGCGCGAAGCGCACGATCAGCTCACGCCGGCCCGTACCCACTGCGGTAGAGCAGCCAGTAGACCACCACGCCGGTCACCGAGACGTAGAGCCAGATCGGCAACGTCCAGCGGGCAATCGTGCGATGGCGTGCGAAGTCGCCACGCCAGGCGCGCAGCACGGTCAGCACCGCCAGCACCGGCACCGCCGCCGCCAGCACCGTGTGGGTGAGCAGGATGGTGAGGTAGACCGTGCGGATCGTGCCTACCCCGCCGAAGCGGACGGAACCGACCTGCGCGTGGTAGACGAGGTAGCTCGCCAGGAAGAGCGCCGAGCAGGCCAGGGCGGCGATCATCACGGCGCGATGTGCCGCGCGCCGTCGGGCACGAATCAGCAGCCAGCCGGTCACCAGCAGGACCGTTGCCGTCGCGTTCAGAATCGCATTGAGGGTGGGCAGGTCACGAACGTCGAGCATCGGGCTCCCAGTCGGCGGACTCCTGAGCGTACCGCCGCCGCCTAGACTACAGCCGAGGAACCACCGCCATGATCTCCGCCGTTCGCCTGGGCGAGCTTGCCGCTCTCGGCACCGCCTTCTGCTGGGCCGGCACCGCCCTTGCTTTCGCCGCCGCCGGTCGTCGCATCGGCTCGCTGGTGGTCAACCTGCTGCGGCTGCTGTGCGGGCTGGCCCTGCTGACCCTCGCCGCCTGGCTGGCGCGCGGTCAGGCGCTGCCGAGCGATGCGTCGGCGGCCGCCTGGGGTTGGCTCGCCCTCTCGGGCCTGGTCGGCTTCGTGCTCGGCGACCTCTGTCTCTTTCGCGCCTTCGTCGAGATCGGGCCGCGCCTCTCCAGCCTGGTGATGTGCCTGGCACCACCGTTTGCCGCCCTGATCAGCTGGTTTCTCACCGGTGAGACTCTCGCCGCGAGGGAGGTACTTGGCATGGCGCTCGTGGCGAGCGGTATCGGTTGGGCCATCGCCGAGCGGCATCCCGCCCCACCCGTCGCGGCTGACCCGGGAACCGTTGCCCCAGCCAACCCTCGCCACCCGCCCCGAGCCTCGCTCCGCGGCCTGCTGCTGGCGCTCGGCGGCGCCGCCGGCCAGGCGGGCGGTCTGGTGCTGTCGAAGCGGGGCATGGGCAGTTACCACTTCCTGGCTGCCACCCAGATCCGCGTCCTCGCCGGCATCATCGGCTTCTCGCTGCTCTTCGTCGCGCTCGGCTGGTGGCCGCAGGTGCGCGCTGCCCTCGCCGACCGCCGCGCCCTCGCCTACACCGCGACGGGTGCCTTCTTCGGCCCGTTCCTCGGCGTCTCGCTGTCGCTCTTCGCCGTCCAGCACGCGCCGACTGGGGTCGCCGCCAGCTTGATGGCGATCTCGCCGCTGTTGATCATCCCGGTCGTGATGCTGCGCGGCGAGGAGCGGGTGGGGCTCGGCGGCATCGCCGGGGCCCTGCTCGCCGTGGGCGGCGTGGCTCTGCTGTTCAGCTGAGGCCTGCTGTTCAGCTGAGCCGACGTGCTCAGTCGCCGAGCGCGGCGAGGTCGGCCAGCAGCCGCTCGAGCTCACCCGACTCGAAGGCGTCGTAGTAGCCACGAATACGGCCCGTGGCGTCGACGAGGACGAACCGGTTGCTGTGCGTGATCATCTCATTGCCGGCGTCGTTGCCCGCGGCGAGCCCCGGCGGCGCGTCCTCGACCGCCAGTTTGAACCCGTCGCGCACCAGCTGGCGGAGCGGCGCGAGCTCGCCGGTCAGGAACAGCCAGTCGGCGCCCTCGACGCCGTGCTCGCGGGCGTAGTCGGCGAGCACCGCCGGTGTGTCATGGGTCGGGTCGACGGAAATCGACACCAGGCGGGGCCTCCGCGCTGCCGCCAGGTCCGACAACCGACCGCGGAGACGCAGCATCTCGGCGGTCATCCGCGGGCACGAGATGGCGCAGCGGGTGAAGATGAAGTCGGCGACGAACGGTCGGCCAGCCAGGCTCGCGAGGCTGACCGTCGAGCCGTCCCGCTCGATGAGCTCGAAGGCAGGTAGCGTGGCGAGAACCGGCAGGGCCTCACCGCGACGCTCGCGCAGCTTGCCGGCGAGCGCCAACACGGCGACGGCGGCCATGGCGACGGCCAGTAGGCCCCACCACAGGCGCCGCTCGAGACCGCGCGACATCAAGGAGCGGGAACCGACGCCGACGGGAGAGTCGGGGCCTGCGCCGCCGCCCGCATTGGGATGCGGTCGAGGACCAGGGCGAGCAGAAGCACCGGCAGGTAGGCCACCGACACCAGCAGCACCCGACGCGCCGAACGAGCGCCGACGGTGCGCACGAAGGCCAGGCAGGACGCGAGGAAGGCCAGACCGCCAGCAACCGCCGTCGCGAGGTAGATGCCGCCAGCGCCACCGAGCACCGCCGGCAGCAGCGACACCGGCAGGAGCGCCGCGCAGTAGAGGATCATCTGGCGCCCGGTGCGCATCCCATCGGGGTCGCGGGTCGACAGCATCGGGAAGCCGCCTCGCTCGTAGTCCGCGCGATAGAGCCAGGCAATGGCAAGGAAGTGCGGCAGCTGCCAGAGAAAGAGGATGGCGAACAGGACGACCGCGGGGGCGTCGACGGCGTTGCGCGCCGCCGCCCAGCCCATCACCGGCGGCAGGGCGCCCGGCACGGCTCCGACCAGCGTCGAGATCCCACTCATTTTCTTGAGCGGCGTGTAGACCCAGACGTAGCTCGCGAGCGTGACCGCGCCCAGGAGGGCGGTCAGCAGGTTGACCGCAAAAACCAGGTAGACCAGGCCTGCAAGGCCCATCAGCGCACCGAAGCGCAGGGCCGGTTCGACCGCCAGGCGCCCGGCCGGCAGCGGGCGGGCGGCGGTTCGACGCATCAGGCCGTCGGTGTCGCGCTCAATGACCTGGTTGAGGGCCGACGCGCCGGCGGCCAGCAGTCCGGTGCCGACGGTGGCGTGCAGGAAGGTCAGGTAGTCGACGTGCTCCGGACTGCCGGCGACGAAGCCGACGGCAGCCGTGAGCGTCACCATCAAGGTGATGCTCGGCTTGGTCAGCTGGACCAGGTCCTGCGCGCGACTGGGTGCGGCGGTGGCCACGGCAGTATCAGCCATGAGACATGGCGAGCTTGGTGGGCAAGGCGGCGAGGAGAGGCATGGAGGGGGGAACGAGCACCGCGCAGTCTACTTCCATGGCCACCGCTTCCACGGCCACGGCGCAGGCGCAAGACGATTATTCCACAGCGACTGCGACCAATCCTGCCCGCCGGGGTAGGAGACACCCACCCCTCCCTGCGCTACCTTACCGCGCCGCCGTCGGCCAATGAGCTGCTGTCTTCCCGAATCCGCGGAGCCTCCCTGTTCGGGCGGCTCCGATCCCGACCGAAAAGGTGGTTTTTCCTTGCACGGTCTCGCGAGCATCCGGTATCGTTTCGCCTAGGCGGAGGCTAGTCCCGGACAATTTATGTCGCAAATCTTTCATCGCAGTGCGAACTCGCTCGCCAAAATTTCGATCTTTGGCGCCCTCGTGGTTGCTGGTGTTGCCTTCGGGCTCGTCGACCGGATGAGCCGGTCGCCCTACACCACACGCCAGGGCGTCGAGCTCGAACAGCCGGTGCCGTTCAGCCACAAGCACCATGTGGCCGGCCTGGGACTCGACTGCCGCTATTGCCATACCTCGGTCGAGACCAGCAACTCGGCGGGCATCCCGCCGGTGACCACCTGCTACAACTGTCACAAGCAGGTTTGGAACCAGGCACCGATGTTGGCGCCGGTCCGCGATGGGATGGCGCAGAACATCCCCATCCGCTGGACCCGGGTTCACGACCTGCCCGAGTACGTCTACTTCAACCACAGCATCCACGTGAACAAGGGCGTGGCGTGCGTCACCTGCCATGGGCGGGTCGACGAGATGCCGATCATGCGGCAGAACGCGACGTTGCAGATGGAGTGGTGCCTGAGCTGCCATCGCAACACGCAGGCCAACCTGTCGCCCCCCGACCAGGTCTTCAGCATGACCGCCAGCGTCGGCAACGTGCCGACGACGGTCGACGCGCACCAGCTCGCCTTCAAAGAACGCCAGCTCACCAGTTGCTCCACCTGCCATCGCTGAGCGGATGGCGGCAACGATGACGGCGCCAGTGATTGCCCCTAACGACGAGGGAGCAGAACGTTGAACCGCAAGGGTCTTGACATTGGTCAGGTGCGCGAGCGGCTGCGCGACGCACGCGGCCCCAGCTACTGGCGCAGCCTCGAAGAGGTCGCCGCGCACCCCGAATTCGAGGAGTTCCTGCATCGCGAGTTCCCGCGTCAGGCCTCCGAATGGGTGCCCGCGGCGCCGGCGGCAGACGCCGCGCTGCCCACCAGTCGGCGCGGCTTCCTCCAGCTCGCCAGCGCCTCGCTCGGCCTCGCCGGCCTCACCGCCTGCACCCGCCAGCCGCTCGAGAAGATCGTCCCCTACGTCCAGCAGCCGGAGGAGTTCGTCCCCGGCAAGCCGCTCTTCTACGCCACCGCCTTCGAGCATGGCGGCTACGGCACCGGCGTCCTGGTCGAGAGCCACGCAGGCCGGCCGACCAAGATCGAGGGCAACCCCGACCACCCGGCCAGCCAGGGCGCCACCGACCTCTTCGCCCAGGCTTCGATCCTCGGCATGTACGACCCGGATCGTTCGCAGGTGGTCACCAACCTCGCGCAGGTCGCGACCTGGGATCGTTTCGTGCTCGAGGTCGGCAAGCAGATCGAGGCCCAGAAGGCCCTCGGCGGCGCTGGCATCCGCATGCTGACGGAGACGATCACCTCACCCACCGTTGGCGCCCAGCTGGCGGCGATCACCACCGCCCTGCCGCAGGCTCGCTGGCACCAATGGGAGCCGGCGAGCCGTCATGGCGCCCGAGCGGCCGCCGCGCAGGTCTTAGGCGGCCCCGCCGAGGTGCGCTACGACTTCAGCCTCGCCGACGTCGTGGTCACCCTCGACGCCGACCCGCTGGTCAGCGGCCCGGGAGCGGTGCGCTACGCCCGCGACTTCGCCGCTCGTCGGCGAGTCTACGAGGCGGGCACGACGATGAACCGGCTCTATGCCGTCGAAAGCACGCCCACCGGCACCGGCACCCAGGCCGACCACCGGCTGGCGCTCGCGCCGGCCGAGGTGGCGCGCTTTGCCCTCGCCCTCGCCGCGGCGGTCGGGGTGGCAGAAGCCGCCGGCGCACCGGCCGTAGAAGGCCGGGCCAAGTCCTTCGTCGACGCGATCGCCGCCGACCTCGCCGCCCACCCCGGCAAGAGCCTGGTGGTGGCTGGCGACCACGCCTCCGCGGCACTGCACGCCCTGGCGCTGGCGATCAACGACCGTCTCGGCAACCTCGGCACGACCGTTCTCGTCAGCGATCCCGTCGAGACCGCGCCGGTCGACCAACTGGCGTCGCTGCGCGGCCTGGTCGATGACATGCGCGCAGGCAAGGTCGAGATGCTGTTCATCCTCGGCGGCAACCCGATCTACGACGCGCCAGCCGACCTCGACTTCAAGGCGGCGCTCGAGCGGGTGCCCACACGCATCCACCTCGGCCTCTACGCCGACGAGACCGCCGAGTACTGCCACTGGCACGTCAACCAGACCCATTACCTCGAGGCCTGGGGCGACACCCGCGCCTATGACGGCACGGTCACCCTGCAGCAGCCGCTGATCGAGCCGCTCTACGGCGGCAAGTCGCTGTCCGAGGTGCTGTCCCTGTTCAGCGGCGCCCCGGCGGCGGGCGAGGAGCTGCTCAAGGCCCACTGGCTGGGCGCCGGGGCACCCGGCGCGATCGCCAACGAGAAGGCGTGGCGCCGGATCCTCCACGACGGCGTGGTGCCCGGCACCGCGCTTCCCCACCGCGGGGGCGCGCTCGCGGCGGGCGCCGTCGCCACCGCCACCAGCGCCCTCCAGGGCGAGGCAGCCGCCACTGGAATTGCCGTCCTGTTGCGGCCGGACCCGTCGCTCCACGACGGCCGCTGGGCGAACAACGGTTGGCTGCAGGAGCTGCCCAAGCCGCTCACCAAGCTGACGTGGGACAACGCGGTGCTGGTGGCCCCGGCGACCGCCGAGCGCCTCGGCATCGACAGCGAAGACCTGGTAGAGGTCAGCCACGGCAGTCGCAAGGTCACCCTGCCGGTGTGGGTGCTGCCCGGCCAGGCCGACAACGCGGTCACCGTCCACCTCGGCTTCGGGCGTTGGCGCGGCGGCAAAGTCGCCAACGGCGTCGGCAGCAACACCTACGCTCTGCGCACGAGCGACGCGCTGTGGACGCTGGCCGGCGCCAGCCTCACCAAGGTCGACGGCCACTACGCCTTGGCCTCCACCCAGCATCACCACATGCTGGAGACCAACAACCTCGAAGGCCACGAGGCCGAGAAGCGCGAGCTGATCCAGACCGCCACCCTCGCCGACTTCACCGGTCACCGGGTGACCATCAAGGAGAAGGGCGAGGAGGCCGCCAAGGAAGCCACCGAGGCCCAGCTCTTCCCGGATTGGGAGTATCCCGCCGACCAGCATGCCTGGGGAATGTCGATCGACCTCTCCTCGTGCACCGGCTGTAACGCCTGCGTCATCGCCTGCCAGTCCGAAAACAACATCCCGGTGGTGGGCAAGGAGCAGGTCACCCGCGGCCGCGAGATGCAGTGGCTGCGCATCGACCGCTACTACTACGGCGAGGACCTCGATGACCCGGCGCTGCACAACCAGCCACTGCTCTGCATGCAGTGCGAGCGCGCCCCCTGCGAGGTGGTGTGCCCGGTGGCGGCGACCGTCCACAGTGCCGAGGGCCTCAACGACATGGTCTACAACCGCTGTGTCGGCACCCGCTACTGCTCGAACAACTGCCCCTACAAGGTGCGGCGCTTCAATTTCCTCCGCTTCAATGACTACGACACGCCGGTCCTCGAGCTGATGCGCAACCCCGACGTCACCGTCCGCTCACGCGGCGTGATGGAAAAGTGCACCTACTGCGTGCAACGGATCAACTGGGCGCGCATCGAAGCCAAGAAACAGAACCGCCTGGTACGCGACGGCGAGATCGTCACCGCCTGCCAGCAGGTCTGCCCGAGCGAGGCCATCGTCTTCGGCAACATCAACGACCACGAGTCGCGGGTCGCCAAGCGCAAGGAGCAGGTGCACGACTACAGCCTGCTCGTCGAGCTCGACACGCGGCCGCGCACGACCTACCTCGCCAAGCTGCGCAACCCGAATCCCGCGCTGGAGACGGCGTAAATGGCCGCCAATTCCGTAGAGCTCGCGCCCAACAAGCCGCCGGCGATCATCGCCCCGGGGCACACCCCGGCGTCGGTCACCGACAAGATCGCCGCCATCGTCCTCGACCGCCTGCCGCGCTGGTGGTTCATCGGCCTTGGTATCAGCTTCATGGGCGTGATGATGCTGATGTTCGCCGTCGGCGTCCTGTTCATGAAGGGCATCGGCATCTGGGGCAACAACATCCCCGTTGGCTGGGCCTTCGACATCATCAACTTCGTCTGGTGGATCGGCATCGGCCACGCCGGCACGCTGATCTCGGCGATTCTCCTCCTCCTGCGGCAGAGCTGGCGCACCTCGATCAACCGCTTCGCTGAGGCGATGACCATCTTCGCGGTGGCCTGCGCCGGCCTCTTTCCCCTGATCCACGTCGGCCGCCCGTGGCTCGCCTACTGGCTAATGCCCTACCCGAACAGCATGGGGCTGTGGCCCAACTTCCGCAGCCCGCTGATCTGGGACGTCTTCGCCGTCTCCACCTACGCGACGGTGTCGGCGCTGTTCTGGTACATGGGCATGATCCCCGACCTCGCGACGTTGCGTGATCGGTCGCGGAACAAGATCGCCCAGTTCATCTACGGGGCGGCGGCGATGGGCTGGCGCGGCTCGGCCGTGCACTGGCACAACTACGAGGCGGCATCCCTGCTCCTCGCCGGCCTGGCGACGCCCCTCGTCGTCTCCGTGCACACGGTGGTGAGCTTCGACTTCTCCGTCGGCCAGGTGCCGGGGTGGCACGCCACCATCTTCCCGCCCTACTTCGTCGCCGGCGCCATCTTCGCCGGCTTCGCGATGGTCATCACGCTGGCGGTGCCGCTGCGCAAGGCCTTCGGCCTCCAGGACTTCATCACCACCCGCCACATCCAGAACATGGCCAAGGTGATGCTCGCGACCGGGTTGATCGTCGCCTACGGCTACCTGGTCGAGATCTTCATGGCCTGGTACAGCGGCAACGAGTACGAGTGGTTCATGGTTTGGAACCGCATCCACGGCCCGTATCGCTTCCTCTGGGCGATGCTCATCCTGTGCAACATCCTGGTGCCGCAGCTGCTCTGGTTCCGCTTCTTCCGCGTCAACACGGTGTGGCTGTGGATCGTCGCCATGTTCGTCAACGTCGGCATGTGGCTCGAGCGCTTCGTCATCATCGTGGTCTCGCTCCACCGTGACTTCCTGCCGTCGTCGTGGGCGATGTACAACCCGACCAAGTTCGACTTCATGACCTTCTTCGGCACCATCGGCTTGTTCCTGGCGCTGATGTTCCTGTTCATCCGCTTCCTGCCGATGATCTCGATCTTCGAGATGCGTACCATCGTGCCCGAAGCCAAGCTCAAGAAGGAGCACGCGGCATGAGCGCTGCTCTGACCGCCTCCGGCCGCCGGCTCTACGGTCTGCTGGCCGAGTTCGAGACGCCCGAGACGCTGCTCGCAGCGGCGCGGCGCGTCCACGCCGATGGCTTCACCAAGCTCGAGGCGTATTCGCCGTATCCGATCGAGGAGCTGTGGGAGGCCATCGGCCACCATCACTCGCCGATGTCGAAGCTGGTGCTCGCTGGCGGCATCGCCGGCGCCATCGCCGGCTGGGGCCTCGAGACGTGGGCGTCCACCATCGCCTATCCGATGAACATCGGCGGCCGTCCGGCCTACAGCTGGCCGGCCTTCATCCCGCCAGCCTACGAGATGACCATCCTGCTCGCCTCCTTCGCGGCGGTCTTCGGGATGATCGCCCTCAACGGGCTACCCCGGCCCCATCATCCGGTGTTCAACGTGGCCAGCTTCGCGCGCGCCTCGCGTGATGGCTACTTCCTCTGCATCGAGGCCGCCGACCAGCGCTTCGACCGCCAGCGGACGCGCGATCTCCTTGCCAGCCTGGGACCCAGCGAGGTGCACGAAGTTGAGGACTAACGCCCCCTCCAAGTCGATGGCTGACGGCGGTGGCCGGTCGCGACAGCGCGCCGTGCTGGTTGCCGTGGCCGGCCTGCTCGCCCTCGCCGGGTGCCGTCAGGACATGCACAACCAGCCCCGTTACAAGGCCTATCGCGAGAGTGACTTCTTCGCTGACGGCTCGTCGATGCGGCAACCCGTCGCCGACACCGTTTCCCGCGGCAGCCTGCGCGAGGACGAGGTCTTCTACAAGGGCGTCGGCCCTGACGGCAACTTCGTCGCCGAGCCCCCGGTCCAAGTCACAGCCGACCTCCTGCGCCGCGGGCGTGATCGCTTCGACATCTTCTGTTCGCCCTGCCACGGCCGCACCGGCGAAGGCAACGGGATGATCGTCCAGCGCGGCTTCAAGCAGCCGAACAGCTACCACTCGGACCGCTTGCGCAACGAGAAGATCGGCTACTTCTTCGACGTCATGACCAACGGGTTCGGCCAGATGTCGAGCTACGCCGGGCAGGTGCCGCCCGCCGACCGCTGGGCCATCGCCGCCTACATCCGCGCCCTGCAGCTGTCGCAGCATGCGCCGGTTGCCCTCCTCTCGTCCGAGGATCGGCAGGGCCTGGTTAGCGCCGCTGCCGCCCTCACCGCCGCCGAGCACGGCACGACGGAGCCCACCGCCCATGAGTAGCATCGCCCTTCACCCGACCGCCGAGTCCTATGCCCCGCCCGCCGACCTCGGCGGGCGCCAGCGCACGGCTCTGGTCGTCGGCCTCGTCGGCGCGGCGGTGTTGGCCGCGGGAGCCTTCACCAACACGCCCCAGTTCTTCCGCTCGTATCTGACCGCCTTCCTGTTCTGGTTTGGCATCGCCCTGGGCTCCCTCGGCCTGCAGATGCTCCATCACCTCACCGGTGGCGCCTGGGGGCTGGTGATCCGCCGCATCCTCGAGGCGGCCGCCCGGACCCTGCCCTTCGTCGGGCTGCTCTTCCTGCCGGTCGCCTTCGGCCTCGGCCACATCTACACCTGGGCCGATGCCGCCAAGGTCGCTGCCGATCCGGTCCTACAGCACAAGGCTCCCTACCTGAACGTGCCGTTCTTCCTTGCCCGGGCGGTCGCCTACTTCGTCATCTGGGGCCTCTTTGCGTATCTGCTCTCGAAGTGGTCCCTGCGCCAGGACCAGGGAGATGGCGCCGCCTTCCAGAAAATGAAGGCGCTGTCGGGGGGCGGCCTCGTCGTCTACTGCCTGACGCTCACCACGGCGATCATCGACTGGCTGATGTCACTCGATCCGCACTGGTTCTCGAGCATCTATGGCGTCTACGCGTTGGGCGGCCAGGGCATCTCGACCCTCGCCTTCGTCATCCTGGTGGCGAGCTGGCTGGTCACCCGTGCACCGATGGCCTCGGTGCTGCAGCCGCGGCACTTCCACGACATTGGCAAACTGATGTTCGCCTTCACGATGTTGTGGACCTACTTCTGCCTGTCGCAGTTCCTCATCGTGTGGTCGGGCAGCCTGCCCGAAGAGACGATCTGGTACGCCCATCGGCTCGCCGGCGGCTGGCAGATCGTCGCCGTCGCCATCGTCCTCTTCCATTTCGCCCTGCCCTTCCTGCTCCTGCTCTCGCGAGACCTCAAGCGCAACGCGCGGACCCTGTCGCGGGTCGCCCTGCTCCTCCTGTTTATGCGTTTCGTCGACACCTACTGGCAGGCGGCCCCGAACTTCCACCACTCGCTCGCCGAGGGGCTGCAGTCGATCTGGCTCGACCTCGCCGCCTGGATCGGTATCGGCGGCATCTGGCTCGCAGTCTTCTATTGGCAGCTCGGCCGCCGGTCGCTGCTGCCGATCCACGACCCCAATCTGCCCGAGGCACTCGCGAGCGGCGGTCACCATGGCTGATCACAACCACGACCTGCGTCCTCCCGACCAGAGCCCGACCGGCGAATTCGATCACGAGATCGACACCGGGCGGATCGGCAAGCTCTCGCTTGCCTTGGCCATCCTGGTGATCCTGGGTTTCGTCTTCGTCATTCCGGTCATCCGCGTCCTGAAGAGCCAGCACGCCCAGGAGCAGGCGACGCCGTCGCCGTTCGCCGCCCAGGCCTCCGAGCGCGAGCCGCCCAAGCCTCACCTGCAGGTGAACGAGCCGCGCGACTACGAGGCATTCCGCCACGAAGAGGCCGCCAAGCTCGAGAGCTACGGCTGGCTGGACACGCAGCAGACGGTCGCCCACATTCCTGTCGAGCGCGCGATCGACCTGGTGGCCCGGCATGGTCTCGGCGTCGTCGCGACCTCCTCGCCCGCCCCGAGCACGGGGGCGCCTTGACCCCGATCGCCCGCATTCTGCTCGCTGCCGCCCTGCTCCCGGTCGGCGCCCTCCAGGCCGACACCTCGCTCCAGGGCCCGCTCAAGGAAGTGGGCTTCGACCAGCGCCTCGGAGAGCGCGTTCCGGCCGACGCCGCCTTCCGCGACGAGGCCGGCAACGTCGTGCACCTTGCCGACTACCTCGGGAAGCGGCCGGTCGTCCTCACCCTCGTCTACTACGAGTGCCCGATGCTCTGCACCCTGACGCTCAATGGGTTGACCAGCGCGCTCAAGGTCGTCGATCTGTTGCCCGGCAGTGACTACGAGGTGGTGGCGGTCAGCATCAACCCCGCCGAGCGGCCGGCCCTCGCGGCGGCCAAGAAGGCCCTGCTGCTCGACCGGCTCGGGCGCCCGGAGGCATCTGGGAGCTGGCACCTGCTCACTGGCGACGAGGCCGAGATCCGGCGTCTGGCCGCGGCGGTCGGTTTTCGCTACGTCTATGACGAGCAGACGAAGCAGTTCGCCCACGCCGCCGGCGCGATAGTGCTGACGCCCGACGGCACCATCTCCAAGTACTTCTACGGCTCCGACTTCTCGCCGCGCGACCTGCGCTTCGGCATGGTCGACTCGGCGGCGGGCAGGATCGGCACTGCCGTCGACCAGCTGCTGCTCTACTGCTACCACTACGATCCCCAGACCGGCCGCTACAGCGCCGCCGTCCTCAACCTGGTGCGCCTCGGCGGCATCGTCACCATCCTCGTCCTCGGCCTTTTCCTCGTCGGATCGTGGCGCCACGAGCGCGCTCTCCGCGAGGCGAGGAGCTAGCCTCTTATGCTCAAGAATCTCCCGCTGTTCCCCGAAAGCGCGTCGACCGTCTCGGACCAGGTCGACCTGCTGTACTTCGCCCTGCTCGGCATGACGGCGTTCTTCTCGCTGCTGATTGCCGTCGCGGTCGTCTACCTGGCCGTGCGCTACCACCGGCAGCACCCCGATCAGGTGGGCCACGCCGAGCACGAGAACGCCACCCTCGAGCTGGTGTGGTCGATCATCCCGCTGGCCATCGTCATCGGCCTCTTCTTCTGGGGCGCCAAGGTCTACTTCACGCTCGGCACGCCGCCGGACGACGCCGTCACCTACTACGTCACCGGCAAGCAGTGGATGTGGAAAATCCAGCATCCCGAGGGCAACCGCGAGATCAACGAGCTGCACGTGCCGGTCGGCCAGGCGGTGAAGCTGGTTTTGGCCTCCGAGGACGTCCTCCACGCCTTCTACGTCCCCGAGTTCCGGATCAAGATGGATGCCGTGCCTGGCCGCTATCGGACCATGTGGTTCGAGGCGACCAAGGTGGGCACCTTCCACCTGTTCTGCGCCGAGTACTGCGGCGCCGAGCACTCGCGGATGATCGGCAAGATCGTCGTCATGTCGCCCCCCGAGTACGAGGCGTGGCTCGCTGGCGGCAAGCCCGACAAGACCATGGCCGCCTCCGGTGCCGACCTCTTCAACTCGTTGGCCTGCAACACCTGCCATCGTCCCGACTCCAGCGCTCGCGCGCCGCAGCTCGTCGGTCTCTACGGCTCGACCGTCGCCTTCCTCGACGGCGGGACCTCGCTGGTTGACGACAACTACGTCCGTGAGTCGATCCTCGACCCCGCCAAGCACATCGTCGTCGGCTACAACCCGATCATGCCGACGTTCCGCGGCCAGGTCACCGAGGAGGAGCTCCACCAGCTGCTCCTCTACATCAAGTCGCTCGGCCCCGCGGCGGGTGGCACCCCCGCCGCTGCCGCCAGCCAGACCGCCGCCGGCACCACCCGCTAGTCGCGCCAAGGAATCCTCATGAGCGCCCACGAAGATCAGAATCCCGACGCCACGAACTACCTGAACGCCAGCTACGGCTGGAAGTCGTGGCTGTTCACGCTCGACCACAAGCGGATCGCGCTGCTCTACCTGATCAGCGTCAGCGCCTTCTTCCTGCTCGGCGGCTTGATGGCCGTCGCCATCCGCCTGGAGCTCGCCACTCCCGCCGGGGATCTCGTGCAGCCGGATATGTACAACCGGATCTTCACGATGCACGGCATCCTGATGGTGTTCTTCTTCCTGATCCCGGCGATTCCGGCGGTGCTCGGCAACTTCCTCATCCCGATCATGATCGGGGCGAAGGATCTGGCGTTTCCACGCATCAACCTGGCCAGCTGGTACATCTACTTGGTGGGCGGCATCTTCACGCTCGTCGCCATGGCGCTCGGCGGCGTCGACACTGGCTGGACCTTCTACACGCCCTTCAGCACGTCCTACTCGCACACCCACGTGCTACTGACCGGTATCGGCATCTTCATCAACGGCTTCTCGTCGATCCTCACCGGTCTCAACTTCATCGTCACCGTGCACCGCATGCGGGCGCCCGGTATGACCTGGTTCCGTCTGCCGCTGTTCGTCTGGGCGCACTATGCGACCAGCCTGATCATGATTCTCGGCACGCCGGTGATTGCCATCACGGTGCTGCTCCTGGCGCTCGAACGGGCGTTCCACATCGGCATCTTCGACCCCGCACTGGGCGGCGACCCGGTGCTGTTCGAGCACCTCTTCTGGTTCTATTCCCACCCCGCGGTCTACATCATGATCCTGCCGGCGATGGGCGTGATCAGCGAGGTCATCGCCGCCTTCTCGCGCAAGCGGATCTTCGGCTACGAGTTCGTCGCCTTCTCGAGCGTGGCAATCGCGGTGCTCGGCTTCCTGGTCTGGGGCCACCACATGTTCACCGCCGGCGAGTCGATCTACGCCGCGACGGTGTTCTCCGCGCTCACCATGCTGGTTGCCATCCCGTCGGCGGTGAAGGTGTTCAACTGGACGGCGACGCTGTACAAGGCCTCGGTGTCCTGGGAGACGCCGATGCTATACGCCCTGGGCTTCATCGGCCTGTTCACCATCGGCGGCCTGACCGGCGTAATGCTCGGCGTTCTAGGCTTCGACGTCCACGTCCACGACACCTACTTCGTCGTCGCCCACTTCCACTACGTGATGGTCGGCGGCACGATCATGGGCTATCTCGGCGGGTTGCACTTCTGGTGGCCGAAGATCACCGGCAAGCTCTACCCGGTCTTCTGGTCGAAGATCTCGGCCCTGCTGGTCTTCGTCGGCTTCAACCTGACCTTCTTCCCGCAGTTCATCCTCGGTTACCTCGGGATGCCCCGTCGCTACCATGCCTACCCGCCGGAGTTCCAGGCGCTCAACGTGCTGTCGAGCGCCGGGGCCTCGGTGCTCGCCGTGGGCTTCGTCCTGCCGACCATCTACTTCTTCTGGTCCCTGAAGAGCGGCAAGGCGGCCGGGAACAACCCGTGGGGCGCCGTTGGTCTCGAGTGGGAGACGCAGAGCCCGCCGACGACGTTCAACTTCGACCAGATCCCGGTGGTCGACCACGAGGCGTACGAATATCGCGAAAGGGAGCGCCAAGTTGCATAACGCGCACGCTGCCCACCAGCCCGGGCTGGCCCACCACTTCGAGACCTACGAGCAGCAGCGGGAGGCCTCGACGCTCGGGGTCTGGCTATTCATTGTCCAGGAGATCATGTTCTTCGGTGGGCTGTTCATGGCCTATATCGTCTACCGAAGCGCCGATCCCGCCGCCTTTGCGGCGGCCAGCCACCACCTGAGCATCAAGCTCGGCGCCTTCAACACCGCGGTGCTGATCGGCAGCAGCTTGACCATGGCGATGGCCGTTCGCTCCGCCCAGCTTGGCCAGTTCAAGCGCATTGCGCAGTTCATCGTCCTGACGATGGTACTGGGCGGCGTCTTCCTCGGCGTCAAGGCGGTCGAGTACACCGCCAAGTTCCAAGACCACCTGATTCCTGGTCCGGGATTCCAGTGGCACGACGCCGCGACGGCAGCGATGACGCCGCACATCCACATGTTCTACAACCTGTACTTCGCGATGACCGGCCTCCACGCCCTCCACATGATCGTCGGCATGGGCATCCTCGGCAGCATGATCCCGAAGGCCCTGAAGGGTCGCTGGACGCCGCAGAACTACAACTTCGTCGAGGGAGTCGGCTTGTACTGGCACTTCGTCGACATCATCTGGATCTTCCTCTTCCCGCTCCTATACCTGATCGGGCTGCACAACCACTGAGTCGGAGCTCCACCATGTCCCACGACAATCACGGCAACGCCCCCCATGTTGCCTCGGTCGGCACCTACGTCGCCGTGTTCCTCGCGCTGATGGTGTTCACGGCGATCACCGTCGGCGTCGCCTTCGTCGACCTGGGCCCGCTCAACAACGTGGTCGCCATGGCCATTGCGATCAGCAAGGCGGCCATGGTCGTGCTCATCTTCATGCACGTCAAGCACAACAGCCGTCTGATCAAGCTGACGGTGGTCGCCGGCTTCGGCTGGCTGTTCCTCCTCTTCGCCTACACCATGGCGGACTATCTGACCCGGGGCTGGGACGCCTTCTCGCGCCCCTGGACCTGAGGCAGGCGCCGACCCCCGCAACTCCCACCAGCAGGCGCACCCTACAAACGCGCTTCGGCGGCCCACCGCCGAGGCGCGTTTTGTCGTTTCAGGGGGTACGCCGCGGTGGCGGCGGCTCATCCGCGGCGGCCGAACCCGCTCCAAGAGCGATGCCCCGCCGCGCCAGCAGCCGCTCGAGGCGAGCGTAGAGGCTCTGACCCAGCAGCGCGTGGGCCGTCTCGCTCAGGTCGCGCAGGACGACCCGAAGATCCTGCTTGCCGCTCCAGTGCTTCTCGGCGATGGGCGCTAGCTCGCCGCCGAACGCCTGCGCCAGGACGGCGCTGCCGAGCACCAGGTCATCCAGGTAGCCGCCGACGCCGAGCACCGCTTCGGGCAGCAGGTCGAAGGGCAGGACGAAGTAGCCGAGGGTGCCGGCGATGAGCGCGCGAGTGGCTGCCGGAACCTCCTTGTCGAGGCTCAGCCGGACCAGGAGGATGAAGACGTCGGGCACCAGCAGCAGTGCTGCAACCGTGCCCTCTCCCATCCGGCCGCCGCGCCGCTCGACCGCGCGCAGGATGCGCACCCGCAGGCGATCGTAGAAGCTCAGCAGTCCACTCGTCGGCAGGTCTTGCCCTGTTGCACTGCGCTCGTTGGCCACGAGCCCATTCTACCCCGCCCCAGCGCCACCGCCCTGGGCGAGCCCCGCGAGGGACGACGGGATCAGAGCAGGTAGGCGACCGCGAAACCCACCTGAGCGGCCATCATCATCAGGTACATGTGGCGCCACGACGGGTGATTCTCCGTCGCCGTGAGCGAGCTCGGGTCCCGCACCAACAGATAGACGGTGTAGCAACCCCAGGCCGTGAGCAGCGCGCCTAGGCTGGCGAGGAACACCGGATTGCCCGTGAGAATCGCGTGCTCGGGGCTGCGCGGATCGGGCAGGTAGGCGCCGAGCGGCAGGAGCAACCAGGGGAAGACGAAGAACGGGCTGATGATCCACGCCGACTTCTTGACACCGTAGAGGATCGGCAGCGTCCGGCAGCCACCGGCACGGTCACCCTCGATGTCGGCGAAGTCCTTGGTCGATGCCGCACCCACCAGATACAGCATGAAGATCAGGCCGATGTACCAAGGCTCCGTGTACCAAATCGGCGCCACCATCGACCAGCCCGCCACCTTGAGCAGCATGCCGCGGGGGACCGCGATCGTCCAGTTGGCCCACATGCCGAGTGCCTTGGTCCGCCCCCACTTCGGATCGGAGTAGACGAAGGTGAAGACCATCCCGGCCAGATAGATGAAGAAGCACTGGTGGAACGACAGCGGCGCGAGCAACTTGCCGAGCAGGCTGACGTGAGGAAACACCACCACCAGCCAGGTCGGGACGAGGGCAAGCGCGTAGAAGACCCAGGTGAAGCCCCAGGCCTGGGCCAGGCTCAGCGCCCCGGTCACCAGCGGCCGGCCGGGCTTGTTGACGCGGTCGATCTCGAGGTCGTACACCTGATTGATGGCGTTCGATGCCGCGTTCATGAAGCTCGCACAAAGCGAGCCGAGGACGACGGTCAACACCACCGACAGTGTCAGCTGACGGGCGGGGTCCGGGTTGTGGACCGAACCGAAGGCGCAGATCGCCCCGGAAATGATCCCTAGCAGCGGCGGCAACAGGGTGAACGGGCGCGACAGCTGAACGTAGAGGTCGAGCTTCTTGGTCATGCGGACACCGGGAGGGCTATGAGGAACGGTCAGAAGATCCGTGCCCCGACCAGGGCAGCCGCCATCGCGACCAGGGCCCCGACCAGGGTGTTGAGGAAGTTGACGGCTTCGTTGTCGAGCAGACCCTGGCGTTCGAGAGTCGCACCAACCAGGCTCTCGAGGGTGGTGGCGACGAAGGCCGCCAGGGCGACCCAGGCGACTCCGGCCACCCCGTAGAACCCGAGGGCCAGGCCGAGCCCGGCGATCAGCAGCGAGCCCGCTACCCCCGCCAACGTGCCTTCGAGAGAAACCGCACCTTCGGTGCCGCGCGGCACCGGTCGCAGGGTGGTGATCAGAAAGGTTCGCCGGCCGTACAGCTGGCCGATCTCGGAGGCCATGGTGTCCGAGGTCTTGGTGGCGAACGCCGCGACGAAGGCGAGCGTGAACAGCTGCCAGTACTCCGTCCGCGTCGCTAACACCGCGCAGACCGCGGCCACCGCGGTGTTGGCCAAGGCGTGTCGCGCGCTCCGCCGCCCCCCCTTCTCCTGCGCCAGCTTCGCCGCTGCCTTGCGGGCGTAGCCGAGCTTGGTGGCGGCCGTGCCGAGGACGAAGAAAGCCAACAGGACGACGTAGCCCCGCCAGCCCAGACAGGCATAGACCGCGGTCCCGACGATGATGCCGGCGAGCGCACCCGAGGCGTCAACCCCGCGGGCGAACCACCCGGCAGCCGCGAAGGCAAGATTGACCACCAACCCGATAGCCAGCTGATGCAGGAACGCAGGTTCGGGGAACAACTGCCACCGCCCCTGCGTGAGCAGCAGGCCGTAGAGCAGCAGCCCACTGACGAGCGGCACGCCGATGTTGTCGTCGAGACCCTGCGGTAGTGACTCGAGCGCCGCGGCCAGCAGGGTGCTCGCCAGACAAGCCACCGCCGCAAACGCCAACCCATAGCGACCCGGCGCCGTCCACAGCAGCAGGCTCACCGCGGCCGCCCCACCGAAAACCACGTAGGCGAGGCTTCCCGCCCAGCTCTTGCGCGCGTTCCACGGCAGCTTCGACCGACCGAGCGTCATCCCGACAACCGACGCCATACCGTCGCCGAATGCGAGCACTCCCCAGATCGCCGCCGCCACCTCGAGGCGTCGATGGAAGGCCAGGATCAGGAGAAGGACGGCCACCGGGTAGAGGACGATCCCCAGCGAGCCGCCGCGCTCGGTCTCGGCCTGACGCCACAGTCGCCGACCGCCGATCCGCGGCAGCACCAGCAGGTTGAAGGCGATCGCGACCACCGCGCCCACAGCCGACCAGAGCGGCCCGAGGAAGCGGACACCGAAGGCGACGGCGCCCACCGACATGTGCACCAGCTTGCGCAGCACTTCGCCCCGGCTGATACCAGCGGGACTCATCGCCACTGCCCCGTCTCGCGCAGCCAGCCGAGGGTACGGGTCATGCCGTCGCGCAAGGAACGCGGCTGGTAGCCGAGGTCCCTGGTCGCCCGCGCCGACGACAGCGCCCATTCATGGCGGAAGATCTCGACCAGGTCGGGCGTCAGCTTGGGAACGCCACCCGTCAGCTGCGCGGCCAGCTTCATCAGCCAGCCGGCAGCGGTCGCCAGCCCGTCCGGCATGCGTCGTCGCGGCATCGGCACGCGCGACAGCTCTTCCACGAGGCGATAGAAGTCGCCCTGGGACACGTTGTCTCCACCGAGGACATACCGGGCACCAGGCGCGGCCGACGCCACGACCGCCGCCACCCCGCGCGCGACGTCGTCGACGTAGACGTAGTTCCAGCGGCGCGCCGGGTCGCCCAGCAGTGCGGGAACGCGGCGGCCGAGGACGTCGAGCAGCGCGCGGACGACGATGTTGCCTTCGGTCATCTCCCCGGGCCCGTAGATGACACCCGGATAGACCACGTTCACCGGCTCGCCAGCGGCAATCGCCTGCCGCGCCAGGCGGTCGGCGAGGGTCTTCGTGCGCTCGTAGGAGTTGATCCACCGCCGATCGCTCGGCTCGGCCGTCTCGTCGAGCTCTCCGCCCGGCCCGCCCTCGGTCGGGCCCAGGGCCATGAAGCTCGACACGTAGACCACCCGCTGGCGCGCCGCTCGCGCCACCGCCAACACATTGGCAACTCCACCAATGTTGATGCGGTCGAACTCGGTCGCCGGCGCCATGATCTTCACCAGCGCCGCGGCGTGGAGAATGAGGTCGCAGCCCTCGGCGGCAGCCGCCACGCTGCCGCAGTCGGCCACGTCACCAGTGGCAAGCTCGACGCCAGAGGGGAAGCGGTCTCGGCTCGAGCCCGACCGGACGAGAAGGCGCAACCCGTGATGGGGCGCGAGCTCGCTCACCACTTGGCGCCCGAGAAACCCCGTCGCCCCAGTCATCAGAATCTTCATGCCGGAATGCCCTCGACAGCCGCCACCGTCGCCAGCCAAAGATCGCGCAGGGCGTCGGTCAGACTTGCCTTCGGCACCCAGCCGAGCGCCCGCAGTCGCGACGCATCGCCCGACATCACCGGCAGGTCCAGAGGCCGCAGACGGGCGGGGTCGATCTCGATCCGCACCTCGAGGCCGGCCACCCGGCAGAGCTCGCCGACCGCCGCCGCCAGGCTGGTCGACTCGCCGCGAGCCAGGTTGTAGACCCCACCAGCCTCACCGCGCTCGAGCAGCAGCGCAAAGGCGGCACAGGCGTCGTCGACG